>Ga0265334_10000054_pt1 | contig 82269 bp, 88 predicted proteins | sample 42023metaG_FD_192442 | JGI IMG/M metagenome (GOLD analysis project Ga0265334, IMG submission 192442) | Rhizosphere microbial communities from Carex aquatilis grown in University of Washington, Seatle, WA, United States - 4-20-23 metaG | ecosystem: Host-associated > Plants > Roots > Rhizosphere...
ACCGACCAAACCTGCGACCAGACGATGCATGGTTTGCGTACGCCCAGACCTGGCGCTGGCGACCAATTGTGTCGCGTGACTTCCGGACCAGGGTGGACTGAGACCTCCCAGCGCCAGGTCTGGGCGTACGCAAACCATGCATCAGGTGGTCGCAGGTTTGGTCGGCGTGCGTTCACCCGCAATGTGTTTGGCGCCAAATTTTCAAATTTAAATTTAAATTCAAATTTGTGAAATCGCAGTCGAACGTCACACTGTTGCTCGCTCACAACACCGCCAGACGCCACACGTCATTTCATGTCGTCGCCCGCGCCAGCTCTGGCTCCAGCAACTGGACCTGGACCGATGTCCCGATCGAAGCGACGCCGCCACGCGCGCGTCAACGTTCGATTCATGCTCGCCGTCACCGACGTCCGTGACGAGACGTGCACGTGCGACCGTCTCGTGCGCGAGCAAAACGGCGTGTTCGTCGTGGCCGTCATGCTCGCCAACCGCGAGCCGCACGCGTCGTGGTTCACCGCGCCCGTGCACGAGAACCTTACCGACGCCGCGCTGTACGGCGCTCAACTCACGCGCGTCCTCCTCGAGCTCGAGACCGACCCAGACGCAAACGTGACGTTTCCGCGTCCAGACACGCTCGTGCGCAACAAACGGTGCTTTGAGAACGTCGTGGCGCACGCGCGCGACCATTGCGCCGGGTTTCAGCCTCATGCGCACGGCATGAAGGAGGAGTTCCTCTCGTACGTCGCGCGTTACGTCGGCGTCGCGTGGGTCCCGGCGGGCACGATCTTTACCGTCGCGCGCGACGCGCGCGGGTGCGAGACGATTGTCTTTCCCGACGACCCGCCGTGGGTGCGCCTCTCTCTGCCGTCCGAACCGCAGTCGGACGTGGTGGGAGCCGAAGCGCACTCCCGAGCGCAAGTGCCAGCCCTGGCCCCGCCGAGGATCGAACGTCGACCAAGTCCGGCAGTTCAGAGGGAGAGGGACATCGACCTCCTTTTGGCTCAAGCAGGCGTCACGCGTGACATGGCCATTGCGGCCCTCGACAACAACAACGGCGACGTCGTCAGCGCCATATTTGAGTTGACGTCGACCGCGCCCCCTGTTCCGGTGCCGATCGCGCGACAACCGACGATCGAGCGTCGACCAAGTCCGGCAGTTCAGAGGGAGAGGGACATCAACTTTCTCATGGCTCGAGAAGGCGTCACGCGTGACATGGCCATTGCGGCCCTCGACAACAACAACGGACACATCATGGACGCAAGGTTTGAGTTGACATCTACACTCCCTCTGCGTGCTCGAACCCCGGTCCCGGCACTGGTCCCGGTCCCGGTCCCGGTCCCGGTCCCGGTCCGGGTCGAGCCTGCGGACTAATCTCCGACGCCCACTGCGCCTCGTCGCGGATGCGCGCAAAGTAGTACACGACCACGACGCGCATGTTGTTGTGCGCGTACCACCACCACGGGCTTCGGCGGAGCAAGACGACGTTGCGCGCGATGGTCGTAAACGCAACAGCAAACGCCGCTCGCCGCGCGCGCGTGTTGACGCGCAGATCGTCGACGAGCGCGTCGTCTTTGTCGTCGTCGTCGTCAAGATCGAGGTCAAGTGCGTGGTCGAGCGCGGCGACCGCGGCCGGAGTCGTGATCCCGAGCTCGTCGAGCATCGACCGCGACCAGCCAAGCAGAAACGTGCACACGACGACGGGGTTCGTGGCGAGGATCATCGCGCCCGTGACGCGATCGGCGCGGTCGGGGCGCGCGATGAGGTAAAGAGCCGCGAAATGGATCGACGCGCACACGACGAACCACTGTTTGGCCGCGCGCCACGAAAGGCGGCCGACCATGCGCTGAACGAAAATCGTCGCGACGAACCCGACGAAAAACGTGAATCGAGGGCTGATCCCAGCGCGGTCGAACTCGGCCGTCACCGTCCACGCGAGCGTGCTCGCGACGACGACGTCGTGCACGAACCCGATCAACGACTCGATCGTTCGAAACACGTACAAGTAGCGAAGCACGCGCAGAGGGAACACCGCGAACTCGAGCACCCACGACGGACAGCACAGCGCGAACATCACAGCCTTGAGCAGAAACGCGCCGTCGTGCGCGTACGGCACGGCCGTAAACGGCCGCGCAAACCCGAACCCGCCACCCGGAATCACGTTTGCAAACGTGCGCCGCAACGCTTGCAGAACAGACGGGCGCGCCGAGTTTGCACACAGCGTGAGCGTCGGTTCGCGCGACAGCGCCGCGACGGCCGCGAACTTGCGCAGCAACGCGCGCGCGCTCTTGCTCGCATTCGCGCTCGCGCTCGCGCTCGCGCTCATGTTGTGACCAGTCTGTTTGAAAGTGATGACTCCATTCTCACACCACATTCACGTGCTCGACTCGCGTCTTTCGTCTCGTCTCGTCTTGTCTCGTCCCGATGCCGGCCAGTCAGCCGAACCTTCCTGGGTCCAACACGACCGAGATCGACGGCGCGGATGTGTTCGAGGTGCTCGTGCTCGAGCACGACGACGTCTCGGCCAACGACGACGTCGTCGACCGCGCGCAACGCGCGCTCTGGGCGCTGAGCGAGCTCGGTCTGCTCTCGCACGACGCGACGCAGCGCGAGCTTTTGCTTGGGCGCGTCACGAGCGTCGTCGAGAGCGCGCTCGCGCGCCCGTACAACATCGGTCGTGTGCGCAAGATTTACGCGTCGCCCGACGAGGCGGCGAACGAGTCACGTGCGCTCGAGGTCTTGCTCGACACGGCTGTCGGGCGCGTGAGCGGGACGGTCAACTTGCGCGCCGCGATGCACGTCGTGATGAACATCGGCATCATCATGTGGAGGCAGTACGGCGCGCACGAGGTGTTTGCGGCGATGGCTCACGTCGCGCGGTGCGTCGCGATCGGCGAGATTTGCAACGAAGACGCGACGTTCAACAAAATCGCCAAGCTCATGTGCCGCCTCGAAGGCATCTTCGAGACCGTCTCGCTCGCGTGCTCGGTGTTTGATTTTCCTATCGGGCACGTCGAGGACTCCATCACGAACGCGCACGCGTGCTGCAGCGAGACGCCCGCCGAGTTCTTGACGACGATGTCGAAGAACATGCGCGCCGTCCTCAACCTCGACGTCGTCAAGAACAGGACCGACATTGACGCGATCCGCCACGCGGCGAGGTGGTTCGTCATCGCGTCGAGGCTCGCACAACCGACCACCAACGCGCTGCTGAAGATCAGCAACGACATGGGCGAGTCGACCGAGACGCACGAGGCCGCGGCGCTCGACCAAATCCGCGACGCCGTCGCATCGACTGCAGCGCACGCCAACGCGAACGCCAACGCGAACGCCAACGCGAACGCCAACGCGAACGCCAACGCGAACGCCAACGCCGCTCCGTGAAACGTGTGCGCGAAGCGTGAAGCGTGTGTGCGTGAAGCGAGTGACGCGAGCGAGCGAGACTGGTCCGAGCCGAGCCGAGTCGAGTCGTTATCCACGTCCAGACCGGCACACCTCAAAACGGGTGGACAAGAGAGAGCGAGCCAGCGCGAGCGCGATGGACGTGTGTGTGTCGGATGTGTACCCGTTGTGGGACGCGGCCAAGGGTCGGACGGAAACGGTCGTGTACGGCCGCGACGTTCTCGGGCGCTCGGCCGCGGTGCGTCTCGCCAACGTCCCGAGCACCGTGCTCATGCAAATCACGTGGCACGCGTCGCACGACGAAGTGAGCGAGTGGCGCTCGATGCTCGACTCGGCGCTGCGCCGCTGGGCGTGCGACGAGCGAGAGTGCGATCGAACAAAGTGCACGTGCGACGCGGCCGTCGCGAGCGAGAAACCAGGCATGGTGTTCCAGGCCGCGCCGTGCCGCCGCGACATGGCGCAGACGTTTGTGAACCGGCGCCGCGAGCTCGTCACGGGCGCGCGCCTCGTCTTGCGCCGACCGTTTAAGGGGTACACGCCGAAACCGCTCCCGTTCGTCGAGTTCTCGCTCGCCGAGGCGTTCCTCGGCGGACCGGCGCGGCGTTTCATCTACAAGAACTTGTTGCCGAAACTCGGTCTCGACGCGACGTGCGAGGTCTTTGAGAGCAAGGACGACTCGCTCGTCAACCTCGTCGACGCGTCGTCAGAGGCGTACTTTGAGCGCCACGGCCGAGCGGGTGGGATCCGCGGCTTTTCGTGGATCAGAGTCCCCGAACAATCCGCCGTTGACGTACAACAACAAAAGACGCGGTGCGCGCTCGAGTTCGCGTGCGAGTTTCGCGAAATCGACTACGTCGACGAAGCGCGCGTCGTGCCCCTCCACGTGTCGTCGATCGACATCGAGACCTTCGTCACGCTCACGCGCATGTCGGCGTGGCTCGAAGACGATTCTGGGACCGGGCGCGAACGCGAGTTCTTTGCGCGGTTCGGGCGCCTCTCGCGTCCTGAGCTGCGCGATCCCGACAACGGCGACGCCATTTTGTCGGTCGCCATTTGCACGATGTGGCACAACGGCCCTGCGAACGTCGACACGCAACAACGACGCGTCGGGTTCATCTGGGGCCCGAACGGCGCGCGCACCGCCCCCGCGCCGCAAGGACCCGAGTACTACGAGACGGTCGAGTGCGCCGACGAGCGCGACATGCTCGTCAAGTTTTTCGCGTTTCTGCGCGACCACGCCGACGCCGACATCTTGCTCGGGTACAACAGCGACACGTTCGACTGGCCGTACTTGTTCGGGCGCGCGTACTTGCACGGCGTCGAGCCCGACTTTTCGCGCGTGCCGGGCGCGCCGTGCTTCTCGTGGGCCGCCGAGCGCAACTCGGCGGCTCGAGGCGACTACGACGTCTATTACTACTCGATCCCCGGAACCGTCGCGGTCGACGCGCTCAACATCGTGCGCAACCTCAAGCGCGACTTGCGGTCGTACACACTCAACTCCGTCGCGAAAAAATTTCTCGGCGACCAAAAGAAGGACATGCCGTACACTCAGATCGTGCCGAAGCACCAAGGAACGCCAGACGATCGGCGAGAGCTCTTGTCGTACAACGTCCACGACACCGTTCTTCCTCCCGCGGCGCTCACGAGCATCAAGGCGTGGGACGCCATCACCGCCGAAGCGTTTGTGTTTTGCTGTCCTCTGCGTCTGTGCCTGACGACGGGGCAGCAAGCGCGCAACTTGCGCATGGCGCGACGCAAGGCCATCGCGCGCGGCATCGTCATCGCCAAGCACCGCACCGTTCAAGTCGAGGTGCGCAAGCGCGCGAAAATCAAGCTCGAAGGCTCGGCCGCGTCGCGCCGGGCCGCCGCGACGTCGCACAAGCTCGAGTCGTTCTGCGCCGGTCCGCCCCCGCTCGTTCAGTCCGATTCGACCCAAGCACTGTCGCCCGACGAGAGCGACAGCGACAGCGACGACGACGAAGAAGAGCGCGGCGCGTGGGACGCGATGCGGTCGACGGTCGAGGTCGACCCCGACGCCGAGAACGACGCCCTCGTCGCAGCCGCGCGCGCTCAGGCCGCGCGCCAAGCGAGCGAGAACGCTCCGACCAAAAAAGGCGTGTTTGTGTCGCGCCCTGTGGTGCCGGTGTTCGTCGCGCGGTTCGGGCCGGTGCCCGAGTTCGTGTACGAGGGCGACGACTCGTTCCAGGGCGCGTACGTTCGCGTTCCGAAACCAGGGCTGTACAGCGACCCCGTCGTGTGCGCGGACTTCTCGTCGTTGTACCCGAGCAAGATGATCGCCGACAACGTGAGCCCCGACATGTGGATCGGAACTGCGGCGGAGGTGGCGAAGTTCGGGCTCGTGCTCGAGCGCGACACCACACCCGCCGAGAGCGGAGGGTACCTCGTGCGCGCGCGCGTGTGCGTCGGCATTTTGACCGAGATGCTCCAAGACTTGTTGAAGGAGCGCAAGAAGGTTCAGGCCGAGATGGAGGCGTGCAAGTACTCCGACCCGGCCAAGTACGCGATGCTCGACCAGCTGCAAAAGAACATCAAGATCGCGGCCAACGCAATGTACGGCGCGCTCGGAGCCGCGACGTCGTGGGCGTGCTTCCGCCCTGGTGCCGAAACCGTCACCGCGGGCGGGCGCCGCGCCATCACCAAGGTCGCCGAGTACGTCGAACAGCACTACCCTCGCTACGAAGTCGTGTACGGCGACACCGACTCGATCATGGTGCGCGTTCCGATTGTTGAGGGCATGCCCGTTCACGTCGCGGCAGGGAGCGTCGAGGAGATGGCGCGCGCGCAGTTCGGCATGGACGCTCTGCGCGAGATGGTCGACCGCGTCAACAAGGCCGATTTGTACCCGTCGCCGATGTCGATCGCCGCCGAGTGCGTGTACATGAAGTACTTGATCGGGCTCAAAAAGAAGATGTACGCGGCGCTCAAGTGGGAGGCCGACAAAAAAGGGCGCGTCGTCGTCAAGTACTCGAAGGCGACGACTGCGAACGTGCGCAAGGCCATCAAGGCCGCGTGCGCGCGCGTGCTCGGCGAGGACGTGAAACCAGTCCAAGACGAGCCACAAGAGCTGTGCGTGACGTACGCGGGCGACACCACAACGCGCGATTTGCTCAACGCGCCGGGCGTGTTGCCGCCCGGATGCGACGCGAGCGTCGTCGACGGCCAAGGCGATGGAGACGGAAAAAAAGTTCGAGTGGGGTACTCGTTGGTGTCGGCGACGTCGCGTCGCGACGAGCTCGGTCTCGAGCGCGTCGCGCCGTACGTGATGGTCAAGGGGCTTCAGAACGTGCGGCGCGAGGTTCCGATCGTGACGCAGAACGCGATGAACGAGATCATCGAGAGCGTCCTTGCGCGCGGCGGCGACGTCGCTGTTGCGATCGCGTGCGCGAAGGAGCACTTGCAGCACTTGCTCGACGGGACGACTCCGTTCGAGCACTTTGAGATGAGCCAGTCGCTCGGGCGCAGGCTCGCAACGTACGCGCGCGGGATGCTCCCTCACGTTGAGGTGGCGTTTCGGTGGATGGCGAAAGACCCGGCCAAGGCGCCGCGTGAGGGCGACCGCGTGCCGTACTACTTCGCGTGGATGCCCCCTCCGCCGATGGGCCGAGGCGGCGTGCGCGTGGCGAACAAACGCAAGATGTGGGAGTACGCTCGCGCGCCCGACGAGATGCTCGAGACGGGAAAGGGCGGTCTCGAGCCGCTCGGGCGCGAGGTGTACGTCGAGCGCAAGTTCGAGAAACCGGTGACGAACTTGTTGAAGATGCTAGGCGCGACGCCAGAGCAAATCGAGGAGGTGTTCGACCTCGACCTGTACGACTACGTGCGGATCACGGGCCGGCGCACGGTCAAACGCAACAACGTCGAGACGGTCGAGTACACGACGAAACGAACGAAGCAGCACAACTTGCTCGAGATGTGGGGGCCGAAGAAAGCGGAGGCGAACGTTGTTGTGTAACAATCACTATGAACGTCTTTATGCGCCGAACAAAAACGCGTGCGGTCATGACCACGACCATCGACAAGTTCGTTTGGAGCAAAGCGGCGGACAGCTCATATTCCCATCTGGCCGTGTCGCCCGACGGACGATGGGTTTTGTACGGCTGTGGCGACGACGTGCACATTGTTGAAGCTCGTACTGGTGTTGAGAGAGCCTCATTCACACTGCGGGACTTGCAAGTAAATTGCATCGCCGTGTCTCCTGACTCTCGAACGTTTGCGGTTGGTTCCGTTCTTGGTACTTTGTATGTTGTTGAGTTTGTCGCGAAGGATGGGACGTTGGACGCGACATGTGCAAACCGCAAGAGGTTTGTTGAGCACGACCGCGAAATCACAGCGTTTACCTTCTCAGCGGATGGACGCTACGTCGTGAGCGCGTCTTTCGATGGGAGCATGCACGCGCGCGATCTTCGCACCGACGTTCGCAAAATCATGCCGCATGGCACATGGGTGAACGCTGTTGTTGCTGTTCCGCGGTCTTCGTTTGTTGTCACGGCTGGCGGCGACGGACGCGCTCGAATGTGGGATCTCAACGCGCCAGGCGAGAACATCGTCAACGACGTTCGCTCGTTTGGAACAGGAATAGAAAATCAAGATGTGATGGTTGGTGCAGCTGTCTCGAGCAACGGGCGATGGCTCGCGACAGTCCAGTACAGCGTCGCCGTCGTCCGCCTGTTTTCTCTCGTGGGCAACGACTCTCGCACGATACACATGCGAAATGGGCGCTATGCGTTTCATGTGTCGTTTTCGGCGAACAGCAAAATGATTGCGGTCGCCACATCAGGCGGATGCGACGTGTGGGCCATTGATGACGGTGTCGTCATGATGTACCATTTGCAAAACGATGCCGATCGGCGATATCGGTACGTCGAGTTCGTCGGGCGATCCAATCATTTGCTCGCGACGACCACAACGAAGAATGCAGCGCAGGTGTGGGACTTGCACAGCAAGTTTCGCGGCGGCGTCCTTGCGGCGCTCGGACACCCAGGATGGGCGCGCTTTCTGCTCGACGAGGACGGCGACCACGCAATTTTGTCGACCGCCGCGAGGTTCGTGTAGATTGGAATCGTGTCGTCCTATGAACGGCACGACGCGCACAGCACAACTTGCTCGAGATGTGGGGGCCGAAAAAAGCGAGTGTGTAAGAACACTATGAACACAGTGCACCGCCACGTAAAAAAAACGATGAGCGAAGCGACGCCAACGATCATGCGCAGACCCGTGTGGGAGGAAAGGAATGATATGACGCCGTCCCCCGCCTACCTCGCAACGTTGTCCCACGCCTGCATCGCGACGTCTCCGGACGGACGATGGCTCTTGAGTACGTCGTTTTCAGCGCGAACCGTCGAAGTTTACGCAATGGTGGCAAACAAGATTGAACGTCTCGCAACGTCGCTTCCGGTTCGTGAAGAAGGAAAAATCAACATTGTCGTGTCACCTGATTCGAGGTCGTTCGCCATTGCTTGCGTTGATTTCAACGCCTACGTGTACGGTTTCATCGACGACGATGGGCGCCTCACGTCGCTCGAACCCAAGACGTTCCGCGGCCACCTTAACTGGGTTGCGGACGTGTGTTTTTATCATGATGGGCTGTTGCTCGCAACGGGTTCGTTTGATTGCACGGCGCGAATTTGGGACGTCGCGACACAAACACAGTTGCATGTTTTGAATGCTGGATTAGGGGTGCGCTCTGTTGCGTTCGTCCCTAATTCGCCGTGCATCGCGGCGGCGGGCGGTATTGTGTATGTGTGGAATGTGCAAAATGGCGAACTTGTTTCCGAGTTTCAATTCCAAGAAACAACGTTTGTACAGGTTGCGTGCTCGGCAAACGGCAAATGGTTGGCTTGTGGCACGTACCGCGGGCGCGTACATTTGATGTCGCTGGAAGACACGACGAAACGCACGGTGCTGTGCGACAAAAATACGTACACACGCGACCTCGTGTTTTCTCCGAACAGCAAGTTGCTTGCCGCAGCAATTGGCAGAAATGTCCTTGTGTGGTCTGTCGAGTCCAAGACGTTGCACTACGTCTTTCATATCAACACGGACTTACGGAATGTAGCGTTCGTTGGTCGTTCGAACCACGTGTTGGCGACGTGCGAGGACGTGGTCGGAGCGCAACTGTGGGACTTGCACACGCCCTTTCGCGACGGCGTTCTCGCAGCGCTCAGACACCCAGGATGGGCGCGCTTTCTGCTCGACCAGGACGGAGACCACGCGATTGCGACGAAAGTTGCACGGTTCATGTAAGAGAGCCAAGCGTATGAATGTCGTTGTGTGCACAAAACAAAACAAAAATGTCTCAACGACAGTCGACGACCATTCGCGACGTCGTTTGGCGCAACGCGTCCAGGTTGAACAACCTCCTCGACACGTCGCCTGATGGGCGTTGGGTGCTGTGCACGACGTACGATGGACGGGTCGTGCGAGTGTGCGACGCGCGCACAGGAGCGACCAGTTTCACCGTGCCGCTCCCCAGCGACGTGCAGATACGATGCGTCGCGGTCTCACCCGATTCGAGTTCGTTTGCCGTTGGCGCTTATAACACGTGCAACGTGTACATGGCGTCGTTGACCGCTCAAAACACGGAATTCAAGGTGTTTCGAGGCCACACAGGTCGACTTCTTGACATGTGTTTCTCGCAAGACGTGCAACGTCTCGTGACGTGTGCGAGCGACAAAACCGTTCGCATCTGGGATGTGTTGACGGAAGAACAAATGCATCTCGTGCAATCTGAAGTGTGGGTCAACGCGGTCGTATTTATCCCAAACTCAACGCTTGTTGCGTATGGAGACGAACGCGGACGTGTGCACTTGTGGGATGTTCAAAGCGGACAACATATTCGCGCGTTGTACGGAGAACAGTTCAGTATCCAACGGTTGGCGTGTTCGAACAACGGCCGTTGGCTCGCATCCGCGAGCGACGAATGTCTGTGTATTTGGTCGCTCGCAGACTTCAAGGTGCACCGCAAACACTACATGGCGTATCCAATCCGCGACGTCACGTTCTCGCCAAACAGCAAATTCGTTGCTCTGGCAACCGGTGCCGTATGCTACGTTTGGACCGTCGAAGACGGTGTTTTGCGCTACATATTGGACGATCCCAGCATGCAATACGTCGTGGAAGATGCGCACATGCGCCACATTTTGCGACATAACCACATGCACTCCACAATCACGACTGTCCGATTCATCGGGGGGTCGAGCTACATGTTGGCCACGTGCAGACTCGAAGACATCGGCGCCGAGGTGTGGGACTTGCGCGCTCCGTTTCAGAACAACGTTCTCGCGGCGCTCGCTCGACAGGATTGGAGGCGCTTCTTTCGCGACCGCGACGGTGACAACACCGCGAGCACGCGCGTTCTCGAGTTTATGTAGTATGAACCGAACGGTCGCGTCGCCACAAAACAAAATGGCCGCCGCACCGGAAGGGACGATTGTAGAGGCACCCGTTTGGAGCATTCCATCCGATATGAGCAGCACCGTCATGGCCGCGTCTCCGGATGGACGCTGGATTTTGTACGGCGGTTTCGAGATCGTGCACGTGCTCGACGCCCTGACTGGTGTTGAGGTGGCGTCGATTTCGCACGGAGAAGCAAACGTGTACTGTCTGTGCGTGTCTCCCGACTCGCGCATGTTTGCTGCTGGTTTGTCGAACGACGACGTCCACGTCGTCGAGTTCGTCGCTCGCGACGGAACGTTGCGCGCGTCGGCGGAAGGCCGAAAGGTCCTCCGCGGCCACACGCGCGACATCAGGGGGTGTACGTTTTCCGCAGACGGCACTCGTCTCGTGACGGGATCGGTGGACGCCACGATTCGCGTGTGGTCTCTCGACGCGGCGGAGGTCGACGTTCACAGTATCCCGCAAGGATCGTGGGTGAACGCCGTCGTCGCTATCCCGCGTTCTTCGCTCGTCGTGGCGGCGTGCGGAGGCGGCCCTGCCCGTGTGTGGGACATCAACACGTTGCGTGAAGTGCGCACGTACGTGGGTCGTTCGATTAGCGCCGCGGTGTCGCAAGACGGACGGTGGCTCGCGACCGCTCACGAATCACAAGATGTGCGCGTGTGGTCGCTCGTGGACGGCCGTCAGCGCGTGATTCCAACTCCGTTCGGATACAGCACATTGAACGTGTCGTTTTCGGCAAACGGTAAATACATCGCTGTTGCGCGACACTTTGACTGCAGCGTGTGGTCTGTGAATGACGGAGTTCTGCTGCACCGTCTTGGGAAAGATATATATTTGAGCGCGAAAGGCTGGCCGGTACAGAGCGAATTTCGGGCCGCGTTTCGACACGTCGCGTTCGTCGGGAAATCGCCGTACCTCTTGGCTGTGACGACGGACAAGAGCGCGGCGCAGCTGTGGCACTTGCGCCCGAACTTTTCGATGCCCCTTCTCGCGGCGCTTGCACACCCAAGCTGGGCACGATTCTTTTTGGACGACGGCGACCACGCGAACGCGACGAGAGTGGAGAGGTTCATGTAGTATGAATGCACACGTCAAAACAACATAAAATGGCCGCGCACGCCTGGCACGCGGCAGCGACGAAGATCCATGACCCTGTGTGGCAGGACAATGAGCGAGGAGAAATGCACCATTGTGTGGCGACGTCGCGCGACGGGCGGTGGATGTTGCGCACGCACTTTGATGCGTCATCCGTCGACGTGTTCCGCGTCGATCTTCCTCAACATGTCGTGTTTGAACGTGGTTTTGAGATTCCTGTACATGCTGCAGTTGAAGCACTCGCTGTGTCTCCAGATTCGCGCTCGTTCGCCATCGGGTGCTCGAATTGGAATGCATACGTGGCGAGGTTCATCGGCGTTGATGGGCGCCTCGTACAAGAAGGGGTCGCACTCCAAACATTCAGAGGACATACCAGCTCTGTCACAAGCGTTTGTTTTTCGCAGGACAGCAAACATCTCGTAACGGGTTCGACGGACTATACCGTCCGTATTTGGGATGTTGCGTCACAAACCGAGCTGCGCGTTTTGCGCAACCCATCTTGGGTGTACAGTGTCGACATCATTCCGAATTCGTCGCGCGTCGCAGCTGGTATGCTCAACGGCACCGTGTACGTTTGGGATGTCAACGGAAATGAGCCTATATACAGATTGCTGGACTTCTGGAGCAGTGTTGATAGTGTCGCGTGCTCAAATGACGGCCGATGGATGGCGTGCAGTTCGAGTACTGGAACTTTGCGCATTTATACGTCCGAGGGCACGCCGAAGCACAACATCGAGTTGGCACAAACTCCAATCCACATGGTCGCGTTTTCTCCCAACAGCGCCTTGCTGGCCGCGGCGTGCAAAAACTACATCTGTGTGTGGTCTGTCGAGGACGGAACGGTTCAGTACGCCATCGAGACCAAAGGATCCGTGAATCGCGGCGTCGCGTTTGTCGGGCGTTCGAACAATTACGTGGTGACGTGCGCGGACCACCGCGGCGTGCAAGTGTGGGATTTGCGCGAAAGTGTGCGCAACGCCATCCTCGCGTCGCTCGCCAACCCTGCGTGGGAACGGTTCTTTTTGTATGACGACGGCGATCACGCGAACGCGACTAGAGTTGTTGGTTTTTCGTGATATGAACCGAACGCGTCGTGTCACACGAAAACAAAACACACCACAAATGGCGTGGATGAGCAGAGAAAATCGTCTGTACGAGGAGTTCAAGCGCGCGTCTCCGACGTCCCGGATCGACACACCGGAATGGTCTGTGACCGGCTTGGCGCCGCGTGCAGTTGCGGCGTCGCCCAATGGAGCGTTCTTGGCGGTGGGCACGTTTTTCGGCACCGTCGCGGTGTTGGATGCTCGCACGGGAAGATGCGTCCGTCGCCACGACCACGCGTACAAATCGATCGAGAGCGTCGACGTCTCGTGCGATTCGCGTTGGGTGGTGAGCACGTCGTGGGAGAAATTCACGTTTGTCGTTGAGATTGGTGGAACAACGACAATCAAGACGTTCGTCGACGAGCACTACTCGTACGACGCGCGGTTCTCGCCCGATGGTCGCCGCATCGCGGTCGTGTCGACGGCGAACACCGTCAACATTTGGTCGCTCGACACGAACGAATGCGTTCGCCGCATTCCGTGTCACGAAGCGGCGTGTTACGTGGAGTGGATCCCGAACACCAACCTCATCGCCACGTGCACGAAATATTTGTCAGGGCAACTCCATGTGTGGGACATCGAATCCGGCGCCTTACGTCGCGCGATCGGGTTTGGCGACGTTGTTCGATCGAGCGTGTCGCCCGATGGACGCCGGATTTTGACCGCCTCGGGCGACGGGCGAACCGTGCACGTGTGGTCGGTCGACTCGCCCGAACAAGATCCCGTGACGTACAAGACGCTCGTGGCAGGGCCGCACGCGACGGAGTTCAGAACGACCGGATCGGGTCTTGGATTCCTCGGTCTCGCCGTGTCGCCGAACTCCAAACGGTTTGCGGTCGCGCTGGACGACCGCGTGCTCGTGTGGTCGTTCTCGTCGCCGTTCCCGCTGTACGTCGTGCCGTTGCGGAAAGATGACAATGTTTGGTCTGTGCATTTTGTCGGGCCGCACGACGACACGATCGCGACGATGACGCGCGAGAAGGCCGTGGAGGTGTGGGACTTGCGTCGCTCGTTTCGCATGGCAATTCTCGCGGCGCTCGGACATCCAGGCTGGACGCGGTTTCTGCTCGACAAAGACGGTGACCACGCGATTGCGTCACGAGTGGTTGGGTTTTCGTAATATCTCGTTAATCCAGTCCTGCATCAGAGTCCGATCCTTCTCTCGCCGCGTGCACGCGTCGTCGCGCCTCGGCCGCGCGCGCAATGTCGACCGACAACGAACGCGGAAGCGCCAGCGCCAGCGTCGGCGTCGAGGACGCCATGAGCGCGAGCCGCGGACGTTTTGGGGTAATCGTGTCGATGGGCTCGTCGTCTTGCTCGTCGTGTTGCTCGTCGCGTTGTTGTTGGTGTTGCGTTCGCGACCCGACGAGGGCGCGGCGGAGACACGCGGCGATCGCGCGTTTCGTCGCGTACGACGTTCCCCACGCCACGAGAAACGGCACCGCGACGCTCGGCGACCACACGAACCTCATGAAACGTTCGACGCGCGACGAGACGGCGTCCTCGACGCTCGCGACCGCGCGCGCGACCGCCGACGTCACGGCCGCCTCCACCAACACGCTCGTGCGCCGCAAAACCGTCGTGCGGAACCCGCCGCGCAGCTCTCTCTTTGCGGCGGCGCACCGATCGCTCGCGGGCGCGACGACGACGCAGTAGTCGGACTCGAGGAACTTGACGTCGTCGTTGGTGCGCTCGTGCGCCTCGAGCGCGAGCGCGAGCACGCCGAGCGCGCCGAGCGCGACGCCGAGCATCACGACGATGCGCGCCACGCGGCGCGCGCGAACTCGACGCATGTTTTTTAAGTTTGATGAGACAATGCGTTGTGTTGTGATTCATAGATGACGCACTCCCGCAAACACGCCGTCCTTCACAGATGCCGTCGCAGACCCTCGGATGGCGAGCTTGTTCAATTCGCGCGTCACGTCGGTCGCAAATTTAAGCGCGTCGCTCACGGACTCGTCTTTGATGTTCATGTCGATCGTGAATACGAGAGTTTGCTTCCGATCCATGTGGTGCATGAGGCGTTGGACGAGTTTAGCGGGCGACTCTTCCGCTCGACGCGCAAGTTTCGTCGATTTGAGCGTCACACGTGGCGCCATTTTTAACTCGAGCGTCGACGTCGTGCTCGACATCGTTGTCCGCGTTGAGTTGAGTTGTGACGAGCGTTCCTCTTTTTTATGCTCGTCCTCGCTCTCTCGCGCTCGCTCCGCCTCACACAACACGTCGCGTCGCGTCACACATCGGTTCGGATGCGTTTCGCATTTGCATCCGCGTGGGTTGGGTAGACGCACGGAAGGCCGGACCTCGCCGCCTTCTTGGCATCCGACATGAGCATCAGACTGTGCATGCGCTGAAAGTACTCGCAGCAGTGCAGCATGTGCGCCGCGAACATGTTGTTCTTGCCGCGGTTGTTGCCGAGGTGCACGACCTGGCCGTTGAGCAATCCGCGAGGGATGATGTACATCAGACACCCCTTGTCGTCGGCGCGGTGGTGCGACTCGTCGCACGTCATGCGCGGGCAGTCGCACGCGAGCTTCACGCCGCGCTTGTTCTCGTCGACGAGCGTCGCGAAGAACGCACCGCCGCCGCGGATGTACTGCCAGAACCGCGTGTTGACGCCGTCGCCCGAGTACTCGTAGTTGTCGGCGTTGTGACCGAATCCGTAGTAACGCGGCGCCATGCGCACGACCTCGCCCGTCTCCATCTCGAGGCGGTAGTGGCGCCGGCTCAGCGCGCTGCCCTCGGCGTTGACGCAGTAGAGCGTGCACGTCGACCAGCGCTCCTCGCCGCGGCGCGTGAGACGGCCGTGGTCGAGCACGGTCGCGTTCCAGTCGGCGTCGCGCGGACCCTCCTCCTCCGCTTGCGAGAGCTCGGGCTCAGCATCGACCGGGACAAGGGCCTCGACCGGGACGGGGGCGTCGGCGAGAGGAGCAGCAGCGGCGGCGGTGTTGGCGTCCATTTCTCTTTGTTGCTCGTCTTGTGTTGTGGTGTGGTTGGAATGTACATCTTGACAATGTATACACGTCGGGGTTGGCGTGACGTGTCGCATCGAGGACAAGAGGCACAACACAACTCCTCGATCAAGACAAATGGATCCCGCCGCGGTCAGCGCCGCCATCCGCGAGCACATTCAGATTTGCGAGGATGTGGAGTTGGCCATGGCGATCAGACAGGTCAAGGTCGACGTCCCGGTCGCGGCCGCGGTCGCGCCCACACCAGCAATCGAGGCTAAAGCGGACGCGGATGCGACGGCTGCGGCCGACGCCCCCGCCACCGCGCCCGCCCGCGACGGCGAGAGCGACAGCGATACCGACAGCGAGTGGTGGGATAGGGTGTCCGATCGGCCGATGACCGCCGAGCGCAAGCGCGCTACGATGCTCTTATTCGACTATCTCGAACGCGGACGCGAGGCGGTGGAGCGCGAGCGCAAGGCGAAGGCAGAGGCCGAGGAAAATGGTGTGAAGAGGGCCAAGAGCGAGTGACGCGCGGATGGAGTAAGTGACGAGCGTTGTGACACAACACAACACATCTCTTCGAGACAAATGAACGCTCTCGCCACCGCTGCAGCTGCCGCGTCCGTCCAGGTCTCGACCCAAAGAGGTTCCGGTGCCAGTCCCGGTGTGTCGGCGTCCGAGGTGTCCGTCCCTCCTCTCGTCTCGCGCGTTGCTGCAGCTGTGCCACACGCCGCGCCCGCGACGTCGACGTCGACTAGGACCAGGAAGCTCGACTGGGACAAACGTCGCGACGTGGAACGACGGTGCTGGACCGACAAGATGCGCCGCCAATCCGATCGCGCCAGCATGTACAACAACCTCAAAACACCATCGGCGTTCAAGCGCGTATTTGCGGAGAAGAATCTCAGCCAAGCGCTTGGGTATATGGACCGCACGATTGACTGGTGCAAGAGCACGGATGGCGACGTTCTCGACACGGTGTTGGAGTCTGCGCGACACACGATTTTGGCTCTGAAGCACATCGTGGTCGTCGCCAACGAAGCCATAAAAAATCCCGAGTTCGTGAGCGAGCTCGTGGACGCAAGCTCCGCGACGAGTTTCTCCGATCTGATTGCGAGGCTTGCGCGCATCGAAATTCTCGGCATCGAAGCTCGTCTTTGCAACAAGCCCTCGCTTTCATCCGCGTTTGGATGCAGTGTGCGAGAACTGACGAAGGCGCTCGAAGTCCAGCTGGCGTTGATCGACAAGCTCATGGACGCGGAATGGGACGAGCGCAAACGAGCAGCGGGTTCGGCAGCGGCGACTCTCGTCGCGTTCGAGGACGCAGACTCCGCGGCGGTGTTGCCCGGTGGTGGTGGTGGCGGAGAGCGCGCGACCAAGATGGCGCGCACGGAAGGGTCGGGATCGGATTAAGAGACGATCAAATCAACTCAAATGCTCGTGGCGGCCCACGCTCCGATCGCGGCTCCAGCGACGGCCTTGGCCACGACGACCACTTTGGTCGCAAACGCCTCTCCCTCGGCGCGCGCGACGTCGGCTGCGCGACGCGCGGCGTCTTCGCGGTTGCGGAACAGCGCCTCGCGCGCCTCTGGCGTTGCCTTTGCGAGCCACGCGGCCTCGTCGCGCTCGCGCTGATGCTCGTGTTCCTCGTTGCGGTGCTTGATCTCTTGTTCGCGCAACGCGTTGAGACGGTCGGTCTCGGCGCGCTCGCGCCGCGCGCGTTCGAGCTGGGCCTCGGTCGTCGCCGCGGCCATCGCCACCACGTCCGCGAAACCGGGAACGGGCGCGTCCACCGCGACGGCGCGCGCAACCGGAACGTTGTTGTTGTTGTTGTCGTTGACGACGATCGTCGTCGGCATGGTTGTGACGTGCGGTGCGATGTTGTGTTGTGTTTGTTGTTCACGCACTCGCCTCATCCTCTCTCACATCCAACGGGCGCTGCACAAAGACGCCGAACATGCGCCCGTCTTCAAAAGACGCAGTTGTGTAATTCTCGCCACGCCGTTGCAGTTCGTCGTGCAGTTGAGCCATGTACAACATGCGGTCCAACTTGCTGTCGATGTCGACCCGGATGTAAAACAGTCGATTGTTCCTCTTTTTCATGTCGGCAATGACGCGCCGCACGAGATTCTTGGCCGACTCGTTCTTTTTACGCTTCACGCGCGTCTTGTGCGACGACACGACTCCTCGACGTTCCTCAAGTTTGAACACCAACGGCGCCATCAACGGACCGGCGCGGTGTTGCGTTGTGATCACTCACCGCTCCTGAACGACGGGCTCGCTCCACACAAACACGGCCGGGAGGTCAACGACGACACCGTGGCGCTCCACGTCGTACGTGATTCTGTCGCGCCACGACGAAAGATCCGTGCGCGACAGTCCGTACTTGTCGACGGCCTCCTCGAGGCTGATTGACGCGCTCGTCGTCTCGCCGACGTGCGCCCCGGCGTACAGCTGAACGCAGCCGATGTACGCGCGCACTCGGCAGATGGACGCGCGTGGCAGTTCGTACCCGTGCGCGACGGGGTCCATGCCCGCGCCCTTCGCTTGCAGCGCCGTCATCTCGCGCGCGTTTCGCGGCGCGGGCGAGCGCGGCGCGACAGGGGCCGCCATTTCGAGGTACACGCTCACGACGTAGTCCGCCGCGAGACGCGTCGCGAGAGCCGGAAAGTGAAGCACCAACATCTGGTTTGCCTTGCGTTGTGGTTTCAACTCGACGCGACCGCGTCGTGTAAAACCGCGGCACAACGCATTGCAACTCGAGACCTCGATCTCAAGAAACCGAGATGGACGTCGCCACATTCGCCGCCCGCACCCCCGCATCAGCCGTCCCGGTCCGAGGCCATGTGGAGGCTGAGGTCCCGGTCCGAGATGAGGACCACATCTTGCACCTCAAGAAGCTCGAGCTCGGCCAGCAGGTGCGCAACGGCAAGGCCAAGCTCACTGTCTTCGTGAGCAAGGAGCGTGTCTCGGACCACCTCGAACTCACCATCGAGGTCGTAGCAGACGAGGCCGTGCGACCCACCGCACCGTGGGGTCTTTTCAGGAATTGGAGCTCGAGCTTTGAGCTCCATCTTACTCGCGCCGAGCATGCATGGTCGCTGCGCCCATTCAAGCGCGCGTGCGAACGTGTCGTCGGCGAACTGCTCGTCCTCGGGCGCGACGCTGTCAAGGTCGAGTGCAAGTACCCTCCGTACGACGGCATCTACAGCCTGGCGCCCGCGTACGTCACGCCCGTCGTGGTGTGCGAAAAAGGTGCGGTGCGCGAGTCGTTCCTCACGTTCGGGCAACACAAGAGCAACACGATCGCGCGTCTCTCGCCCGATCGAACGAACATGTACGCGGGCATCGACCTGACGCCCGACATCTCCGCGTTTGACGCCATGGGATGTGTGGTGCGCGTGTCGCGCAAGCGTGAGCTCGCGCGTGAAGAGGAGAGCGAGGAGGAGAGCGAGGAGTGATGGAGCGGGTTGGCGATCACATCTTAAAGCGCGAAATGTCGACGTCCGAGGTCGAGACTGAGACCGAGGTCGAGGTCGACGAACACGAGCGTGCGTTCGTCGCGTGGTTCAACACCGCCATCGCGTTGCCGAGCCGCGCCGAGCGCTACGCCGCCGTACTCAACTCGTACGGCGACGTGTCGCGTTGCTTCAACGGCGACGCGAGCTCGGTTCTGTGCGCGATGAGCCGGCGCTTCGAGCTTGTTTTTCCTCCTCACGCGAACGCGAACTCGTTGGCGCTCACCGGCTCGGTGCACGCGCTCAACTCGCTCGCGCGCATCGTGGCGTGGGCCGACTCCACAATGGGATGTTCTGTTCACCCACACTTTGTGAGCGACCTCGTCTCGGCCAAGACAACGACGAGTTTGCGCGCCCTTCTCTTTGCGCTCACAAAGGTGGTCGAGAAGAACGCCGAGTCGCACGAACAAGGCAAACCGTCGCTCTCGCGCGCGGTGGTCGTGGCCGTCAGGAGCTCGGCGATTGCGGCTCACGCGCTCGTCTCCATCCTCGACGAGGAGCTCGTTTGATTCTCGTCGTTGAATCGTTCGTCCCACGTCTCGACGAGGTGGCCGCACACTGCGCGCGCCATGTCGACTCCTGCGTCGGTCGTGACCTTTGTGTACGGGCCGACGCAGCACGTCGTGTCGCGCACGACGTCGATCTGCGTGTCGACGGTCACCTCGCCGTTGAAAATACCCGCCGAGAACAAGAGCTCGTCGATGTGCGCGACGACGCGGCGCGCGGTTCGCTCGTCCTCGAACCCGAGCTTCGCGTGTTTGTGCGAACGAAAGTACGAAACAAACCCAGGCGCGACGAACGCGTGCATGGTAACAGCGAGTCTAAATATTTGATCAAAGTCGGCTGGCGAGCGCGGGTAACACTTGATCGTGTAGTACGCCGTGCCGATGAACGCGGGTGCGAGCCAATCGAACATCGTGTTTGCGAGACGTGCCACGGAGTACGTCGCCATCTCTGTTACGCTGTGAGAGCGTTCCATCCTCGGATCAACCCACACACGTACTTGCCTCGGATGGACGCCGCCGCCTGCACCTGCGAGCGGTTCGACAGCTCGCCGTACACGCTTCCGACGTACCCGGGCGTCTCTTCGTCCGTGCACGATTGGAATTTGATGCAGAACAACATGGTGTTCTTCTTGTGCATGTCGCGACGCAGACGCTCGACGAGGTTCTCGGCCGACTCGCCTTTGCGCCTCCGCACACGCGACGTGTGCGTCGACTCTGGTCGCTGCGACGTGACGACTTGGGTGGTGATGACGTCCATTTATTTATTCGCTGTTGCGTTGTGACAATCTTACGAACTCAAAAGATCTTCACAGAGTCGTAAGCCGCTGACGACGCCGGTGTTCAGGTTGCCCGTCACGGCGTGCAACTTCAGTTGCTTCTTGAGCTCGTCGCGCACGCCGACCATGTAGGTTACACGTTCGGCAGCTGCTTGAATCGACACGTTCAAAACAAACAAACGGTTGTTTTTCTTCTTCATGTCGTTCACGACACGTTTGACGAGACTCGCAGGCGACTCGGTCTTCTTGCGCTTCAGACGCGTGACGCGCGTCGATTCGGGACGGCCGTGCGGATCGCATATGATTCCGCTGGCGTACGACGTCATCGTCAAGTGGCGTTGCGTTGTGGCAATCGTCCGACGTGCACGACGACGTTGGCGGGCCGCGGGCCGGCGAGCGGCGAGTCCCACAGCGCAGCGACGCGCTCGTCGCACACGTCGACCGTAAACGGCGCGTTGCACCACGGCTCGCACGACGCGAGCATCCGGCCGAGTTCGAACATTTTTCGGCGCACCGACCCGATTGGTCCGGCGCCGCGTTTCCCGAGCAAGTCGGCCACCGCCTCGCGCGTCTTTCGGCTTTTAGAGGGGTGCTGCCACGCCCACTCGAACACGAGCGCGTCTTGTTTGGTCGCGAACCCCGAGACCACCGCCACGAGCGTCCATTTTAAGTGGAGTCGCCCCGTGCGCACCGCCCCGCCGACGAGCTCGCGGTTGTGCTGGCGCAACCGCCGCGCGGGGTTGACCGTGAACCCGACGTACGTGCGCCGACCGTGCGACGCGTCCGGGACACTCGGCGTCAACAAGTACACGCACGCGCGAGAGGCCATCCCAATCGAGTTGGTGTGTGTGAGGAACATTGTCGTCAACAATGTCAGTCGAGGAAGCACAACGCAACGCGACGCAACAAGGTCGGATGTCGTCGTCGACTGCCGCCGCATCCGCCGCCAAGCCTCGTCCCGGTTCCGGTCGCGCCCCCAAGCGCGTCCCCAAGCGCGAGAGGGAAGAGGAGGAGGTTGGCAACGACGACGACGACCAAAACGGCGAGGACCAAACCGGTGTTCGTTCGGTGGCGATTGTGTTGAGCAAGTCGCGCGCCGAGCACAACGAGTTTGTGGCCGCGGTGCGCGAGCACCTCCCGCTCCCGTACGGGCTGAACGTGGTCAAGCCGTCCGAGCTGAGCGGCGCGTCGGGCGCGATCCTCGTCGACCGGTTTTGCGACGAGTTTCTCATGCTCATGCGTCTGCGCGCTATGATTCCGAGCGGAACGACCGCCGTTCTCTACGTTCTCGGCGACTTGAACCTGCAGCCGCACGAGCGCAAGGTGTGGTCGCTCGTCGTGCAAAAACCGGCGGGCGACGCGATGCGCGCGTTTGTGGACTCGCTGCGCTGACGAGTCGCGCTCGCGCGCGCGCGCGCACTCGACAAGACGCGCGATTCATGAGCGGTGCGAGCGCGACCGACGTGGTGGACAGAGATGGAGATGTGCGCGCGCATAAAAAACGACGACTCGACGTTGACGAATCGAAGCGGTACGTGATTGGGATTGATGTTGGGACGCGAAACTTGGGCGTGTGCGTCGCGCGCGACGACGCGCTGCCTGTGTTCAAGTGCAAGCTCGTGCTCGTCGACATGCTCCTCGCGCGCAAGCCCGACGGCGAGTGGGGCAACGTCGTGATGGAGGAGCGCAACGTATACGACATGGTCGTGGGGTTCGTCGAGACGATCGACCGGTACTTGCAGCGCGCGCGCGTCGTCGGAATCGAAAAACAGATGCGCACGCAGTTCAAGCTGTTTGGACAAATCTTGCACGTCGTCGTGAGCGAGCGGTACCCGTCGTGCACGGTGGTGACGATCGACGCCAAGTTCACGCGCCACCGCATGCAAAAGGCGTTTGGTTTGCAGCTCGTGTCGAAGAAGGTCCCAGGCGAGACCGAGGCGCAGCGCTACGCAAGAAACAAGAGGCTGAGCGTTCAATTTGTTGGCGGTGTCGTGCCGGCGAGCGCGATGGCCGCGTTCCACGCCGAGTTCACGAAGCGCAACCCAAAAAACGGGAAAATAGAGCACAGAGTCGACGCGCTCGAGGCGATGATCATCGCGTGGTGTCTCGTGTGGCACGGCGCTGCGGCGCTGCGCAACCAGACGCGCGCGCCCAAGTTTCGCAAGGACGCGGCGACGAACGACGTGGTGTTTCGCGAGGCCGACGCCATGTTTACGATGCGCGTGTTCCCGACCCTCCCACCTCCAAAGCGTCGGTTGTAATCATGTCGGACACATATCGCGTCTCGTTTCTACTCGGAATCGGAGTCCGATTCGAATTCCAAATCGGAATCGGAGCCCGTGCGCGTAACAGCGAGCATTTTGGTCGCGTTTGTGTTTGCGCTCGCGAGCGCGAGCGCACCTGCCCCAGAACGTGTGCGAACGCGTGCTTCAGCCTTAGCGTACTGCTCTTCGGCGCGTCGGAGTTTTTCGCGCGCAAGCTCGAGCGCGCGAAGTTCCATGTCCATGACGGGCGACGTATCCGCCGTTTCCCTCTCGCCTTCGACAACGGCGGGTCGATTCCTCTCATCCTCCTCGATCGTGTACCCGATTCCTTCTGTGCGCGCCCTGGCCCAGTTCAGCCTGGTCAGCGACTGTTGCGGCCAGCGCCCTTCGGCCGCGTATGGGATGCTGCGCATTTGCATCACGACATCGCCGTGGATGCGCGCCTCGACGGGCATCGCCATTCGGTCAAGTTGGCTCACGAAGGCCAACGAATAATGCATGCGCCACGCCAGCGCCGGTACGATGAGGTCTGGAACGTCATTGAAGTAGACCGCGACGTAGCCTATACCAACATCACCGTTTCGTATCCCGGACGAAGCGTTTTTCCAGCGCGCATCGTACCCCACCGTGACGCCTTTGAGGAAAATGCGTTCACGAACCGCCGCCCGTTCGATGGTCACCCTGGCGACGTCAGAATTCGCGCCGTCGTGCACGCGCAAAAAGTACCGCGGTTCAACCGTGAGTGTTATGCGCGCGAGCGCAGTAAACCACTCGTAGTACTCTCGTCGAACGGCGCGTGCGATGATGAAGTGCTCTGGCGAGAACGCCACCAAAATGTCGTCGCCGGCGGACACCGACGTTGTAACGTCCGATTTCTGCAAGTTCACCCGGTCGAGATCGAGAGCCGGGACGTCGGAGAACGCGTAGCTTCGCACCATGATTTGTCCCACGAGCTCGTGCAGGAATCGCGTCGCGAGACGAGTCTTTATCGGAGCGAGTGTGCGCATGATGGTGTGGACGGGACGCAAACCGACGGCCACCGGGATGTACGCGAGCCAGATGCCCAACGTCAGAGACGTCGCCACAAACGAAACGATCGGCGAACTCTTGCCGCGCATACGGTTCAGGTCAACCACGCCGTCGTGGCCATATTGCGACTCCGTCGCGGTGTACGGAACGAGATGTGCGCTCATCTTTCGATCTTTTCTGTTTTGTTTTGCAAGCGAACATAGTCGCTCAACGAGCAGAGTGTGTTTATTCCGGGTAAATACCGACGCGGTTGTACGCGCGCGCCACGACGTCGTCGAGCCAGATGAACGCCGCGCGGAGTTGGGCGAACTCGTCGGGCAACTCCTTCATGAACTTGATTTGGCTGCGAGCGTCCGAGCCGTCTTCGGCGCGTCGAAACGCAGCGCGCTTGGCGTCGCGCAACACGTCCGACACGTGCTTGGCCGCGCGCTTCAAATCATGCGCGATGACGTACTCGACCGACTCGCGTTTGTACGCGCCCGTTCGACACGCTTGATCTGCGCGCGCGTGGATTTGACGAACGACGTCGGCCGTGCTCTTGCGCGAGAGCCCGCCCGGTTCGAGAAGGCGCGAGTACAAATCGCAGTCGAGACGGTCGACGAATTGGTGAAACGTCGTGCTCTTGCTCGTGCTAGTCGAGCGCGACATCGAGAGTGATCGCACCGTTCTTTACTCTTCGCCGTCGTCGCCTATCACGGTCGAAGCGGGAGACGACGGAGCTGTAGCAGGAGCTTGAGCTGGAGCGAGCGCCGCCTCGAGCGTGAATGGCGGGGGAACGACCGCCGCCCTTTCCCCCTCCACCATGGCCGGTGGAGGAACAGGCGCGGGCGCGGCAGCTGCCGACGACCGCGCACGACGCCCGGTCTCCTTTCTGCGTTCTTTCTTTGCCGCAATCAAAGCGGCGTCCTGTTGCTCCTTCGTCAACGGCGTGCGGTACATGATGGTAAAGTTGAGACGCGTTGTGTCGCCTCGGCTTGTTTGCGCGAGCGCCTTGACGTCGAGCCAGCGCGAGAGCGCGTCGACCAGAATGGTGCCACCTCCGCGCCCTTCGATGTTCTTGAGGTTCGTGCGCGCGACCACAAACACGTTCTCGCGCAGCTTCGTCGCGAGCACGTACTTGAGCTCCTTCGACGCCGACGCGTCGCTCCACCCGCCAAAGAACTGGCCGTTCTTCACCCACACGTTCAATTGCTCGACGCTCACGCGGAGCATCGACGCAAATTCCGCGACGACGTCGGTACCGTCTGGCTTGCGAAAGACAATCTTACCGTCCGGGCCCTCGCGCGCGTTGCCGGAGTGGAGGAGGTGATGGGTCTGGTACATCTTCATCGCGCGTTTGGGACGTTCTGGACGCTTCGACGGCGTGTACTCCGTGGGCTGCCCGTGCGCCATGACTTCGTACCCGATGCGCTTCGTCGGCGACAACACCTTCTTGTACCCCGCCGCGACGGTGCGCACGCTCATCGTCGCGTAGAATCCGAGCGCAGAGACGTACGGCCCGACGACGGCGACGTACGGCGCGGACGGGTACGCCGCGCGCAGACCTTCGACGAGCTTTCGCCCGATGCCGCCGTGTTGCTCGAACACGAACAGAAGCGTGATGATCGGAACGACGCTCGATTGCGCAGCAGTCGCAGTCGCGGTCGCGACGACGGTCTCGTCCCACGTGACGAACCCGACGACCTCGTCGGTGTCGCGCCGCGCGGCGATCGCGAGGTGTCCGTCGAGAAACGACTCGAGAAACATGTCCGGCTCGGTGTTCAGGTAGTTGTCGAGGTCGCGCTGCTGCCTCAGACGTCGGAACAGCGCGGCGAGGTACCACGGCCGGTCGGCGAGCTGGAACTCGAAGCCGTCGTTTTCGTCGTCGTCGTCGCCTTCGATTCGGCCGAACCGCGCGAGGTTCGCGCGCGTCGCAAACACGACGTTGGCGCGCACGTCAGGTGTCGCGGCGAGATCGACGACGCGCCGCGTCAGAGCTTCAAGCACGTCGCGGGTCATGCCCGGTCCCGCGCGCGAACTGAAGACTTGCACGGCCGTCAACGCCGTGCCGGTGCGCTTGTCGAGTCCGTGCTTCTTTGCCACGGCCTGAATCGCGTTGTTGAGCTGGTCGAGCGGCGGGTTCGGGTTGTACCCGACCAGAATGGCCACCTCGTTGGCGTATGGCTTCAGCAGAATAGGGAGCTGGTATTGATTGGTGTACTCGGTGTCGTACGCGCCCATCACGGCTGCGGCTGCGGCAGCGGAAGTTGCTGCAGACGACGACGGCTGCGCGAGACCTTTGCTTTCCTTGGTGAGATTGGCGAGCAGCGCGGCTTTGGAAACGGGGGTAGGAGTCGACGCGGTCTGGACGACGACGCGCTGCATCGCCTCAAACGTCTCCTTGTTTGCGTTGAGCTCGGTCGTGTCTTGTGAGCTCGAGATTGCATCGAGCGCGGCCGCGCGCGCACCTGGCGAGACGAGGTACGCCGTCTTCTTCGGCCTGGGCGCTTGCGCCACATACTCAAGCAATGCGGACTCCTCGCCTTGCGAGGGTGACATGTCCACGTCCGCGCCCGCGTCGGACGTCTGCGACGGCTGCGTCAAATCGAGCGCGTCAAAGTTGCGAAACGGAAAGTCGCCGCGCGCGTTCTCGGGGACGCGCGGGGCTGGTGCACCTGGTTCCCACCCCTCGACGCGCGCGCTCGTACCGACGCGCGTTACGGCCTGGAGGAAAAACGCGTCGACCCCGCCTTTGCCTCGTCCTTCGAGCGGGTTCATCACCGCGACCTTGACGGTGAAGTAGTCGTACGGCATCCCCCACGGCGTGAGCGGGTATCGCACGCCCGGCGCGCCAGCTTCGAGAGCGTCGGCGCTCGCGAGCGCAAAGCGGTAGTGGATGCGAATGCGCGTGTTGTAGTAGTGCTTGAACAGCGCTGGCCTTTCGTCGACGTCGCCGCTGTATTCCTCCGTGCTCGCCGGCAAACCGGTGGCGCCGACCTCGACCGCGGCGTAGTACTCGATCCACTCCTTGTCTGCCTCTCCGTCGAACACGACGCGGTCGAGCTCGCCGAACTCTTTGAAACTCGGAGAAAAACGCAAAAACAAATCGTCGACGTACGTGTCGAGGTCCATCGAGCCGACGCTCGCCTTGCGCGGCGGTCGGCGCCCGCTCCTCTCGTACAGCCATTCGAGACACACGCACAGCGCCGCGTCGCGCAGGCCGCCCGTCCGGCCGCGCACGGCGGCGACGCACAACAAGAAGAACGACGGGTCGGTTTTGCTCGGATCGTTCTCTGCTGCGATCGCGTCTTGAAACGCCTCGACGAGCAGCTCAGACACCGAACGATCGGCGACGGTCTTCAAATCGGCGCTCGTCACTCGCGCGAGCGGCGCGTGTGTGGCCATCGTCCTTTTTCGGTGTACGCCCGCGCAGCACAGATACGATCACGCTCGCGCACGGTCGTACGGAGCCCGCGCCACGAATGCCCAAACCAGGCGCAGCACGCCTTCTGCGCCGTACACCGTCGTCTTTGCGAGCGTACTCGCCTCGTCGTGCTGGCGCCGGACGCCCGAGAGCCACGCGACCATCGCCGACCGACGTTGTTTGTGCTCGGCCACGGCCTCGGCGCGCGCCTCGCGCACCGCCTCGACAAACTTGTGCACGTTGGCGTCGTCGGACTGGCGCGGAACACGCGCGACGTGTCCGCCAGCGAATCGAATGATCGCGCCGCCGTCCTCCGCCACGTCTGCGCTCTCCACGGCGTGCGCCGCGATGGTCATGTGCCGAACGCGTATGCGACGAAGCGCGTTGCGCTGCGGGATCCGTACGATAAATGTCAAAAACCATTCGTTGAGAAACCGGTTCTTCAACTCGGTCCACTCCCGAGGCACGTGCACGAGTATCTGCGTTCCACCATCTGGACACTCGATGAAATAATTGAGCGGGTCGCCTGCGAACAAGGCCCAATCACCACCGACGCGTCCGCGCAACAAAAACGTCACCGGCGATTGCGCGTCCATGACGTTGCGGTGTGTTTACACTCACACGTCAACTGCGTGCGATGTCGTCGATTGAGGCGCTGCACCCACGCACGCGTCGCACGATCGAGCGCGTGCGGTGGGGGCTGCTCGACGACGACGACCGCGCCGCGATCGCAGTCGTGCACGTCGATGGGGTGCACGCGACGGTGCACGACGCGCGCATGGGCCCGAGCGTTCCGCGCGCGCGGTGCGCGACGTGCGGGCGCGGGTTCGCGCACTGCGCTGGGCATTTCGGAGTCATCACGCTACCCGTCAACGTCGTGCCCGCGCACTTGTGCAAGCGCGTCGTGGCCGTGCTCGGCGTGGTGTGCGTGTCGACGCCGTTCTGCAAGGGCGTCGTGCGCTCTGCCGCGCACGTGTGCGACACGTGCGGCGAAGTAGCCCCCGTCGTGACCCCCGACGCCGCGCGCTCGGAGTTCCACCTCACATGGACGCGCGCCGACGCCAAAAAGGCAAAGGCCAAGGCAAAGCCAAAAGCAAAGCCAAAACCAACAACACGCTCGGACGTGCTGATGAACGCCGACGACGTTCGTGCGCGGTTCGCGGCGCTCACGGCGCGACAAGTGCGCGCGGCAGGGTTCCACCCCGTCCGCGCTCACCCGCGCGCGCTCGTTTGGTCGCGGTTGCTCGTTCTTCCGCCGATTGCGCGGCGCTACTCCAAGTCGGCAGGGGCGGTCGTGCGCGCGGACGCGCTCACGCGCGCGTACGAAAAGGTCGTCGCTTTGTGCGCCAAGTACAGCGCGAGCGAGGCGCCCGTGCAGCGGTTCGTGCGCGACGAGATTGGGCGGCTCGTGAGCTTGATCTGCGACGCGTCGGCGGCGCGGTCGGCCGAAGGCCAGGGCTCCGGTCAAGTCAAGAAAGGCGGTGCGCCGGGGGTCGTTCGGTTCCGGTCGTCGGCGGCGAACGCTCGCGCGGCCGGGCGAGCCGGGAACGACGACTTCAGCGTGATGAACCGGCTGTGCGGGAAGGAGGGGCGGTTCCGCGGAACGGCGGTGGGCGGGACGACCGAGCACTCTGGGCGCGCGGTCATCACGGGCGACTCGTCGTTGCTGTGTGACGAGGTCGGCGTGCCCGAGTGCATGGCCGCGACGCTGAGCGTCCCAGCGCGAATCACGGCGATCAACGCGGCCGAGGTCGCGCGGTGGTTCACCAAGGGCCACGTGACGCGCGTGACGACGTACGAGGGCGCGTCGTTCGAGGTCAAGCCGGGCACGAAACGACCGTACAAGATCCGCATCGGCGATTTCGTTCACCGAAAGTTGCGCGACTGGGACGTCGTGTACATGAACCGCCAGCCGACGCTTTGGCGCCAATCGATCATGGCCAAGTACGTTCGCGTCGTGCGCGGCAAGAGCTTGCGCGTGGCTCCGTCGGTCGTCGTCGCGTACAACGCCGACTTTGACGGCGACGAGATGAACGTGCACGTGCCTCAGACGTGCGAGGCGCGCGCCGAGGCGATTGAGATCATGGCCGTCGAGAGGTGCGCGCTCTCGTCGCAGAACGCGATGCCGCTCGTCGGGCTCATCATGGACGCCGTCGTCGGCGTGCACTTGATGTGCCGACGCGACGCGCTGCTCGACCGCGCCGAAGCCGCGCAGCTCATGTGCGCGTCGTGCTCGTCGCCGCACGACCACGCGAAGCTCGTCGAGGTCGTCGGCATCGACACCGACGGCGTGTTTTCGTGCTCGTGCGCCGAGCACGCGCGAACGTTTGATTTGCCTCCGCCCGCCGTGTTTGGCAGACGGCCGAGCGGCGAGCGCGTCGAGTTGTGGACGGGCGCGCAGCTCGTGTCGCGCGCGCTTCCTGCCGGTCTTTGGTTCGACTCTGGCCGCCCGAAACAAGACGGCGGTGACGAGCTCGACACCGACGCGTGGCTCGTCGTCCAAGCTGGCGAGTTCATGTGCGGGTCGGACGCGATTGGCGCGCGCACGTTCGGGGCCAAGGCGGGCGGGTTCGTCGACACGGTGTGCAAGACGCTCAACGCGCGCGCGGCGCTCGACATGATCGACCGCACGAACTTTATGGCGCACGCGTTTGTTGCTCGGCGCCAAGTCACGATGCGCGTCGAAGACACGTGCCTCCCTCGCGAGTCGGGCGCGCTCGCGCGCGCGATGCGCGTCGAGGCCGGGCGCGCGGTGATGTACGCCGGGCGCGAGAACTGTTCTCGCGCGACGCTCGCCGACCTCGCCGCGAAGCGAAACCGCATGCAAGCTGTGATTCTCGAGCGGCTCGAGCGCGACGCGTGCGCGAGCGCCCCCGAAAACACGCTCATGCTATTTGCGCGGTGCGGGTCGAAAGGGAGCGCCACCAACGCAACGAGCATGGCGGGGTGTCTCGGGATGCAGACGATCGAGGGCGCGCCGCCTCGGCGCGCGGGGGCGCACGGCCGATCGTCGCTGTTCGCGCGCGTCGACGACCACAGCGCGCGCGCGCACGGATGGGTCGCGTCGAACTTTTACGCGGGCCTCAACGTCGCAGAGCACGTGTCTCACGCGATGTGGACGCGCGCGGCGCTGATCGCGACGGGCTCCAAAACGCGCGAGACGGGTCGCGCGTTTCGCCAGCTCTGGTCGACGTTGTCTGGCGTGGTCGTCGCGTACGACGGAACCGTTCGCGACGCGCACGGGCGCGTCGTGCAGTACGCGTACGGCGGGACAGGGTTCGCCATCGAGGCCGTCACGAAACGTTTCTCCGACCAGACGGTTCCGTACAACACGCACACCGAACTTGCGCGCGCGCGCGCTGCTCCGACGTTCGACGACGAGGTCGACGCCGATTCGGCGGCGACGGAGTTTCTGAGCTTGCTCGAGCAGATCGAAGCGAAAGGGACGGCGTTTGTGGCACAGTGCGCGCGCGAGACCGTCGAGCGCGAGTTGGCGCGCGGAGATTTCGACGGCGCGCGGTGCGTCGCGTTTGCGCGCAACGTGCTCGCGCGAACAGAGGCCGCGCGCGTCGCGCCAGGCGAGCCCGTCGGCGCGCGCGCAGCAGAGTGCACGGCGCAGCCGCTCACGCAAAAAATGCTCAAGACGTACCACCAATCGGGCGAGACGCTGCGCGAGGCGCTCGGGTTCGCACACATCAGCAGCGTTCTGACTGCGTCGGTCGATCGGACGTGTCCGATCGTGACGATTCCGTGCGCGGACGAGACACGCGCGCGCGACATCATGCGCCGTCTCGCGCACATTCGCGTCGCCGACGTGTGCAAGCGCGCGCGCGTCGACGCGTTCGACGACGACGACGAATCGTACGCGCTCGACCGCGCCATCTACGTCGCGGCATACGGTTCGAAACGAAACAGCACCACGAAACGCGCGAAAACACAAGGTGGGATGACCGTGGCGGTTGTTCTGAGCCTCGACGTGGCCAAGCTCGCTGCGCGCGCGTGCACCGTGCACGAGGTGTGCGCGGCCGTTGATGTGATGCTGGAGGGACAGATCGTCGTGCGCGAGCACGCCGACGTCGACGCTCTGGGACGCGCGGCAACGTCGTCGTTGCGCACGATCGACGTGGTGATTGAGGTGGATGATGCGACGCGCGCGGCCGAGGTGATGGCGCGCGCGCGCGCGGCGACGATCCGCGGCGACCCGACATTTTCGTCGGCGTGCGAGTACGACTCGAAGCGCAACGAGGTCGTGCTCGAGGCTGTGGCATCGAACGTGCGCGCGTGCGCACAGGCGTACCGCCGCGCTCTTCGCGAACATCGCGACGCGACGTGCTCGTCAGTTCACGCGACGTTCCGCGTGCTCGGCGCACAGGCCGCGCGCAACCGCATCGCGCACGAACTGAGCGGCGCGCTCGACGAGAACGCGTCGGCGAACGTGCACGTGTTGTTGCTCGCGGACGTGATGATGTGCCGCGGCGCTCCGCTCGGCGTGGGAAGCTCGGGCGCGTCGTCGCTCGGGACGGGCGCGCTCAGCCGCATGGCGTTTGAAAAGGTGCGCATGGTCGCGTTGTCGTGCGCGCGGCGCGGCGAGGACGACGCGTGCGAGGAGACGGCGGCGCGCATCATTTTGGGCGCGCCGATTCGCGTCGGGACGGGCGCGGCGTTTGACGTCGACGTCGACCACGAGATGGAGATGGACAACAACGTTGAGACCGCGAACACCAACACGACGTTTTCGTGGTCGACGTTCGAGCGTCCCGCGACGTACGTCCCGTCGACGCCCGAAGCGACGTACGCGCCGTCGTACATGATCGGGACGCCGATCGACGACGACGACGGACCGAACTACGTTCCGAGCTCGCCAATCGATCATGACACCGACGGACCGAGTTACGTTCCAAACTCGCCCGACTACGCTCCTCCTCATTCCAGCGACGACGCGTCGTCGCGCGCCTTGATGAGGGACTTGCATTCATCACCGAACTCGTAGAGCTTGTTGAGCGTAACGACGGCGCATGCAGGACTGTCGTACATGCTTCGGAATACGCTCTGGCTGGTGTTCCACGGACGATTCGCCGCGGGGAGCAACGGGAGGCACCATTCGTCGCACAACGAGGCAACAACGACGTCTGCCGAGTTTTCGCCGCGCCAGGTGACCTTGCAGCGGCAGCGGTCGGTCGTGTACCACGCGAACCAGAGCTCGACGGTCTCCTTGGCGTAATGCACGACGACCTCGAGATCTTCGCGAGAACGTTGCGAAAAGATGGTCACACGCGCCGCCTGCGAACCAGACACAAACGAGGGCGGAATCCTCACGAACGAGTAAGGAACCTTCATGAGCATCGCGCGAAGCTCGTCGTCGTTGCGCGAGTCGATGAAGACCTCCCACATGTGGTGCGGAACCGGGACGAGAGGGGCGAGAGGGATCGGCATGACATTCGTCATGTTATTGGCGTCGAGACGAGACGAGATGAGTTGTGTTGTGCTTTGCCCGTTCACACATGCACTTCGTGCGAAAGGTGCCACATGAGCGTCGCGACCTCAATGCAAACGTCGCGCAGCATGGTGAAGTTGTCGAGCGCCTCCTGCGTCTCTTCCGGAGTTGGCGTGTTGACCTCGCCCGGCATGCGTGTGGCCGCCGTGAACATTTTCGTAGCAAAGTCGGCATCGCGCGCGCGGCGCAGGAACTGGTCCACGCATGCGTCGCCCGTGTGGTTCTTCATGTTCAGTAGTTTCGAAGGCAGCGGTCCGAAGGCGGCAGCAGCGGCGCGCGCGGCGACGACGCGCGCCGCCACGCGCTGGCACTCGTTCGCGTCCGGCCTCGACCTAGGCCAGGGCGGCAGGATGCGGCCGTGCATGTCGAAATCGGGATAAAAGTCAGAGTGCAGCAGGTCGAGCATGCCTCGGTACACGAATAGACGCGCAGAGCTTCTCTCCCATCCCGCGTAAGGAGGCACAGCGGCAGCGCCTTGCGCAGACGGAGTTGACGCGGACAACGATTTCGACCGCGACAACGCCAGCGCCCCGATCACGGCGCCGAGAGCGCTCGCAGCCATCGCGCGCCGCATTGGGGTGTGAGGAGCTTTTGTCGGTCGATACGAAATGAGTTGTGGCGTAACTCACGCTTCACGCCATCCAGTTCCACACGAACTCACACTTCACGTGTCGCCCGACGACGTCCTCGAGCCTCGTGAGGGTGCGTATGCACTCGTCGTACGCCCTCGTCTTGGCGGCGTCGTGCGCGCTTTGGCGCGCGACCCGCAGCACGCCGTACATGTCGTCGACGCCGCGCAGGTCGGCCGGGTGGCACCACAGGAGCCAGCACGTGTGCAGCGATGCGTTGTGGCCTCACAACACAAATGCAAGACGCAGAGTGTTTGTACTGCCGCGACGCGGGCGACGCGCCGCTCGTGTACCCGTGTCTGTGCAAAACAGGCGTGCACGACGCGTGCCTGCGCGCGTGGCTCGCGTCGCCGTGTTGCAGAGACCAAACCCGCTGCCCGCAATGCGCAGCGACGTACGCATGCGCGTACCGACGTGAACGTTTGTTTTTCGCAGATCCGCCACGCACGAACGGGATCGGGCTCCCAGACGATTCCGTTACCGTTCCGTCGGGGATGATTGTCGCAAACGTGTTCATCATGCTGGACTCTACCATGACGTTTACGAAGATTGCGATGTTCACGCAACCGCCAAGCACGCGGAAGCCGACGACACGTAAGGCGCAACGTGCCGAACGAAAGGAACGCGCGGCGCGGCGCGAGCCCGCGCGCGCACCGCCGCGCCTCACCGCGTCGCAGCGTGCTGGTTTTTCTGGGCGTGGACGGTGATGGTGGCGGTGGCGTGTTATCAGCTCCGCACGACCACCTCGACCTCCGGCCACACAGCGTCGTCGCCCCACGTCCTCGCGATGTCTGCCGCGGACGGACGCGGGCCATCGACCGTCGTGAGCTTCGCCGCGCGACACACGTTCTCGAGCCACGCAGCGTCGATGTGCCACGTTTGACCGTTCAGAAGCTGCACGTAGAGCATGAACGACGGCGTCTTCGTCGGCCATTGCACGAGTTTGATGACGATGTCGTGAAAGTGCCCAGAGCGTCGACAAAACCACTCCACACCGCTCGCGTCCGGACCGTGCGCAATGTACATCTTTGTCGACAGAGCGTCGTCGTTGACGAGACGCAGCGCGGCGTCAATGGCCTTGACAACGCTGGTGTACGTCAGGTTGTCGCCGACGATGTTGACCGACGCAATGACCGGGGCTGGAATCCCGAAACGCGTAAAACTGAACCGGTCGTGGGTCGGAACAAATGGGCGAATGCCGTCCATGCCTGGAAGATCATCACGCACTCGTGGCAGATCATCGCTCAGCGAGCAACCGTAGTACGTGCGAGCAAAACGCTTGTACGCCGATATCATGTTTCTGGTGCTTGTGCTTGCCTCCATCTCCTTGCGGTACCAATTGATGCCCCACGGGTCGGTGTAAGGACACACAACCCGTGTGTGCATTTGTGGTACAGGAAGAAACGAGTCGTCGAACTCGGACTCATCGAACGGGACGTTGACCGGGGCCCACGTCGTGGTCGGTGGTCGGGTCGCGACCTGGACCGGGACGGCTGCCGCGACCGGGACGGGTGCCTGGACCGGGGCGCGGTAGGTGGTGGCCTTGCTTCCCATGGCGAACGCGCGATGAGTTGTGTGGCCTCACACCGCAACAGATCATGAAGCGGGTTGCAGTTGCGAGCGTCGTGTTTTGCGGATACAGCAACGTGCTGTGGAGATGCGTGTTGCAACCTCCACCAACCGGCGACATCAGACGAATGAGGCTTGCGCGGCCGTCGACCATCTACTTTGACATTGCACTCGACAGAACCGGTCTTCTCCCGATTGACTCGGACCAGTACTCGCACCAACTCACTTGGACGGCCGAAACGTGCCTGGTCATGTTTATCCCGTGGCTCATTGGCATGATCCCACTCGGCATCATGCGAGACGTGTTGTACGGACCGCGCCGGTGGCCGAGCGAGTGCAGTTAAACGACGGGGTGTGACACAACACAACGCATCGACGATCGGATGCCTGTGATGGCGACAGCTGGAGACATCCGTGCGGCGCTCACGAACGGCGACGTCGACCGCGCTTTTGCTGCTTTTCTAACGTACTCCGATGACGTGCAAACCGAATCCGACAACGGAACGTTGAGCGACTCCGCGCGAGACGAGTACGAAATTTTGCGCTCTGTGTTCCGACCTCTTTACGCGTTGCATGACGAGTACATCGGCAAGGTCGGTGCAGGGGAAATGGCGCGTGAGGCGTTCAGGATGTTGCAATGGCTCGAGGAGGGCGAGAACCGCGACCTCGCCGCCAAGTGGAAGATCCGCACCGCTGTTTGCGCGCGAGTCGAGACGCTCTTCGCCGACGTCGTGCGTCGACCGATTCCAGACGACGTGCGCGCGTTGATGTAGGTTGGTAAATCACAAGCGAAACATGAACACGCCGCTCGGCGCCGAGCTCGTGCGCGCGCGCACGCTCGTCCCAACATTCCTCGCGCTCGGCGCGACGGGGGTTGTGGGCGGCGTGTTCGCTCACCGCGACGAGATTCCCGCCGCCGCGCCCATCGTCATCGTCGTGAGCGCAGCGACCGCCGCGCTCATCGGGATGCACATGGACTCAAAGGTCGCCGAGGCCGGCCGCGCGGCCGTCGCGGCGTTCGACCGCCGAAACGCGCCGATCCCGATCGTCACTGGCGCAGCGTCGCAGCAGGCGCGCGTGCTCGAGGAGCGCGGCGGACGCGAACGGTGGCGCGCCGGCCCGCCGCACCGAATCGCGCTCGCGCTCATCGTCGTCGTCTTGCTGTGGGGCGTGTGGATCGTCTCGGGTCTGTTGTACTCGCAGTGGGACATCGAGGACGCGCACGGCGCGTCGGTGTTCGTGCTGTGCACGACGAACGCGGCCGTGAGCGTCGCGCTCACGGTCAGCAGCACGGCGCGCCGGTCGCTCGACGCCAACCCGCGCGCGGGCATCGTGTTGTCGCTCATGTCGGTCGCGCTCACGTGCGCCCCGATGTACGCGAGCGTCACGAACTCGGGCGCGAGCCTCGGCGTGCGGTGGGCGCTGTTCTTCTCGCTCTCGTACGCGTCGATTGTGCACTCGCTCGCGTTCCCGCGTGCCGTCTCGACGATGTTCCTCGTCACGATTCAAGCGTCGTGGGTGCTCACGTGCACGCTGTCGATCGCGGTCGCGGGCTCGGCCGTCGTCGTCGCGTACTTTGCCTTTTGGCGCGTCCCCGAATTCGTCGAACGACCGGCCGCGTCGCGCACAAAGACGACGCCGGCAACGGCGGTTGACGCCCAAGCACCAAAGACCAAAACAAAGACCGTGCGCGTCAAGTTCAGCAACAGCGTCGCAGGCGCGACGGCCGGGACAGTCGAGCCCGACGTCGAACGACCCGTCGAGCGGTCGAGTTCAAGCCGCAAGGCTGGTCCGGCGGTCGCGGGCGCAGTCGCAGTCGCCTCGGTCGGAGTGGCGCCGACGCTCGCGCCCGCGCGCGCCGAGCCTCTCGCGCGCGCGCGAGTCGCGACTGCAAAGGCGACGGCGTCGACGACCCGGCCCGCGCAAACCATGACCGAGATCAACGTCGGCGCCCCCGCTCGGCGCGAGCGCGAGCGTTCGAGCACGAGCGATGTCAGACGCGATCGTGGTCGCAAGCGTCCGCCGTCGCCGCTCGCCAACACGGTCGTCGCGACCGACGACAACGAGAGCGACGACGACAATGGCGAGGCAGACGCAGACGAATCGGAACGCGAGCGAGAGCGCGAGCGCGAGTCGGCGTTTATTCCGCTCTAAAGATCGTCGTCGTCGTCGCCCTCCATCGCTTCTGGCGCGGATGCGGATGCGGGCGCTGGAATGCCAATGTCGACGTCCATGGTCGAAGGCGGCGGCGACGGCAGCCCCTTGACTTCGACCCAGACGGTGGCCTTGGAGTCGCGCACGCCCGGGATTGCGCGCGTCACAAAGTGCGACACGGGGAACGGCGTTCCGGGCGGCGGCATGGCGTGCACGAGAACGACGACGCGCGCAAACGGCGGGAACAAAGTCGTGACCTCCGCCGACAAGCCGCGCGCGGCGAGTTCGGCGCGCACGTCTGCGGCGACGGCGTCGAGCAGAGCGCGGCCGTTACGCGAGCACTTGAGCGGGTTGTCGCGGTGCAGCAACAGCGCAAGCGAACAGTTCGGACCGGCGTGCAGCTCGACTTCGCGCGCGGGCACGTCGTACTTGAGCGGCGCGTACTCGGTGTTTGCGCGGATCGCGTCGACGTCAAACTCTAAAGCGCCCGATCCGACCGTTGCGACGACGCGCGAGTACGACGAGAGCGTGAGGTCGGCGCCCGCCGGAAACACGTTCGGTCTGATCTCGGCGACGAGGTCGACCATCGACATTCGGTGCACGCTCCGCACGGGAAGATTGAGCGGGAAGGGCGGCGCGCCTCGCGCCGCGGGATCGACGAGCAACAGACGCAACGTGTTGGACGCGTCGTCCGAGCGATCCATTTCGTGATGAGTCGTGCACGGCGCGCCGACGCCGACCTGTTGGGGATTGGGCTCGGCGACGGCGACAACGCCGGTGGTAATGGCGCCGGTGCAGACGCAGATTGGGCGGAGTTCGACGACGACGTTGGCGGCGGTGTCGCGACGGCAGAGCCGCACTCGGACGTTGAAAACGGTGTGGGGGCGGACGTCGCTCCGCGGCTCGCGACGCGGCCGCCGCCGAGCGCGCGGCGCGACGAGTTTGATTTCTACACCGCGCCGCCGCGGCACGCGTCGTCGGCGTGGATGCGTTTGCGCACTGCGCTCGAAGTCGTGTCCGAGCAGCACGGCGTCGTGCTGCGCATGGATCCGTGGGACCACACGACGGCGTCGCTGCTGACGGCGACGCAACACACGGCGCAGTACGCCGGGACGCGCGTGTTTTTGTGCGACGTGCTCGAAGTGGCGCTCGCGCTCATGGCTCTCGCCGACGACGTGGTGCGCAAGATCGACACGCCGTACGCGCGCACGACCATGAAGGACGCGCTGCAAAAGATGCACCAAGCGCTCACGTGCGAGGTGTCGATGCGGTCGGTGCAAGACGGCGGGTCGTTGCGCGAGCTGTTCATGCGCGCGCAGCGCATCGAGCGCGTGAACGAGCTCGGGTCGGCGCCGTTCGTCGCGCGAGACGAGGCGCCGTCGGTTTTGACGGCGTCTTTGTCGGCGGCCGCGACCGCGGCCACGACCCTCGCACGCTACGCGTCGAGCTTCGTGTCGGACTCGGGGTCGTGGTCGTACGCGCACGTGCAAGCCGCAAAACCTCCAACGAGCCGCGACCGCTGGCGCGAGCACGAGATCTTGGCGCGCAGAACGACGGTCGAGGCGCGCGACGCCGTGCTCACGCTTCTGAAGGCGTGTCGGTTCGTGCGCGCGGCGGTGCACGCGCTGCGCATGCTCGGTTTGAACGACGCGGCGACGATTTCGGTCGCCGACTACGCGCGCGCGGCGGTCGTCGACCCGACGCGCGACACCATCATGGAAAGGCTGCACTTTGACACGGCGGTTCAACGTCTGAAGCGCTTTGCTCTGACGAAACGAACGGTGTGCGTCGACCGCGACTGGCTCGCGCTCGAGTTTGGGGCGAACGCGAGCGACGCGCTCGAGCGCGAGCTGCGCTACGTCGAGGCGATGCTCGCGACGTTGGTGGCGTGCGTGCGTCACGTCGCCGTCGAGTACGTCGACGTGGACGACCACATTTACGAACGCGAACGCGACCGCGATCGCGAACGCACGCGGCATCACGGAGGGGGGTAAGTAGGAACGACGACGCGCACGATTGTCGCCTCTGGCCCGTCGTCTGCGATTGCGACTGTCGTGCGCGTCATGTCCATTCCAAACCGTTTGCAGATCGCGAGGACGCACAAACGCAGATCTTGAGGCGTGCGAACGTCGCCCGTCGACCTGATGGTCAACGCGTTGTCGAAGCGCACGACGACGTGCGTGACGCCCCCGTACATCACAGATGTGTCGGCAGCGCGACGCGCGAGCGCCTCGGCAATGGCGTTGGTCGTGTCGCGCAGCACGGCCTTGATGAACGGTTGGCGCGTGGCGAGCGCGAGTTCAAACGCCATTTGAATCGGCGTGGCCGGCGGAAGCGCGAACAAAAGAGCCTTGACGACGTCGGCGAGAGCGTCGTCCGCAACAGCCGCGTCGGTCATCGTCGCGGCTGCGCCGGTGAGATGAGATGTGGTGTGGTGTGGTCATGCGACAGAGCAGTGGTTTTTTTTTCGCAGCGCCGCCGCGTTCGAATTTAAATTTAAATTTGAAAATTTGGCGCCAAACACATTGCGGGTGAACGCACGCCGACCAAATCTGCTACCACGTGATGCATGGTTTGCGTACGCCCAGACCTGGCGCTGGAGGGTGTCAGTCCGCCCTGGTCCGGAAGTCACGCGACACAATTGGTCGCCAGCGCCAGGTCTGGGCGTACGCAAACCATGCATCGCCTGGTCACTGTTTTGGTCGGTGTGCCGGCGCACTAATTGCTCTAATAATTATGTTTGTATTTCCAATTAAGCACAATTAAGACAATTAGCAAAACGCACCCATACCAAAACGGTGACCAGGCGATGCATGGTTTGCGTACGCCCAGACCTGTGGCTGGGAGGTCTCAGTCCGCCCTGGTCCGGAAGTCACGCGACACAATTGGTCGCCAGCGCCAGGTCTGGGCGTACGCAAACCATGCATCACCTGGTAGCACATTTGGTCGGTGTGCGCGCCTACGACTTTGACGTTTCGTTCTTTGACTGCGGAACCAAACGTGGAGGTCGTAGGCGCGCACCCATACCAAACCTGCGACCAGACGATGCATGGTTTGCGTACGCCCAGACCTGGCGCTGGGCGGTCTCAGTCCACCCTGGTCCGGAAGTCACGCGACACAATTGGTCGCCAGCGCCAGGTCTGGGCGTACGCAAACCATGCATCAGGTGGTACCACATTTGGTATGAGTGCTAATTGCTCTAATTGTGCATATTTGTAAAACGTGCCAGGTATTTCAAAAATTTACCGTACGACGAATCGGACGTTTCGGGTCGCAGCGCGTGCTAATAGAAACGCGAGCGCGCGCGCGCGCTCGTCGTCGTCGTCGCCGAGCAGCGTCGCGACGTCGCGCTCGTCGCGCGCGACGACGAGCGCGTTCGCGCACGACGACGCCACAACGAGCTTGGCCGCGTGTCGCGCCGATCGGTCGAACGCGTTGTCGGTGAACGCGTCGAACACGGCCGTCGGACAATCACCTTTTTCTGCTTCGTCGGCGCTTCCGTCCAAAACGAGCCCGATTTGAGACAAAAGACTGCGCAGCACACGAGCGTGAGCGGGCGACGCACAAAATGAGCGCGCGTCGAGCTCGAGGCTCGAGCGCGCGAGCGCGACCACGACGTCGAACTCGACGGCTCCCGCGTTTACGTTTGTGTTTGTGTTTGTTGCGCCGCCCAAGTCCACGTCGAACATCGCGCGGTCCGTCAGCACCACACCGTGCGTTGCGGTGTCGTCGTCGTCGAGGCGTACACGCGCAAACGGACCGACGCACACTGCGCTGTCGCTCTCGCTGTCGCTGTGTCTCGCACACCCAGCCTCAAACGCCGCGCGCGACACACGCAAGCACACCGTGCGCGCCCCACCGAACCGCGCGCCGACCCATCGCAGAGCAGACGACGAACCGAACAACGCGTGCGCCGCGTCGCGCGTGCGCGCGTCGATCGGTGGGGCCTCGTGATGATGTTGCTGTGGCGGTGTAACATCGCGCGCGTACGCCGAGAACGCGACCGCGATGTCGTCGCACCCTCCAACCGACGCGTAAAACTCGGCGGCGCACGTGAGCATGTCGCGGTCGCCCATCGCGGTGAGCAACATCGCGTCGCGGACGGCGTCGACTCCGCGATCGACAATCGCGCGCACGGCGCGTTTCGTCGCGTCGACGCGCGCGGCGTCGCGTGGTGGGTGTGCGAACAACGACCGAACGAGGCGCGTCGCCTCGCGCGAGTGGCACCGCGCCTCGACGAACGCGCTCGCGCGCGCGAGCGCGAGGCGCTCGGCAGTCGCGCGCGAGAACCACGTCACGTCTAGTCCACCCTCGAAGCTCAGCGTAGCCGGCGCGCCGCACCGCGCGCACAAACGTCCGAGCGCGGCGCGCGCGCCGCGAAACTCGAAACACATCCATTCGGCCACGACGGCGCTGCTTGCGTCGAGCGAATCGGCGTCAAAGTCAACGTCGTCTTCGCAGCTGTTCTCGAGCGGGGCGGCCTCGTTCGTACATACGTACGCTTCCCACGAATTAAAATCGGGCGCGCGCGCGAGCACGACGCACACCACAGCGTCGTCGACGGCGAAGCGCGCGAGCGCGCCGTCGTCTGCGTCGGCCATTGCACAATGGACTACATTCTGCGCATCTTGAGCTCGGGGCCGCAACCCGACCCGGAAGATCCGTGCATGCGCGCGATCAGGACCGACGTCATCCCCGCGTGCTTCACCACGCGCGATCGCACGGCGTGCTGTTCTGCGCTCGACCAGCCGGCGGGGTGCTCGGCGGCGTGGGCCGCGACGTTCGAGACGTACGTCGGGCGCGCGCGCGGAACGCTCTTTTTCAACGCGACGGGCGAGTGCGACGCGGCGTGGCCGTGCTTGTTCCCGTCGGTGTCGCAGACGCGCTCGCGGCGCTCGTCGCCGTGTTTCCGCTCCGAGTGCGCCGATTTGTTTCGCGGCCACGGAGCGCTCACGCTCGAGTGCGCGCGCACGGTGTCGTCGTTTTGCGACGTGGGGGTGGCAGGAGACACCGACGTGACGTGGCGGTGCGAGCGCCACGCGCGCGCGCTCGAGAAATGTCCGGCTGGGTCGCCGACGTGGCGCGTGTGCGCGTCGGGACCGGGCGAGCGAACGATTCCAGAGACCGCGGCGCGCGCGCGCGCGAGCGTCGCAACGGCCATTGCCGTCCGGCTCACGAACGAGGAGAGCGCGTGGACGGGCGCGGGGCTCAACGCGTACGGCGCGCAAACGGCGTACGTGCGCGCGTTCAAGTTCTACGACCCGCTGCCCGACCCGTCTCACCCTCACTACGTGCGCGTGTCGCCGCTCGACGCGTCGCCGCCGGCGGTGCCGTACTACACGACGACCGGGACGCTGAACATTGCGTTTGCGGTCGCGACGCTCGTGCTGATGCACGTCGTCGATTTGATTTGCACGCGCTCACGACGCCACGTCCTCCTTTCGTGCGTGTGATCACAACGCAACGCGACGAGAGGGAAATGTCGGACATCAAGTTAGGGGAGAGCCTTTTTGGAATCACCGACGACGAGGCGGACAACCAGACGACCGCAGAGCTTGGCGTCAGGGACGGGATTGTCGCGCGCGTCTTTTCCGTTTTCACGTGTTGGGGGGGCTTGACACTCGGGTCTGATGTGCATGTTCGGTCGCCAACAACAACAACACGAATGGGCGTGTGCTTGTGCGTCACGTCGGCGACGCACGGTCTGCTCGCTATTCTCCCCGGCCGTACGACGTTTCACACCAACGACGGAAACAACGTCGGATCTGACGTCATCGTGCCTTGGTACGTCGGATCTGACGTCGTCATGCCTTGGTATTCTCATACTGCGATCGGAGTACGCGTCGGGCGGATTGTGTACCGCCAGAACCACACCAGCACGTGGGGGTCGGACTTTGCGATTGCAGCTGTCGATTCGACGGCGTGCACGGCCAAGTTCGACAACATCAAGCACGTGGCCCGATCAGATGAGTTCCTTGACGAGATGCGTCGCCACAAACACGGGCTTTGGGTCTGCGTCGGCGGCCGACCGTGGTACTTCCTCAAGGAGACGCGCACTGTGACGTCGTCGGATACATACCATCCCAAAGCGATCTGCGACGATGCGAACGCGAACGCGCGCGCCGATGCCGACATACTTCACAGGGCGCACGTCAAGGGCAAGTACTTTGGTGTGCCGGTCAAGAAGCGTCAAGGACACGCGTTCGTCGTTGTGCGTGACCGGCGAGCGCGCGTGCCGCTGATCGGCGAGGCGGTCACGTACGACACGCCGTCTGGCTCGATCCTCATCGGCATGATCGCCGCACACGAGTGGCGCGAACCATGTCGCTACATTGGCGTTTTCCTCGACGCGGTCGACGATGTGTTGCGGCGCGAATTTGGAGTCGGGTGTGTTTAATCACAACGCAACGCATCGCGAGACAACACAAGATGTCGCGCCCGTTTGAGAAACGCGACGGGTTGTTTCAGCTCTACGAACTGAGCGCGTTCGACGTGGTCGAGTTGCACAAGGTACAACTCGACCACGGCGACGACGCCGTGCGCCGCCGGATCAGCGAGATCGAAGAAGAGCTCGAGGTTCAGGACGTGCGCAAGCGGTTCGGCCTCTTCGTCGGCGCTCTGCTCTTTTGCATTGTCTTCACGGCGTTTTTGACGTTCATCATGCACTTCATTGCCCTCGTCGCAACCGATACCCGCGGCCAGCCGATGCCGGACATGGTCAAGAACCTTTACGTGGTGCTGTTTGCGATGGTGTGCCTAACCGCCGGCCCGATGTTTCACGCACGCAGGGAGTTTCGAAAGGTGCGCGACGAGGTTCGCGCGCGCTGGGCCGCGACGCGAAAGGTGTAGAGTTTCAAAAACACAACTCAAAAGACGGAGAGACACAAAAATGGGAAACAGAACGTTCGACGCGTTTGAGCTCATGCGCGTGCGCGAGGTGCACGGTGACGCGGCGTACCGCGCGCGGCGCGCCGAGATCGACCCGCGTTTCGACGCCGCGACGCACAAACACGACGTCGTCGTCGAGCACCGCGACGATTTGTTCACCAGGTTCGTGCTCGACGAGTTCATGTTGCTCGACCTGCGCATTTTGCGCGAGGAGCAAGGCGAGAGCGTGTACGAGGACCGGTGCCGCAAAATTCAAGAGGAGATCGACGTGCAGCGCGCTCGGTCCCAAGTGAGCGATCTGACGCACGTGCTCGGCATGGTTTCGTGCATGCTTTTGGTGTGTGCGATGCTCACTGCTTTGGTCGGCCGAGGATCAGTCGATCACACTCCTGAGATTGTGTTCGGTGCGCTCTTCTTCTTTGTTGGTTTGCCGGCCGCGTTCTTTTGCAGACGCATGACGGTGTGGTTCACGACCGAGCGCGCCAAGATCCGCGCGCGTCACGCCAGTGCGTTGACGGCGGAGTGCAAGCACAACTCATCAACGTACACGTGACATGGCGGTGGTTTGGGCAGAGGCGTTTGCGGATGATGAGTCTCGCGTGTCGCGCGGCGTTACGATGCGCGATTTGTTCGACCTCATCACCTTGCGCGATGACGAACGTCACGCCGAGGCTCACGCGTTGAGAGTTCGACTCGAAGAAGAGTTCGAGACGACGACCATTCGCAACAACTTTGAGCGCAAAGCGAGCCGTGTGATTGTCTTGCCTCTTCTTTTTGGCGTGCTCCCGCTCTCGCTCGTCAACCTTCTCGTTTACCCCGTTGGCACGAGTCACGCCGCGATCGCCGTCGACATCCTCTTCGTTGTCATGTGTCTCGTGTGCGTTCTCGTTGTGCACAAGTTTCAAGCGCAAGCGCGCGTCGAGCACGCCGAGCTGCGCGCGCATTTCGCGGCCAGGCGGTCTGCGTTGACTGCATCGGCGACAGAGACCGCGCGCGTGTGACCCAACAACACAGCGCAAATGGTCGCAATCTTCAGCGCCCGAACGTACCACGCGTCGGTGGCTCTGTGCATCTGTTTGTTCGCGGCGTCGACGCTCGTGCGCGCAGTCGCGCGCGCAAACCCAAGACCAAAGATCGTGCACGCCGCCGACGTCGCCGACGTGCTGTTCTACGGCTCGTGCGTCACGTGCTTGCTCGCGTGGTGCGGGCTCGACAACCGTACGGTCGCTCGAGACGAGTAGTATGCACGCGTCGACGCCACACGTCAAAACACCAGTCGAGATGAGCGCACGCGTCGCGCCAGAAAGCGATGTCGACGTTGATGCCGACGCGGGCGACGATTGTCGCCGATGTTGCACCGAGTGCGGCGACAACGACTTTTTGTGCTGCTGCTTGTCTGCGAGCGAAAAGAGGGCGCACCGGTTCGAGCGCATGTACGGGTGCGCGCGCAACTCCGACCGGTGGCTGAGCTCGTTTCTCACGGCCGTGTACGTCGCGGGGTGGCTGTTCACGGCGTGCGTCGTTCTGACGTTCCCGTCGGGGCGCACGTACGTCCCGCAGTACATGTTCGAGACGGCGACGGTGGCCAACGCGTTCATGGGCCTCTCGTGGGGCTCGTTCGCCGCGCAGTCGCACCAATACATGAGTTTGTTCGCGCTCGTCATGAGCGTGCTCGGGTTCGTCAGCACGGGCGTCGCGGCCAACTACTCGCTGCAGTCGAACACGACGGCCGTGTCCATCGACGCCGTCGCGGGGTACCGCCAAATCGTGTCGAACTCGGCGCCCGGCTCGACCGTCGCCGCCGTCTCGCTCCAAGGCTCGTTGCTCGGGTACTTGTGCTTTGCGTGCTGCGTCGGGTTCGTCGCGCACCTCGTCGAGCTCATCATGATCGCGTCGTCGGCGTGCGGCGCAGACAAGGACTCTGTTCGTCCGGCGTTTGACGACGAGAGCCTCGCGGCCGAGGTCGCGCGCGACGAGGGCGGAAACGGAAACGGAAATGGTGCGTTCTTGCGCGAGCGTCAGATCTTCTTTACGGACTGGGCGACGTGCGGCAAGACCGAGTCGGGGAGCGCCGCGCTCGCGACGTCTGTGCTCGCGTTCTTCGTGGCGGTGTGCTGCATGGTGATCGGCGGGTACTCGCTGAACTTGAGCGGGAACCCTCGCGCGGCGATTTGGCCAGGAACGTGCGGCGACCTCGCGCTTCTAGCGTTCCCGGCGTGCGCGCGCGCGGCGGACTTCCAGCCGAACGCGCTCGAGAAAAAGTTCAGGTCGAGGTGCAAGCGCACGCCCGTGCTGTACGCGTTCGAGTGGGTGCTGACACTGATCGGCGTGGTGTCGAGCACGGCCGTGTTTGCGACGGACGCGTCGTACGTGAGCGCGTCGTACTCGAGCGGTGCGTTTTCGGCGGCGTGCCGCTCGGCGAGCGGCGTGCCTCAGGGATCGGCGCGGTACACGTTTTACCCCGCGCTGACGACGGACCAGTGCTCGGGCGTCGGCAACACATCGACGTCGGTGTGGGTGTTGCTTGTGGTGACGCTCGTGTTTGCGTGGTTGTTTTTCGCGGCGCAGACGTACCACGTCGTGCGCATGCTCGCCGAATTCTTTTGAATCACAACTCATCTCCTCACGAGCCTTCAAAAAAAATGGCGACGATCGTCTCGCTCGAGCTGCGCCACGTGGTCGGCAACACGTCATACTGGGAGCTCTTGGCGTACCGCGGTCGCGACAGCTCCGACCAGGTTGCACCCGAGAAGCTTCTCATGGCCAAGGGACTGCGCGTGCCGCTCGTCGACGAGATCGACGAACGTGACCGCTCTCTTCATGTTGAAGCCAAAGGCCCGAACGTCGCCGGACGAGACATGTTCAATCGACTCGCGACGTGCCTGTTCCGAACACCTGTTTTTGTTAAGACGTACTACAACACTCCAAACGACATTCGCTGGAGGACCATTCTGGCGTTTGAGAACGTACAAGATTCGGAATCCGAACACTACGATGCGCCAGCCATTATTCGTCCATTGTCGTTTGGGTGCTTCGGGCTCTTTGTCTTTGGGACGCTCGTGACCGACGACGCTGGCGACGACACGCGAAAGATGCCGTGGCATGAGCATACGGCTGGAATACCCTACGACGTTGGGTCTCCACGTTTGCAAGCGCTGCGTGTTCATTTCGACGAGGATGTGCGAGCTGCGCGCGCGGCCAAGGACGCGGAGCAAACGGCCAAGAGAGCCAAGGAGGACGCGGATGCTGTGGCATCGTCCAGGTCCCAAACGAGTTGAGACGAGACGAGAGAGAGAGGTGTTGGTGTGGGTGAGGCGACACGACGAATCGGAGAGCCTCACCCACACCGCATTGATCGAGCGATGCGATGTCGATGTCAAACGAGAGCGAGAGCGGCCGTCCGCCGCGTCCGCCGCGTACGCGCGACGTCGTGCGCGCTCACGTCGTTCTCGAAGACGCCAAGGCCATGGTCATCGAAGCCGCGCGGCTCCAAACCGCGTGCCGCGCGTGGGACAAGTTCCACACAAAAAACAAGACGCTTCCGCCCGCGTTCGATGCCCGGTACGCCAACACGATGCACAGGTGCACCGACGAGCTAGTCGACGGCGCGGTGTCGCAAATTCGCAAGGCGGTCGCTGCCAACGCGCGCCGCACGCCCCCACCCGACCTCATGGTCAAGGTGCACAACGCGCATTTCACGGCGTACATGGCGCTTCACTCAGCCAAGCGCATGTGCGACGAGCGACGAGAACTTGCGGCCGCGCACACCGAATCGACGCCCGAACATGACGACGCCGGCTCCGTGTGACGCGGACGCGATCACGGATTCGATTCGACGTGCTGTGGAGAACGGGGAGCGTACGCCGACTCCTCAACGAGCAGAGTTCGCCACAACGCGTCTGCGCCGAATCGTCGACTTGGAAGGAGGCGCAACCGACGTGTACTTGCACATGATGGGGCCTGGTACGGCAGAGTACGTGCTGGTCATCAAGGTCGTCGGAACAGACGCGCTGTTGCGCTGGCGCGACAAGGTTTGGCGCGACATGGGCGGTGAGTACGACGGGATTCCAATCGTCGTGCGTCGCGAGTTGTTTTACTCGACACCCGGACGCGTTCCGCCGTGCGCGATCGTTTGAACTAGTCTACTCCCCAAACATGCGCCGCAACGTGTTGTAAAACGAGCGAGTCCAGCTGTCGTGGTGATGCGTTGTGTGTGATTCAACACTAACAAAAAGCCAACACGCGCGAGATGATGGCGTGGTCGCCGTCGTCGTTCGGCACAGCGCACACGCCGAACGTCGCGTGCAGCACGAGCTTGCCCGGCCACGTCGCCTCGCCATTGCCCTCGAAAGGTATGTGCGCGCAAAAGTCGTCGCAGCGCGACATGCCGTCGATTGGATCATCGTAGATCTTGATGCCCGGCGCGTCGATGCAACGCACGAGCTTGTCCGTCGCGGCGCCGATCTGAACGGTGCCCTGCTTGATCACGCGCTCGCGCAGGTCATTGTCCGTCACGACACCGTTGCCAATCGCAGCGTGGAGGTCCACCGGAAGATGGACGTACACTCGACCGTGCGTGTTGTACTTGCCAGTCTGTGCGTCGTGGTGCACCGCGAGCGTCGGACGCTCTGCGCGAAGGTGCGCGCCGCCCACCTTCGTGCTCATCCGCATCGAGCCCACGCCCTTCACGATTGCCGCGTCGAGGCCGCTCGCCAAAACAGACGCGCTCAGCTCCCTCTCGCGCGCGCGGATCGCACGATCGCGCCTGTCGTTCAGCACCGCCTGCACGTTCAGGGCGACGACGGCCCAAACAACCGTCGCCGATGCGCCTCCAATCGCCGCCGCAACCAGCCACATCCCCGTCCAAGTCGCGGCCCCCATCGTCGTCGAGTCGAGTCGACTCTGTGTTGCGTTGCGTTGTGTTGCACTAGCCCCGTGTGTGTCTCACAACACCAAAATCAAAATCGAAAGACGAGATGTGTTTCGACGCGCGCGCGAGTTCGGCGTGGATCGGGTCGTTCGTTCGCGCGTTTTTGCTCGTTGCGCTCGCGTGCACGTTTGCGAGCGTCGTGTGGGTGAACCACGGCCGCGCGATGTCGACGCAGGCGTTCGTCGCCGGAGTCGTCACGTACGGAACGCGCAGCGTCTTTGATTGGTTCTCGAGCGTGCGTCCAGACATCGACGACGACAATGCCAACAACAAGGGAGCGACGATTCGTCCGCGCGAGACGCGCACGGCCGTCGCGTGTTTCGGCATGGCCGCGTGCATCGTCGCGCACGGCGGCGTCATGTACGACACGAGCTCGACGGTGTACGGCCCGAACGCGCTGTGGCTCACGTACACGCAACTCGTGCTCGTGATGTTCTCGTTCGTCTTTTCCGTCGAAGAGGCCCTCGTCGACCGCGACCTGTCAAACCCCGAATCCGAATCGGACAGTGAAGCCGACGCTGAAGTTGAAGCCGATTTGAGCGTCGCGCGCGACGCTGGCGCGCGCGTCGCGCACGTGTGGGTCGTGCGCGTGCGCAGCGAGATCATCCCGTGCGCCGCGGCTGCGGTGTGCGTCGCGTGCGACGTGTACCCCGCCGACACAGGCGCGCCTCTTCCGCCCATCGCCGCGGCGTTTGCGTACGGGCGCACGTACGCGTACTTGTACGAGTCGCCCGCGGACGTTCCGCGCGCGGCGGTGGCGACGGCCGCGACGCTCGCGCTCGCGCAGTGCGTGTGGAGCGCGGTCGTCGATCCGACGTGGTTCTCGGCGGTCATTCTCGCGCTCTACGCGACTCAAATCGCGTTTGCAGTCGCCGCGCCTCTGCGCGCGCGCATGCTCGACTTTGCCGCTGGCGCACACCGCAACGACGCGCGTCATGGACGCAGATGCCCAACATGGTGGCGGCGGCGGTAACAGCGCGTCTGCGCCAGCGCCTGCTCCAGCTCCATCACGCCGGCCGCCGACGCTCGAGTCGGACGCGCTCCCTGCGCTCGAGGCGCGCGACGAGGCGCTCGCGGCGCTCGACGCGGCCATCAAGGAGATCGGAGGCACCGCGGCGCACAACGCGCGCGTCGCGCTCGACGCTCTGCGCCGCGCCGACGAACGATGGCTCCAGGCGTGTCTGAACCACGCGTTCTCGACTCTGCGCGAATCGGCCGTGAGCATCAGTGCGACTCCCCCGTCTCAACCGTAACGCCGACGTCGACTCGACTCAACTCTCCGCCCGCGCCGCAAGGAGTGGCTCTTTCGAGACCTCCACGTCTCTCTCCTTCTCTCGGTTGCTGCGTCGCTCGTCCTCCCTCTCGACGTATGCGTACAAATCCACAAACAACAAAGCCACGAACTGCATGAACGCCGTCGAACCAGCGAGCCGCGCCTTGGAGTTCAGATCGGTGTCGCTGCGCCAACACAAGCTGAACGCGACGCCCTCTAGCACGGTCTGAATGAACGAAAAGACGAAAAAACAACTGTGCGTTATGCAACGTTCTGGTCCTTCGCGCAGGAACACGTTGATGAGAAGCGCCTTGATCACTGCACTCGCCACGACGCTCGCGAACAAAAAGCACATGAACATCGTGTCGTTGCGGTCTTCCGCGTGCCCATGCTCCCACGACCGCGCGCAAACGCCCGCCGCAACCGAAAACGCGAGGCTCACGGCAGACGGAAAAATCACACGTTTCGCGAGCGTGTTCCACAACCCGGTATGCACGACGTCGTCGTTGTTGTTGGCGCTTTCGCTCTCGCTCTCGCGCGCGTTCAACTCGACGTCGTCCAAACCATCGAGCTCGCGCCGAACGTCGTCGAAAATCGCAACGAGCGCCGCGCGATGTTGTGCGCGCGCGTGCGAAAGGCGGCTCTTCAGCGCGCGTTCTCCGTCCATCTCGAGACGAGTTGAGTTGTGATGTCGTGTCGATTCGATTCGTGTCTGTTTCCACTCGATCGCGCTCCACTCCACTCCACCCCACTCCGCTCTACGCCTCGACGGCGTCGGCATCGAAGCGTGCGCGCTTGCTGAACACAGACGAGCGTCCCGCCGACGCCGACGCGCCAATCGTCGACGAGGGGTTCTCGGCCTCGGCCTCCGCGTCGAGACGCGACATCATCGGGCGCGCGTCGATGCCGCTGTTTGGCGTGCTGTTCGGGCGCGAGCGCGACCAGTCCTGGCCCGACGCGCCCGCGACGCGCGAGTTCACGTCGGCGACCATGCGGCTCGCCTCGACCGACCCGTCCGTCGCGTAAGGCCCGATGCGCCGGCCGATCGCGAGCTTCTTCAGCATCGCGGGCGCGTTGTTCCAATCGATCTCGGGAGGAGGCTGGCGCGCGAGGCGCACCGCCTCAACCAAGTCGCGGTTGATGCCCTCCATCACAAGAGCCGACGACGTACCCCTGCGCCCAAGAGTCGTAATGCCCTTGTCGTACCCGGTGCCAGACGCGCCGACGCGCGAACCGTACATGTACGCGGGGTGGTGGCGCTCGGGGTGGCGGTCCTCCTCGGCGAGGTGGCGCACGGAGTTCGCGAGCTCGCGAACCTTCTCGCCGAACGCCGGGTGCATCTGTCCGGTGGGGAGCGTGCTGAAGTACCTGTCGTAGTAGTCGGCCTCCTGCCCCATGTTCTTGCGCGCCTTGGCCGAAGCGCCGATCCGCGTGCCGGGGATGAACATGTGGTCGACGAGCGCGGGCGCGGTCTCGCGCAAGGCCGCAATGTCCTTGCGCGTGGCCTCGCCCGTGCCGCCGTCGTCGACAGCGAGGACGCCGAGCGTCGGGTACTGGTCCGACCGCGCGCCGCGCCCTCCCGTCGCGTTCCCCGATCCCGACCCCGATCCAGTCCGCGCGCTCGCAACGACCACCGAGCAAAGCTGCGACCCGAGCGCGTCGTACGACGTCGACGTCGCCGACGCCGGCGCGCCGTTCGCCGACGCGCCGACGGACGCCGGCATCGCAGACGCGGGCGCGGGCGTGCCGGTGTTGGCGCCGGCGTTGGCGTTCGTCGATCCGCGCAGCACCGCCCAGAACGTCTCCGAGCTGGTGAGTGTCGATGGCGTGCCGTGCGTCACGGCCGGCGTGGGCGTCGGCGCGGACGCGGGCGCCGGAGCGGACACGGGCGTTGCAGAGGCGCCGACGTTTTGCGAAAGCGCTCCAAGACCGAACGTAGTCGACGCCGTTCCGTGCACTTTGGCGGCCTCGGCAATCTGTTGCACTTGTTCGAGCGAGATTCCGTAATTCGAGCGCATGAACGCGTCGGCTCGCTCCTGCGTGGTCTCGCGCGTGAGCGCCTCGACGCCGCGGATGCCGGCGACGGGAACGTTGCTGCTGTCCCTCCCGAACGCCGCGACGGCGGCGAGGAGCTGCATGTCCTTCGTCGACAGGACGTTGCTGCGCGTGGCGGGGTCGCGGAATCGCGCGGCGAGCTCCTTCAGTTGCTCGGCGTGAGGCTTGACGAGCGTGCGGTCGACGCCGTTCTCAGTCGACGACGGCGCATCGCCACCGTCTTGTTCGGCGACGTGCTGCGCGTACGCTTCGGTCGAGTTGGCCAACTCGTTGTACGTGCGATCCTCGGCCTCGCGCTTGGCTTTCTCCTCGGCCTCTTTGAGCGCGCGCTCCTCGGCCTTTTTCTTCTCCGCGATGGTCGCCCACTCGGTGAGAATGTCGTCGACCGACTTGCCCTCCGACGCCGCCAGCTCTTTCAGAGCCTTGAGCTTGGCGCTCTCGCTCTCGGGGACGGGCGTCTGCGCAGGCGCCGCAGCCGCGGACTGGGCCTGCGCCGCGGCCTGAGGCCGGGCAGCAGCGGGAGGAGGCGTCAGAGTCGACGTCGACACGGGGGTGGCGGCTGCAGGAGTAGCCGCAGGCACAGACGGCGTCGCAGGCGGCGTTGCCGTCGCGGTCGCGCCAACCTGAGCAGGAGGAGGAGGAGTGGTCTCGTGCACGGGCGTGGACGCGCCCTGAGCGGCGCCGGTGGTGGCGGCGGGTTGCGACATGACGTGCGGGCGCGCAAACAGCGCGGCGACGTCGACGGCGCGAGCAGACGCTCCGATGCGCGACGCCAAAAACTGAGACCGTGCCGACGTGCGCGCCCGGCCCGAAAATGCAGATGCTCCGACTCGCGACGGCGCACTCGCTCTTTTGGTTGGTTTCGCGTGCCCGTATTGATAGCGCGCGTCGTTCGGGTCGCACGCCGGTGAGAACATCGGCACGTCGATTTCGTCGCTCGACACGCCGTCGCTCGATCGCCCGCTCACGCGCACAGAGTGGATGAATGCCTCGAACACGCCCGGTTCTTCGACCACGCTCAGCTCGTCGAGCGTCTGCTTCGTCACCATGAGCCCGAACTCGCCGTTGTAGTACTCGACGTCCTTCTGACCGAAACTGACCGCTGGCATCTTGCGCGCGACGATCCGCTCGGCGAGCTCGCGGTTGCTGTTCGGCGCGTTCGGCGACGCGTCAATCGAGAACCGCGCCATCCAGTTGCCGTGCTCGTCGACCCACGAATCGCCCACCTGACCGAACTCGTGCGCGCCCCACTCGCCGTCGCGGTGCTCTGCGCAAATCGGAAGCCCCTTGAGCTTGCGCGCGGCCTCCTCGTACTGAACGCGCGCGACGTGAGGGCCCATTTGGTGGTAGTTGTTCTTGTACCCCTGCACCATCGCCACGGCTTCGATGCGGTTCGCGCGACCTTCGCGCAACATGCGCAGCGCCGCGATGTTCGCGCTGCGCATCTTTCGGTCGCGCTCGCGCTCGCGCTCGCGCCCTCCGCTCGCGGGCGACATGGCGTTTTGTTTTTCGTGCACACCGTCGCATATGAATACGATGCTCGCTCTCGCTCGCTCGATTGATTGACTCGACTCTCTCTCGCACCTGCTCTCTCTCGCTCGCACACACACACACGCGCTGACACGCTCAGTACGTCGAAATGGCGACGGGGGCGGGGCCGTCGTACGGGCGGCCGAGCTCGACGGCGACGATGTGGCCGTTGCGGATCGCGCGCGTGCCGACGGGGTTGCGCGGACCGTGGTGGCCCTGCCCGAGCTGCTCGTCGCTGAACATGCCGTCGTGGCCCACGCGAACGTGGAACCCGAGGATGCACATCGAGTTCGGCTTCTCGCTGTGCGCCGGAAGCGTGCGCTTGCCGTACGCCTGGCCGTGCAGCTGGCTGAAGCGCCAACGGTCGCCGTAGTACAGAGCGCTCGAGTAGTGCAGGTGCGTCTCCTGCTCGATCGCGCGGAACGACTGCGACCCGTCCGCGTACTCCTCCTGGAAGTACCCGCGCAGGTCAGAGCGCACAGGGAGCTTGTCGACCGTCTCCGTGTACGGCCCCATCGTCACGACAATGTCGGGCGCGTCCTCGTTGGCGGGAGGAACAAAGTCTTCGTCGGCCCACTCGCTCATCTGCTCGTCCGTGAAGAACGTGCACCCGTGCCCCGAAATGTACTCCTTGTAGTAGACGGCGTGGCCGTGGAGGATGTTCTGCGGGTTGTGGATCACGCACTGGCAGTAAAACGTAAAGTGGAAGAACACCATCTTGTGCGCGACGTCGGTCGTCGCCATCATGTTTTGGTGCCCAAAGTGCGTCTGGCCCGTCTCCTTGCCCCCCTTCATGAGGATCACGTTCCCCATGTGGCGCGTGTCGATCGGGCGCCACAGCTGCAGAGAGAACGGCTTGACCGAGTGCCCGGCCTCGCAGAACGCCAAGCACGTCTGCTCGTTGAACCGCGAGAACAAGAACGCACCGCCGACCGACCGGTCGATCGGGTCCTGCTCGGCCGCCACGAACTTCTCGTAGCGCTGCACAAACGCCGGGCAGTCGACGAACAACTCGGCGTCGCCAACCGCGTTGATCCCAGGCGTGTCCTTGCGGTCGTCGATCTTGCGGTACTTGAGCCCCGTCCCCGACGCGTCGGGCGCGTCGCCCTCGTCGAGGCGAGACGGAAGAACCGACCCCCCAAACGCGCCCGCGCGACCGTGCGCGTTCCCGCCGAACCACTCCCCGGCCGCGACGCCGCTGCTGTAGCCGCCGACGCCCACGCTCGACACCGCGTCGAACCCGCGCTTGCGCCCGCCGCCGCTCGCGCCCACGCCCAGGCCAGAGCCACCGCCCGCCGCGCGGTACGCGCGACGCGCCGAGACCTCCGCGAACGACACGTCGTCGAGACCGGCATCCGTGCCGCGCACGATCCAGCGAGCGCTCGGGTAACGGTGCACGTCGGCGCGGAAATGCGCGGAGTCGATGTCCTCGACGCGGATGGCCGTCGTAAAGTGCGTCGCCGGGTCGGCGATGAACTCTTTCTTGTCGACGATCTGCATGTAGTTCGAGTCCGACACCATGATCGGAACGGCCCCGAACAGCGCCCCTTTCGACGGATCGCGCGTGGGGTTCTCCACCGTGAGCGTGAGGTACTCCATCACCGCCGACGCGCGCTTCTGGTCCTTCTTGCCCGCGTCGGTGACGTCGCCAGTGGCAGGATCCGTGTCGCGCGCGGCGGCGTCGTAAACGGCCTTGGCGAACTCGCTGTACCTCTCCTCGAGCTTGAGAATCTTGTCGAGGATGCCAGTCTCCCTCAACTCCTCAAACGGCGTGTTCGCCACGACCTCAGGGGCGTACCGGTCGTCGTCGCGCTCCGTGTCGACAAACTCCTCCGCCCAGCGGTAGAACTTCTTCAGCTCGGCGCGCGCGACGCGCGACGTCGGCGACGTGAGCATGTTCAGCACGCCAACCATCGCGAGAGGCGCCTTGAGCACGCGAATGTCCTCGACCTTGAACTCTTGCGGCGCGTGCGACACCTGAGCGAGCAGCGACCGCTGCACGGCGGTGAGGTACTCGTACACCGCGAGCACGGCCTCGTGGCCGTCGCGAGCGACGCTGTGCACGACGCGCTCGCCGTCGGGCTCGACCATGAAGTTCTCGTGGATCCTCTCGACGAGCTGCACATGGTGCGAGTCGGGAAGGCCCTCGTCGCCGTACCCCTGCGAGCCGCGCTTCCCGAACGCGTAGTGAGCAGCGTCAGAACGCCCGAAAGGAGGCGACGCGTGGCTCGCCGTGTGGTCGACGAAACGCGGCGCGACCGCCGTGACCGTGATGCGGTGGAACAGCGTGCACGGCCCGAGGTTGTCGGCGCGAACGTACGGCGCCAAGTAGTGCGGGCAGTTCTTCGGGTCGAGCATCGGGTTGAAGTCGCCGCCGTTCGTCGCGTACAGCAGCGACCACAGACGAGCAAAGGCCGAGATGCCCTCGCTGACGGACTTGTCGCCCGCGCGCGCGATGTGCTCGAGCCCGAGCCAAGACGCCAGCTCGCCGCACGGCTTGAGCTGCTCGACGTACGCCTTCGCACGCGCCTTGAGGAACTCAGTCACGTTTTCTCCCGCGCTGAGCTTATCCTTCTTGTACAGGTCGGCCCCGCTCAGACGGTTGAACGTCTCGACGAGGTTGCGGATCGCCTTGCGCTCCTTCTCGGTGAGCGGCGCCGACCCCGACACGACCATGTTGCGCACGGCCTTGTCGGAGATGTACCTCTTCTCCATCTGGCCAAAGTAATGCACGAGCTCGCGCGAGTTGTTCGAGTTGACGTAGTTCGACATGTCGCGCTGGTTGCGCGCACGGATGTCGTCGTGACACACATGCAAATCGCCCGTCTTGTGGTCGAAACGCCCGCTGTGCTTCACGGCCGTCGCGATCGAGATCTGCTGCAGCGCGTCGCGCGGCTCGCAGTAGATCTTGATGTCGCGGTCGTGCGCGCGGCGCTTCGTCTGGTCGCTGTCGTGGAGGTGGTCGCACATCGGGTACCACTCGCCCGTCGTCACGAGGCGCACGAGGACGGGGTAGTTGTCGTCGAGGTCGTACGCGTCGGGGACGGGTGCCTGGTACGTGGCGATGCCCTTGAACGACCCCATCGCGCGCGGGCCGCGCATCCAACGCTCGGGGCCCTCCGGGCCCGCCGTCTTGTAAAAGGCACGCTCGGTGTGCATGAGGTCGAGAAGAGCGCGGCACTCGACGTTCATGATGTACATGTCGGGCTCGAACCCGAGACGGTTCGCGGCCTGGCGCATGCTCGTGTCGAACGCGTCGGGCCCGAGCGCCGACTTGGACCATTGCGCGTAACGCTCGATCTCGCCGTCGACCTTCTTGTGGAACGACGAGTTGACGTACCCGAACTGGCGCTCCCAAAGCTGCTCGTCGGAGTTGCTCGCGACGAGCTTGCTCATGACCTCGACGACGACCGTCTTGATGATCGAGAACTTCATCTGCACCATCGAGCGCACGAGGTGCACGGCGCCCTCGGGCGTGGTCAAAAAGCCGTGCTCCATCTCGAGCGCGAGCCCGCGCCGGATCGACGCGCTCGAGCGCTGAGTCTTGCGCGACTTGAGCACGCGCGACGTGGCCTCATGAGGCGTGCTCTCGGCGAGCGCCGTGTTGAACTCGAAGATGCGGTACGACGTGTTGAGCTCGTCCGTCTGCTTCGCGGGGCACGCGAGCGTGTACGGCCACTCGGGGTACGTCATCGACAACCCAACAATGACGTCGGGCATCATCGTGTTCTGCTGCACGTACGCCGTCGGCATGTCGTAGAGCGTCTGCCACTGCTTGTCGAGCGGCCCAGGTCCGTCGTTCGGGGCGCGAGGGCCGAGAACGGGCGTCCAAATGTCCGAGTACACACCGGCGTCCGACCCGCCGCCCATCGTCATCGACTGCAGCGCGTTGAACTGGTTCGCCTTGGCGCCCGCGCCGGCGTACGCGTCCGACATGGTTGGAGGCGCGCGACGCGACGCGATGCGACGCGACTGTTTTTTTTCACGCACGCGACGGTCGTAGTGATACGACGCGCGCGCACACCTCAACACACGCGCGCACTGGTCATGGAGGCGCTCGTCGATTGGATCGCCGGACGCGGAGCGCAAGTGATCGCCGACGCCGTCGCGTCGAACGCGCAACCGTCCGACGACGACGTTGATGGGTCAACAACGTCGACATGGTCGTGGGCGTCGCTGATCTCGACGCGCCCGACGCGCGCCGCGCTGTTTTTCCTCGTCGCAGCGTACCAGTTCGCCGCGCTCGCGCACTACGTCGTCAACGAGCGCGAGCGACGCGCCGAACAGCGCTGTCTCGCGTGGTGGGACGCGCGCACCGCCAAGAAAAGGTAATCTCGTATCACACGTCAAGTCAATGCTCAGCGACATTCCGTACGATTCGACGCGCGTCGACACGGTCTCGTCGCACGTCGACCGCGTTCCGCCGCGCGGAAACCGTCTCGCGCGGTTTTTGAGGCGGAAAGACGTCGTGCACGTCTTTTTCTTTCAGCCAGGGTTTGTATTCGAGAGCGAGTGGATGGAAGCGATGCAGTACCAAACGACTGGAGTCGTCGGAGTTCGATGCGAGAACCGCGTTCGGCCGGGGTGGCGCGCTGCCGTGTTCAACGAGCGCGTGTACTCCGTGCACGTCCTGTACGAAACGGACGGGTGCTACTCTCCGACGCTCGACCTCGTGTGTCACAGCGACACCGATTTCCTCGCCAAGGCGACACACTTTACGGGCGGACGCTACATCCCGTAAACGAGCGGTGTCGATCTCACTCTCGCTCTCTCACTCACTCAGAAGACGTCGTCGACAACCCGATCATGATGTCGGGCTTCGTGTCTTGGCGAACGACCGGCGTGTCGTAGAGGGTTTTTTGTTCGACTGCCTCACGGCGTTCGCGCACGACGCGCGCGAGCGCGACAATGTCGTTCTCGAGAAGTTGGTTGCGCTTGCTCGCCTCGATCTCGTTGCGCGCGGGCGTGCGGTGCTCCGAGACGACACCGAGCTGGTGCACGGCGCGAACGTGCGCGTCGCGCGCCGCCACTCTCTCTGCTTGCGTCTTGAGGTGCGCAATCATGCTGAGAGGAACGACCTCGAGGCTCTGCGTGATAAAGTCCGACCTCAAATCGATGGCCGCGTTCATGCGACGCATGAGCTCGGCGCGCGGCGTCGCGCTGCGCGGGTCGTGGCGCTGGCGCCCCATCTCAACGTCGAGGATCATCATCTTCGACATGAACCACTCGACGTGGCGCAGCTCGGTGAGGAACCCGCCGCGGTCGTTCGCGCCCGGCCCGACGTTCTCTTTGTTCTCGTCGGCCACGCGCACGGCGTCGAGCTCGCCCGGACTGAGCGCGTCGCACTCGAGGCGCATGTCGTGCAAGAAGCGGTTGTACGCGACGAGGTAGTACAAGTAGTACCTCGACCGCTCGACGAGCGGGAGCACGAGCGCGTGGAGCTCGGCGTTCGGCATGCGAAAGACGGCCTCGGTCCATCGCAAGTCGACGCGCGCGAGGTTTCGAGCGAGCGCGTCGACCTCGGCGCGCGTCTCGAGCGTCTCGTTCAGCTTGCAAATCTCGCGGAACACGCGGATGAGCTCTTGCGTGACGGTCTCGCCCTCGATCTCCGACTCGCCGCACGTGAACTCGGGCACGCTCAGCTCGCCCTCTGACTCGCGAAACGCGTCGACGCGCTTCACGAAATCGTCGGGCTTTGGCCACACCACGCTCGCAGACGACGACACGGGGTGGAAGTACACCGCGAAGTAGATGCGCAGAAGAGCGAGCGTGACGGCCCCGTCGAACGTCGTCATGAACGTCGGAACGCCTCCGCTCGTCGTGTTGAGCGCGCACTTGATGCTGTCGGGCGCGCGAACGACTTCAATCGCGTGCCCGAGCTTCTTTTGACGGTCGTGCATGTACGGCGTCATCGCCGACGTGAACGCCGCGATGATGCGCCGGTCAAACGCGTTCGGCCTGTACCACGACGGAAGCGCGTTTGGCAACGGTGTCGGCGCGGGTGCGGCGGCGTCCATCGTCTCGTCTCGCGCACCGTCTTCGCGCGCCGGTCGTTTCAAAGTGACCGACGGTCTCACTCGTCGGTGCGCGCGCGTTTCGCAGCGTACTGCTCGCGCTTGCGCCGCAGCACGCACGCGCGGCAGTACACCGAGCGCACCGTCCACGACCGGTCGACGTACCCGGCGCACCGCACCGTCGCACACGCGCGTTTCGGCTCGTCTTTCGGCGCCGTGTGCGCGGCGCACGGCGCGCAGCACGCGCGCACGGCGTCAATCGACCCGAGCGTGACGGCGTGCGCCGCGAGCGAGAACGCGAGCGCCGCGCGCAGACGCGCAACGAAGTTCCACTTTGTCACGCGCAAATGGGGCAGAACGCGCACGTGGTCGAGCGACACCGCAACGGCCGCGGCGATCGCGGCAGTCGCCTCGGTTCTTGTTTCCTCGACCGCGTGGCACAAAACGAACGCGACGGGGCGCGCGACGTTCTGAAACACGTGCTGTGCCGCGGCGTTGACAGCCGAGTGCGCTCCCTCGCCCGTCACGCGCAGACGCACGCGCTCGGCTGCAGCGGCGCGAGAACCAGACAAAGCAGAAACGGCGTGCGTCCACGCGCGCGTCGCAAACGCCATGCTCCCAACGCCGTCGCAGGCGCGCCGCAGTTGCGCGAGCGCGTTCGCGACAGGGGCATGCTCGAGCGCGCCGCGTTCGGCCGCGACGCACTCCGAGCACAAGAGCTCAGAACGAGGACCGTTTGCGCGGTTCTTCTTGACTCGTCCGCTCGTCTCGTCGTCGTCGTCGCTGTCGCTGTCATCGTCGAACACGCACAGGCAATCCGCGCACCGCACGTCGGCGATGAACAAATCGGCGCGGAACACGGCGACAGGCCACCAGTGCGTCGTTCCGTGCGATGGCGGAACGCTCAGCACGGCGCGCGCGCCGGCTCTCTGCGCGTCGACGAGCGCGCGACGAAGCTCGGAGCTGTCCGTCGGAGAGAGCGCTCGCGCCGATGTGTACAGCTCGTCAAAGTGCGCGACCCACCTCGCGACGACGGCGCGCACGTCGACCACAGCGTCGTCGACGACGGTGTCGATCCACGCCTCGAGCTTTTCTGGCACGTCGGCCTTGTCGTGCTTCCGCCCAAGCTCGGCGCGCTTGGCCTTGACGAGCCGCGGACGTACAGCGAGGCAGTGCGCGTCGATCTCAAAGATCGGAGCGCCCGAGAGCGCGAGGCCCTCCGAGCGCTGCACGCTCGGGTGCGCGACGATGGCGGCGTCGTGGAACGCGGCGACGACGCACCGTTTCAAAACGCGCATGGTTCAAGCGTTGCGTTGTGGTTCAACCACCACGAGCCTGTGCGCGTTCTCCGCCACCCATTCGCGAAACGGCTGCGACCTCGCGAGCCGTGCCATGTACTCTCGCGTCGCGTCCGTCTCCTCCCACCGAGCTGCTGCAGCCGCCGACACGTTTTTGTCGTCGTCCTCCTCCTCGTCGGCCTCCTCGTCGGCCTCGACGTGCGCGCGTCGCGCGCGCCACAAATTGCCAAGCACAAACAGAAGCAAACAAAGAGGGACGTGCGTCGTCAAAATCTGTTTGGCGGTGTCTGGATGATCGAGGATGCTGATGCCGGCCACGAATTGGACGATCGCATCCATCGCGTCGTTGATCGCCTCGCGCAACGTCGGACCGGGTCCGTCGCCTGTTCCTGTTCCGACGCTCGGAATCAACAACAGCATCTTGCGAAGCGCGTCGGCGTCGAACGTCGCGGCAGAAAATGCTGCGGCAACTGCAACTGCCGCTCCAAAAACGAGCGCGAGCGCGACGCTTCGGACGATCGAGACGCCGACTCGTTGCGCGACGACGAACGCGACGACGAGCGCGACGCACGTTCCGGCGACGAGCTGGTCTGCGTCGAGCACGCACACGTCGACTGCAAACGCGACCAACGCGCCGCACGCCACGAGCCACACGAACGCCACGTCCGAGACGGTCGAGTGCGCGAGGTCGACCGCGCGCAGCCACACGTGAGCGACGGACGCACCCGCGAGCGCGGACGCGCCGACGTACACCGCCACAGCAGGGAGCGGCACGAGGCGCCAGAACACCGAGTACGCGACCCCCGCGTTGGCCACGACGTACGCCGTCGCCGCCGTCCACCGCACGCTTTCGGGCAGGCGCGTCGCCACAAGAAAGAGGCACACGGCGACACCGAGCGCGGCCGCAACGACGTAAAAAAACGCGCGCGACGTCGAGAGGCGGTTCGCGCACAGCACCACCGCGACCGCCACCGCCGTCGCCGTCTCGGCCCACATGGCGCCTGTTCCCGTCGATGCGGTGTGGCTCGCGCTGAGCGTGTTTCACTACGTGTGCACAGTGTCGAACCCCGACCTTTGCGCTGGGATGCCCACGGGCGGCGGAATCGCCAAGGCGGGCCAGCGCCTCGTTCTGAAATCGGCGCTCAACAACCAACGCAAGCTCGCGGACGGCCCGAAGATGCGCTTCGAGCCCAACGCCACCACGGGACAAATCGTGTACTCGGCCGACGAGTCGCTGTGCGTGTTCGGCGACGGGAAGCACGTCGAGCTCGAACCGTGCGCGTCCGTGTCTGCGTCCGTCAATGCCAAGAACGTGTGGGACCTTTCGTTTGTGGCCGGACGCCTCGTTCACAACGCCACGGGCAAGTGTCTCACGGTGATGCGCTGCGACAAAAAGGGTACGTTCTGCGACCCGACGCCCGTTCCGTTCACGCCCGCGCGCCTTCCGTACAAATCGGGGTCGCCGCTCGCGCTGTGGGAGTGCGGCGCGTCGTCGACGCAGTGGCACGTCGTCACGGACTGTGCTCCGGGGTGCGCTCCGTTCTTCGTGGCCGACGGGCGGTGCGACCCCGCGTGCGCCGTGTACTCGTGCGCGTGGGACGGAGGAGACTGCACGAACGGCCCGTCGCGCGCGCCGACTCCACCGACGCTCTCTCCGACGTTTGCGCCGTCGACGACCGCGCCGTCTCGCGCTCCGTCGGCGTCGCCGAGCCGCGCGCCGACGTTCGAACCGTCGCGTGCTCCGAGCCGCGCGCCGTCGACGTCGCGCCCGTCGCGCGCCCCGTCGTCGACCACCCCGAGCGCCGCGCCGTCGCGCGCCCCGTCAACCGTGCCGAGCGCTGCCCCGAGCACGGCCCCGATGACGGCGCGACCGTCGCGATCTCCGCGCGCGACCGCGAGCCCGAGCGCGATCCCGAGCCGCAGTCCGTCGACGCTGCGCCCGTCGCGCGCGCCGAGCCAGCACCCGACGCACGCCAACTCGACGCTCGCAGTCGTCGCATCTGTTGCGGCGTCGCCAAATCTGTGGCTCCTTTTTTTGCTCCTTCTCCTCATCCCGTTTTTCGTTTTGTGCTTGATGGCGTGGCAACGGAAGAAACATGCTCAGCCTCCGGCCAAGCACCCGATGGCGCCCGACCCGCCTCTTCCGCGGCGCGTGTTCATCGTGCACGACGACCTTCCGCCTCTGCCGTCTTCTTCGCAAGAGTGGCGCCGCGACATGGAGCAGCACCCCGCGCGCGACGCGCACATGTCGATGCTCGACGAGTTCGACCGACAATCCACGCGCTACAGCGTGGTGTCGGGCCATTTCGGACTGCGCAAAGTCCTCAACGCCAATACAAGCGCCAACTCGGCGCAAGCACCCGCAAGCGGAACAGTGCAAGATCGTGCGAAGAAAGAGGAGAGGGCCGTTCCAGTCTAGAAACGGCGCGTCTGCGCCCGCTCCACTCTTCTCCGCTCCTCACCCGCTCTCGCTCGCGCTCGCGCTCTCGTTCTCGCTTTGCTCCTCTCCACTCTCGCTCGCGTTCTCGCTCGCGTTCTCGCTCTGTTGCTCTTGCTCTTCGTCGTCAGATCCGGAATCGTCCTCGTCGTCCGAGTCCGACTCCGAGTCGGACTCGGACTCGGATGAGACTTGGACTGGTTTGGCCTTGGTCTTGGACTTGGTCTTCAGCGCACTGAGATCGGCGTAGACGTCCCACGGAACCTCGCGCCCGTCGTCGGCGTCCACGTCGACGGCGCGCATGTCGCTGTCGTCGTCGTCGTTGCCCGACGAATTCGAATTCGAATTCGAATCATCGTCGTCGCTCTCCTCGACGTGATCGTCGTCGTCCGACGAGTCCTCTTGCACGTGCACCACGCGCACGCGCTCGCGCTTGTCGTGCTTGTGCTTGTGCTTCTTCACCGGCGCAACGACGGCTTTGGCCTTGGTCTTGGTCTTGACTTTGTGTGCTTGCACTGGCGCGTGCTTCTTGGTCGGCGCGGGCTTGACTTTGGCGCGCTTGTGTTGATGACCGTCGTCCTCGTCGTCGTCGTCGTCGGACAAAATCGAACGGCCGTGAGCCGCGACCTCGCCGCTCGTGCGCACAATCGTTGGAAGCATGCCGTCCTCCTCGCCGAGCACAGTGGCGTGAACGCGCCCCTCTGCGTCGTCGCCAGCTTTCGCCTTGCTCTTGGTCTTCTTTGCCGCCTTGCTCGCTGGGGCGGGCGCAGACACGGGCTTGGACGGCGCGGCGCGCGCGCGTTCGTCGCGCGCTTCAGTGATCGCACTCACAAACAACTCCGCCGTTGTGTCGTCGAACGCGAATGCGACCCCCTCCGACGCGCACGACGAACGAATGTTGGCGACGAGTTCGATGAGCTTCGTGTACTTGTCGGCCGTTGACAAGCCGGTCGTGGGTGCAGACACAGACGCAGACGCCGGCTTTGCGCGAGGACGAGGCTTGCGCTCCTTTGGCGCGGACGCGGACGCGGGAGCCGAGTCCGTGGTGGTGGGGGCGGGGGCGGCGGCGGCGGTGGCAGGAGCGTTCTTCTTCTTCTCGCCCGCGCGAATCTTGCGCAGGTCCTTTTGCGCCTGTACGACCGCAGGGTGCGCCTTTTTCCATTCGGCCTGCTCGGCGTTGCACTCGGTTGCGTAGATCTGACGCGTCGCGGGGTCCATGTCTGCAAGCACCTTTCGCGCCTCCTTGAGCGTGAGCTCCTTGTGCGACGCGCGGAACACCTGCAAGATCGACGGCATCGGAGGCGCTGACGACACGATCTTCTGCAATCGACTGATCTCGTCGTTGTCGGACGCGGGCGCAGGCGCTTGCGCAGGCGCGGGTGCAGACGCGTGCCCGTTGCCGTTGCTGTTGCTGGCGCCGTTGATTCCGAGCGGTTCGTCAAGATCAATGTCGGCGTCAGCATTGATCTCGACGTCGACGGGAGCCTCGTGCGCTTCGTCGCGCGCGGGCGATAGAGGGGCGGGTTGCGACGACGGGATGCCCGCGAGCGAGTGCTCGCCGACGACGTCGCTCGGCACGAACGACGACATCGGCGATTGGCTCGACGCCGTCACCGCGTGAGTGTGATTGTTGTCAGGCGTCGATTTGAACACGAGCGGGCGTTGACCGGCCGAGGCCGCGGCCGCGGTGCGCGCAAGAATCGACTGCATCGAGACATCGCCCGGGCGTTTGGCAAACATCTCAGCGCACTTGAGTTGTGTTGTGTTGTGATTGTTCTACGCCGAGATTTCACGCCGCAACTGAACGACGAGCACCGCGCCTCGATCCCCGTCGCGTTCCTCGCGCTCGACTCGGTCGACGACGTTGCGGATGAGCGTCTCGGTCACGCCCGGCTGAACGTTGGCGCGCGCCGCCGTTTTGCGAAATAACTCAAACGCCAAGCGCGCAAACGGCACGTGAGACGCGCGCGCGCTAAGAGTCGGGCGCATGCGACGCACGAGCGCGCGGTGCGCGTCGAGCCGCGCCGTCCAAACGCGCGCGTTGACGATCGCCGTCATCGCCGAGTACGGAATCGGGCTCTCCGGGCTCGTGACCTTGACGCGGAACGCCGCGTCGTCCGTTCCGTGCAAGTACAAGACGTCGCGCACCATGACCACGTCGATCGGGCGAGACCACGACGTCACAAAGTCCTCGCACACCTTGTCCATGTGCGTGCCGAGACCGATGTTCTCCGCCCAACAATGAGCGCAAAACGCGTCGATGCATTCTTCGATCGCGGCGAAGAACGCGTCCGCCGCCGCCTCGTCCTTGGCCGACATCGACTGTGATTGTGTTTTCGGTTCGCACACGCGCGTTGAGTCTCGACTCGACTCGCTCACTGCTCCTCGCCCTCCTCCTCCTCCTCAGCCGCGCCCTCGCCCTCGCCCTCGGCCTCGGCCTCGCCGTCCTCGGCCTTGTCCTTCTTCGTGCGCTTGTACGTGAGCGTCGACGGCCCGACGGCGTTGAAGACGTTGTGCGGGATGTGGCAGTTGAGCGCCTCGAGGTGCGTGATCTTGAGCGCCGAGCAGACGTCGTCGACCGTCACGCGCTTGCGCCCCTCCTCGCCGGCGCGCAGAGCCGCCTGGGCCAAAATCTCGAGCGCCGTGCGCTCGAGGCACGCCGTGAGCGCAACGGGGAACACGTCCGACACGCGGTTCGCGACGGACAGGTCCTTGACGGCGCTCGACACGCGCGCGACGCTCAAGTGCAGCTCGGCGCGCTCGGTCGAGCGCACAGACGGCTCGCGCGGCTTGCGCACCTTCGGCTCGCCAACGGGAGCAATCGCGACGTCGGCCATTTGTGACGGTCGGTGCGCGGACTCGGTCGCGACGTTCGGGTGTGATTTGCCGGCGCGACTTTTTTCGTTGCGCGCGCGGCGCGCGGCGCGACGCGACGCGACACGACGCGCCACGCCGCGTCGCTCGGCGCTCCACTCTTCAATCCGCGCGCACACCGTCACGACACGACCCGACGCGGACCATGTCCAAAAACGCTCACGCCCATGCCAACGAGAACGGCAACGGCCACGGCCACGACGAGACTGCGGCCGACGCGGTCGCGCCGGCCGAGGACGGGTCGAAGCGGAAGCGGCGCCACACGCAGGCGCCGGGCGAGCTGTCTCTTCTGACGTCGATCAACACGTTGCGCGCGTCGTACGCGATCTTTGAGGGAATCACGTTTGAGAAGAACGCGCTCGTTGCGGTGAACCAGTGGCTCACCGCGCTGATGCACGAGTTCGTCGAGACGTCGCGCCGCCTCGTTCTGCACTCGAACAGCAAGACGGCCGTCGCAACCACCGTGTACAACGCCGCGCGCTTGCTGTACGGCCACGCGCTCTTTTCGCGCGAGGTCGTCGCGTTCGCGCGCCGCAAGACCATTGCGTACGCCGCGTCGCGCAAGATGAAGCGCAGCGTCGACGACCCGCAGCGCGAAAAGAGCGCACCGTCGAAGGTCCCCGACAACGACAAGGCCAAGATCAAGACGAAGGCCAAGGCCGACGCGCCCGTTGCGGACAAGGCCAAGGCCAACAAGTCGAAGCCTGCACCCGCGTCGCCCATTCCGGCCGCGCCTGCGTCCGCGCCAACTCCAAAGAAGGTCGCGGCCGGCGCGCCGAGCGCGCCCAAAAAGCCCAAGAAGATCGTCGACGCGCCCATCGCCGCCGGCGCGTCGTGATGCGTTCGCGAGCGCGATCGCGATTCCTACATTGGGAGACGCGCCAAGAACAAAAACCAAAACGCCGCGCAACCATGCGTGCGGTGCTCGTTCTTGTTGTTGTCGCGTGGTTGTGTGCGAGTGCAAACGGAGGTGTCGTGTGGCTCGGGGCGGCGGCGGCAGTGGCGACGGGAGAAGAGGTGCGAGCGCGCGCAAACAACGCATCGTCGTCGTCGTCGTCTCTGCACTACCACCGCGCGTCGGGCCGGCTCGTCGTCGGCGACATCGATCCCGATTTTTACGTTCGACCGAGGACGAGGTCGAGTGTCAACAACGACGTCAACGACGACGAGTGGGCGAGCGACGAGCGCGTTGTTCCCGTCGTTCTCGCCGCGTCGGCGCGCGACGCGTTTGCGTCGTTGCGCGCGTCTCCAACCACGACCGCTCCTGTTTTTGCCCCAATTCTGGCTTTTGCTCCGACGCCGAGTCCGACCGCGCCTCTCGCGCGCCAGCGCGTGTCGACGTCCGCGACCACGCCCGCGCGAGCCGTCCATGCGCACGCGCAAGTACAAGCGTCGAAAGTATCGACGTCGGCGCCGTCGTTGTCTGCGCAACAAATCCAACTCGACGCGCTCTCGCCAAGCGGGGCATGGGCGTCAACGACAGACGACCATTCTGCGACCGTGCGCGTGTACGTGCTCGACACGGGGTGTTCGGCGACTCACCCGACGATCGCGTCGCACGACGTCGTGTTCGGCCCGGCGTTTGCGCCCGGATCGACGCGCGTCGACACGTACGGTCACGGAACGTTTGTCGCGTCGCTCGTCCTGAGCGTCGTGCCGTCCGCGCGCGTCGTGTGCGTCAAGGTCTTTGACGACTACGGCGGAGGAACAACCTCGACCGTCGCGCAGGGCATGCTGTTCGCCGCGAACGACTGCGCCAAAGACGCGTCGAGCCCGTGCGTCGTGAACTTGAGCGGCGGAACGCGCATCGGCTCGACCGTCTTGCGCGCGATTGCAAACGACCTCGTCGACAAGTACAACGTGCTCGGCGCGTACGCCGCCGGAAACTACGTCGGCGCGACGTGCACGTTCTCGCCCGCCGACGCGGCGCTCGCAATCAGCGCAGGGAGCGTGTCGGTGTCGGTTTCACCACAACTCGCGTTCTCGTTCGCGTTCGACTCGTTCTCGGCATCGGGGCCGTGCGTGAGCGTGTTTGCGCCGGGGTCTGGCGTCGTCGGCGCCGACGCGCGAACGGGCGGCCTCACCATCATGGACGGCACGTCGATGAGCACGGGGTTCGTGAGCGGAGCGGCCGCGGCCGCGCGCGCGCGCGAGCCGACGATGCGCGCCGACGAGGTGCGCGCGTGGCTCACCGACCTCGCGCGACGCGGGATCGTGCGCGGAGTGCCGCCCAACACGCCCAACGCCATGCTCACGGTTCCGATTGACAAAACACCGCTCTTCACTGAACTGTGGGGCTCATCGACGCCCGACTTTGTCGAGTGGCGCAACGCGTGGGCGTTTGACTCTTCTACTTCAGCGTGCATGACGGCGACGTCTCCGCGCGCGACGTTCGTCTATGGCGTTTCGCGCTCGACCGACCGCGTCGCGCACGCTCCGATCGAGGTCCAGGTCGGCGGAACCACCGCAAACGTCGTGTCGTTCCTCGAGAGCGGCAAAGCAATCGCGCGCGTCCCCAACGTTGCAACTGCTGTCGTTCGAACATTTGCGGTTCGGTTCGTGTCGCACTTGATGGTGCGCGTCGGCGTTCGTGTGACGTTGGGCGGCACGACGTACGAGGTCGCGGCGCACGACGTTCCGCTCGCGGGCGCCGGTACTGGCACAGTGTACACGACTCTTGCGCGCGCGGACTACACGAACGTCACGTTTGTGTCGCCGTGCGACGACTCGGCGGTGGTCGCGGCGCGCGCGGGCGTGCCGTGCGCGCACCGGACGACCGCGGTGCTGTGCACCGAGACGAACGCCGTCGCCGAGCTGCACGCCGACGGTACGGTCGAGCGCGCAAACACCAAGCCGTGCGTGTGGTCGGCGGGGTCGTGCGTCGCGCGGCACCACTGCGCGTACCAGACACGCGCGACGTGCTTCGACCGCCACCCTGTGTGTAAGTGGGTCGCAGGACAGTGCAAGCACGTGTGAGCTAAGAAAACGCAAGCACTCGAGACCACACCGCGTGGTCGCCATCCACCTCGACAAAGAACTTCGTCCACTCCTTCTTGCGCAAAGCGGCTAACAGCGCCTCGCACGTCGGGCCAAGCAAATCGTACACTTCGTACCTCCTGTACGGGTGCGTGTCCGATGCTTCGTACCTATAATATAGGATTGGTCGAGCGTAACGATTCGGGACACGATGTTCCATTTGCCTGCTGACGACGAAGTAGCGCGAACACGACGTGAACATGAACAGGCTCTCTCGTGAGACGTTGCGGATGCACACGCCACCGCCCCCGTGCAACCGGCGGATGAGCACGTCGACTTGATCACCGTGTCGAAATATTCTTGCCGCCCACCGCCCATCGGGCGACTTATCACGCGTAGAAGCGTTCCACGGACTTTTTCCGAATCGCTCGATGATGTCGATGGACGAATAGAGCTCGCCACCTTCGCACGCGATGCAACACAAATCGTTTGCATCGTAACCGGGTGCTTGAACGACGAGACCCCATCCATACATCGCGTAATCGAACGTCGTGGTCGGGTCAAAGACCCCGTCGCAAGGCAACGCGTACACACTCATCGCTCAGTGTCACGTTGCGTTGTGCGTGTCACAACCGAACACGTCATAGACGTCTGCCGCGTGCCTGTTCGGATTGTTGCGCACGGCGGCGTTTTTGTGCTCGGTGGCTGGCGCCGTTGTGCGTGTCACAACCGAACACGTCATAGACGTCTGCCGCAATGTACGCGTGCCTGTTCGGATTGTTGCGCACGGCTGCGTTTTTGTGCTCGGTGGCTGGCGCCGTTGGGGTCGTCGTGACGATTGTGCGCGCCACGACGTTCGTGTGCCCGGACGGAACGGCGAGCGGCGTTCCGACCGAGCGACCGGCGTGCTTCGACGTCAATGGGACGTCGATCGCCGCCGTCGCGGTGTCGCCGGTGCCAACCACATGCGTCGGCATCATCATCGGTGTTGTCGGCATGTGGTACGGCTTTCACACGCTCATGATCATTCAATCCAAGCAACAAAAGGCGCGCGACGTCATGCACGAACGCTTCATGAGTTTGCACACTCAGCGCATGCTCGGGCTTCAAGGGAACATTCTCGAGCTCGCGCGCGTCACGGACGCACCGGTGTCGTTCAGGCCGTCGTGGGAGAACCGGGCCGCGGCCGCGGCCGCGAACGATGGCAACGGCGCTGGTGCGGACGAGCAGAGCTCCATCGCGTGAGATGTTACAGACGCGAGTCGCAAGTCACTCCGTGCAGAACTCCATCACGCGCGACCACACGGCGTGGTCGCCGTCCACGTCGACAAAGAAGCGCCGCCACTCTTTTTTGCGAAGCGCGGCGAGAAACGCCTCGCGCGCCTTACTTGACGTAGGCGCCCCTGTCCATGCCAGTTCTCCCCACCGCCCGTGCCTGTCCGCTTTAATGAGCACACGAACACCGGTGTTTCGTCGTTCTTCGAGCCACGAAACATCAACAAATAGTCCGCCGAAGAAAGAATCACCAAGAGCCGGTTCAATCACGTCCCAGCATCCTTGTGTCTTTTCGTACACAGACGGGTCCCACGGATATGTTCCGATTGGTACCTTGACGTGAAGAACAGAACGTTTCTTTGCGGCGTCGAGAAGGCGTTCGTGCGCGACCCGTCGTTCTTCCATCTCCTTCTCGTCACGTTCTCGAGTTAAAGCCTCGACAAAAAAAGAACGAGGTGTCGGAGGCCAGTCCTTCAGTTGGTCGTACACATCCGTCGTGTGCAAACGCGCGGGAGCGCTCATTTTTTGTCTCGTCGCGTTGCGTTGTGATTACAGCGGCGGCCCACCAACCGGCCCGCCTGTCCACTCAAACTCACAGGTCCATCTCGGCATGAACGTTCCGCGTTCTGGAGGAACCAACACACGGACACCCGCCGCGCGCCGCCAGTTGATCCACGCAACGCTCACGTTAGGTGCAAACAACAGGCATTTGTCGACGACTTCCCACGTCCCGTCCTTCGTGTACGCGTCAACGTCCCACGGCGTCGTTCCCACGGGCGGCCTGACATGCAAAACGGACAACGTCTCTGCAACGCGAAGGGTGAGACACTCCATAGCGTGCGTTGCGGCCGTCTGCTCGTCGCGAACAGGTTTGCAGAAATTTGTGTATGCGCACGACATGGCAATGCCCGTCATTGCAATTTCACCGTGCATGCAAGGCAAATCCGCAGACGCGTTCCACGACATCTTCAGACGCTCGTACGCCTTGTTGAGCTCGAACTGAAGCAATTCGGGGCTCGCTGTCATTGCCGAGACCGCAACCGCCGCTCCACTCATCGTGCTTAAGAGTTGCGTTGTGATTACCGCGGCGGTCCGCCAACCGGACGACCCGTCCACTCCATCTCACCCCACGCACACCCAAACTTTCCAGGCGAGATGACGATTCTCGTCCCAGCTGCGCGCCGCTCTTTGAGCCACTCGATGTCCACGAGCGGATTGAAGTACAAATCTGGTTCGGCCGTGAACCATCTTCGTTTATCTTCGTACGGGCGCGAGCTCCATGGATATTCACCATGTGGCATCTCAACATGAAGAACAGGACGTTTGAGAAGCACAGGAAGAGTGAGCAGCTCTGCTTCGTTGACGGCGGCGTACACTTTCATATACGCATCCATGCACAATGTGCACATAAGAGAGCAATCATCACAGCGCGCATGAGAGGGGACATGCTCGCGCGCATCTCGGAGACGTGCAAACGACGCCTCAAGAGCAGCGCGCTCGGCGTCGGCGTCGGCGCCGGCCATTGTTGAGTTGTGACGATTGCGCACGCCGAAAGGTTTACCCGACGCAAAACTCCATCACGCGCGACCACACAACGTGGTCGCCGTCCACGTCGACAAAGAACCGCCGCCACTCTTTCTTGCGCAGCGCGGCGAGGAATGCGGCGCGCTCAGGAGCCGCGAGGTCGTACACCTCGTACCGTCTGTATCGAAACGGATACCACGCGCCGCGTTGCGCGTCCAGCTGCTTGCTGACGACGACGAAGCGCGAGCACGGCGTGAACATGAACGTGCTCGATGTTTCCACATGTTGTGCAAGGAACCACCCGCCACCGTCCCGTCTGCGAATGCGAACACTTGTAATTCTCGGCCATATCTGCGAGCATCTCTCTTGTCGAGCCAGCCACCTTTTGTTCGGCGAGACGTCACGATTCGCCGCCTTGCACGGATGTTTGCCGAATCGTTCGATGATGTCGAGTGCCGAGTAGAGCACGCCGTCAGATTGGAGAGGTCGCAAATCGTTGGTGTCGTTCACTCGCTGAAGGGAGGAGGGCAGCGTCAAATCGGCGTCTGGCACGTCTCGTGGCAATTGGTCCACTGCGTTGTCGTACATGTTAACGGCGTGCGTAATACGAAATGGAGTGTGACGTTCTAATTACTGCGACGACGTCGGTTCACCGAGGGGCGCACCCGTCCACTCCATCTCACTACTCCAGCGCTTTTTGTGGAAGTTGTCCGGTAAAATGACCACACGCACACCGGCCGCGCGGCGCGCGTGGATCCACGCAACGTCGACTGGGAGAATGACCTCCAAATTCGGTTCTTCGACCGTCCATTGACATCCCGGTTCGTACGCGTCGGGATTCCACGGTTCAGTCATTACGTTGGGGCGAACGTGAATCAACGACAACGATTCGACGAACGTAAACGTAAGAGTTGTGGCGGTCTTCAGCGCACGCGTCAAATCGGCGGAGAGAGCACGACAAACGCCGCAAAGGCACGACCACTGCCACAGGGACTCAGGCACCTTGCACCTGTAGGTGCTGTAATTTTCTCTCGCACACCGAAGGTCGTATTCGGCTTTCTCTAGCGCGTCTGACTTGACGATGTAAACGTCGTCTGTCATTTTTAATGTCGTGTCTCGTCTCGTTGCGTTGTGATTCAACTCACAACCGCTCGAACAACTCGTCGAGGTCGGCGACGAGGCGCGCACGGCGGCGCTCTTGCTCGTGTGGCGCGTCGTCGTAGTGGAACGACGTGTCTTGTTCGCCCGCGACGGCCGAAAGCTCGCTGTGCTCCGTCGGCTGCTTGCACAGCACGCACACGACGTCGGCCATGACGAACTGGTCGAGTTCGTGCCCGTTGATCGACTCGACGATGGCGCGCGCTTGGGCCTTTGCGTCGTCGACCTTGTTGTGCACGACTCCGAGCCCGCCCGGTTCGTCGCGAAGCGTTTTGCCAGCGAGCTCGACAAGGTGCATGTTCCAGTTGAACACGTACGCCCTGATCTCGCGCCCGAGATCAGTGCTCGGCGAGCGCTTGATTTGGTACAGCGTGTGCTGCGCCGGCCCGAGCGCCTCGAACCGCGTCGCGGCGTTGAAGCGGCCGTACGACCCCACGAGGTGCACGAGGTCTCGCAGCTTCGCGTTCGTCACGCGCCAGTTGAACCCCGTGTACGCGTGCACGGTGATTCGCTTCAGGTCGGCAATCTCGCGATGAAGACGCAGCGCCTCGCGCGGCGGTTTGAGCATGTACACCGTCTTGATGCGCGGATCAGAATACAGCTCCTTGTACCGCGCCCAAATGACCTCGCGCGGCGTGTGGTGCTGTTGCGGCGCGTCGCACTGCGACAGGATGTACTGCAGACGACTGACGGGGTAGGGCGTCTCGGACGACTCGCCCTCGATGATGTCGACGGGACCGACGTACGCGCGCGGAAACGCGGCCACGACGAGCTTCATGAACCGGCGAACAAGGACGACCTTGACGCGCGCGTCGCCCTCGCCGACGACGAGCGTGAGGCGCACACGTCGACCGCGTCTCTCGCACCGCCACGCGTGCGCGACGACGGCCGCGAAATCGTCGGGCTCGCAGTCCATCTCAACCACCTCGTGCTCTGGCTCTGAATCGACCAACCGCCCGTCTGAGTCAACATGTACATGAAAACTGCGAATCGGCATCGAGACCGGCTTATCTTTGTGTGTCGGCGGCGGTCGCATCCAATCCGGAGTCGACGCCATTGTCGGCAGCGGTTGCGTCCAATCCGGAGTCGACGCCATTGTTTGGGCGATGTGGAGTTGAGTTGAGTTGAGTTGTGTTTCAAACACGCGAACGCATGTACCCGGGCGGCGCGGGCGGAAGCTCACAACGCGTCATGACGACGTGCGTCGCGTCGCGCGGAACACGGCCGTGGTCGCCAACGATTTGCACGACGCGCGTGTCGTTCTTGTCTTTGGTGTTCTCGTACACCAGGCGATGCAGATGAGGATCGTCACGAACGCAAACCATGTTTCCAAGATGTCGGGGAAGCTTGGATAGAACCATTTGCGCCTCTCTAAGCGCCGGCATGACAAGCACGACGCGCGCGTTAGGTGCCCATGCGACGATCCACTCAATCTGGTTGGCAATGACATCGTAGTCGATGCGCGACCCTCGCCATCCAACAGCACGTGAAAACTTGTCCGTCGGCGCAGATCGTTGCATGATGCCGCCGCGAAACGTAAAGGAGTGCTCGCTCCGCCGCGCGCGTTTTGAGACGTGCATGTTGCACCGATGCGATGCGTTGTGATTTTCAAACACACGCGAGCGCCACAACACAACTCGTGTCGCCACAGATGTCGACCATGCGCGGTCGCTCGGTCGACCTCGCGCGTTTCGTTCTCGCCACCGCCCTCTTCTTCACTCGCACGTCTGATCCGATCGAGAGCGAGCTCGCGCTCGCGCCTCTGCCTTCGACTCTCGCGCTGGGCTGGAAGCCTGAGCCGCCTCGCGCGGTCCAGTGGCCGTCGCAAGCGTGGGCGGACGTGGACGCGCTCACGCCTCTGTCTCGACTCATGTTGACGAAGCCAGAGCCGCCTCGTGCGATGCATTGGTCGTCGCAAGCGTGGGCGGACCTGCACGACCAGGATCTCATCGACCTGTCGCGCGGGTGGGTCGACAAACACGCGCTCATGGACGACATGATCGAGAGCAAGCGCGATTGGGAATCGCACCGGGACCGATTCATCCGCTACTGGGAGGCGGAGAAGAAGACGAGCGCGTTTGCGCGCTGGTCCGAGATGACAAAGAACCCGAACGACTGGGTGATGCGCCAGATCGGCATGACGACCGTGTACACGCACATCAGACAAATGTTCAACGAGACGATGGTCCGACCTGTCACGGCGCGCAAGCGCGAGAACGGATGCGGCTGCGGATGCTGGTGCGTCGAGTACATCCACGCGCAACACCGTTTCGCGGGCGACTACTGGTACGACAGCGAGCGTGTCGCGGTGGTCGAGCCCAAGAATCCGGTTGCGCTGTACAGGCAGCCGACGACGCCGTACCTCGCGTGATGCTGTGCGTGTGCGTAGAGGAGAGACGAAGCGCGCGTCGCGCCACAACTCATCCGCACGTCACGTACGAGCGTGCGCGTGTGTGAAACCAAAAAATGCGGCGCACTGTTCTGCTGTTCGATTGCGGTGGATGCGGATTGGTCGGTGTCGCCATCTGCGTCGCGTGCGTGCTGTGGCACTACGCGCCCGCGTGGCACGGCTACTACGAGCCGACGCTCGTCATGCTCGCGCCCGCGACGAACGAGACCGCCGCGGTGACGACGCTCGTCGCGCACGAGATGCCGCGCGCGTCGCTCATTGCTCTTTACTTCTTTTTGAACATTCCCATTGTCCTCGTCATCAACTCGTGCATCATGATCGGCATTGGCGAGCCTTTGGGCGCGAAATCGCTCGTGATCATGCACAGCAACAAGTGGACGATTCCGTTCGCGTTCCACTACGAGAGCAAAGGGCCGGAGGTTTTCATCACGCTGCGCGAGGCGGAGACCAAGGTGAACCCGAACGTCATGGGCATCACGCTCACGCTCGCCGCGCTGCGCGTGCCCATCATGGTCGCCGCCGACTACCTCGCGCTGTCAACGGTCGTGCAGTTCTCGTACGGATCAGCAAACGCGTCGAAGCCGGCCGACACGCTTGTCGGCGCGGTGATGGCCACGTCGGCTCATTTCGCCGTCATCACGCAAATCGCACTCCTCGCCGGGCTCGTCGCTCTGTGGTTCGACGTGCCCAACCTCATCACGGCGTACATCTGGTCGGGGTCGACGCGCGCGATCACAGCGCACGAAATTGCCGAGGCCGAAGGAAAGGCGGAGAAGGGCGTTGTTGTCCCGTGACGTGATGTGTGGCACAACGTAACGCAAAACAACTCCACACCTGCCAAACGATGACGACTCTCGTTCTTCCTCACGTCCTGGTCGACGTCTTCATCAACGGGGCACAGACGAACGAGGGTGAGACGCTCTTTACGTCGTCCGGGCTTTTTAGCGCGTTGTGCATATCCGGCACGTGGGGCGCAGACGTGTTGGCGGATGTTTTGCGGGCGTACCCGACGGACGACGCGACGAACGCGCTCATGGCGGCCGGACGCTTCGCAGACGGACGCACGTTGATGGACGTTGCGCTTGCGCAAGAAGAGAACGATTTCTTCATTCCGAGCGTGGCGCGCCTCGTGGCGCGCGGCGTCACGTCGACGAGCAACCCCGCCGCGCTCGCGAGAGTGCAACAGTGCGGGTGAGTTGAACAACGCAATTCCACACCGCATCATAGCCTGCGATGACGACGCTCACGGCGCCCGAGATGCCGCACGCGTCTCTGTTCTTGATGTACATCCTCTTCAACGCCCCCATCGCCATCATCATCAACAGGTGCATCGTAATCGGTCGCGAGGAGCCAGGCGGCCCGACCTCGCACGTGCTCATGTACTCGGATGGACGCATGCTTCCGTTTGCGTTCAACTATGAAATCAAAAATGCAGACGTTCCAATCAACGTGCGCGAGAAGGAGAGCTTCGTGAACCCGAACGTCAACGGCATCCTGCTCACGCTCACGGCCATTCGCGTACCGATTATGGCCGTTGCGGACTACCTGGCGTTATGCACTGCAGTGCAGATCTTCTACGGAACGAGGGGCAAGTCGGACGCGGCCGACTCGCTCATCGGAGCAGTTCTGGCCACCGCAGACCATTTTGCCGTTCTCATTCAAATTGCGGTCGTCGTCGGCTGCGTGTTTCTCTGGTTCGAGGTACCGAACTACATCACGTACACGATCTGGTACGGATCAACGCGCGCGGTCACCGCCGAAGAGGTCGCAACGAAGGAAAAGATTCTCGTGCCGTGAACACGTCCACGACCTCATCACCCCACATAACACGCGTCGCCATGCAGGCTCATCCCTCGTCACGCTCTCCCGATCACAACCGCGACGCAGGCTCACAAATCTCACACCTCAACGCCTGCGTCATGTCGGACACGCGCGCTCTCCCCGTCGATCTCGCCCGCGAGGCGATTGTCGACAAGCAACTCGCGCTTCAAGAAGGGATTCTCGATGAATTCATGGAGTGGGAGCGTGACGTCGACGACCCGAGCGAGACGCAACAATCCTTCGAACACCATTGCGACGTGTTCAACTCGGCCATGGGCGCCCTCATTGGACTCGATCTCATGAGCGCCAAAACCATCGCCCGCCTGCAATCTATCAGCCGGCTTCTCAGCTTCCGCCGCGCGTTTGAGGAAGACAGCACATCGTGCGTGAAGTTCATTCCATCAATCGCGGCAGATCCAGTGGCGGTTGAGATCGACGCGCGCTGGCTCGTCGTCGCGCGCGCAATCAAGCGGCTCGAGGGCTGCAACAACCTGCCACCAACCCTCGAGGCGTTCCTCAAGAACGACGCGCTGCTGCAGCCGTTTCGAGACGCCGCGGCGCGACCCGCTCCGAAGCGAGAGTGTGCGTGCGGTGCTGAGGAATGCCCGTGCTCGGCGAGCGACAACATGTTGTGCTTGTGAGTCAACGAGCACGACACAACGCAACGCCCGCATTATGTCGGACACGCGCACTCTCCCGGCCGACCCTGCACGCGAGGCGATCGCTGCTCAACATCTCGCGGAACGTGAGCGGATCATGGAGGACATGATGCTGCGCGAGTATGAACGTTTGACCGGACACATTTACTCCGAGGGGTTCAAGCAAGAATTTGATCGTTTTGGGGACACGACCAAGCTTCTGCGGCAACTCGGTCTGCTCAGCGTCGCCGCGGCCGAACGTCTTGTGTCGATGTACAAGGTCGCATTCCTCGTTCAAGTGTTCGAATTGGAACGCTTCGGATACAAAATGACCATTGAACTCGCCAAAAAAATCATCCGGCACGTTCTGCAGATCGCGGAGGATCCCGTCGCGTTCGAATTCGACGCTCGCTGGCTCGTCGTCGTGCGCGCCGTCAAGAAGGTCGAGGACTGGCACCGCATTCTTCCCGGGCCGCCAGAGATCGACGCGTTTCTCAAGAACCAGACGTTGCTCAAACCGTTCTACGACGCCAGGGCTCAAACAGAACGCAAACGGTTGAGCGAACGAGGCCCCAAGATTTTGTGTTCGTAATTACACGAGCTCTGTTCTCCGTCTCTGGCCGCGACCTTTGCTCTTCCGCCGGTGGTGATAAATGGGCGGGTGGCCGTTCCACGTCGCGATGATGAGCGCGACCGACGCGACGAGCACGCCCAATTGAGCGGTCAGCAGCGGCGCTGGGAACTCGTTCTCGAGAAACGTCTGCTGCTGCGCGAGCTCGACGACGATCATCAAGATCAACACGAGGTTGAGGCCGACGCTGAACGCGCGCGCGCGCAGCGACGACGCGCCGAACAACGCGAGGCGCCACGCGCGCGTGTACGGGTCGCCGTTGTCGATGCACCCGTACGACACCGCCACGAACAGCGTCGACGAACAAGCGTACACCAAGAACGTCACGTTGTAGAGCGGCGCGAGCCAGTCCCATGCCACGCTCCACAGCTGCGTCCCCGACGTGTGCGTCGCGGTCCACTGTCCGTGCATCCACGACAACACGGTCGACGCACCCATCGCACACAAGTTCAACAACCCCAACAGAGACGCGCGCACGTTGCGCGTTTCGCGCTCGTCTTCGTTCTCGGGTTCGTGCGCGCCCATTCGCGTTTTCACTGCGCAACGGCCGCGCGGCACGTACGGTGCAAAAAAACGGCCGACCGCGAAACCGACGCGTTGCGCGCCGAGCGCGCGTTCGACCGCGCTCGCGCGGCGCGCGAGTTCACAGTTCAAGTGTTTGCACCGCGACCCGTCGCGTCAGCGCACGCGCCGCAACCAAAACAAAAACCGCACACCGCAACGCGCCGTTGACATCGACACCGACACATCCGTCTACGATGCCCGCTCCGAGCAAGAAGAGTTCGACGCGCCGTCGCCACGGCATGTTCCTCCTCGATTCGCACGAGGTCGAGAACAAGCTCGTCGACCTCGAGGCGCGCGCGCGCGCTGCCGCGGCGCGCAAGTTGCCGAGCGCCGCGGCGGCGCGCATGCTCGCGCGTGCCGGTCTCACGTCCAAGACGAGCACGATGGTCGTGCACCCCGAGGGCCAGCGCCAGCACGTGCTCGTCGGAATGTGCGACGAGGTGCGCAACGTCACGTCGCACGAGCTCGCCAAGTTCGCCAAGGCGCTCGACGCGTGGGTCGTCGGGTGTGGCCGCAAGCAGGCGCGCATGAGCGACGTCCAGGCCGTCGCGCAGATCCTCTACCGCGGCAACGCCGTCCTCGGGCAGTACACGCCGCACAAGCGCCGCGCGCGCGGTCCCAAGAAGGACGCCGACGGAAACGCCGACGCCGGCTCGAACGCCGCGCCCGTCGCGGCCGCCGACGGCGCGTGAGTGCGAGCGCGTGCGAGTGTGTGAGCGAGCGAACACAACGAAACGAGCTCCGATGTCGTCGTCGTCCGCTCCGGCACCGGCTCTCAAACGCACGCGCGCGCGTCCGCGCGCAGCCGCCGACGACGATGTCGATGTCCAGGTTCCGGTTCCGCCCGTACAAGCGCCAGTCCCGGTCCCAACGGTCACCCTCGTGGTGGTCGACCGTTCGTCCGCGCAGTTTACGTGCGTCTTACCCGCCGCCGCGGCGCGCAAGCACACAAACGTCTTTGAGGCCGTTACGGACGATGGCGACGGAGGAGACGACGACAAAACGGTGGTGCAGTTGCCGTACAACACCACGATGGAGTGCGCGCGCATCGTGCTCGAGTTCTTTGCGGCGCACGGCACGCGGCCCGACTTTCACTCTTTGTTCTTCAAGTCCGTGCCGATGCCCGTGCGCGACTCGGACCACCGTTTCTACCCGTTTGCGCCCGAGTGCGACGACGTGCGCCGCACCCTCGAGGAGCGGCTCGAGCCGCACATTGGCAACGACGCCGTCGAGGTCGATCGCAAAGGCGCGATGAAGTTCGCGCTCGACCTCTTGCACGCGGCGTGCTTCTTCAACGTCGATCCGATGAAGCGGTACGCGTCGTTCCGCGTCGCGACGATGCTCGTCGACCGAACCGTGTACCACAACGCCAGCGAGTACGGACTGGTCGCGCCCGTCGACGACGAGCGCGTCTACGCCGAGCGCCTCGCTCAGCTGTTCCGCCCGTCGACGAGCGAGTTCTCCGAGTACGTCCAGCGCATCGAGCGGCTCGTGCACGCCAAACGCCAACAGCGCGCCCTCGACGACGCGACGGCGTCGCTGCGCGCGCGGTTCAACGACGCGCTCGCTGGGGGCGACGATCAAGATCAAGATCAAGATCAAGATCAAGATCAAAGCGCGAGTGGCAGCAACAGCGGCAGCGGCAGCGAACGCGACGAGTCGCGGTGACGTACGTTTCTGTGTCGCCGGTCGTTGAAAATGAACTCGTCTGCGCCAGCGCCAGCGCAGGCCAAGCCGGCGGCACAGCCGCGCAAGACGAAAAAGGGCGACGTCGTGCGCGACGAAGAGCTCGCGGCGAGCTCAGATTACGAGGACGACGCGCCGAACCCGTGCGTAGCTTTGTGCCCGACGCGCGCGCACCGCAGCGCAGAGGAAGCGCTCGCCGACCGCAAAGCCGGCGAGGGCGACCCCGACGGCCGCGGCGACGTCGACGAAGACGGGTACGCGCTCAGCCGCGACGATGGGGGCATGCACGGCGCGGCGGTCGTGCAAGAGTTTGTCAAGTGGTTCGGGTTCGGGTTCGCCGTGTTGCTGGCGTTTTGGATGGCGTGGCTCGCGCTGATGGAGCTCGGCGTCGCGGCGGGGGCGCTCATCGACCGCGCCAACTCGTTCGGTGCGCAGTTGAACACGCCAAACACGCAGAGCATCGCGCAAGCGCCAGAGGGAAGCACAGTGTCGGGAACAGTCGTCGTCGCGCGGTGACCGGTCCGAATCCGGATCCGGATCCGGTCCGTCCAGACCGGACGCGTGTGGATCGGGTTGTGACATTTGAATTCAAATTTGAATTTGGCGCCAACACGTTGCGAGTGAACGCACGCATACCAAACCTGCGACCACCTGATGCATGGTTTGCGTACGCCCAGACCTGGCGCTGGCGACCAATTGTGTCGCGTGACTTCCGGACCAGGGCGGACTGACCCCCTCCAGCGTCAGGTCTGGGCGTACGCAAACCATGCATCGCCTGGTCACCCATTTGGTATGAGTGCTAATGTGTCTAATTGTGCATAATTACGTAGATACAATTAGCAAGATACAGCGCACACCGACCAAACCTGCTACCAGGCGATGCATGGTTTGCGTACGCCCAGACCTGTGGCTGGCGACCAATTGTGTCGCGTGACTTCCGGACCAGGGCGGACTGACCCCCACCAGCGCCAGGTC
>Ga0265334_10000055_pt1 | contig 81789 bp, 68 predicted proteins | sample 42023metaG_FD_192442 | JGI IMG/M metagenome (GOLD analysis project Ga0265334, IMG submission 192442) | Rhizosphere microbial communities from Carex aquatilis grown in University of Washington, Seatle, WA, United States - 4-20-23 metaG | ecosystem: Host-associated > Plants > Roots > Rhizosphere...
TGTGGTCAAAAAGGGCGACACGCTGTGGGGTATCGCGGGTTACTTCCTCGACGATCCCTGGCAGTGGCCGGAACTCTGGTATTCCAACAGCCAGATCAAGAACCCGCACTTGATTTACCCGGGTGATCATCTGCGCCTGGTGTGGGTGCACGGTCATCCGCGTCTGACTTCCGATGTCACGGTCGGTATGGGTTCGGAGGCGCGATTGCGCCCCCGTGTCCGCGAGGAACCGCTGGATCAGGAGATTCCCGCGATCCCGATCGATGCGATCCGTGAATTCCTGCGCGGTCCACGTCTCATTACTGCGGAAGAAATGCAGCGCGCACCATATGTCGTCGAGTTCACCGACGAGCACGTCGCGGCTGGCAGCAACGATGGCTTCTTCGCGAAGAACGTACCTGCGGGCGGTGCTCAAAACTGGGCGGTGGTCGAGCCAGGTGAGCCTTACATCGATCCCGATACCGGGGAGTTGCTGGGCTACGAAGCGATTCCCATCGGCAATGCCGAGGTCAAGATTGCGGGACAGCCCGCCACGCTGGTGTTAAACGACACGACGCGCGAAGCGCGCGTCGGTAACCGCTTGTTGCCGATCGAGAAGGAGGATTTCAACGCCTACTTCTATCCGCATGCCGCGAAAAACAATATCGGTGGCCGCATCATCTCCGTGTTCGACGGTGTTTCGCAGATTCCGATCTACCAGGTTGTCGCGCTCAATCGCGGCACCAAGGACGGGATCGATACGGGAACCGTTTTCTCGATCATGCAGGTTGGCCATGCGGTGAAGGATCCGTATGCTTCGGGCACCGTGCAGATACCGGATCAGCCGGCAGGATTGCTGATGGTGTTCAAGACCACACCACGCCTCAGTTACGCCATCGTGCTGCGGGCCGACCGGCCGGCGCACAAGCTGGACAAAATCGCGCCGCCGGGTTCAAGACACTACTGATAGGCGGAATATCCGGCATGGATGCCACGGCGCTGCGCGCGTGGCTGGCATTTCTGCGCGTTCCCGGAATCGGACCGGTCACTGGTGCGCGACTGCTTGAGCGCTACGGCGAGCCGGCTGCGATTCTGAGTGCTGGTGCGCGTGCGCTGCGGGCCGACGATGTGCCCGCCGCCCTCCGCGAAGCGCTATCCGCGCCTGACTGGCAGGGTGCCGACGCGGATTTGGCATGGCTCGAACAATCCGGCCGCAGCTTCATTCATCGCGGCGATCCCCGTTTTCCGCCTCGCTTGGGTGAAATCGCGCAGGCGCCGCTCGCGCTGTTCTGCGTCGGCGATCCCGCGCTGCTGAAGCTGCCGCAGATCGCCATCGTCGGTTCACGCAATGTCACACCGCAAGGGAGCGACAACGCCAAAGCCTTTGCCGCCGAGCTTGCCGGCCGCGGTTTGGTGATTACCAGCGGCTTGGCGCTGGGCGTTGACGGCGCGGCGCATCGTGGCGCGCTGGACGCCAACGGGCTCACGATCGCGGTATGCGGCAATGGACTGGATCGTGTCTATCCCTCACAGCATCGTGAACTTGCCCACCGCATCGCCGCGGGCGGATTGCTCATTTCCGAATTCCCGCCGGGAACGCCGCCAAAGGCAGAGAACTTCCCGCGCCGCAATCGTGTCATCAGCGGTCTGGCGCTGGGGGTGTTGATCGTCGAAGCGGCGCGCGAGTCGGGCTCCCTGATCACTGCGCGCCTGGCTGCTGAGCAGGGCCGGGAAGTGTTTGCGATACCTGGGTCCATCCACAATCCAATGGCGCGGGGCTGCCATCAACTGATCCGTGATGGCGCGCGTCTGGTGGAGACCGTGGACGATATTCTTGAAGAAATCGCCCCGCAATTGGCACGCGCGCCAGTCGAGGTTTCCGAGGTCTCGATTGATTCCTCCGAGGCCGCCAGCGACGCACGCAGCCTCCTGTTAAAAGCGCTGGGCGGCGATCCGGTGCCGTTCGATGCGCTGATCACCCGCACCGGTCTAGATACGGCGACTTTGAACGCAATATTGCTGGAACTGGAGCTGGCCGGCGAGATTGCTCCGGTTGCCGGCGACAGTTTCATGCGTCGCGTTCGAAAATGAAGCTCAATGTCGATGATGGCCGAAATTGAATTATTTTAGTGTGAATATAATTACAAATGACGAGAAATGAATCGAAAACCCATGCGCTGGTTTAGCTCCTGGGGTTAGTCCCTACTGTTTTTTTTTTCGCGGTCCACTAGACTACTTTTGAACTTTGCGCTGACTCAGCGCGAGCAGGGACGGAAATGAAAGAAACGCTCCTGGACGTGCTGATGTATCTGTTTGAAAACTACCACGACGGTGAGTATTCCGACGCCGACAATCAGGAAACCCTCCGCGTCGAACTGGCCGCCGCCGGCTTCCCCGAAGAAGAAGTGAACCACGCATTCTCCTGGCTGGATGGCCTTGCCTCCGACCGTGATCGCCCGCGCATCGCTGAGCAGCCGGGGGTGTTGCGCATTTACGCGCACGAGGAAATGGAGCACCTGTCTTCGGAGTGTCGCGGTTTCCTCCTTTATCTAGAGCAGCTTGGCATTCTTGACGGCGCCGGCCGCGAGGTTGTCATCGAGCGCTTGATGGCGATTCGCGATGAAGTCGATCTCGAGCGCGTGAAATGGGTTTGTCTGCTGGTCCTCATCAACCAGCCAGGTGGCGAGGAAGCGGCCGTTCACCTTGAGGATCTCGTCTACTATCACGGCGATTTTCTGCACTAATCCACTGAACTAGCGACTTCGCCCCGGCTGAACGCGCCACTTGGGCGCGCTGCTTCGTCGCAAATGCTCGCAATAGCACAACTATTGCTGCGCTTTGCTCCTCGCGAGGCAAAGTCACCGGTTCAGTGGACCAGCAGCGAGCAGTGTGGAGGGGTCCCACGTAGTGCGGACCTAGCGTTGCGAGTCCGCGCGGCTCACGGGACCGATGGTCATTTGTCACCAGCTCGCCATCCAGAAACTGGACATCCCGCCGATTTCCCGCGTATAAGCTTGGCCCCCATACGCAACGGCCGTGACTGCCAAATAAAGTCGAGATGAGCAAGAACCTGGTCATCGTCGAGTCGCCGGCCAAGGCGAAGACGATCAAGAAATATCTGGGCAAGGACTACGAGGTCATGGCCTCGTATGGCCATGTGCGCGATCTGGTGCCGAAGGATGGCGCCGTCGATCCGGCGCGCGGTTTCTTGATGAAATATCAGCTCATCGAAAAAAACGAGAAGCACGTCAAAGCCATCATCAAGGAGATGAAGGACGCTGACCAACTGATTCTCGCGACCGACCCTGATCGCGAAGGCGAGGCCATTGCCTGGCATTTATCCGAAGTGCTCAGGGAAAAGGGGTTGCTGAAGAACATACCCGTCAAACGAGTCGTGTTCTACGAAATCACCCCGCGCGAGATTGCCAAGGCAATCCAGAATCCGCGCGATGTGTCGGCCAGCCTCGTCAATGCGCAACAGGCGCGTCGCGCGCTCGATTATCTGGTCGGCTTCAACCTGTCACCGCTGCTGTGGCGCAAAGTGCAGCCCGGCCTCAGCGCCGGCCGCGTGCAATCGCCCGCGTTGCGGCTGATCTGCGAGCGCGAGCTCGAAATTCGCGCGTTCAAGCCTCAGGAATATTGGAGTATCGAGGCGCGCGCAGAAAAATCGCCGCAGACCTTCGGCGCAAGGCTGATCGAGCTAGATGGCAAGAAGGTTGAGCAGTTCACGATCACGACCGGCAGCAGCGCTGAATCTGCAAAGGCGAAACTGCTGGCAGCGGCGCGCGGCGAGTTGCGTGTCGCTGCAGTCGACAAAAAGCAGCGCAAGCGCAACCCGGCGCCGCCATTCACAACTTCGACCTTGCAGCAGGACGCCAACCGCAAGCTCGGCTTCACCACCAAGCGCACGATGCGCGCTGCACAGGATCTCTATGAAGGCGTCGAGATCGAAGGGCAAGCGGTCGGTCTGATCAGTTATATGCGTACGGATTCGGTGTCGCTGGCGCAAGACGCGCTCGCCGAAATCCGGCAGGTCATCGCCAGCCGCTATGGCGCCGCGGCGGTGCCTGACGAGCCGCGCTACTACAAGGCGAAATCGAAGAACGCGCAGGAAGCGCACGAGGCGATCCGCCCGACGTCCGCCGCGCGCGCGCCGGAACAGGTTGCGAAATACCTGACATCGGATCAGGCGAAGCTCTATGACTTGATCTGGAAACGCACGGTCGCTTGCCAGATGCAGCCGGCCGTTTTCGACACCGTCGCTGTCGAGCTGCGCACTGCCGCTGATGAGGCGCACGCGTTCAAGGCCAATGGCTCGGTGCTGATCGAGCCGGGCTTCATCGCTGTTTACACGCAGGGCAAGGATCAGCCCGACGACGAGGATGACGAAAAACGCCTGCCACCGCTGGAAGTCGGCGAGCGTGTCCAGCTGCTTGACGTATTGCCTGAACAGCATTTCACTGAACCGCCGCCGCGCTACACGGAAGCCAGTCTGGTCAAGACGCTCGAGGAATACGACATCGGCCGTCCGTCGACGTACGCGTCAATCATCTCGACGTTGCAGGCACGCGACTACACGCGGCTCGAAGGCAAGGCGTTCGTGCCGACCGACGTCGGCATGATCGTCAACAAATTTCTGACTGATCACTTCACACGCTACGTCGATTTCGAGTTCACCGCGAAGCTCGAGGACGAATTGGATGAGATCTCGCGCGGTGAGAAAGAGTGGGTGCCGCTGCTCGCGCGGTTCTGGAAGGATTTCAAGCCAACCATCGATGAAAAGATGGAGCTGTCCCGCAAGGACGTTTCCGAGGCGCGCGTGATTGGTTCCGATCCGGTCAGCGGGAAGCCGATCAGCGCGCGGCTTGGCCGCTTCGGTCCGTTCGTGCAAATCGGCACCAAGGACGATGTCGACAAGCCGCGCTTCGCATCAATCAAGGCCAATCAGCGCATCGATACGATCACGCTTGCGGAAGCGCTCGATCTGTTCAAGCTCCCGCGCAAGCTCGGTGCACTGCCGACGGGCGAAGAGGTCGATGTCAACATCGGCCGTTTCGGGCCCTACGCGCGCTACGGCAAGCTGTTCGTGTCGCTGAAGAAGGAGGACGATCCTTACACGGTCGAATTGCCGCGCGTTATCGAACTCATTGAAGCGAAGAAGGCTGCGCTGGAAGCGGCGACGATCCAGAACTTCGAAGGCACCGGCATCCGCGTCATTAAAGGTCGTTTCGGACCGTATATTAGCGACGGCACGCGCAAGGCGCGTATCCCGAAGACCAAGGATCCGGCGAAGCTATCGGTTTTCGAATGCGAGGCGTATCTCGCGGAAGCCGCTGCGGCTGAGAAACCCGCTAAAAAGAAGGCGGGTAAGAGCGACGCGGCGGCTGGGGCTGAGGCGAAGACTGCTCCCAAAGCTACCAAAGCTAAGGCAACTGCTAAAACCGCAGCGAAGAAAGGCGGGAAGAAAGTGGCCAGCAAAAAAGCGTCGAAATCCGGTTAGATTTCACAAAAAACGATGAGTATCGCCGCGGCGGCTGCCGAGTTGCACTTGCGTTGGTTTTTCATACCGCGCTACGCCTGCGCTTGAAGGCGAAAACGATGCGATTCGCTCGCCACATTCGCAGAGCTTACGGCTTCCGCATGAGCGGCCGAATCACGTCATGATTCACAGCTGGCATCTCCGCCCCGCTCTCGCGGCGCTCCGACTCGGCGGCGTCATTGCCTATCCCACCGAAGCAGTCTGGGGGCTAGGCTGCAACCCACAGAACATGCGGGCGGTCGAGCGTGTCCTCGCACTCAAGCGGCGTGACTGGCGCAAGGGACTGATCGTCATCGGCTCCGATTTTTCGCAGCTGGAGCCTTATGTCATCCTGCCGTCCCGTAATGCCATAAAGCGCGCGCTGGCGACGTGGCCAGGACCAAGCACGTGGGTATTTCCGGCGTCGGATTACGCGCCGCTGTGGATCACTGGCGATCACGACACCATCGCGATCCGCGTCACCGCGCATCCAATCGCAGCAGAACTATGCGCGGCTTACGGTGGAGCGATCGTTTCCACCAGTGCCAATCGCAGCGGCCGCGAACCGGCGCTGAGCGCCACGCAGCTGCGTTTGCAGTTCAAGAACCGTATCGATGCCCTGGTCCCTGGCGCACTCGGCGGTCTCGACAAGCCGACCACTATCCGTCACGTCGCCAGTGGGATGATCCTGCGCCGCTGAATGGCTCTAAACTCAAGTTCAGATTTTCTTTTCGCACTTGCAATGACCGAGTCTCCTGACATCGCAGCTGTTCACGATTACCTGTGCGGCCTACAGGACCGCATCTGCGCCGAACTCGAACGACTCGACGGCAAGGAGCGTTTCCTGCGCGATGCCTGGACGCGATCCGACGGCTCGTCGTCGGGCGGACTCGCGGGTGGTGGCGGCGAAACGCGCGTGCTCGCCGACGGCGCTGTGTTCGAGCGCGCCGGTGTTGCGTTTTCGGACGTGCGCGGCAACCGCCTGCCACCGTCGGCGAGCGCTCACCGGCCGGAATTGGCCGGATGCGGCTTTCGTGCGATGGGCGTGTCACTGGTGATTCATCCACGTAATCCTTACGTTCCGACTTCGCACGCCAACGTGCGCTTCTTCATCGCCGAGCGCGCGGATGCACCACCGGTTTGCTGGTTCGGCGGTGGTTTCGATTTGACGCCTTACTACGGTTTCGAGGACGACTGCAGCCACTGGCACGCGCAGGCACAAATGGCTTGCGCGCCGTTTGGTGCCGGCATCTATCCGCGCCTGAAGAAATGGTGCGATGAATACTTCTTCCTCAAGCATCGCAATGAGCCGCGCGGCATCGGCGGTCTATTCTTCGACGATTGGAGCGAAGGTGGTTTCGCGCATGCGTTCGAGCTGATGCGCAGCGTCGGCGATCACTATCTGCCGGCTTACGTGCCAATCGTCGAGCGCCGCAGGGACACACCATACGGCCAGCGCGAGCGTGACTGGCAGTTGTACCGCCGTGGCCGTTACGTTGAGTTCAATCTGGTCTGGGACCGTGGCACGCTGTTCGGCCTGCAATCCGGCGGACGTACCGAATCGATCCTGATGTCGATGCCGCCGCTGGCGGCATGGCGTTACGACTGGCAGCCGTCGGCAGGTTCGGGTGAGGCTGAGTTGTACGAGAAGTTTCTGCCGCCACGCGACTGGACCTCATAGGTCCGTCGACGAAGAGTCAGTGCTGCTCGACGCTCACTTCCGGCGCTTGTGCGGCTGAAGTGGGCGTTATCGCCGGCTTGCGGATACGGTTCAGGGTGATCTGCGCCTTTGCATAACCCTGCTCTGCGGCTTTGCTGAGCAGACTGATGGCGCGTTCGTTGTTACGCGGAGTGCCGTTGCCCTCGGCATAGGCGAGTCCGAGCATGTATTGCGCCTTCGGAAATCCCTGATCAGCGGATTTGGCGAACATCTTCACCGCTTCGCTGGGATTACGTCGGACGCCGATGCCTTGCATGTAATACGCGCCGAGACCGTATTGCTCCTCGGCGCCGCCGTGGGCGGCGGCCTTGGCCATGGCTGCAAAAGCGGCCTGGTCGTCCGGGGCGAGACCCCGCCCTGTGTGATATAGCTCGGCAAGCAGTGCAAGCGCTTTGGGATCACCATTGTCCGCGGCTTCCTTGATGAGGCGCGCGCCTTCGGCTTCGTCGACAGGGACATTGTTACTGCCTGTCAGATACATCGCACCGAGGTACTGTTGAGCTGGCGTATAGCCGTCGGCAGCGGAAGAACGCAGCAGCAGAACAGCACGCTGCGGGTCTTTGGCCACGCCTTGCGCAGAAAGATACATCAGCGCCAGATCGTACTTCGCAATGGAATTGCCCTGTGCCGCCGATTGGCGGAAGTACTGTGCAGCGCGCACATAGTCGATGGTAGTGCCGCTGCCGGCAGCATAGGCGATGCCAGCCTCCAGCTGCGCATCGTCATCGCCCTGTGCCGCTGCTTTTTCGAACCAGCGCAGACCCTGTGCGGAGTCTTTCGCGACCGACCGGCCCTGCTTGTAGAATAGGCCGATCATATAGCCGGCGCGAATGCTGCCCAGTTCGGCGGCGTGATGGTATGACTTGAGTGCGAGATCGTCATTCTGTTCCACGCCTTTGCCGAGGCGGTAGCGTTCACCGAGATCAAAAGCAGCATCGGCCGGCGGACGCTCGGGCACGCTGGGTTTCGGTGGTGATTCAACGATTGGCGGCGGCGGCGGAGGGGAAGGGGAGCTCTCGGCCGGCGTCACCGGTGGCGTCACCGGATTTCCGCTGCACGCAGCGAGGCAGGCAGTGAAAACTGCCGTCAACGCGAGCCTATGCGCCGGTGGCCGGCGGTGTCCTTTCATGTATTCCCTGCCGAAAAATCCGAATGGCGCCGGGCATTGCGCCGGGCTACGACACAGATGTTACCGGCTTTGGCCGCTGCCGTCGCGACGCGAACGGATTACCGGATCGGACGGTCTATCATTGCCGTTCAGGAAGCTTCCACTTATCTCCGCAGGTGTCTGCCCGTGACCCTAACTGAACTTCGCTACATCGTCGGCCTCGATAAGGAAAGGCACTTCGCGCGCGCCGCCGAGCGGGCGTTTGTGAGCCAGCCGACGCTATCGATGGCGCTGAAGAAGCTGGAAGACGAACTCGGCGTGGTACTGTTTGAACGCACGCGCGGCGAGGTGCGGCCAACGCCGGTCGGCGCGCGCATCGTCGAACAAGCGCGGCGCGTGCTCGCCGAGGCCAAGCTGGTCCAGGATATCGCCCGCGAGGGCAAGGACGAACTGCTCGGTGCGCTCCGGCTCGGCGCGATTTACACCGTTGGGCCCTACCTGCTGCCGTCGCTTGTGCCGAAGCTGCGCGATGCCGCGCCGAGGATGCCGTTGGTGATCGAGGAAAACTTCACGGCGGTCCTGCTCGAGCAATTGCGCGACAACGAACTGGACGTTGCCATCGTCGCGCTGCCGGTGGATATGCATGGGCTGTCCGCATGGCCTTTGTATGACGAGGAATTCGTCGTTGTCGTACCGCGCGATCATCGCTGGGCCGGAGAACAGTCGGTAGCGGCGAAAAAGCTCGCTGAGGAAAACCTGCTGCTGCTGGGTCCCGGTCATTGCTTCCGCGATCAGGTCATCGCCGCCTGCCCGAAGTGCGTGGACGCGCAGAGCGATAGCTTGCGGCCGCAGACCGGGAGTTCCCTGGAAACCATCCGCTACATGGTCGCCAGCGGTCTTGGTATCACTGTGCTGCCACGCGGCTCCGTCGAGAATCGTGCCGCCGCCGGTCCGGATTCGCTGACCGTTGTGCCGATCGCCGCTCCGGCGCCGTCGCGCCGCATCGGCATCATCTGGCGGCGCAGTTTTCCACGGGCGGCGGTAATTCGCGTCTTGCGCGACGGCGTGCTCGAATGCGGTGTGCGCGGCGTGACGCTGCTCAACGAAGCGGCGCAGCTCGCGGAGTCGGCATAAGCGAACCAATCATGATTGAAGCGCTGATGAAAGCGGCACATAGCCTGCTGCGGCCGCGCATGCTCGGTCTCGTGCTGTGGCCATTGCTCGGAGCACTGGCGCTATGGGTAGTGCTCTATTTCTTCGCTTGGCACGGAGTGGTCGAAGGCCTGCGCCGCCTGATCGCCTACGGTGTGACGGTGCACTGGTTCGGCGAGAGCACTGCGACCTTGCTCAGCGAGTGGATCGTATTGATCACGATGGTGTTGTTTCTTCTGCCACTGACACAGGCGACGGCACTGATCGTGACTTCGACAATCGCGACGCCGATCATGGTCGCCGACGTTGCCGCGCTCAGCTATCCGCAACTCGAACGCAAGCATGGCGGCACCGTCGCGGGCAGCATCGGCAACGCGCTGGTGGCGACGCTTGGATTCGCGATCCTGTGGATCGTGACGCTGCCGCTGTGGTTCTTTGGTGCGCCGGCACTGTTATTGCCGGTCGTGCTCGGTGCGTGGCTCAATCAGCGCCTGTTCCGTTACGACGCGCTGGCCGAGCATGCCAGCAACGAGGAATATGTACGCTTCGTGTCTGCGCATCGCGTGCCATTGTTTGGTCTTGGTGCGATTGCTGCGCTGGCGCAGACGATTCCGCTACTCAATCTGCTCGCGCCGGTGTATGCCGGGCTCAGCTTTATCCACTATGGCCTCGCGGCGCTGGAGCGCGCGCGTAGTGCGGTACTCTGATCCATGAACGCCTTTTTGATTTCGATCGCCACCGTTGCGCTCGGCGAACTCGGCGACAAGACACAGCTGCTGGCGCTGCTGCTGGCGGTGCGCTACCGGCGGCCGGGAACGATCATCGCTGGTATTTTCGTGGCCACGATTATCAATCACCTGCTCGCCGCCTGGGCCGGCACATGGGTGCGCGACCATCTGCGTCCCGATCTTCTACACTATCTCGTCGGCGTCTCATTCCTTGCTGTCGCGGTGTGGACACTCAAGCCGGATACGCTCGACGCGGACGAAGCACACAAGACCGAATCGCGTTTCGGTGTTTTCTGGATCACCGCCGTGGCTTTTTTCTTCGCCGAAGTCGGTGACAAGACGCAGATCGCAACCGCGCTGCTGGCGGCGCGCTTCGGCGATCCGTTCGTCGTCGTTGCGGGCACGACACTGGGCATGCTGCTCGTCGATGGCCCGTCCGTGATCTTCGGAGATCGGCTCGCAGATCGGATTCCGCTGCAATGGGTGCGGCGCGGCGCGGCGCTGCTGTTCGCGGTACTGGGTGCGCTTGTGCTCTACGACACGCTGGCGCGGGGTGGTTCCGGATTTTCTTGACTGAACAAATAAATAAGGCCGGCATCGCTGCCGGCCCCGAGTCATTTCAGATCAGAATTTCCGACCTATCAGGGTCCGCCCATCAAAGCCCTGACGCCCTGCGTCCAGCCATAGTTCTTCGCTGTTGCGGAGCCGCCGGTACAGGCGCCCTTGGTCCAGCTTGAGTAGGCGGAGTAGTACTGATAGGCACCGTTGCCCTGGCTGTTGGATGCCGGCTGTGTCCAGTCGACGATCGATACCGGTACCTGGTTGCAGGCCACCGCATTACCGAAGTATTCGGTAAAGTTCATCGGCACGGCCATCAGTGTGCGCGAGCCCGGCACGCGGATCGAACCGATGTAGACGTCCTGCCCTGAGCGACTGTCATAGATCCAGGCGCCCCACCATTGTCCACCGGCATCGCTATTCAGGCGCCACACGCGGTAGCGGTATTGTGTGTTGGTATAGATGGGGAACGACAGGCGGCAGCTATAGCCATTCCCTTCGCCGGAGAATTGTCCACAGGACGGGCCACTCGCGGCGTTGGCGTTCCACAGCGAAAAAATGCCCGTATCGCCGCCGGCCGCGCCGTTGGTCTGCAAACCGATATAGCCGCCGTTGCTGCCGTCGGGCCAGGTCCAGTACTGTGCCCAGAACGTGGCCGACGCCTTCTGTTCCACCCACATGATCTGGTCGGTATTCCAGAAGCCGTTGGCGCCGTGGTAGTTCCAGTAGGCGTAAAGATTTGCGTTCTGTTGCTGGGCCGCTTCGACCGGCACGACTGGAATCAGACTTGCCGCTGATACCGCGGCGGCAAAAGCAAAACCTAAACGTGAAAATGAGCGTGCGATACGAGTCATCCTTGCTTCTCCTTGAAGACTGCGCCGGCGGCGCATGGGTTCCTGCCGCGGAAACAGTAACGAGCACCACTAGCGCGCACAAGCGCTATTCATCGGAGATGTGTGAATCAGCGCACAAATGACTTGCTGCTGCCGAGGGGCTCGTCGCGATAAGGTATCGGCGATCTGACATCGCTGCGAACGAAAAAAAGGGCCGGCATCACTGCCGGCCCCGAACGCTTGGACGCTAAGCTGTTATCAGCGTGCCGAGTGTCCCTTGAGCTCAACCTTGACCTTTTCATGCTCGGCCAGGCTCGCGTAGTACTTGCGCAGAATCGTCAGCACTTCCGGACGCGAGAACTGTGGCGGCACTTCGCCGTCTTCCGACAGCAGCTTGCGCAGCTTGGTGCCGGATAGCAGCAGGCGGTGCTTTTCGTCGTGCGGGCAGGTCTTGGCGCTGGCCATCCCTTCGCAGGCATCGCAGTAGAACGTCCAGTCGATTTTCAGTGGCTTGGTTTCCAGCGCGTTAGCCGGGATTTCATCGAATACGTGCTGTGCGTCGAAGGGGCCGTAATAGTCGCCAACGCCGGCATGGTCGCGGCCGACGATCAGATGCGAACAGCCGTAGTTCTGGCGGAACAGCGCGTGCAACAGCGCTTCGCGCGGTCCGGCATAGCGCATGTCGAGCGGATAACCGGACTGGATCACGGTGTTCTTGACGAAATACTTTTCGATCAGCTGCGAAATCGCATCCTGGCGCACTTCGGCGGGGATATCGCCCGGCTTCAGTTTGCCGAGCAAGGAGTGAATCATCACGCCGTCGCAGACTTCGACTGCGACCTTGGCCAGATATTCATGGCTGCGGTGCATCGGATTGCGGGTCTGGAACGCGGCGATGGTTTTCCAGCCGCGCTTGTCGAATTCGGCGCGCGTCTGCGCCGGGGTCATGTACATCGCGCCATATTTTTCCGGGAACCCGCCCTGGCTCAGTACCTTGACCGGGCCGGCGAGGTTGATGTCGCCCTGACTCATCACCATCTTTACGCCTGGATGCGCTTCATCGGTGGTGCGAAACACGGCTTTGCACTCGTGCGCCTTGTCGATCTTGTACTTCTCGGTGACCTTCATCGTCGCCGTGATTTCGTCGCGCTCGGTGTCGTACAGCGCCACTTCGGCACCGATTTTGATACCGTCCGCTGTCGCCGAATCGGTCGAGAGGGTGATCGGGATCGGCCAGAACAGGCCGGAAGCCATGCGATAGTTGTCGCATACCCCCTTCCAATCGTCATGGCCCATGAACCCGTCGAGTGGGGTGAAACCGCCAATCCCCAGCATGATGAGATCGCCGGCTTCGCGCGACGCGATGGTCACACGCGGCAGTGTTTTGGCGTGGGCCTGTTCGGCCTTCAACGCCGCCCCCGAAAGCAATAGAGTCTTAAGCGGGCCGCCACCGTGCGGCCGGACGAGATTTGACATTTGATTATTCCTGGATCGTTGCTATACGCCAGCGAAGTATAAGTCACCGCGCTGCACGTTGAGTGAGGAAGGTCCTGGGTACGATATACGATGGTTGTTTCGTGCCTACGCCTCTTGGGCGATGCGGGTGCGAACTCGATTCTAGAATGGACGTCCATAGAGCACCTGTTACGCCGTGTCGAAACACCTATCCGCCATGAATTACCGGTTCCCACTTTGTCTGATGCTGCTACTTGGAGCGGCAGCCGTGCGCGCCGAGGAAGATCCCTATGCAGCTGTGCGCGAAGCCTTCCGTAGCGTCTATGCCATTGTACCGACTACGAATTCTGACACGACCCCGGATAATGAAGCCCTCAGGCATTACCCGCTATACCCGTATCTGCGCGAGCGCCGCATCGAAGCGGGCTTGCGCGCGGCGGGTGATGACGAGGCGCCGGCCGATCGCGCCGCCGCCGCCTTTCTGTCCGAATATGGTGATCAACCGGTTGCGCGCACGTTGCGCCGCGCATGGTTGTCGAGCCTTGCTTCCCGGCACCGGTGGACGATCTACCTGAAACAATACGGCGCCGACGGTGCGGATCTCACCGAGCGTTGCGACGCGGCTGCCGGCCAGCTCGTGTTGGGCGATACCAAGGCACTGGCATCGACCGCCGAAGCGCTTTGGCTGATGCCGCGCGAGTCTCCGCCGCAATGCGACCCGGTGTTCGACTGGCTGCGGGCGCAAAAGGTGTTGACGCCCGCGCTGATCGAAAAGCGCGTCAGGCTCGCGTTGGAAGCGGGCGATTCCGGCTTTGCGCGCAAGCTGATCAAGGAGCTGCCAGCGGTCGCCGCAGCGCCGCTGATCGAATGGGCGACGTTGATCGAGCAGCCGCAACTCGCGATCGACGCGCTGCTGGCCGCGCCGGCCAGACCGGTCGAAATGCCGGCGTTGCTGGATGGTTGGAGCCGGCTGGCCAAGAAAGATCCGGATGCTGCCGCGCAACGTTTTGAGGGCTTGCTGAGCACGCGCCGGCTCGATCCGGCGCAGCGCGCGTCCGCCGCGCAGGCAGTCGCGCTCGGTTTTGCGTTGAGCCGCCGCAATCAAGCGATGGATTGGTTCGATCGCGCTTCCACCGCTGTCTACGACGAGCACGCCCATGAATGGCGTGCGCGCGCCGCGATCTGGGGCGGCGATTGGAATCGCCTCGCCCGCGCCGTCGCCGCGATGCCGGACTCGCTGCGCAATCAACCGCGTTGGCGCTACTGGGCCGCGCGCGCCGCTGCCACGACGGGCCGGCCACAGCAGGCACGGGCGCTTTTCCAGAGCATTTCAAGCGACGACAACTACTACGCCGTACTTGCGGCTGGGCAAGTTGGCGACAGCTACGCGCCGCATCTGCAGCCGCTGACGTTCGATGATGAGCAGGTGGTACAACTCGCCGGCCTGCCTGCATTTGCGCGCGCGCGCGAACTGTTGCGCTGCGCGCTCAAGGATGAAGCTGCGGCTGAATGGTGGTACGGCTTCAATGCGCTGCCGGCCGTGGCGCGGATGCAAAGCATCGCGCTTGCGTATCGCTGGGAATGGTTTGATGTCGCCGTTGCCACCGCAACCCGTCTGGGCGTGTTCAATGACTATGGGCGACTGTTTCCGCGTCCCTACGACCATGATGTGGCGACCGCGTCCGCACTATCAGGCTTGTCGCCGGATCTGATCTATTCCGTATTGCGCCAGGAAAGCCTCTATCGCAGCGATGCGGTGTCGCGTACCGGCGCGCTGGGGCTGCTGCAACTGATGCCGGAGACGGCGCGGCGCACGGCGCTACATTGGCAGCGGCCGAAACCAACGACCGAGCAACTATTCGAACCGGCTATCAATCTGCCGCTCGGTGCTGCGCAACTGCGGCAGATGATCGACATTTTCGGCGGTCAGATCCCGGTCGCGCTTGCCGCTTATAACGCCGGTCCGAACGCTGCCGCGCGCTGGCTGCCGGCGCAGCCGATGGACGCCGATGCTTGGATCGAAAACATCCCGTACAACGAAACGCGCGGTTATGTGCAACACATCCTGTGGCACCGCCTTGTGTTCGCGTGGCTGCGCAACGAAGAACCGCAGAAGGTTGGTGGCTGGCTGGCGCAGATCACGCCTGTCACCGCCACCGCCTCGCAGGAAGCGCGGGTAGTGCCGAGCATCGGCACGGGCGGCGCGCCGTGAAGCGCTTCCTGGTCGGTGGCGCGGTGCGCGATGCGCTGCTCGGCCTGCCAGTGAAGGAACGCGATTTCGTCGTCGTCGGCGCCAGTCCCGAAGAGATGGTCGCAGCCGGATATCAACCGGTCGGCAAGGATTTTCCGGTCTTCCTCGATCCGAAAACCAAGGAAGAGCATGCGCTTGCGCGTACTGAGCGCAAGAGCGGGCGCGGCTATCACGGCTTTCAATTCTGCGCCGGGGCGGATGTAACCATCGAGGACGATCTGCGCAGACGCGATCTCACCGTCAACGCCATCGCGCAGGACGAAGGCGGCGCGCTGATCGATCCTCACGGCGGCCGCCGTGATCTCGAAGCCCGGGTGCTGCGTCACGTCTCGCCCGCCTTCGCCGAGGATCCGGTACGCATTCTGCGCGTGGCGCGCTTCGCTGCACGCTTCGCACCACTCGGTTTCCATATCGCTGACGAGACCAAACAGCTGATGCGCGAAATGGTCGTCGCCGGCGAAGCCGATCATCTGGTGCCGGAACGTGTGTGGAAAGAAACCGAGCGCGCGCTGACGCAAAAGGTTGGCGGCGAATCGCCATCGCCCTACCGGCCTGGCGTGTTTTTCGAAGTGCTGCATGAGTGTGGGGCGCTGGCGCGCGTGATGCCGGAACTCGCCGCGCTGTCCGGTGTACCGCAACGTGCGGAGTACCATCCCGAAGTGGATACGCTGGTCCACACGCTGATGTGCGTCGATGCCGCCGAGCGCATGGAATTTACGACGCCGGTGCGCGTCGCGGCTTTGCTGCACGATCTCGGTAAGGCGGCTACGCCGCCGGCGGAATGGCCCAGCCACAAAATGCACGATGCGCGCGGCCTGCCGCTGGTCAAACAGTTCTGTGAGCGTTTGCGCGTGCCCAATGCCGGCCGTGACCTCGCGCTCGCTGTCACGCGCGATCATCTGATCGTCCATCGCGCGCAGGAATTGCGACCTTCGACCCTGTACGAATTGCTGGATCGTCTCGGCGCATTCAAGCGCGGCGAATTTTTCGACCGCGCGCTCGACGCCTGCCTCTGCGATGCGCGCGGCCGGCTGGGCTTCGAAAACTACGACTATGCTCCGGTGCCGTACTTGCGCGAAGCGGCGCGCATCGCCAACACGGTTCAAGCAGGGGAGATCACGAAGGACGGTTTCAACGGTCCAGCGGTGGGCGAGGAGATGCGGCGGCAGCGCGAACGCGCGCTGCGACAGTGGAAAGCGGCGCGCAAACAAAAAGGAGACGCGCATGACGCTGGCAAGAGCGCAATGTAAGCGCTGTGTTGCGGTATTGGTCGCACTAGCATTTGCTGCGAGCCCTGCACTTTCATCGCAGGACGGCCACGAATTTATCCGCCTGCTGGGCTTTGAGCTGAATACGGTGACGCTGGACGATGTCCAGCACCGGCTGGGTGCAGCGCCGATCGTCGAAGAGAGCGCAACGCGGGACCACGAATCCGGCCTCTGCTATGCGACGGCGGCGACGGTGGTGCGGTTTCTGTCGGCGGAACCTGGTGGTGACGTGCGTGAGCTGCTCGGCTTTTCGATCGCAGACAAGACTTCAGAGAACGTCAAAAATTGCCTACCGCTGCCGGCTGCGGCCGGATCCCTGCAAACAGGTGGACTGCATTTAGGCATGACACGTAGCGCGTTTTCGGCCGCTGTCGGGGATAACGAACATTGGGAAGGCGATGTGGCGCGTCGCTTCTTCCCGGTATCGCCGTCATCGAACGCGCCAGAGCTTAGCTCCTTGCCCAAAACGTCGGTCGCCATTGTCGCCCGCTTCGCTGGCGACCGACTCGTCGAGTTCAAGGTGTGGAAGCTGCGATCGGACTGACCGCGGCCGCTGTGTGATGCGAGCAAGCACCGGCGCTCTTCGTTCGTAGCCGCAGTTTGCGATAATCCCGCCCCAGAACGCGGGCGTACATGAACAATCAAAAATTGCTGTCGCGGGTATTTATCGGTGGGGCACTGATCGTCGTCGGCGTGCTGCTGGCGGATATCGTCCGGCGCACGGGGGGGGTCTGGTACACGCTCGACGACCCCTATATTCATCTGCGCCTGAGCGAGCTCATCCGCGAAGGCGGTTACGGCATTAATCGCGGCGAATATGCAGCGCCGAGTTCTTCGATTTTGTTCCCGCTGTTGCTCGCGCCTGCGGCGCACCTGTTTTTCCATCCCTATGTCCCGTTGTTGCTGAACGTCGTTGCCACTGGCTTTTCCCTATGGGTGTTGGCGGCGCTGATGGCGCCCTCTTCGCTGCGCGGTCCAGAGCTGCTCGTAAACGCGTTGCCGGTGTTCTCAGTGTGCTTTTCGCTGAATCTGTTCGGAGTGATTTTCACCGGGCTCGAACATTCGCTGCACATCGCTGCGTCGATCGGCATCGTGTTGGGACTGGTCAGGACGCAGTACGACGGACGCGTGTCGGCATGGCTGGTGGCGCTGATCGTCGTTTGTCCGCTACTGCGCTTCGAAGGGGCGGCGCTGTCCACTATTGCGCTGCTGATCCTGCTCGTTGACGGGCATCGTGCGGCCGTCGCTGTGGCTACGGCTTTGCTTGGGATCGCATTGGGATTGTGGGTGTGGTTCATGCAAGCTCATGGCTTGCCGGTACTGCCGTCCTCGGTACTGATCAAATCCTCGGTCGTTGCGGATACCCTAGGACATGGCGTGAATCCGGGCTGGCGCGCGGTCATCGGTAACGTCCGACTGGGGTTGGCGACTCCGGGAGAGCGCGGCGTGATCCGGCTGGCCGTAATTGCCCTTTGTGCCCTGGCGGTCGCGATGTGGCAGGGAGATCGGAAAGTCCGCGCTGTTGCCTTGCGGCTTGCCGTCGTCGTCGCGGTATCGGTGGCGGCTCATCTTTGCGCAGGCAAATATGGGTGGTTCGCGCGCTATGAGCTGTACGTTAAATTCATCTGCGTAGCGGCGACGGTGTGGACGCTGTTCGGAGAGGCGGATCTGTTCGCGAGAGTCATCGCGGGTCTTCGGCATGGCCCGTGGCGAAGCCGACTGATCACGGGAGCGAGTTTTCTGCTACTAGTGGCGGGTGTCGCGGTGGTGAGCGACGACGCCGTCGCCAGCCGTGAGCTCGAAGCAACGCTGCTTACGCCGCTGGCGGCGCACAATATCTACGCACAGCAGGAACAGATGGCGCGATTCGCGCACGACTATGCGCGCGTTCCGGCCGCCGTCAACGATATCGGGTTGGTGTCGTACCGCAGCGACAATTACGTGCTGGATCTATTCGGGCAGGGTTCGGAGCAGACACGGAACTTCCGTGCGCGTGTCGCGTGGTTCATGTGGGCAGCGCCGGACGGATGGATGGAACGGCTGGCGCGCCAGCACGATGTGCAGCTCGTTATGGTTTACGACGCGCAGTTCTGGTTTCCAGGGATGCCGCAATCCTGGTGCCGGCTCGGATTTCTGGAATTGCTCGATCAGAAGGTGACTCCTTACGGCAGTCAGGTTGCCTTCTTCGGAACCGATGCGGCTGCCACATCCCGGTTACGGAAGGAGTTGCAGCGCTACGTGCCGACATTGCCTACCGGCAGCCGGTTCGTGTTCGCTCCAAACTCGGGGAACGCTGCCTGCGGATCGTAGCCGCGGGTTGATCGCTGTCAGTGCTTATCTAAAGAGCAACAGAAGTCCCACACCCAGCGCGATGCGGTACACCGCGAACGCCGTGAAGCGGTGTGTCTGGATATAGCGCAGCAGCCATTTCACGGCGACGAATGCGGTGATCGTCGAGACTATGAAGGCGATGCCAAGGTCGTTCCAGTTTTCACCCGCAACGCCGTGCCTGATCTGTTTCAGCAACTCATAGCCGCTGGCCGCATACATCGTCGGAATGCCGACCAGGAATGCGAATTCAGTGGCGGCCGCACGGTTGCTGGTGCCGGTGAGCATGGCCGCGAAAATCGTCGCGCCGGAACGCGAGGTGCCGGGAAAAATCGCGGCGACGATTTGCCCAAGACCGACGACGATTGCGACCGGCCAGCTGATCCGCGCATTGTCCGCCTTCTTTGCCGCCAACCATTCGGCGATGATGATCCAGACTCCGCCGATGATTAACGCCCATGCCACCGGAGTAATCGATTCAGGCAGCTTGAAGCCGAGCTTGGTGACGACGAATCCGAGCACGGCAGTGATGAGAAATGCGACCATCAGCTTCAGTGCGTAGTCGCGATTTGCTGGCTCCGCGAATCCGGTCAGCAGCGACCATATTCGTTGCCAGTAGATCAACGTCACCGCGAGAATCGCCCCCGCCTGAATGACGACGTTGAATACGTCGGAGCGATGGCCAAGGCCGAGCTGCTCGGCGATCAGCAGATGCCCGGTGCTCGACACCGGCAGAAATTCGGTAATGCCCTCGATGATGCCGAGCAGGATAACTTGCAGCAGGTCGTTCACGTCCGCTTCCGTAAAATTGGGTGGGATTGACAGCGAATAGTTCCAAACGCGCGACAAGGATAAGGGATGACGGATGAATATTTCTGTAGATGAAACGCTTGATGGCGTCGTGTTGGTAACCGGTGCTGCGCGCCGCATCGGCGCGGCTATTGCGCGCACGCTGCACGGGGACGGCATGAACGTGGTCATCCATTATCGATCGTCCGACGCGGAAGCGCGTGCGTTGGCTGCGCAGCTGAACCGCCTGCGCCCCCGGTCCGCGTGCGCGCTGCGCGCGAACCTGGATTCTGTTGCACAGCTGCAGCGGCTCGCGGAGCAGGCGCACGCGCGCTGGGGACGGCTCGACGCGCTCGTCAACAACGCCTCGTCGTATTACGCGACGCCGTTTGGATCGATCACGGAAGCGGCTTTCGATGAACTGATCGCCAGCAACTTCAAATCACCGCTGTTTCTTGCGCAGGCCTGCGTTCCGTATTTCGGCGAGCACGGCGCGATCGTCAGCGTGGTGGACACGTTGGCGCGGCATGCGCGTCCGGGATTCGCGCCATACGGTGCGGCGAAGGCGGCACTGTGGTCGTTGACTGAAACGCTGGCCGTCGAACTTGCGCCGCATGTGCGCGTCAATGCGGTCGCACCGGGTCACACACTGTGGCCTGAATCCGTCAGGCTCAGTCCGGCGCAAAAGAAGAGCGAGCTGAGTCAGGTGCCGCTGCGCCGGCTCGGACAGGCCGAGGATATCGCGCGCTCGGTCCGCTTTCTGCTATCGCCGGCAGCCGCTTATGTGACTGGTGCGATTCTTCCCGTGGATGGCGGCCTCAGATTAACCTGAGTAGTCAGCAGGTGTTCGGCGACGTTTGTACGATGAGGTCTCGCTCGCCGGTCGCGACGCCGTTCGGGCCGAAAGTGCGTTCGATGAAGCGGGCTTCTCCATCGCGATCGAAGACGATGATCGAACTCGCGCGCGTGCCATAAGGTTCGTCGAGGATGAACGGCGGCGACAGGTAGCGCTCCATGTCGATCCCGACGCCTGTATTCGGAAGTTCGGCATCGACGGCGGCACCTCGATCGGCGAGCGCGTCAAACAACGGTGATAGTTCCGGCTTGCCGGTGGCTGGTATGTTCCGCAACCAGGTCCGCAACGCTTCAGTGAGATACCGAACTTTTGGCCACGGCGCGTCGATCGTTCCGTTGGAGACTCCATGGATGCCGCGGCTCAGCGTCGTCCAACTCGGTTCAGGCCGATTTGTCACGTGCACGAGTTCGAGTCCGTCCCAGAGCAGCAGATTGAACGGTCCGTAAACGTCGCCGTCCGTGCGCACCAACTCGGCTTCGGCCGCCGCGCAACGATCGCCTTCGGCAAAGCTTCGTACCAAGTGTCCGCGCGAGCGCGCTGGGAGCTGGCGCTGGGGTTCACGCACATTGGTCACCGCTGCCAGCCTGCCGTCGCGCGTCAAGGCGAGCCAGCCACCACCCTCCCGCAGATCGCGGCCGCCAAAAACGCCGGGCACATCCGGCCATTCCCGCAGCGATTCAGTCGGGCGGTTGTGGAATTCGTCGCGATTGGCGGCGATAACCAGCGGAAACCGGGGGTGGGCGTTCCACGCGAGAGCGATCAGACACATTTTTTCAGTTTACTGAGTCCGCAAAGAAACCGTGCGGGCATCGCTTTTGTTGGGGTGGCAAGTACAACACCAGCACGAAAAGTTTCGGCTAAACCGCGCGCACGATAAGTGGGCATGACTTATAAAACGACTTTAATAAAGTCTCATAACTTACTGTTTTTATGAAGTTCAATGGATTTATCTAGAATACACAAGCTTTTGTTTTGTAAGAGAAAACCGCTTGCAAGGTGGGGAATAGTGGGGTAGAGTGAGTTGAAGTGCACTTTTTTGGGGCCTCGGGGTCTCGCCCTCGACCGGATGACCTATCTATGTTTACCGGGGAGCACCCTCTGACAATTGATGAAAAAGGCCGGCTGGCGGTCCCGGCCCGCTTTCGTCAATTGTTGGCGGAAACGCATGGTCCCCAGCTTTACGTAGTTCCGATCACGAATTCCGAGCGGCCCGCACATTTGGAAGTGTTCCCGGCGCCAGTGTTCAAACAGATCGCCGACCAGATCGACGAATTGCAGGACGCGGAAGCCGCCGAAACGCTCAAGCAGGAATTGATTGGTCGCGCCATGCTCACCGAACTCGACGCCCAAGGCCGCATCACGTTGACGCAGAAATTGCGCGACGAAGTTCGTCTGAACGGTCGCGCTCTGGTGGTCGGCCAGAGCAAGCGCTTCGATATCTGGGACGAGACTGTCTACGGCTCCACCCGCGCCGACGCGGAAAAATTCTCCCGCGCGTTGCGGCTCATCAAGCGGTGACCGGCCATGGCAAGCACGCTGCTTCGCCGCGCTGGACATAGCGACGAGGCTGAACCCGCAATGGAGTCGCACCGTCCAGTCATGCTCGATGCGGCGCTGGCCGGACTTGCGATCCGTGCGGGCAGCATCTGCGTCGACGCAACCTACGGCCGTGGCGGTCACAGCGGTGAAATCCTCGCGCGGCTTGGCGGCACGGGTTTCCTGCATGCTTTCGATCAAGATCCCGAAGCTTGCGCACACGCCTGGCGTACGCACGGAGGAGCAAGCAATTTTCGCATTCATGCCGCGAACTTCGCGCAGCTTTCGGCGGTCGCAGCGGCGGAAGATTTCAGCGGACACGCCAATGGCATTCTGTTCGATCTCGGCGTGTCGAGCCCGCAGCTCGACGAGGCTTCGCGTGGTTTCAGCTTTATGCGCGAAGGTCCGCTCGACATGCGCATGAATCCAAATGCGGGCGAGCCGGCGAGCGGCTGGCTGGCCCGCGCGCCGGAAGCCGAAATTGCCGATGTGCTGTGGCGGCTGGGCGAGGAACGCCATAGCCGCCGTATCGCGCGAGCGATCGTCCATGAACGCGTCGAGTCACCGATCACAACGACCACTCAGCTTGCCGAGCTGATTGCACGCGTGATGCGCGGTCCGCGCCAGAAAATCCATCCGGCGACGCGCAGTTTCCAGGCGATCCGCCTCTTCATCAATCGCGAGCTGGAAGTGCTAGAGGATGCGTTGAAACAGGCTGTTGATGTGCTTGCGCCTGGCGGCCGGCTGGTCGTGATCAGCTTTCATTCTCTGGAGGATCGTATCGTCAAGCGCTTCATTCGCGGCGCCGGGACCGAGAGCGAACATGCGTCCCGCGGACGACGCTATCCGCCGCCCGTCGCGGCGGAGCCGCAGCAGCCGGCGCTCAAGGCCATCGCGCGGCATTTCCCGGACGACGACGAAATCGCTGCCAATCCCCGCGCCCGCAGCGCAGTGCTGCGCGTTGCCGAGAAGCGCGCGGAGTTCGACGCATGAAAGTGAAAGGCGGAAATCTGCTGCCGCTCACACTGGCCGTGTGTGTGTTCGGCTCGGCGATCGCGGTCGTGCAGATCAAGCACCGCAATCGCACGCTGACCAACGAAATCGACCAAATGCGCGGCGAGCGCGAAAAACTTGACATGGAATGGGCGCAGTTGCAGCTTGAACAGGCGACGCTGGCCCAGCACTCGCGCGTCGAACAGCTCGCGCGCCGCCAGTTCGGCATGGTTGAACCTCCGCAGTCGACGCCCGCGGGAACCGTGAAATGAGAACGGCCAACGCTAGCACTAATGCGGTGTTGCAGGTGCCTGCCGCATGGCGGCGCTGGGCCGCTTTCGGCCTGCTCGGCGCTGGCGCGCTGGCGGTGGCCGGGCGTGCATTCGATCTGCAGGTCGTGCAGCGGGATTTTCTAACGCACGAAGGTGACAAGCGTCATGTGCGCACGGTTGATCTACCGGGCTTCCGCGGCGCTATACGGGACCGTCGCGGCGAGCCACTCGCGCTGTCGGCGCCGGTTGATTCGATCTGGGCGGTGCCATCGGATCTGCTGGATGCGCCGCAATATCTGGACGCGGTCGCGCGGTTGCTCGGCAACAAGCCCTCGGAGCTGCGCAGTTCCCTGCAGCAGCGCGAAGATCGCCAGTTCGTCTATCTGCGGCGGCAGATCGATCCTGACCAGGCGAATCGCATTCTCGCGCTGAAAGCGCCGGGCGTGTTCTCGCAGCGCGAATACCGCCGCTACTACCCGGCGGGCGAAGTCGCGGCGCACGTCGTCGGTTTCTGCGACATCGACGGCAAGGGCCAGGAAGGCATCGAATCGGCTCAGGACGCGGCCTTGCGCGGTCTGGCGGGATCGCGGCGCGTGATTCGCGATCGCACCGGCCGCGTCGTCGAGGACACCAACGACTACAAGCCCGCGCAGCCCGGCAAGGACGTCAACCTGACGATCGACTTGCATCTGCAGTACATCGCCTATCGCGAACTAAAAGCGGCGGTCGAAGCGCACGGCGCCAAGGGCGGCATGATCGTCGTCGCCGATCCGCGTAGCGGCGAAATTCTCGCGCTCGCCAGCCAGCCCGGCTACAACCCGAACCGGCCGGATGACCGTGATTCCGACGGGTTGCGCGATCGTGCCGTCACCGACGCTTTCGAACCCGGTTCGACCATCAAACCGTTGCTGATCGCACAGGCTTTCGAGCTCGGCAAATGGCGACCTGACAGCCGTGTCGATACCGGTCCGGGCTGGTTCAAGGTCGGCACGCTGACCGTGCACGATATCCATCCCAACGGCAACATCGATCTGGCGCAGTTGCTGTCGAAGTCGAGCAACGTCGGTGCGGCCAAGGTCGGGCTTTCGCTCGGGGCGCAGGCAGTGTGGGCCGGGTACCAGAAATTTGGCGTCGGCGAGCCGGTTGCCGCCGGTCTTCCGGGCGAGGCCGGTTCGGTGCTGCGCCCTTATTCGCAATGGGGCGACATTGCGACGGCGACGGCATCCTATGGCTATGGCGTATCGGTCAGCGCGCTGCACCTGGTGCGCTCCTATTGCGCGCTCGCCGATGACGGACTGATGCCGTCGCTGTCGATCGTCCGCAACGCCACGCATATTCCACCGCAGCGCGTGGTTTCAGCGCAGACCGCGAGCGATGTACGGCAACTACTTGAAGGTGTCGTCGCGCCGGATGGTACTGCACTGCGTGCCGCTATCCCCGGTTATCGCGTCGCCGGCAAGACCGGCACTGTGCGCAAGGCCGCGGGCGGTGCCTATGCACACAACGAATATATCTCGGTCTTCATCGGCATGGTGCCGGCGGATCATCCGCGTCTGGTCGGTATGGTGATGATCGATGATCCGCGCGGTACCGACTACTACGGTGGCCTCGTTGCCGCGCCGGTGTTTTCGAATGTGATGCGTGAAGGTTTGCGCCTGTTGCGCGTGCCACCGGATGTGCCGGCCCCTGCTTCGGCCCCGCAATCTGTTGCACTCGCGACGGGAGCCCATCCGTGAACGCACCGGCACCGTTTTTGGTGACGCGTCGCTCGCTGCGCGATCTGCTGGCGGGTTATGCGGATTCCATTCCGGATTGCGCGATCGGTGGTCTTTCGCTCGACAGCCGCGCGATTGAACCCGGCATGCTGTTTCTCGCCGTGCGCGGCACCCGCGAGCATGGTCTGGTGCACGTCCAGCAAGCGCTGGCGCGCGGTGCGGCTGCCGTGGCGTGGGAGCCGCTCGATGGTGTTTCTGCTCCCGTGTTACCGGTGCCGGCGGTGGCCGTCGATCGCCTTGGTGCACGCGCGGGCGAGATCGCGGCACGCTACTACGGTGATCCAAGTGCGCAGCTGTTCGTTGCCGGCGTCACCGGCACTGACGGCAAGACTTCCACCGCGCACCTGATCGCGCAGGGTTTCGAGGCGCTCGGCGTGCCCTGTGGCTATCTCGGCACGATCGGCTTCGGTCGTCTTACGAGCCTGGCCGACGCCAGCCACACGACGGCCGACGCAATATCCGTGCAGCGCAATCTCGCGGAACTGCTGCGCGATGGCGCGTCGGCCTGCGCGATGGAAGTGTCATCGCACGCGCTCGATCAGTCGCGCGTTGCCGGTGTGCGCTTTGGCGTTGCCGTGTTGACCAATGTGGGTCGCGATCATCTCGACTACCACGGCACGGTTGAGGATTACGCGGCCGCCAAGCGCAAGCTGTTCTTCGATTGCGCGCCGCAGGCGATCGTGCTCAATCGCGATGATCCCTGGGGCGCGCGTTGGGCCGACGAAGCGCTGCAGGCAGAGCGTCCGGATTCGCAAGTCACGGTCTATGGGTTCGGCGCGAATGGCCGCGGGCGCTGGTTGCTTGCGCGCGAAGTTGAAACCCGCCGCGATGGCTTGCGTGTCCATTTCGATTCGAGCTGGGGCGCGGCGACGTTCGACAGCCGTCTGCTCGGGCGTTTCAACGCCTGCAACCTGCTTGCCGCGCTTGCCGCACTGCTGGTGCGTGGGGCAAAGCTCGCCGATGCTGTCGCCGCGCTGGCGCAGGCGCGCACCGTGCCGGGGCGGATGGAAACATTCAGCGGACCGCGAGCCACGGCAACGGTCGTTGTCGATTACGCGCACACGCCTCAGGCTCTCAGGCATGCACTCACCGCGCTGCGGCCGCACGTGAGTGGCAAGCTCATCTGCGTGTTCGGCTGTGGCGGCGACCGCGATCGTGGCAAACGGCCGCTGATGGGCGCCGCCGCCGCTGAGCTGGCGGACGCCGTGATCCTCACGGACGACAATCCGCGCAGCGAAGCACCCGCGGCAATCGTCGCCGAGATTCTCACCGGCGTCGCCGGCGAACATCGCGCGAAGGTGACGATCGAGCACGATCGCGCCCGCGCGATCACAGCCGCCGTGCACAACGCTACTGCCGACGACGTCGTTCTCATCGCCGGCAAAGGTCACGAGGACTACCAGATCTACGGCAACGATCGCCGTGATTTCTCCGACCGTCGCTTCGTCGCGAACTTGCTTGGGGCGGGAGAAGGTCAATGACCGAGTCCCGAGTCCCGATGGAAAAGCTGTCCGACGTCGTCCGTCGCATCGGTGCCACGCTGCATGGCGCCGATGCCGCATTTGTGCGCGTCGTCACCGACACGCGCCAACTCGGTGCCAAAGATTTGTTCGTCGCGCTCAAGGGAGATCGCTTCGACGGCCACGATTTCGTGTTGCGCGCCACCAGTCTAGGCGCCGCCGGCTGCATCGTGTCGCGCGCGATTGACAGCGGTCCTGCTCAGATCGTCGTACCGGATACGCTGATCGCGCTGCAAGCCTACGCTGCGAGCTGGCGCGCGGACGCTGGTGTGCCAGTGGTCGCGGTCACCGGTAGCAACGGCAAGACCACCACCAAGCAATTGCTCGCCGAGGTAGTGGCCGCGCGCGGACCAGTGCTGGCGACGGAGGGCAATCTGAACAATCACATCGGCGTGCCGCTGACGCTGCTGCGCTTGCGTGCTGAACATCGCACTGCCGTCATCGAGATGGGCGCGAACCATCCTGCCGAGATCGCGCACTTGGCGGCGATCGCAAAGCCGGACATCGGCATTGTGACGATGGCCGGCGACGCACACCTGGAAGGTTTCGGTTCGCGTGAAGGCGTCGCGCACGGCAAGGGCGAATTATTTGCCGCACTCGACGGCGGCGTCGCCGTGATCAATGCCGATGACACGTTCGCCCCGCTGTGGCGCGATCTGGCGAAGCGTGCGTCGATTGTCACTTTCGGCTGTGTCGATTCCGCGGATGTGCGCGCTGAACGCGTGCAAATCGCAGCCGACGAAACACACTTCCGCCTGGTGACACCGGACGGTCACGCTGAAGTAGTGCTGCGACTTGCGGGTCGCCACAACGTCAGCAACGCGCTGGCAGCGGCAGCGGGCGGCGTTGCACTCGGCATTGCGGTGGATGCGATTGCAGCCGCGCTGTCGCGCGCGCAGCCAGTTGCCGGCCGACTGAACTGGAAGACGACGCGCGAAGGCGCGCGCCTGCTCGACGACACCTACAACGCCAATCCGTCCTCGTTGCGCGCCGCGCTCGATTTGCTCGCAACCCTGCCCGGCCAGCGCTGGCTGGTTCTCGGCGACATGAAGGAGCTCGGCACCGGCGCCGAAGTGCTGCACGAGGAAGCCGGTTGCGTGGCGCGGCGGCTTGGCATCGATCGCATCTACACGGTCGGCGATTTGGCACGCTTGGCATCAGTGGGCTTCGGCACGGGCCGCCATTTCGATTCCGTCGAGACATTGGTCGATGCTCTGCATACGGATCTGCGAGCCGGTGTCGCGGTATTGGTGAAAGGTTCGCGTTCGTCGCGTATGGAGCGCGTGGTTGCTGCGCTATGCGGCACCGTGGTCGAGGGAGCGCACTGATGCTCTACGCTCTATCCGAATATCTGCGTCACTACGTCAGCGGCTTCAATCTGTTCGGCTATCTGACGTTCCGCGCCATTCTTGGTGTGCTCACCGCGCTACTGTTCTGCTTCCTGTGCGGTCCGTGGATCATCCGCCGGCTGCAGATTCTCAAGTTCGGTCAGATCGTGCGCAGCGACGGTCCGCAGAGCCATCTGAAGAAGACCGGCACGCCGACGATGGGCGGTGCGATGATTCTCGCTGCGATCGTGATCGCCACGCTGCTGTGGTCCGATCTGAGCAACCGCTTCGTCTGGTTCGCGTTGTTCGTGACTATCAGCTTCGGCGCGGTCGGGTTTGCCGACGACTGGCTGAAGATCGTGCGCAAAAATCCCAAAGGTCTGCCGCCCAAGCAGAAATATTTCTGGTTGTCGCTGGCCGGATTGGCGACCTCCACTGGCATTTATCTGACCGCGAAGACGCCGCTGGAGACGACGCTGATTGCGCCGATGGTCAAGGAAGTCGCGGTGCAGCTCGGCTGGATGTTTATCCCGTGGTCGTATCTGGTCATCGTCGGCAGCAGCAACGCCGTGAATCTCACCGACGGACTCGACGGACTCGCGATCATGCCAGCCGTGCTCGTCGCTTCCGCGCTCGCTGTGTTTGCGTACTGCACTGGCAACGTCAAGATCGCCACGTATCTCGGTATTCCGTACATCGTCGGTGTCGGCGAGATCGCGATATTTTGCACGGCGATCGCCGGCGCGGGACTCGGCTTCCTTTGGTTCAACGCCTATCCCGCGCAAGTGTTCATGGGCGACATCGGGGCGCTCGCGCTCGGCGCGGCGCTTGGCGTCGTCGCGGTGCTCGTGCGGCAGGAAATTGTGCTCGCGATCATGGGCGGCGTATTCGTTGCCGAGACAGTCTCCGTCGCTTTGCAGGTCATGTACTTCAAGTACAGCGGAGGCAAGCGCATTTTTCGCATGGCTCCGTTGCACCATCATTACGAACTCAAGGGCTGGCCGGAGCCGAAGATCATCGTGCGATTCTGGATCGTCACGCTGATCCTCGTGCTGGTAGGTCTTTCGACGCTGAAGGTGCGGTGATGGCCAGACGCCACGAAGGATGCAAAGCAATCATCGTCGGGCTGGGCAAAAGCGGCAGCTCCAGTGCGCGCCATCTTGCACGCGAAGGCGCGCGCCTGGGATTGACCGATTCGAGCCAGGATCCACCAGGGCTGACCGCACTGCGTGCAGAGATTCCGGACGGCACCTTCCTGGTGGGCGGTTTCACGGCCACCGAACCGCTTTCGCAATATGCGTTCGCAGTGGTGTCGCCGGGCGTCCCGCTCGACGATCCGTTCATTTCCAAACTGCGCGCCGCGAAGGTGGAAATCATCGGTGACATCGAGCTGTTCGCGCGTGCGGCGCATGCGCCGGTGATTGGTATTACCGGCAGCAACGGCAAGAGCACTGTCACTACGCTGGTCGGTGAAATGGCGCGGGTTGCGGCACTGAATGTCGGCGTCGGCGGCAATCTCGGCACTCCAGCGCTGGATCTGCTCGATGATGCAGCGCAGCTCTATGTATTGGAGTTGTCAAGTTTCCAGCTCGAAACCACGGAGAGTCTGAAGTTGGCCGCGGCGACGATGCTGAACATCTCGCCGGACCATCTCGATCGCCATGGTTCGTTGGAGCGTTACATCGCCGCCAAGGCGCGTATCTTCAGCCGCGCGCAGGTCGCCGTCGTCAATCGCGACGATCGCGCCACCCACACCGGCGCACATACCGCGCGGCGTGTCGTCAGCTTCGGTCTCGATGCGCCGACCGCCGGACACTACGGCGTCGTCGAGCGCGATGGCCAGGCCTGGATCGCGGTCGGCGACGAGGCGTTGCTGCCGCTATCCGCGCTGAAGATTCAGGGCATGCACAACGTCGCCAATGCGCTTGCTGCGCTAGCGCTGGCCGACGCGGCGGCTGTTCCGCGCGCCGCGAGCATCGAAGCCATGCGCACTTTCAAGGGGCTGCCGCACCGCTGCGAATGGGTCGCGGAGAACGACGGTATTACCTGGATCAATGATTCCAAGGGGACCAACGTCGGTGCGACGCTCGCCGCGCTGCAGGGACTGGCGGGTCCGCTGGTCTGGCTCGGCGGCGGTCAAGGGAAAGGTCAGGATTTCACTGGCCTACGCGCGCCGCTCGCCCAGAAGGCACGCGTGGCGATCCTGTTCGGTCAGGATGCCGAGCGGATCGAACATGATCTCGCCGGCTGTATGCCGGTGCGGCGCGTGCCCGATCTCGCCGCGGCGGTCGCGCTGGCGCGTCAACTTGCTCAGTCCGGCGATCGCGTACTGCTGTCGCCAGCCTGCGCCAGCCTCGACCAGTTCAAGAACTACGAAGAGCGCGGCGACCGCTTCCGCGCACTGGCACGGGGGAACGGCTGATGGCCTGGCTGCCGCGTGCTCGCTACGGTCTCGATAGCGTGTTCTGCGCTGCCGTTGCGGCCCTGCTCAGCTGGGGATTGGTGATGGTCGCGTCGGCGTCCGTTGCAGTGGGCGAAAAGCTGTCGGGTCATCCGCTGTTCTTCTTCGAGCGCCAGATGGTTTTCGTCGCGCTCGGCCTGGCAGCCGGCCTTGCCGTCTTCACCATTCCAATGGCGACCTGGGAAAAATTTGGTCCAGTGCTGCTGGTGTTCGCGCTGTTGGTGCTGGCGGTAGTACTGATCCCCGGCATCGGTCTCAAGATCAATTCTTCGCGCCGATGGCTGGACTTCGGCATGTTCCGTCTGCAAGCGTCGGAGCCGGCGCGCCTCGCGGTGATCGTTTATCTCGCCGGTTATATCGTGCGCCGCCAAGTGCGCCTGCAAACCAGCCTGATGGGCTTGGCGGCGCCCTTCATCCCGCTCGGAGTCGCGAGCTTGCTGTTGCTGGCGGAACCTGACTTCGGCGCCGCTGCGATCCTCATCACGGTCGCGCTGGTGATGCTGTTCATCGGCGGTGCGCGGCTGCTGTATCTCGGCGGCATCTTCGGCATCACTGCCACGCTGCTGGCCCTGATCGCGGTCGCGGCGCCCTACCGCGTGCGGCGTTTGCTGACTTTCATCAATCCCTGGGCCGATCCCAACAACAGCGGCTGGCAGTTGACGCAGTCGCTGATCGCGGTCGGTCGCGGCGAATTGTTCGGCGTCGGCCTCGGCAACAGCGTGCAGAAGCTGCTGTACCTGCCGGAAATGCACACCGACTTTATCTTCGCGATCCTCGCCGAAGAATTCGGCCTGATCGGCGTTGTCGTACTGATCACACTGTTCGGCCTCGTCGTCTGGCGCGGGTTCATGATCGGCGGCGAAGCGGAGCGGCAGGGCGCACGTTTTCCGGCGTATCTCTGTTACGGCCTATCGAGCTGGCTTGGCATGCAGGCCGCAATCAACATGGCCGTCAACATGGGCATGCTGCCCACCAAAGGTCTGACGCTGCCTTTCATCAGCTACGGCGGCAGCAGCTTGCTCACGGTCTGTGTGATGGTTGCGTTGATCCTGCGTGTCGATCACGAAAACCGACTTGCGCGCGCCGGCCATCCGGCGGCGAGCCGTCGCGACTATGCGCCCAGAGTTGCGGGTGCGCGCGCATGAAAATCATGATCATGGCGGGCGGCACTGGTGGTCATGTCTATCCCGCGCTTGCGGTTGCGCAAGTGCTACGCGCCGGCGGACACGAAGTGGTGTGGATGGGTGCGCCGGACAGCTTCGAGTCGCGCACGGTGCCGCGGCATGGGATAGAGATCGAATTCATCCGCGTACAAGGCCTGCGTGGCAAGGGTCTGTTGCGCTGGCTGGCGGCACCACTGCTGCTGGTTCGCGCGCTGCGCGATGCCCTTGCGGCGTTGCACCGCCGCCAACCCGAGGTCGTGCTCGGCATGGGCGGTTTCGCGGCAGGACCGGGTGGTTTCGCCACTTGGCTATCACGCCGGCCACTGGTCATCCACGAGCAGAATGCGATCGCCGGCTTGACCAACCGTTTGCTCGCGCGCATCGCGCGCAGAGTGTTGCAAGCCTTCCCGAATACATTTCGCAACGGCGTTACCGTCGGCAATCCGGTGCGCGCCGGCTTTTCCGAAATTCCCGATGCTGTTGCGCGTGCCGTCGGCGCTACGGTGCCGCCGCGGCTGCTCGTGCTTGGCGGCAGCCAAGGCGCGCGCGCGCTCAACGAGCTGGTGCCCGCCGCACTGTCTCGGCTGTCCGCGGCGCAACGTCCGCAGGTATGCCATCAAGCGGGCCGCACACTTGATGTCGCGCAGGCCGCGTACGCCGGAGTCGGGGTGGTCGCTGAAGTCACGGCGTTCATCGACGACATGGCGGCCGCCTATAGTTGGGCGGATCTAGTCGTGTGCCGTGCGGGCGCTTCGACGGTCGCGGAACTCGCGGCGGCCGGTTGCGCCGCACTGTTGGTACCGTTTCCATATGCGGTGGACGATCACCAGACGTGCAACGGCCAGTATCTCGTCGATGCCGGCGCGGCGTTGATGGTGCCGGAGCCTCAACTCGATGCGGACCGGCTGGCCGAAATGCTCGGCGCACTGTTCGCGCAGCCGACACGACTCGTCGAGATGGCACGCGCCGCTCGTCGCGCGGCGTGGCCGGGCGCGAATCGCGCGATCGCGGATGTCTGCATTGCGGAGGCCGTGCCGTGCTGAGCACGGGCACCACCACCGCTGCGCTGGCTGCACAGCCGATGCGTCGCGTACGCCGCATTCACATGCTCGGCATCGGCGGTTCAGGCATGGCCGGGATTGCCGAGGTGCTGCTGAATCTCGGCTATCAAGTGTCCGGTTCCGATCTCAAGGAAAGCGCAGCGACGCGCCGCTTGCAAAACCTCGGCGCGCAAATCGCGTACGGACACGACGCCACGCGCGTCAACGACGCCGATGTCGTTGTGGTGTCGACTGCGATCAGCGAAGAGAATCCGGAACTGCGCGCAGCGCGCGAAGCGCTGATCCCGATCGTGCGGCGCGCGGAAATGCTGGCGGAGCTGATGCGCTTCCGTTATGGCATCGCGATTGCCGGTACGCATGGCAAAACGACGACGACCAGTCTCGTTGCCAGCGTGCTCGCCGAGGGCGGCCTCGATCCGACCTTTGTCGTCGGCGGGCGTTTGAAGAGCGTCGGCACCAACGCGCGACTCGGCGCCGGGCAATATCTGGTGGCCGAAGCGGACGAAAGTGATGCCAGTTTTCTGCATCTGACGCCAATGATTGCGGTCGTCACCAACATCGACGCCGATCATCTGGAAACCTATGGCGGCGATTTCCGCCGGCTGAAGGCCACCTTTGTCGAATTTCTGCACCGGCTGCCGTTCTATGGGCTCGCCGTACTGTGCGCCGACGATCCGGTGGTCAGCGAACTGCTCCCCGTACTGGGGCGGCCGATCGTTACCTATGGACTCGATACGCCTGCGGATCTGCGCGCCGAAGATATTCGTTTCGACAGCGATGGCAGTGAATTCACCGTGGTGCTGCCGGATGGCGCGCGCGAGCCGCTACGCCTCAATCTACCGGGCCGGCACAACGTGCAGAATGCGTTGGCGGCGGTGGCGGTCGCACGCGAGCTCGACGTAAGTATCGACGCCGTGCGTCGTGCGTTCGCCGGTTTCCAGGGCGTCGGCCGCCGCTGCGAATCGCACGGCGATTTGCGGATCGGCGGCGCCACCGTTCGGGTTGTCGATGACTATGGTCACCACCCGCGCGAGCTGGCTGCGACCATCGCCGCGATTCGCGGCGCGTACCCGGGGCGTCGCCTGGTCGTCGCTTTTCAGCCGCACCGTTACACACGCACGCGAGACCTGTTCGACGATTTCTGCGCTGTGCTCGCGGACACCGATGTACTGCTACTGACCGAAGTCTATGCCGCTGGCGAGGAACCGATCGCCGATGCTGATGGCCGCGCGCTCGCACGCGGCATCCGTGTACGCGGACGCGTCGAGCCGGTATTCGTGCACCGTGTCGCCGAATTACCGGACGCGCTGGCCGCCATTGTCCGCGATGGCGACGTTTTGCTCGGCATGGGTGCCGGCGATATCGGGCAGCTGCCTGCGCTGTTGACGCAGAAGAAGCCGGGACTCGGGAAGACGCAGTCTGAAGCGGGAGGACAGCCGTGATGGCCGAACCCCAGGTTTATGTTCCTCGCGGTGCGCTGCGAAGCGGCGAGCCGTTGGCGTCTCATACGAGCTGGCGTGTCGGTGGTCCGGCGGATCGCTATTTCGAGCCGGCGGATCGCGATGATCTGATCGGCTTCGTGCGCAGCCTGCCGTCCGACGAGCCGGTGCTGTGGCTGGGTCTCGGCTCCAATCTGCTAGTGCGCGACGGCGGTTTCCGCGGCACTGTCATCGCCCTGCATGGTGCGTTGGATGCTCTTCGGATCGAACCTTCCACGCGTCCAGAGCCCCGAGTCCCGAGTCCCGTCATCGTGTACGCCGAAGCTGGCGTGCATTGCGCGCGGCTGGCGAAATTCGCGGAGCGCGAGCAACTCGCGGGACTCGGCTTCATGGCCGGAATTCCCGGCACCGTCGGTGGCGCGCTGGCAATGAACGCTGGCGCCTGGGGCGGCGAAACCTGGGTTGTCGTGCGCGAGGTCGAGGTGCTGCACCGTGACGGTCGTGCCCAATGGCTGCCGCCGTCGGCGTTTGCTGTCGCCTATCGCAGCGTGCGCTTACCGGAGGACGTGCTCGGCTTTCTCGGCGCGCGTTTCGCGGTTGCACCAGACGACGGTTCACACGCTGAAGCCACCAAGACTTCGCTGGCGCAACGCAAGGCGACGCAGCCGGTCGGTAAGCCCAGTGCAGGCAGCACGTTCAGGAATCCGCCCGGCGACTACGCGGCGCGGTTGATCGAAAGCTGCGGCCTCAAAGGACAGCGCGTCGGCGGCGCCGAAGTATCAATGCAGCACGCCAATTTCATCATCACGCGTGCTGGCGCCATCGCCGCGGATGTGGAAGCGCTGATCGAACTGATCCGCGCAACCGTGAAGGAGAAAGCCGGAGTGACGCTGGACGCCGAAGTGAAGATTGTCGGCGACGTGGTGAGGAGTGAGGGGTGAGGAGCGAGGACAAAACTGTGAAGAAAGGAAACGGATCCGCCGCCCGGTACGGGCACGTGCCAGCTGCCCGTGCTTCTCCCCCGCACCCCTCACCCTTCACTCCTCACGGAGGGAACAATGCGTAGGCGCATCACCAATCCCGCTGATTTCGGCCGCGTTGCGGTGCTTATGGGCGGCTGGTCGTCGGAACGCGAAGTCTCGCTCTGGAGCGGACAGGGCGTGTTCAATGCGTTGCGCGCGCGTGGGGTCAATGTCACTGTAGTCGATGCCGACCGGGACGCCATTCTCACACTCGCTCAGAAGGGCTTCGATCGCGTCTTCAACGTGCTGCACGGCACCGGCGGCGAGGACGGAACGGTGCAAGCCGTGCTGGATTTGCAGGGTGTTCCATACACCGGCAGTGGCGTGCTTGCGTGCGCGCTGGCGATGGATAAGCTGCGCACCAAGCGTATGTGGAAGGCGGAAGGTCTGCCGACGCCGGACTATCTGCAATTGAAGAGCGATGCCGATGCGGCGCGCGCCCACCAGACGCTGGGTCTGCCGTTGTTCATGAAGCCGGCGGCGGAAGGTTCGAGCGTCGGCATTACCAAGGTCAAAAGCGAGGCCGAGCAGTTCAGCGCATTCCGCATTGCCAGCGGCGGCGATGCCAACCGGCCAGGTCACCGCGACGTGCTCGCCGAGCGTTTCGTCGCCGGCGACGAATACACCTGCGCGATCGTGGATGGCGAAGTGCTGCCGCTGATCCGCATCGAACCGGCGTCGGAATTTTACGACTATCAGGCGAAGTATCTGTCGGACGACACCCGCTATCACTGCCCGGCCGGGCTAGTGCCGTCGCATGAAGCCGAACTGGGCGTGATCTGCGCGCGCGCGTTCGAACTGGTCGGCGGCCGCGGCTGGGGGCGCGTCGATTTCATGCTCGACGCGCAAGGCAAACCGTGGCTGCTGGAAATCAACACGGTGCCGGGTATGACCTCGCACAGCCTGGTGCCGATGGCCGCACGCGCGGCCGGAATGAGCTACGAGGATTTGTGCTGGGCGCTGCTGGAAACGACTTTCGTGGAGAACGAATAATGAATGCGGAATCGATTGCGATTGGCGAATACGAACTTCGTATTCCGTGGATCGTGCCGCGTCTGCTGGCCGGACTTACCGCTTTGCTTGCGGTCGCGGTGGCGACGGTGCAGATCGCGCCTTACGCGAACCGGCCGGTGACCCGCATCCGCATCGACGGACACTTTGGACATCTGAACGCGACGCGAATCGCCGCGGTCGCCAATATTCAGCCGGGTACGCGGTTTTTCGACCTTGATCTCGCCGCGATCCGCACGCATGTCGAAGCGCTGCCGTGGGTTGCACATGCACGTATTTCGCGCGAATGGCCGGATGCGGTAGCGATCAATGTCATCGAGCGCCAACCTGCCGCACGCTGGGACGAGCGCTCCTTGCTCGACAGCGAGGGCCGCGTGTACACGCCACCGGCCGCTGATCTTGCCGGCGCCGACACGATATCCCTGCCACAGCTTGCCGGTCCGGAAGCGCGCGTCGACGAAGTTCGCCAGAGCTATGCGCAACTGTCCGCTGCGCTGGCCGACGGTCCGCTGGCGCTGTCCGGCCTCGCGCTGGATGCACGCGGCGAATGGACCGCGCAGGCGCGTACCGGCGTCTCGCTGCGCCTTGGCAAGGACGATCCGGTGACGCAGGCGCCGCTGCTGAACGGCGCTGTCGCGCGCAGCCTCGCGTCGCGCATGGACAGCGTCGCTTATATCGATCTGCGCTATACGAACGGCTTCGCGGTCGGCTGGCGTGACGGCAGTACCACGGCGACGGATGTGCCACGCACCAAGGGAGCGCGGAAATGAGTCGTCGCACGTCGCCGGAATATCTGGTCAGCCTCGACGTCGGTACGTCGAAAGTCGTCGCCCTGATCGGCGAAATCACCGAAGAGGGCAAATTGCGCGTCGTTGGCTTCGGCTCGCAGGCATCGCGCGGCTTGCGCCGCGGCGTGGTCGTCAACATCGAGGCCACTGTCGAATCGATCCGTCGTGCGGTGGAGGCGGCGGAGTTGATGGCCAACTGCCGTGTGCGTTCGGCCTATGTCAACATCACCGGCAGCCATATCAAGAGTCGCGATTCGATCGGCGTGGTGCCGATCCGTCATCGCGAGGTTACGCAGCGCGACGTCGATGCCGTGATCGAGGCGGCAAGCGCCGTCGCGATTCCGGCCGACCAGCAGATCCTGCATGTGGTGCCGCAGGAATTCATCGTCGACGGCCAGGAAGGAATCCACGATCCGATCGGCATGAGCGCGGTGCGGCTGGAGTGCAAGGTGCATATCGTCATCGGCACGGTCAGCGCTGCGCAGAACCTCTACAAGTGCGTCGAGCGCTGTGGGCTCACGGTCGAAAAGCTGGCGCTGCCGCATCTGGCGTCGGCGGAAGCGGTACTGGGGCCGGATGAGCGCGAGCTCGGTGTCGCGGTGATCGACATCGGCGCCGGCACGACCGACATCGCGGTGTTCCAGGGTGGTTCGATCCGCCACACGGCGGTACTGCCGATCGGTGGCGATCAGGTTACCAATGACATCGCGGTCGCGTTCCGCACACCCCCGCCGAATGCCGAGGAAATCAAACTCAAGCACGGCTGTGCCCTGCCGCAGTTGATCGACTTCGACACGCCGATCGACGTGCCGAGCGTAGGCGACAACCCGGTTCGGCGCCTGTCTCGGCACATGCTGACCGAGGTCATGAAGCCGCGCTACGAGGAACTATTCCGCTACGTGCGCAAGGAACTGCATCGTGCGGACGCATATGAGCTCATCGCCGGCGGCGTGGTCCTCACCGGGGGTGCGGCGCTGGCGCCGGGCGCGCTGGAGCTGGCGGAAGAGGTGTTTGAAGTGCCGGTGCGGCTCGGTGTGCCGCACCAGGTGGAAGGTATCGAGGAGGTCACGAAGAGCCCGATCTATTCGGTCGCGGTAGGCCTGCTGCTGTATGCGCGCGCGCAGCGCGGCACGCAGTCGCACGCGCCGGGCAGCGGCCTGCATAACGTCGGGCAGTTTGTGGGCAAGGTGAAAGGTTGGCTTACCGGCCAGCTTTGAGTCCCGCGTCGGGGGCGGCGTGGGTTGATCGGACGTAACCAGGCGTAACTAAATTGGAGGTTCAGCAATGGCGGGCATGACATCGGAAATGTTTGAACTGGTCGACGGGCACTGCAAGCAAGCGGTGATTCGCGTCATCGGCGTCGGCGGCGGCGGCTGCAATACCGTCAACCAGATGGCGCAGGCCAGTATTCAGGGCGTGGAGTTCATCTGCGCGAACACGGATCGCGTGCACCTCGAAAAGTGCGTGCCGAACCATCAACTGCAACTGGGCGCGGCGGTGACGCGCGGTCTCGGCGCGGGCTCCGATCCGCGCGTCGGCCGCGAGGCGGCGGAAGAGGATCGCGATCGCATCCGCGAGATGCTGGAAGGCACCGACCTGCTGTTCATTACCGCCGGCATGGGCGGCGGCACCGGCACCGGGGCGACGCCTGTGATTGCGCAGATTGCCAAGGAGCTCGACATTCTCACGGTCGCGGTGGTGACCAAGCCGTTCCCGCACGAAGGCAAGAAGCGTCTCAGCGTCGCGATGGAAGGGATCCAGCAGCTGCAGCAGCATGTCGATTCGCTGATCCTGATCCCGAACGAAAAGCTGCGTATGGTGCTTGGCGGCGCAGTGACGCTGCTCAGCGGCTTCAAGGCGGCGAACGACGTGCTGCAGAATGCGGTGCAGGGTATTTCCGATCTGATCACGCGTCCGGGCATGATCAACGTCGATTTCGCCGATGTGCGCACCGTCATGGCCAACCGCGGCATGGCCATGATGGGCCTCGGCTCGGCGAGTGGCGAGGATCGCGCGAAACGTGCGGTGGAAGCGGCGCTGTCGAGCCCGCTGCTCGACGATCTGGAGCTGTCCGGCGCGCGCGGCATACTCATCAACATCACCTGTGATGACACGCTCACGCTCGATGAGCTGGAAATGATCAACGAACGCATCAACGAGATCGCATCGGGCGATGCGGACATGAAGTCCGGCACCTCCTTTGATCCGAACCTCAACGGCGAGCTGCGGGTGACGGTGGTCGCGACCGGTCTCGAAGGCATCAAGGGCAAGGGGGTGAAAGAGACCGTGCAGAGCTCGCTGACGTCGGTGTTGGCGACACATGGCATGCGCAAGCCGACAGCGGCGGTGGTAACGCCGTTCGCGCGGACCGAACGTGCCGAACCGAGCGCAATGAATCCGCGCCAGCTCGATACACCGACCTTTCTGCGTCAGCGGCAGGCGGCGACGCATAGCCTGGACGAGCTGAACGAGGACTTGCTGGACATCCCGGCGTTTCTGCGCGCACAGGCGGACTGACCGATGGCTTGCCCCGGGCCTGGAAACTCTTTGGTATCCTAGGAGATCAAATAGTTATGTCGACCTTTCCCCCAAAGGCTCCGAGGCAGCTCCCCCGATGATCCAGCAACGCACCTTGCGCCATCCGATTCGCGCCCGCGGTATCGGTTTGCACAGTGGTCAGCGTGTTTACATGTCGGTACTGCCCGCCGGCCCCGACACGGGTATCGTGTTCCGGCGCGTCGACCTTTCGCCCCCGGTCGACGTGCCGGCGCAAGCCGCGCTGATTGGCGAAACCACGCTGTGCAGCACGCTGGTGCAGGACAGCGTGAAGATCGCGACCGTTGAGCATTTGATGTCCGCGTTTGCCGGTCTCGGTGTCGATAACGCGGTCGTCGAATTGTCGGCGCCCGAGGTGCCGATCATGGATGGCAGTTCCGCGCCATTCGTGTTTCTGTTGCAGTCAGTTGGTTTGCACGAGCAGTCGGCGCCGAAGCGGTTCATCCGCGTCAAGCAGCCCGTGCAAGTGCAGGACGGCGACAAGTGGGCGCGACTTGAACCCTACGGAGGGTTCCGGCTGAATTTCTCGATCGATTTCCAGCATCCGCTGATCCGTGCATCCGGTCAGCAGGCGGCGCTGGAGTTTTCGACGCCTGCTTATATCCGCGAAGTTAGCCGTGCCCGCACCTTTGGCTTCATGAAAGAGTTTGAGTTTCTGCGTGGCCGCCAGCTGGCGCTGGGTGCCAGCCTGGAAAACGCCGTCGCAGTCGACGAGTTCCGCGTGCTGAACCGCGAAGGCTTGCGCTACGAGGACGAATTCGTCCGCCACAAGATTCTCGACGCAGTCGGCGATCTCTATCTGCTCGGCCATCCCCTGCTTGCCAACTACATCGCCTTCAAGTCTGGGCACGGTCTCAACAATATGCTGGCGCGCGCGCTGCTCGCGGATCGTGCGGCGTGGGAGCTGGCGGTGTTTGAAGACGAAGAACTGGCGCCCTCGATGGGCTATCAAAAGCCGGTCGCCGCGCTGGCCTGAGGCTCCCTCAGGCATAAAGTTCAGCGCTCTGATGCGGGGTCCAACGGCCCTATCTATCCTTATTTATTCGCGCCAACTGGCACTCGGATTGCGTAACTCATCGACTTGTTCAACCCAATAGTCGGCGGTCGGTTCAAGGCTACCGCTGATCGGTCCGATGGAATTCCTTAAGGGTTTCGTATGGTTGCATGCATCAGAAGGGTGTGATTACACTCCGACCCTAAAGTTTTAATAGCGACGGGTCGATTTTAATCAGAACCCGATCGCATGCGATTCCAGCCTGCGTGTTGAGAATTTCAAGAAGCTCCTGTTGCCGGAATCGCAGCAGGGTGGAAGTCGCGCCGGAGTCGGTGTGCAGGACGGCAACCTTGTTGCGGAGGTTGGCGAGGCGGACCCGGTTTGATAAAGGGGGACCAAGTACATTGCGAAGGATGCTGTCGGCCTCAGCCAAATGGGAGGCGCGACCAAGCAACCGGGTCAGATTGGATCGCTGGAGCTTCAAGTGCTCAGCGAAAGTGGGTGTTTTGGGATGCATTGAACACCGGTGCTTAGCCCCGGACGAGTCGGAAGCGGAATGGAAATCATTTTAATCAGTCACAAGCGCGGTCGCACCTGGAGGCTCCAACTTGAGCCCAGAAGCGTGCGCATCTGGCTGCCGCTGGCTGCCGCAATGACTGTGTTCGGTTGCGTCCTGTTCGCTGCCGGCTATTGGTTACGTCCGGGCACCGACGGTGTATTGCCTCAGAGTGTGGCCGGTGACTGGAGCGTCGAGTTGCAGCGTCAGCGTGCGGATCTCGTGCAGACGCGAACCAATGCTGAGGAAAATGCGCGCGCGTTGTCGCGGCGCATCGCCATGCTGAATGCCGAGGTCATACGTTTGGACGCCGCCGGCAGCCGCATGATCTCAGTTGCGCACATCGATCCGGCGGAATTCAGCTTCGATAAACCGCCGCCCGTCGGTGGTCCTGCTCCGGCCGGCGATGCGGCGCTCGCGCCAGGCGCCATGTCCGATGTGCTGGCGTCCCTCGACGGTCTTGAGCAAAAACTCAACGATCGCGAGCGTGAAATGCGCGTTCTCGAGGATCTGTTGCTGACGAGCCGCTTGCAGAAGGAAGTACGGCCGTCAGGCTGGCCGGTCGCAGACGGTTACATCACCTCGCCATTCGGTATGCGCACTGATCCGTTCACCGGCCTGCGCAGCAACCATCCCGGTATCGATTTCGCCGCAGCCGAGGGCTCCAACGTAATGGTGGTTGCTTCCGGTATCGTCACCAAAGCCGGGCAGGAACAAGGCTATGACGGTTACGGCGACATGGTTGAAGTTAATCATGGCAATGGTTACGCCACCCGCTACGGGCATAACGAACGGGTACTGGTGCATGTCGGGGATCGCGTGCGCCGTGGCCAGATCATTGCCAAGATGGGCAGTACCGGACGGTCCACGGGTCCGCACGTTCACTTTGAAGTCCTGCTGAACGGCACCCAGGTCAATCCCGAGCAGTACATCGAAGCGGCGCGCTAATCGCGTCCTAAGTTGGTATTCCCCGCAGTTCGTATCTCCCCGAACGTGAACTTTCGGTGAACTCGGCTTGAAAAGCCGAGCCGAGGCATAATAGTCCCCCTGTATCTAAGAAAAGTGGCGCCCGGTAGCGGCGCCCTCAAATCGCCACCGCTCATGATCAACAATCTGCTGGCCCGGATTTTCGGTAGCCGCAATCAGCGCATCGTCAAACGCCTGCAAGGACTTGTCGGGCGCGTCGGTGCGCTTGAATCGAAATATGCCGCGATGAGCGATACTGATCTTGCAGCGCAGACACAGGTTCTGCGCGAGCGGCTCGCCAAGGGCGAAACCCTGGAAGCGATCCAGGCGGATGCCTTTGCAGTCGTCCGCGAAGCCGGCAAACGCGCGCTCGGCATGCGCCATTTCGACGTTCAGGTCATCGGCGGCGCCGTCCTGAATGATGGGAAGATCGCTGAAATGCGTACCGGCGAAGGCAAAACGCTGGTTGCGACGCTTGCCACCTATCTGAATGCGCTGCCCGGCAAGGGCGTGCACGTCGTTACCGTCAATGATTATCTGGCGCGTCGCGACGCCGAGTGGATGGGCCGTATTTACCGTTTCCTGGGGCTCAGTGTCGGCGTCGTCGTGCCGGGCCAGTCGCAGCAGGAAAAGCGCGAAGCTTATGTCGCCGACATCACCTACGCGACCAACAACGAGCTCGGTTTCGACTATCTGCGCGACAACATGGCTTTTGCGCTTGCCGACAAGGTGCAACGGGGCCAGAATTTCGCGGTCATCGACGAAGTCGATTCGATCCTGATCGACGAAGCGCGCACGCCGCTGATCATCAGCGGCCCGACCGATGACGATCCGGAGTTGTGGCTGAAGCTCAACGTGCTGGTGCCGCGCCTGAAGCCGCAGCAGGAAGAGGAAGGTCCAGGTGACTTCTTCGTCGAAGCCAAGACCAAGCAGGTGCACCTGTCCGAGGAAGGGCATGAGCACGTTGAACAGCTGATGCGTGAAGCGGGCTTGCTCGGTGACGACGAAAGCCTCTACGACACCGGCCGCATTGTCCTGATGCATCACCTGAATGCGCTGCTGCGCGCTCATCATCTGTACAAGCGCGATGTCGAGTACATCGTTCGTAACGGCCAGATCATTATCGTCGACGAATTCACCGGTCGCATGATGGTCGGCCGGCGCTGGAGCGACGGCCTGCACCAAGCCATCGAGGCCAAGGAAGGGGTCGATATCCAGCAGGAAAACCAGACGCTGGCGTCGATTACGTTCCAGAACTATTTCCGGCTTTACAAGAAGCTGTCCGGAATGACTGGCACCGCCGACACCGAAGCCTACGAATTCCAGAGCATTTACAACCTCGAAGTGGTAGTCATTCCGACCAATCGGGAGATGGTTCGCCAGGACCAGGGCGATCAGGTGTATATGACCGCCAAGGAGAAGTTCGAGGCGGTCGTGCAGGAAATCATCGCGGCGCGCGGCCGCGGCCAGCCGGTGCTGGTGGGTACCGCGTCGATCGAAACTTCCGAGCTGCTGTCCGGCATGCTGCGCAAGCAGAATGTGCCGCATGAAGTGCTGAACGCCAAGCAGCATGAACGCGAAGCTGAGATCGTGGCGCAAGCAGGTCGTCCCGGCGCCGTCATGATCGCGACCAATATGGCTGGTCGTGGTACTGATATCGTGCTGGGCGGCAATCTGGAGTCGGAGCTGGCAAAGCTGCCGGAAGACGACAAGGCCACGCGCGATTCGGCGCGCGTGGAATGGCAGAAGCGCCATGACGCGACCATCGCCGCCGGAGGGCTCTACGTCATCGGTTCTGAGCGCCACGAATCGCGGCGCATCGACAACCAGTTGCGCGGCCGTTCCGGCCGTCAGGGTGATCCCGGCGCATCGCGCTTCTACCTGTCGCTCGAAGACAACCTGATGCGCATCTTCCTGCCGCCCCGCATGCGGGCGATGCTGCAAGGGTTGGGCATGCAGGAAGGCGAGGTGCTGGAGCATCGCTGGGTGACGCGCGCGATCGAAACCGCGCAACGCAAGGTGGAAGCGCACAACTTCGACATCCGCAAGAATTTGCTCGATTACGACAACGTCGCCAACGATCAGCGCAAGGTTATTTATGAGTTGCGCGACGAACTGATGGCGTCGGAAGCAGTATCCGTAATGATTGACGAGATCCGCCGCGATGTTGTCAGCGCAGTGATCGACGCCTACATCCCGCCGCAGACGCTGGAGGATCTGTGGAACGCATCAGGGCTTGAGGAAGCCTTACAGCGGGATTTTGCGCTGTCGCTGCCGATACGGCAGTGGCTCGCCGCCGAAAAGGATCTCGACGAGCGTGCGCTACGCGAGCGCATCCAGAAATCCGTGGAAACCGCCTACGCGCAGAAGCGCGAGAAGTTCGGCGCCGAGCTGATGCAACACGTCGAGAAGTCGATCATGCTGCAGGCGCTCGATCGCTTTTGGCGCGAACACTTGGCATCGACTGATTACCTGCGCCAGGGCATTCACCTGCGCGGCTACGCGCAGAAGGACCCGAAGCAGGAGTTCAAGCGCGAAGCCTTCACGATGTTCAACGACATGCTGGCGCGCTTCAAACACGAGGTGATCAGCCTGCTGGTCGCTCGCGTGCAGATCCAGACCGAGGCGGACGTTACCGCGATCGAAGCGGAAGAGCGCCGCCGTGCGCAGGCGCGTGCAATGCAGTTCCAGCATGCCGATGCGCCGCTTTCGGTCATCGACGAAGCGCCGACCGAAGAAGATGTGATCTCCACCGGACCGTCCCGCCCAGCGACACCTCAAGGGCGTCCGCTGGCAGTGTCCCAGCCGCCGGCGGCGCGACCCGAAACCTTCGTACGAGAAATGCCGAAAGTGGGACGCAACGATCCCTGTCCCTGCGGTTCGGGCAAGAAGTACAAGCAGTGTCACGGCCGGTTGGGATAAGCGGATTCCTTTGCCGTTGATGGCTTCGCGGTGGCGATGGATTGCGGATGGGAATGTGTGTGCCCGTCATCTGCATGCCGCGGAATTATCCCGTTAGAATTGCCGCGTACATTTTGATGTCATCCCGGCTCTCGGGCTGCAGATCTGCAACTGTATGGATTCCATAAACCAATGCCTGTTCAATTAAAGGTTCCGGAGAACCTCTCCGGCATTCGCGGAGTAAGGCTTGGCTTTTCCGAAGCGGCGATCAAGAAACCTGGCCGCAAGGATCTGCTGGTGATCGAGCTGGCAGCGGGAACGCGCGTGGCCGGCGTGTTCACGCAAAATGCGTTCGCCGCGGCACCGGTACAAGTGTGCCGCGAGCGGCTTGCCGCCGGCACGCCGATCCGTGGCCTGCTGGTCAACGCGGGCAACGCCAATGCCGCCACCGGCTCGCAGGGAATCGCGGACGCGAAGGCGACGACAGCCGCAGCGGCGCGGGCGATTGGAGTTTCTCCCGAAGCGGTGCTGCCGTTTTCGACCGGCGTGATCGGCCAGAAGCTGCCGGTGGATCGCATGACCGCCGCGATGCCGGCGGCCGTGTCCGCACTGCGGGCCGACGGCTGGCTCGATGCCGCTCACACGATCATGACCACCGATACAGTGCCTAAGGGCGCGAATCGGCGCGTGGCGACGTCACAGGGCGAAGTGACGGTGACCGGCATCGCCAAGGGTGTCGGCATGATCGAACCGCATATGGCGACGATGCTGGCGTTCATCGGCACCGATGCGCGGCTGACCGACGATGCGACTCGCGAAGCGCTGCGGCGTGCGGTGGCGCAGTCATTCAACTGCGTTACCGTGGACAGCGATACTTCCACCAACGACTCCTGCGTGTTGTTTGCAACCGCGCAGGTGGGTGTACGGGATGTTGGCGTCACCGACCCCGATTTCGAAGCGATTCTCGGCGCCGTCACGGAGGTGTGTATCGAACTCGCGCAAGCGGTCGTACGCGACGGCGAGGGGGCGACGAAGTTCATCAGCGTCGAGGTGTCCGGCGCCCGCGATGAAGCCGAGGCGCGGCAGGTGGCTTATTCGATCGCCAATTCGCCGCTGGTGAAGACTGCGATGTTTGCCGGCGATGCCAACTGGGGTCGCATCGTGATGGCGATCGGCAAGGCGGGCGTTACCGGGCTCGATCCAGGCCGCGTGCGCGTCGCGCTTGACGACGTGGTGCTGATCGAGCGTGGCGAGCCGCATCCGGACTATCGCGAGGAGCGCGGCGCGGCCATCGTCGCCAAGCCCGAATTTGCGATTCGTGCCGACCTTGGTCGCGGCATCGCCAGCGGTCATGTGTGGACCTGCGATTTCAGCTATGACTACGTGAAGATCAACGCGGAGTACCGGACCTGAAGCCGCTGCTCCCGGTCGCCTGCGGCGTCCTCGTCGATGCCGATGGCAAGGTTCTGATTGCGCAGCGGCCGGCAGGTAAAGTCGCAGCCGGCAAATGGGAGTTTCCCGGCGGCAAGATCGAGCCCGGCGAATCGGCGCTGCAAGCGTTGAGGCGGGAATTACAGGAAGAACTCGGCGTGATCGTGCGGGAAGCGCGGCGGCTGATCCGTTTCACGCACGAGTACAGTGATCGCAAGGTCACTCTCGATACCTGGCGCATCGACAGCTATGACGGCCAGCCCGAATCGCGCGAAGGGCAGGCGTTGCGCTGGATGAAGCCGTCGGCATTGACCGGACTCGATGTGCTGCCGACCGTGGTTCCGGCGGTTGCGGCATTGATACTGCCTGCGCACTATGTGTTCACGCCGCTGGACGCTACCGCAGATTTCCTGCTCGCCGGCCTCGACAACCTGCCGCGCGGAGCTCTGCTCCGCTTGCGCCAGCCCGCTCTTAATGATGCGGACTATGCGCGGCTCGCGGGGCGGTTGGCCGCGCCGTGCCGGAGTCGTGGGATCGGACTGATGCTGGATCGCGCGCCTGGCTTGGTTACGGAACTGGGCGTGGCAGGCTGGCACGTCACCGAGGCGCGGCTGGGAATGCTGGAGGCAGGTCCTAGCCGCCCCCACGGATGGATCGCGGCTTCAGTCCACGGTGCGGATGCACTCGTCAGGGCCGGCAGCGCGGGCGCCGATTTCGCAGTGCTTGGACCGATCCGCGAGACGACGACGCATCCGGGGACAGTGGGAATCGGATGGGCAGGGTTTGAGCGGATCATCGATGTGTCCACAATGCCGGTTTATGCGATCGGCGGTTTGGGCCCTGGCCAGTTGTACGAGGCGCAGTCCCGGGGTGCGCAAGGTATCGCGGGCATCCGCGCCTACTGGTCCGGGTCGGCTTCTTCTGGAGATTCCGGCGCGTCGGTGTTTTCGAGCGGCAGCGCGTAACGGCCGGATAGCCAGGCGCCGAAATCCATCAGTTTGCAGCGTTCGCAGCAGAACGGACGCCAGGGGTTACTGGTGTCCAGCCGCGTGCTGGTACCGCACTGCGGGCAGGCTGCGATCCGCTCCGGCATCAAGCAGCGACGCCTCCGGCCGGGCTGCAGCACTGGAGCCAGAAGCGCACGTCACCAGTTTCCTGAACATTGCGCTTGTCGATGTCGCCGAGACGCATGAAGCGCACTGAGATGCGGTGCCGACTGGCACTGATTTCCGGATATACATCCACCTCCGTCAACAGGTGCACGCGCACCAGCGAATAATGCGCCTGCGGCACATGCAGGAAGACGCCGCCAGAGGCAATCTGCTCGACCGGCTGGTTAGCGCCGCGCAGCAACCGCAGGCTCAGGTTGACGCCAGCGCTATAGGGTTGCAGCCGCGCGACCCACGAATCGAGATCGCGCTGTGCAGTGCTAGGACGCCGGCTCAGCCAATGTGCATAGGCCGGCAGATCGAACATGCAAGTACCGCCCGGGATTGCGCTGCGGCTGTGAACGCTGTACAGAAAATCGCTTTCGCGCAGCAGGATCGACGGGTTCGACGAGACACTGCGCTGCAGTGCCGCGAGCGCGGCGGTGATTTCGGCGAGCACTGCTCGCAGCTTGTCACGATTCACGTCCGGCCGGTCGCCAATGCGCTGCAGCGCCGCCTGCTGTTCGCCCAAGTCCTTCAGCAATTCACTCTTGAGATCGCTGCGGCCGAGCACGGACAAGGTATCGAGCAAGGTCCGTACGCTCGAACGCATGCCCCAATCGCTGGGATCGGCACGGCCGTGAGTGAGTTCAGACAACAGGAACTGCAGGCGCAGGAACGACCGAGTCCGCTCGTTGAGCGGTTGCTCAAAAATAAAGCAGTCGGCCTCTGGATGCATTGTTAACGGGCCCTTAGTCGATTCCTGCCAATTTTGCGATTGTGACCCGCTATACCCGTAGCCGCAAACGGACCGTGTTTCTAACCGCTCTGCGCGAGCTGCTGGTACAGCCGGTGCAAGCGCAGCACGGCGGTTTCGAGATCACGATTCTCGTCACTGTTATCGAGCACATCGTCCGCGTGCGCCAGCCGCGTCGCGCGATCGGTCTGTGCCGCCAGCATGAGCTTTGCCGCGGGTTCGTCGATGTTGTCCCGCAGCAGTAGGCGGCGCAACTGCGTTGCCGGCGGCGCATCGACGACGAGCACGCGATCAACAAGCTTGTACATGCCGGATTCGATGAGGATCGCATTCGACAGCACGCAGTACGGCGGTGGCTGCCGCGCGCGCCAGTCGTTGATGCGCTCGCGAATCGCGGGATGCGTGATTGCTTCCAGATCGCGCAATACTTGCTGATCAGCAAACGCGAGCTCGCGCATCTTGGGTCGATTGAGTGTGCCGTCGGCCAGCAGGATCTCGCGTCCGAAACGTTCTGCGATGCGATCGAGTACCGGCGACGGCGGGGCCACCACTTCGCGCGCTACGATATCCGCTTCGAGCAGCGGAACCCCTAGTTTCTGGAAGAGTCTGCCAACGTGGCTTTTTCCCGATGCGATGCCGCCGGTCAGTCCGATCGTGAAGGTCATCCCGGCATCCCCGCAACGTGTGCATATGCCTGCCGCAGCGTATCGCCCCAGAGCAGCATGATCCAGCCGGCGGCGGCGAGGTAAGGACCAAACGGAATCGGCACGCTGCGATCCTGCCGCCGCGCGAGGATAAGCGTGATGCCGACCAGAGCGCCGACCAGGGACGACAGCAGGATGATGCCGGGCAGTGCCACCCAGCCCATCCATGCGCCGAGCGCGGCGAGCAGCTTGAAATCGCCATAACCCATACCTTCCTTGCCGGTCAGCAGCCGAAACACGTGATAAACACCCCACAAGCTCAGGTAACCGGCCGCCGCGCCCACTATAGCCGCCGTCGGGACCGTGAACAGTCTGAAGAGGCTGAGCAGGAGGCCGAGCCACAACAGCGGCAGCGTGAGGCTGTCGGGCAGCAGTTGTGTGTTCAGATCGATGACCGCGAGCGCCAGCAGCATCCACGTGAACGCGAGAGTCGCGGCAAGCATCGGCGACCAGCCGAAGTGCGCCGCGCACAGTCCGCACAGGATCGCGCTGGTTGCTTCCACTAAAGGGTATTGCGCGGAAATCTGAGCCTTGCACGCGGCGCAGCGCCCGCGCAGCCACAACCAGCTCAGAATCGGAATGTTCTGCCAGGCTCGAATCTTGGCGTCACAAGCCGGGCAGTGGGACGGTGGGTAGGCCAGCGACAGCCGTGGAGGATCCGGCTCGGGAGACAGTTCCAGGGCGATGTGACAATCACGTTTCCACTCCGCCTCCATCATGCGCGGCAGGCGCAGGATCACGACATTGAGGAAGCTGCCGACGAGGGCGCCGAGTACCGTAACGAAGCCGATCAGCAATGCCGGCTGGTCGGCGAAATCCTCCGCCAGCCACATCGTTAGGGCCTGTTAATACTGACTTTGATCGCTGCGTTGCCGCCCAAAATGGCGCCAGGCAAGGCGCGCCGAGCGAAGTGTGGTGACTCCACATGAGCGAGGCGCAACGCGGCATGGCGTCCTTTTGGGCGCAACCCAGGCCCGCGGCACGGTGTCGTGAGCGCAGCGAGCGTGGGTGCGGACGCGGGCCACTTCGGCGCCTCCCGCACCCATTGCTGCGCAAACACCGTGTCGGCGCCGATGGGACGGGACCGTATGGGCATAGCGCTACGTCTCTCGCTCCTCGTGTACGTCAAGTACACCGCGTCGCTCGTTCCTTGCGCTGTGCCCATACGGTCTCCGTCGCAGCGATCAAAGTCAGTATTAACAGGCCCTAGACGGCCTTTCCGAGATTGAAAATCGGCAGGTACATGGCGACCACTAAGCCGCCGACAAGCACGCCTAGAATCGACATGATCATTGGTTCCAGCAGGCTCGACAGGGCATCTACTAGCGCGTCCACTTCCGCTTCGTAATAGTCGGCGACCTTCGCGCACATGCTATCCAACGCGCCGGATTCCTCGCCGATCTGCACCATCTGCGTGGCCATCGGCGGGAACAGACCACTTTGCTGCATGGTCAGGTTCAACGTCTGGCCGGTCGAAACCTGCTCGCGCATTTGCAGGATGCCTTCGGTGAAGATGATGTTGCCGGAAGCTTTGGCGACGGATTCCATCGCATCGACCAGCGGGACACCGGCGGCGAACATGGTTGAAAGCGTGCGCGCGTAGCGTGCCACCGCCGACTTATAGAGGATCACGCCGACGATCGGTGCACGCAGCATCGCGCGGTCGAGAAAGCGGCGGAAAGTCGCGGAACGCAGGTGGGCCTGCTGGAAGCCAACAAAGACGCCGACGCCAACCATGAGCAGGAACCACCATTTGTTCTGCACGAATACCGATAGCCCGATCACCATTTTGGTGAACGCCGGCAGATCCGCTCCGAAGCTAGAGAACAAATCCTGGAACTGCGGCACGACGAAATACAGCAGGATGCCGGTGACGATGAACGCAACGACGACGACCGCCGTCGGATAGGTCAGCGCTTTTTTGACTTTTTTCTTGATCGCCTCGGTTTTTTCCTTGTAGGTGGCGATCTTGTCGAGCAACGTCTCCAGCGAGCCCGAACGCTCTCCTGCATCGACGAGATTTGTATACATTTCGTCGAAGTACTGGGGATGCATGGCCAGACTTTCCGACAGCGAAGAGCCGCCTTCGATGCCGGTCTTCACGGCGAGGATCAGCTCGCTCATGCTGGGGTTTTCATGGCTGCGACCGACGAGTTCGAGCGCTTGCACGAGCGGCAGACCCGCCCCCATCATCGTCGAAAGCTGACGGCTGAAGATCGCGATGTCTTGCGCCGAGACCTTGCGCTTGCGCTTGGTGAACAGGCCGCTTTTCTTGCGCACGCGCACCGGTACGATGCCCTGGCGGCGCAATTGCGATTTGATCAGCGCTTCGCTGGGACCGACGCTTTCGCCCTTGACGCGGGCGCCCTTGCGGTCAGTGCCTTCCCAAGCGTAGGTGAATTCCTTGGCAACGGCTTCAGCCATGCGTCTCCCCCGGTTCGGGCGCGATTAGGATGTCCAGCTTCATACTCTATTCCATTGTGCAGCGGTTGGCTTCGAGCAGGTCGATCGCGCCCTCGCGCACCTTTCTCAATGCGGACTGGCGCAGATTGGGGACACCTTCCTTTTGCGCCTGGTCGCCGATCTGCATCGTATTGCAGCCTTCCATGATCATGCGTCCCATGGTTTCGCTGATCGGCATCACCTGGTAGATGCCGGTGCGTCCCTTGTAGCCGTCATTGCATTGTTCGCAGCCGACCGCCTTGTAAATGGTGAATCCCTTCGCGTCGACCTCCGCCTCGGTAAAGCCTTCCTTCAGCAATTCAGTGCGCGGAATGTTGTCGGGCTTTTTGCAGACCTTACAGAGCTTGCGCGCGAGACGCTGTGCGATGATTAGAGACACGCAGGCGGCGATGTTGTACGCCGCTACGCCCATGTTCAGCAGACGGGTCAGAGTTTGCGGCGCATAGTTTGTGTGCAGTGTCGAGAGCACCAAATGGCCCGTCTGCGCTGCCTTGATCGCGATCTCGGCGGTTTCCAGGTCGCGGATTTCGCCGACCATGATGACGTCCGGATCCTGGCGCAGGAAGGCTTTCAGTGCATCCGCGAAGTTCAGTCCCACTTTCGGATTGACGTTGACCTGATTGATGCCGGGAAGATTGATTTCCGCGGGATCCTCGGCGGTCGAAATATTGCAATCCTCTGTATTGAGGATGTTGAGGCCGGTATACAGGGATACGGTTTTGCCGGACCCGGTCGGTCCGGTCACCAGGATCATGCCTTGCGGCCGGCCCAGTGCCTTCAAATACAGTTCTTTCTGCTCGGGCTCGTAGCCCAGCGCATCGATACCAAGCATCGCGCTCGACGCATCGAGAATACGCAGCACGATCTTTTCGCCCCACAGCGTCGGGCAGGTGTTGACGCGAAAATCGATCGATTTGCTCTTCGAGAGATTCAGCTTGATACGACCGTCCTGCGGCGCTCGGCGCTCAGCCAGGTCGAGCCGCGACATCACTTTGAGGCGCGCGGCCAGACGGCTGCCCATTTGCACCGGCGGACTGCTAACTTCCCTGAGCACCCCGTCCTGACGGTAGCGGACGCGGTACTTTTTTTCATAAGGTTCGAAATGGATATCTGACGCGCCGCGATTGATCGCATCGAGCAGCAATTTATTGACATAGCGCACGACCGGTGCATCGTCGGCATCCGAGCGCGTGACCACCTCGGCAGCAGCGGCATCTTCGCTACCGTCCGAGATGTCGAGGTTGTCTAGATCTGAATCGCCGACGCTCATCGACGATTGTTCGGCCGCGTTGAGCACGGTTTCGATGCTTTTGGCGAGCTTGTCTTCTTCGACCAGAACGCCTTCGGTCAGGTAATTAGTCGCGAATTTGACTTCGTCAAGTGCCGTTAGATTGGTTGGATCTGAAATTGCCACGAACAGCTTGCGTCCGCGCTTGAACAGCGGCAGTACGCGCTGGCTGCGAATGATCTTCTCGTTCAACTCCTTGACTAGCACTTGATCGATTTCGATCGCATTCAAGTCCAGCAGCGGTGCGCCGAACTCTATGCTGGCAAGCTCGGCGAGCTTACCCGCGGGAATCAACTTGCCCTCGACCAAGGCACTGACGAGCGATACGCCGCCCTTCTGCGCGCGCTGTTGGGCATCCCGGACCTGCTGCTCGTTGAGCAGGCCATCCACGACCAGCTTGCGTGCAAGGCCGGATATGATGGGGGTGGGCGTGATGTTCTGAGGGGTGGCTGCCATGGGATTCAGACGCTTACCGCTGCAAGTTCGGGTCGAAACTAGCTATTAAGCGGCCCCGCGTCAATGTACTTTAGCCGAAAGGCTACTGTGGTCCGATATCAAAGTTTGGCCGAGGGGGAGGAAAAGCGTGATTAGCATCATTTTGCCCGCAAAGAACGAGGCTAAAGCGCTGGTTGATTTGCTGCCGAAGCTGCGGGCGGTGATGCCCAATGCGGAGATCATCGTTTCCGACGACGGCTCGACGGATGATACAGCCGCTTTATGCAGAAAAATGGATGTGAAGCGCGTATCAACGCCTTATTCAATGGGCAACGGCGCTGCGATTAAGCGCGGGGTGAGCGCGGCCTCCGGTGAAATTTTTGTGCTCATGGATGCCGACGGGCAGCATGATCCCGGCGAGATTGCGCGGTTGCTGGAAAAACTCGGTGAGGGGTATGACATGGTGGTCGGCGCGCGCAACTGGAGTGGCCAAGCGGGTTTTGGGCGCGGACTTGCTAACAAATTCTATAACCGCATAGCAACATCAATGACCGGATTTAAAGTCGCAGATCTCACTTCCGGTTACCGCGTTGTTCGAGCAGACAGATTTCGTCAGTTCATCCATCTCTTGCCGAACGGATTTTCGTATCCCACAACAATCACGATGGCATTTTTTCGTAGCGCTTATCCCGTAGCCTATGAGCCTATTGACGTCGCGCGACGGGTCGGCAAAAGCCATATTCGCCCTTTTCGAGATGGCTTACGGTTTTTGCTCATCATCTTCAAAATAGCCACGCTTTATTCCCCGTTGAAGCTATTTGCTCCGGTCAGTGGGTTCTTCTTATTTTTAGGTATTGGCTATTACGGGTACACTTTCTTTACAGCGCACCGTTTCACGAACATGAGTGCCCTCCTGTTCAGCGCCTCGGTGCTCGTATTTCTGATAGGGCTGGTTTCCGAGCAGATCGCGCTTCTCACATACAGTAAATCGCAAAGTTGAATGCAATTCGATGCCATGAAGACCCAGAGCATGTTGTATTCTTTTGGATCACTGCACTTTTGCCAAAAGGGCGCCCACTCAGGTGCCGTTGCAGGGATCCAAAAGGGGATAGCACGCTCTAGGGCCGTCATGGTGACTGTCCAATGAAATCATCACGATGCCTTCTTGTCATCACCACTTCATTTCCCAAGAACGGAGACGGCAGCGAGTCCGCGGGATCGTTTGTCGCCGATCTGGTGGAGGCTCTTGCGCAATACTTGCCAGTGCGAGTTGTCGCGCCGGGGCCAGTCGATGTGGTGGAAATTGCATCGACAAATCTCAAAATATACCGTTATCGGAGCCCAGATAAGCCCTTGTCCACGCTGCAGGCCTCGCGCCCTTGGGAGGCGTTAGCAATCGTTTCGACGCTGCGAGCGGGTATGCGCGCAGCATCGCTGGCGGCATCTGATGGCTGCGTTACTTACTGCCTTGCATTGTGGGCGCTTCCCAGCGGTTTTTGGGCGAACCACTTGCTACGTAAGCACGGTATCCCCTATTCGGTTTGGATGCTTGGTAGCGATGTGTGGTCGTTGGGACGTATTCCACTTGTGCGGAGAGTGCTGGCTCGCGTAATGCAAAAGGCTGATCGACGCTTTGCGGACGGTCTTCTGCTCGCAGAGGACAGTGAAGCAATTTGCGGATTGCCCGTTGAATTCCTGCCCAGTACCCGAAACATGCAACTCAGGCGACAAAAGCCATTGGCTGTTGGGCCTCCTTATCGGTTGCTGTTTCTTGGCCGCTGGCATCCGAATAAGGGCCCCGACCTTCTGCTCGAAGCGCTTGCTATGTTGAAGGAATTAGACTGGGCACGCATTGCACAAGTTGATATTTTTGGCGGTGGAGCGATGGCTAGCTACATTGACGGTGAAGCGAAACGGCTGATTAAAGCGGGCAGGCCGATTACGGTAGGGGGATTTCTCGATAAGAAATCTGCAGAACGAGTGATTTGCGACGCTGATTACCTTGTCATCCCCTCACGCATAGAAAGCATCCCCGTGGTGTTTTCGGATGCTCTAAAGCTTGGGTGCCCAGTTATTTGTAATCCGGTCGGCGACCTTAGCCGCATTGTTCCCGATTGGGGAGTCGGGTTCTGCGCCGATGCAGTCAGCGCTTCTGCGCTATGTACAGCTTTGCAACGCGCGCTTTCGACGCCGCCAGCGACCTTCGTCCACGCTCTAGAGGTCGCAGCTGAAAAATTTTCCCTGCATTCAACAGTGTGCCCTAAGATTTTATCTCTTTTGAGTGATTTTTGAAAAACTCTGAAATTCCATCGTCAGTTATATATTGATGAGCCGTATGTTCGAGGTAAGCTCAAGGGAGCAATGAATGGAGTGCATTCGCTAGATAATCAATCTGCGAATCGTTGCTCCATGGGCCTGCCGGGAGAAGCAGGTGCTTACGCCAAATAATCTCAGTTATCGGTAAAGTATCGCGGCGGATATCAGAAAAATCCCGCTGAAGATGCAAAGGGGGGTAGCGCCATTTTGTTTCGATTCCCAATTGCGCGAGCTTGCTACCCAACTCCAGACGATCATGGGTCCCCAGCATAATCGGATAATAGGTAAAGGTATGCGGTTGCTGAGCTGTCGATTCCGGCAGCTGCAGTTCCCGAATATCTCTCAACGCAGCGCTCAGCTTTTCCGCATTGTGTTGGCGTTTGGAAATGACATTGTCCTGCTTTAGAAAGCAGTTCAGAGCAATTGTGGCCTGTAGATTATGGATAGCACGAGGTTGATAAGTCGCATAGCTGTCCAGCCGAAACGCTTCCGTTTCGTTCACGCTGTCAGATGCCGCGCGATGAGATTGGCCCAAACCTAGTCGAAGGATCGCTGGCTTCAGGCGATATGCAAGGTAAGTGCTGAAGATTCGATCCCAGGTTTCTTTCGTGTTTGGGACGCTCAGGGGCTGGGAGGATACAGAACGCCAGACGTCTTCCCGATTGGTAAGCAAAGCGCCGCCCAGAATTGCCCCCAACGGTTTGTCCACATTGAAGCTGAGAATCGCTGCGTCGCCCCAGCTGCCGAGCAAACGGCCGTCGACTGAAGCTCCTCCGGCAAGATGGACCGCGTTCTCTATCAAAAACAAATTATTTCTATCAGCAAGCCGGCGAAGAGTTCGTACATCAGCCGCTTTTCCATACGTATGGGTAGCAACGAGAGCCCTGCTACCGGCCGTGATCATGCGCTCTACGGACGCAGGATCAACTGTAAAGTCTGATCGTACGTCGACGAACGCCAGTCCAGCGCAATACTGGCGTAACAGTACCGCTGTTGGGCGATGCATGATCGACGTTAGTAGCCACTCCCCCGAAAGTTCGCGGAGCTTGGCGAGCAAGAAGAGCCCAGATCGCGCACGATCTAAAAGGACGCAATAGCGCACGCCATATCGGCTTCGGATTTGATCGGTCAAGCGATCAAGCTTGTCTGGGCGCAACGCACCCTCAAGATCTCTCAGCCGCCAGTTCGGTTGGACAACCGGCGGCAGCCGGTAGCGATCCGGCTTCTCAGGTTGAAAGCGATCAGCGTTGTGCAGGTTCATTGATTGTCGGATTACGCGACCGGCTCATTTTGACACGCTGCAAGAGACGATAAATATCAAGAGCTATGCCGAGCAGCGGGTTATACCAATAAAATACGTTGTAAGTTTTTGGTTTGGCGCCCATAGACTGCTTAAATCGCCCGATGCCGGGTCGATTGCCTTCTCTGCCAATTCCGCCACCGACAAAGTCAAGGGTTTTCAATCCTCTATTTTTGGCCCAACGAATGAGGCACCAAACCAGTAAATGATTGGCTTTAACGTCTCTGGCGCGATTCAGGGAAACGGCATCCCAGTAATAGCATGTATTGCTGTCATGCAGCGTCCAAATCATGCTTATGACTTGCCCTTGATGAGTCGCGCATAGTAGACCAATTCCAAGCTCATTTTGTCTTTCAAGAATCTCTTCGTATAGCCGAAGGGGATGGTTAGGTTCAATTCCCTGCTTTTCGTAGGTGTCTCTTAACATGGGGCTAAGGCTATCAAGCAAAGCCCGCCCACGTTTCCAATGCAGTCTGACGCCATTCCGAAGAGCGGCCCGCACGCACGATTTTTGTTGTGCTAACGTGGACCAGAGCTCTTCCAGTGGCGGGGTGAGATCGAGCTCCAGGTTATACAAAATTTCTTTGCGGTTTATATGCAGACCTTCAACGGGAATATTGGCGGGAACCGTCGCCTGCAAGTAGGCGACATTATTGGCGCGCGCCCAGATTCTTAAGGCATGTCCAGCTTCAGCACAATATTCCGCAGGACTGCATAGTGGAGTTGCCGCAGGAGTGCCAATTTTTCTCAGTGGAGCGCCCCAGATTGGTATTAGTCCCAGTCGGCGGCCAACAACAGGTGAAACGGCTACTAACCGATCGCCGGAAAAGAAACCAACGAGTACCAGCTTAAGCTTGAAGCATCGCACTAAGAGCTGTACCCATTCCATGCGATGAAACGCTGAATGGTTACTCGCCGCAAGAAAATTTTGGTAAGTTGCCACGTCAATTTTCTTTGCGACAAGACTACTCATTGACTGGCTTCCGGGCAATAAATAGTGAGTTATGCCAGCGACGTCCACTCATCAACGATGTACGTCTATGCCAAGCCACCTCAGCCCGAGCTAATCTACTGATATATCGGCTACTAATAAAGCCGATCCAAATCAAGTATATCCACGGAAATCTCGGTGCGCGCACAACCCGCTCCTCTTCAACATGAAAGCCGGCAGTCGAGAGCGCGCGCTGAATAACGTTGGATGGCCGCTTTGTCAGATTTGGAGCATCGGGATGTTGTCGCCACTTAGGGCTTACGGAAATCTGGTCAAGTAGAAGAAAGATTCCGCCAGGTGTTAAAACACGATAAATTTCGGCTAACACCTCTATTAGTTTTTCGTCAGGGACATAACAGAGCGATTCTCTCGCAATGACCCGGTCAAACGAGTGAGCGTCAAACGGAAGCCGCATGCCATCGACCTTGGCAAAGATGATATTGGAGATTCCCGCGCAAAAGTTTCGCGCGGTTTCAAGAATGCCGCTGGAAAGATCAATTCCGACTAGGAAATCGCCAATCATCGCACTCTTGTGCAGGAAGATCCCTGTTCCGCAGCCAAAATCAAGAAGCGCTTTAAATTGGCCGGCATTCAATAATGCCGGTATCAATGCCGCATCGAAAACAGCGGCCACATATTGCGCTTTTTGCCCACCCCGATTGTGTGGAGCTAATGTTCCATAGGGGCCAAATTGTGCCAGCTGGTCGTAGTGTTTCTCCACCTTTCGGAAGTGCATGGCATCTAACCGTTATCGAGCAATTAGCCTGTGCGAAGCTGACGCCATATAGCGATCTCTTTCGGAGAAAAATAGCCTGTCAACAGAGTGGCTGTGAAGAAAAGCGTCAAGTAAATACAGCTCCCGATCCACCATGGGATGGATAAAGCCCATAGCAGCGCGCCTAAGGGCAGGGCGCGACACGCCAATGACGAAAGAGCACACCATGGAACATGCCAATTTATGGAAACACTTTTCCTCACAAAAAAAGAGGCCACGGCAATTGCAGAAGCGTATCCAACGGTAGCCGAAAGCGCGATCCCGATCATTGATCCCGCAGATGCTGCCAGCAAGACACCTGATACGGTTACGGCAATCCCCAAGGCATCGCATATAACGCGCTGCCATATCAGATCAAGAGGCAACAGGAAGTTCAGCGCCGCGGTGCCGGGCATCAGCAGAATTAATAGTGCCAGCCATCGGAGGAGTTGGATAGCTGCAGCCGAGTCGCCGCCAACAATAATAGCGCTAATCGGCTTCGCATAGAGAAACAGCGGCAAGGCACAGCACCAAGCCAGGAACGCCAACGACCGTGCACAAGTCGAGAAGTCACTTGACAACAGTAGCTTGTCGCCGCGGTACTCGTAGAGCTTTGGATATACCACGGTAAACCAAATGGCTGACAGGGAGTATGCGAGCAGAACGATTTGATAAATGGCGTGATAGGTTCCGGCCATACTGATTTGGCCGATGCTACCAAGTATGGAAACTTCGACCCGTCCGTATGCAAGCGTCAGCACAGATACCGAAAGGAACGGAAGACCGTTGCGGAGCAGATCTATTGATTTGTGCTCGGCAGAAGATGTTCCGGAATCGGGGAGGGCGTTCCAAGTTGATTGCCCCATAAAAATTGAGGTTGCCGCCATTGCGAACAGATATACAGAACTGACGCCGGCCAATCCACCATTGGCGCGTACCGTAATGCCAAATCCAGCTAATGCCGCAACAAAGCCGAGCGAGCGCCATCGCATATAGCGTTTGAAGCCGCCGGTGAGTTGGCTGAACACGGTAAATAGATTCTGGAAGCGGTCAATTAGTGATGCTGCCACAGCGCAGAAGATGATCCAGACGCGTGTCGAAGCGGAGACTCCCTTGACGGGAATTACATATTCCGCATACGTCATCAACAAGATCGCAACTAGAACAGAGACGCCAATTTGAATCCGCAGCACCTGTTTTGCCAGAGAACGAGCGATTTCGGGTTGCCGCGCGCCTTCACGAAGCAATACTTGACTGACGCCCAAGTCTGTCACACCTGCTGCGAGGCTTGATAAGGCCCAAAGAGTGACTAGTGTGCCGAACTGCTCTGGCCCAAGACTGCGAAGCAGCAAAATCAGCGATGCAGCCCAGCATACTTTGGTTAACGCATTGGTCGCAAAAAGTTGCAGAAACCGAAACAATCTTTCAACGAACATGATGCTTTGCCAGCTTGCGATTTATCCAGCGCGCACCATCTATGGCCTGCGCGATTAACGGGGCGGCTGGAATAACAAGGTGATGAATTGGTTCCGTGGTACCTCCCCATTTGCGCTTGAACGCAATCAATCCCTCATCTTCTATGGGGCTGGCCATGAAATCGAAAAAGCGCTTATGTCTCGCGAGCGCATCGCGGATGGTTGTCGCGATGAGCAGTTCGCCGAGTCTGGTCGGATGCCATTGCGGCGGGACTGCAACCTGCACCAGGTGCTGTGAATTTGCCCCACCGATTACGGCAGCCATTCCTGCCGGAGCGTCGTTGACCGTGCCGAGGTAAACGCATCCAAGATCGCGTGACGTCAGACTTTCGATGATCCCGGAAAAGCGTTCCGCGCCATAGTTGACCGGCGCTCCTTTCGCCCGCATCGTCGTTTCATAGAGGGATTGCACGATGGGAACGTCATTCAAAGTGGCCGCTCTGACCTTGCAGCCGCTGCGTATTGATTTGCGAAGCGCCCACCGCAGATTGGGTTCAAAACTTTTCTCGAGATCCTGATCGGACGAAAACGCACTGAGATCTAAAACTTGGCGTACCGCGGCTAGCCGTTGTCCCATTGTTCCATCTGCGCCTGGAGGTATTGGTTCCGGGAACTGTGTGAGGTATTCGCCAGTGAAGGGAATTTCCAGGCGCACGATGCGTTGGCGTAACAGTGCTGACCGGATGGCCTCAAGATTGCGCAAGAAGCATGTGACGTCGCCTTCAATAGCGCCGTATGGGTACGCCGATCCTAGAAGCACACCCAGTGGCAAATGCCGCACCACAAAGCGCAGACCGGCACGGCCCATAGCGTCGCTGACTTCCAGCCACGACGATTTCGCTCTCAGAAAATCGCCTATCCACGTTAGCGCAGGTTCGGTGTGCCAGACATCGAGTCCGCAACTGGAAGGCGATGGCGGTGCCCAGTCAGCGGGCTGGTCGTGAAGCTCGCGTACGAGACATTGGGTCATCGTTTATATCAGTTAGGTCGGTAACTGCTGACGCAGGGCGTTGTTGACACAGCCGATGATGCGCGCAACATCCGAATCCGTTAGTTTAGCCGACAGTGGAAGACTCATGGTCTGGCGCCCGATGCGCATCGCATTCGGCCAGTTATGCGGCTGCCAGCCGTAGCGGGTCTGATAATAGGGATGCTCGGGAATCGAAAGGTAGTGGACACCACTGCCGATGCGTTCGCTGTTCATAGTCTCCAGTAGCTCGTCACGCGATATTCCGCATGCTGCTTCGTCGACGTGTACCGTGAACAGGTGGTGGGCATGACGCGTATCAGGTTCGGGTGGCGCTGGTAACCCAATTGGGGATTGACGGAACGCGTCGATATATTCCCCCCAAATTTCGGCACGTCGTTTCCAGTTCTGCTCGACGCGCGCGAGTTGATGTATGCCAATGGCCGCCTGAATGTCCATCATGTTGTACTTGAAGCCACACTCGACCACTTGGTAGTGCTGATAACCTTTGTCACCGAATCGGTGCCAAGCGTCCCTGCTCATTCCGTGCAGTGCGAGCGTGCGGGCACGGGCGATGTGATGATCAACGCGGCCCAGAATCATTCCGCCCTCGCCGGTAATAACATTCTTCGTTACGTAAAAGCTGAAGCAGCCAAAATCTCCGAAGGTGCCGGTTTTGCGGCCATGGTATTCCGCCTCGATGGCATGTGCGCAGTCTTCTATGACGACCAGATTATGTTTATCAGCGATAGACATGATGCGATCCATGTCACAGGGCCGACCGGCAAAATGCACGGGCAGGATCGCTTGGGTACGAGGAGTAATAGCTGCTTCGATGGCATCGGGATCGATGTTCTGCGTAACAGGGTCGACATCAGCAAGGACTGGCGACAGTCCCGCGTGGATGATCGCATTGACGGTTGCACAGAAGGTCAGCGGCGTAGTGATGACCTCCGCTCCGGGTTCTAGCCCAGCAGCGACCATACTAACGTGCAGCGCCGCGGTACAGGAATTGACGGCAGCTACTCTTGCCGGCACCGTGCCCTTGTAGGCTGCAAATTCGGATTCAAAGCGCGCGACGCGTGGTCCTGTTCCCAACCATCCGGATCGCATGCAAGCTTCTACTTCTGCAATTTCCTCCTCACAGATCTGCGGAGCACCAAATACCAGGAAAGGCTCGTCACTTTTTTTCGACATGTGATTTTTCCAAGGAAATAACACGATACAGCATCAATGCATCCCTTTATATCGGCCGATTCGATACTGAAGTTTATGTTATTAGAACGATTTTTGCGTTATTTTGACGCGACACCCGAAGCGGCCATCCAAGCCGCTACTTCTCATGATTCCCGGAATGAGGCGACACGTCGAGCAATACGGCGTCAGAAAAGTCCATTACCAATTGCATATCCGCGACATTTGAGAGCGAATCAAGATCAACCAGATAGCTTCTCCACGCATTCCGTCCAAACCACGCCAGCAATGTATGAGGCTGCTCCGGCCATGTTCCGTCGAGTCCTTGCGGATATCTTTCATCTGATTGCTTCTTTGGTGTTAGCGCAACATCCTTTCCCAGCAAAAGATAAAAGACCTCCGGCGTATTACTCGCGAATTTCCGATCGGTCGGATTCCGGGAAACATAGTTGATCAACGGATGTTCGTGCCAGTAACGAGTATTGAAACCTCCAGCGCCTTCAATGGAATCGGCGCGTGCAGCGGAGAAGGTGCTCGACAACGGCCCCACAATCAGAATGGCGCTGAGCACCGCGGCAGTGGCTCTTCCTATCCAGCGTCTATATTCTTCCATCCAACCGACCAAACGATCGCACCATGCGAGCATGTAGAGAAAGGCCGCGCCTGTGACGGGAATCATCAAGCGAAAATTAGGTTCATCGAACTGAATCAGACATTCGAGAATGGCAATTGAAGCTATGAATATCAGGGAAAACCAAAGCAAAGCAAACATTGGCTGCGAAAATTCGCCTTCAGAATATTTTTTTACTCTCTTCATCCTCCCGTTTACGGCAAATAGAACCGCGGTTCCGAAAGCAACTGCACTTGCGATGCGCAAAGAAGGCCACTTGATTACAGTCTGGACCGCGAGCAAGAGTTCACTGTGGAAAGGGTGAGATGACGCGACGGAGCGGGTGCCCGTCAAGGTTCCCGTCAAGCGGTGATTTCGGATTACCCATATTACTAGCGGGATAGTGCTGGCTCCAAGAAAGGGCAAGATGAATCGCCGATTCTCTTGCCGCTCCGCATGCCAGAAAATCAAAACGAACCCACCGGTCAAAATGAGTGTGACCCCTATATAACGCGTCACGGTCGCGGCCGCGGAAAAGACAGCCGCAAGAAATAGATACTTCCAACGGCGACTAATAACGGCCACATCAAGAAAGCCCAATGCCATCAGAGTTGAAAATACGAAGGTGGCTTCAGAGGTTGCCCAGATCGCCGTGTCGAACAGCGGCTCGCAAACCGCTACGGCGATCAAGCCGGAGCCGTATAGGAAGAAGTTTCGCATGCGCTGGCGGTCGAGTAGCCATGCCGAGGCAAGAACGATAAGCCCATGGAAAAGCGCAGCATAAATGCGCGCACACATTTGCAAATTGCTGTGCCCTGAGATTGCGCTTCCTAACGCCAGCATGCTTGGATAAAACGGTGGCCAAAGTACCATCCACTCGGGTATCCCATGCCCGTCTACCAGAGATTGTGCAGTGCGCAGATACATCGAAGAGTCGACCGAAAGACCGGCACCATAGAGACTCGTTGCTTCGAGGTTGAGAGACGCCGCCAACGCTGCCGCGAGCAGCGCCACAAGGATGCGCGGAATGCTTCTGAATGGCATCGGCTCTCTCAAAAAAGCTGAATTTCTCAGCAATCTATTAAGTCAAGTCACCTTCGACTCTCTATTCTTCTCAAGAAGGAACACAAACCCTGGCGCTACTGGATTTATGGCGCGCCAAACAACTTCTGGTATCCGATTCACGACAGCATGCGCTAATACAGGTGATAGTTGTTGAGTTCTATGAAAGACAACATGTTGAAGTCCAGAGCAGATGGAGAACTCATTGAGCCAGCGTCTCAGTGTCCAGTAACTTGCTGAGTTAGCGTCAAGTATTGCATTCGACCCCAAGAAGCGCATGAGGCCCACTGAAAATTTTCTCGGAAGCCAATGAACGATTGGCCAAAAAGTATGTGGCTCTATCGGCCACAATAGATTGGGACCGGCAAAATATGCCAATCCTCCGGGCTTCAATAGCCGATGAATAGAGGCAATCAATAGTTGTGGTGACGCTACATGCTCATACACTTGATTGCAGATGACAATATCCGCTATCGCATCGGGCAGTGAAAGCGACTCGACGGGTTCATTGATGAACTCCAGATTTGTCGATTTTCCAGCTAGTGCAGGCCACGTAGGCCAAGGCTCGGGATCAATTGCATATACGTGACGAACCAGTGGTGCGAAATTGGCAGAGATGACACCGTTTCCACAGCCCAAGTCGCAGATCACGGCTTCTTTTAGTTCGATGGATGATGAAAGCCGAGTTTGAATGACCGACAGAATCTGCTGGGCTTTCTCATTTCGACGAACCGCACCCCAACGAGGTAGGTCAGCGGCCGATGCAGTGGACTTCCCTTCTGGACATTTCATATTGATCCATGCTCATCGCGTTGTTGGATATCCGCGTGTGGAAGCTCTTCATGCGAAAGCTACCAATATCATAGAAAATCAAAAATCACCATCAATCCCTGCTCTTTCATGGAGTTGAAGAGACGGCGGTCTGAGGCTGAACTTGGACAGACGATGATTTCTGGGTTTCATTGCTCAATACATTTGTCGCATCCTTATTGCCTTCAAGACGCCGCACTCGCAATAAATCGTGTCTATAACGTTCGTTATCGGAGGTCGTTGCTGCTGCCTGGACAAGGAGCCGTTCGGCTAGCGCGTAGTCATGCAGTACGGCGACAGCGAAATCGCTGTAAATTCCGAGCAGTCGTGATGGTGGATTGGGGTGAGAGAGCGCAGCAAGAAATAGGCTGAGCATTTGATCTGGCCGAATCGGACATTTGTCTTGAACTTCGCAACTCAATAGTGATTGCAATGACGAGATGTCTTCAGCGCTGAGCGGTTGCACGCGCAGCTTGGTTTCGAGGCTTTGATACCACTGAATATCTACCGGTTGATGCGTATGATATGCGAGCAGCAGTAACGCGGATTCCGGCAGTGCGCTCGAGCCTGGAAGCAGCCGGGCTCTATCTAATACTTTAATGGCTTCAGGAACAAACGGAGAATCCGATTTGTAATTTGATGCGATGACGAGCAGCCTTCCGAGCTCATAGTTAGCCCGCGGTGATAGAGGATGTTCTGCCACCTCAGTGTAGGCGAGGCGGAGTGGATTGGACCACTCCTGCGCTCTCAAAGCCGTCGTAAACGCGAGTAAAGTGCCCATTCCAATTGGTGCGAGCCACCGCACCAATTTCAGCTGAAGTGGAAGCAGAAGCACAATGTCAGCTGCGGCGATAAATAAGCCTATTGATGCGAAATAGTTACGATGTTCAAAGACTAACTCCAGAGGAATTATGGTCGCAGTAAGAGAATGGGCGGCGAAAAACCACAAAAGGCCGAGACTCAATAAGGCGTGGCGCCGGCGTTGCCATAGCGCTACGCTTAAAAGCCCCATCAGAAAAATTATGCAAACGAGCGTCTGTGGTGGATTTATGAGGCTCGAGGACAATGCAATGTCATCATGATAGAAACTTAGCTGATCTGGAAGCGGCAACAACGTCCAACCGATATAGTCCGTGACAACACGAAGTTCGGTGAGCAACCGTTGGCCGATCGTAAAAGGCCGGCCAATATAGGTGCCGGGACCGAAGGTTCTTGGAGCAAGCCATGCCAATCCGGCTAATCCTGGCAGGACCAGAAACAGGATGTAAAACAGGTGCAGGCGTTTCTTGACTGCAGGGTCCTTGCCTTCAAATCCAAGAATCGCCAGCTCTATGAGCGCCGCGTAGAAAGGCAGCAGCACGGCAGTTTCCTTGCACAACAGACCGAGCACAGTGCAGCTGCACAGAACCGTGGCCAGCTGAGTCATTCCTGGTTTGCCATCGAGCAGACGGGCTCTGCTGACCACATAGCCCCACAGGCCCAGCAGTACGAATGTTTGGGCGAGGCTCTCCATACGCTGGACGACATAGAGGACGCTGGTCAGATTTATCGGAGCGAGCAACCACGCCGAAGTTACTGAAAATGCTATCCATGCGAGCTGATTCTTGGAAAACGGTACGGCAAGCGTTCTGTTCCAGAGCTTGAACAGCGCAATCAAGAATAAAAATAGCAATACGCCATTAAGCAGATGAATCACAAGATTCGTGAGCTTCATTGGAAACGGGTGGCTGCCGGTAAAATATTCATTGGCGGCAAAGCTCAACATGCTAAGCGGCCGCTTCAATTCACTGGCAGGGGACGCCAGCGCAGCTTGGCTCCATTCCCGCAGAGTCAAAGAGGTGACATGGACATTGGGGTTATCTACGATATTCGGAAAATCGTCGAACAGAAAGCTCCCATGCAAGCCGGGCCAATAGATAAATAAGCATATGGCCAGAATCCCGATGAGCCACGGAGCGGGAGTGCGTAACAGTCGTCTTAGACTGATAATCATGCGAACTCGGCGATCGGAGGATTGTGGGCGGTGGGTGGAAAGTGAGAAAGGGTGTTCTTGAAAATGAAATCAATGACTTTACTGAGCTGAAGGTGGGGGCGCAGGTACTATCTAGTGAGGGGAAGCAATGCGTTGGGGGCTATCGATAGCTTGTCTTGGTCGGCGGAATCGGCACGCAACTGGGCCTCGATACGAATCAGATCCCTGCTCCAATAATCGTCCTTCAGTAATAGCCATCTGTGAATAGTTTTCATCCCATCTGCTGCAGACCAATTGACGCCAAGTTTTTTAAAGTGGGCAATATGTTCCAGTCCCATTTTTGGAAATGCGGACGCCCCAAGCAGCGCCGCTTGCGTGAGTACGACATCGGGTGTCGGTCGGAGATCAAGCGCTGCGTTAAAGTTTTGAAGAGCACCTTTTCCATCGCCTTCGGCGAGAGCAATACGGCCTTCGATTTGGCGAAGATCTGCTTCATGCACTGGGCCTGACGACAGTTTTGGATTCTCCCGGGTTGCATGGACCAGGTCTGAAAGTGCAGCAAGATCCAATCCCGTGCACTCATTTGCAGCCGCCCGAGGTATCGTAGCGATAAGCCACCGATATACAAACTCTCCGCGTACGCTCGTGCTCATGAGGGAGTCTTTGACCAGATTTAGTGTCGATGGCATTAAGTGTTCGAGATCGCACTCTGCATCAACAAGATTAAACGTAAGTTGTGTCTCATCCGGGTGTTGCTTGATCGCCTGGCGCAGCCTTGCAGCTGCCAGATCGGACCGGCCTTGATGACGTTCGTAGTCGGCCGCATTGACCTGCGCACGCGGCGAGTTTGGCGAGACTTTTGCCCATAGCAACGCTTGGTCATAGGGCACTCCCCAGACTTCTGCCCGGAGATACGTCAGTACGGCCAATATCGCCGGAAGCGAAATGGCCAGTCCGGAACGGAGTCGTGTCATCTGGCCAGCTTCCGTGAGCCACGAAGCGAGTGGCCAGAACATCGGGAGTGCAGGCAAGTAGTTGCGATGCTCGAAGAACAGTTCCAAGGGAATGACGGTGCTTTCGAGCAATTGTCCCGCGAGGAAAAAAAGAATCGCGAAAGACCATTGCGGAGCGCGTCGCCGCAGACCGAATCCGGCAGCCGTCAGCATCACGATAAATATCACCGCGGGCAGGGTAGTCCATGGATCCAGCAAGGTCCGGGATATCGGAAAATCGTCGTAGAACAGGCCTGATAAAGAAGCGCGGGGAATCCATAGCGACACGAGGTAATCCGTAAGAACGCGCGCTTCCGTCATTAAGCGTTGGGCCAAAGTCCATGGCCGACCGGTGGCAGCAGTACTGATATCTGCCGGAATGCCGGCAAGCAGCCAGAGGATCAGCGAGGCGGAAGGCAGGCCAATCAGTAGCCGGTAAGCCCGCTTGACGGACTTGAAGCGGTCACCAGCTATCTGAGCCGGTGAAATCGGCAGGCTGAATTCCGATACCAGCAGCAGCAGCGGCAGCAGGATGCCATTGCCCTTGCAAAGGGTGGCCAGGAGCGTACAACCCCAGGCGCCAGCAGCCATCATTGGCAGACCGCGGCGTGAGCCGGCGAAGAAGTACTGTCGTCCGGATTCCCACAGCAGAAAGCCAACTAGCGTGAAGGTGGCTGGCAGCATGGCTTCACGCTGGACCGCATAAAGCGTCGTCGATGCGAATAAAGGGTGGAGTGCCCAAAGAGCCGAACCCAGCAATGCCGCCCGTTGCACATGAACTTCGTTCAAGCCGATTCGACGCCCGAGCTTGAGCAGTACCCAGGCGAGTAAACAGCAATTTAGGAGGTGTAACAGAATATTGGTGTGTTTGAAGGGCTCTGGGTCGGCAGGCCAGTTATTCGCGTCAATGAGAAAAGTGAGCAGCGAAAGAGGGCGACCGGTCAGATCCGCCTCTCCAGAGGTCACATAGAACAGCAGAGACTTCCAGCTGTTGATCTGACCGTAGGCTCCAATTGCACTGAGATTATTGAAATCGTCGAAGAGAAAAGTCCCGGTCAGCCCGGGAGCGTACACCCACCATGTGAGAGCAAGCAGGGCTGGCAACGCAGCCGCAGCGGCGATATGGCGATGGCGCATAAAAAAGGGCCGCATTAAGCGGCCCTTCTTGAAAGTTAATAAATCAGGTACGGCATGCTTGAGGAAGATACTTGTTATCAAGTGTCGTGCCGGCAGCAGGCTTGCAATTCCAAAGGATGCTTCCGGCAGTGCTTGTCGCATATCCGGAGAACACCAAAATTTTAGTGTCAATTTTGGCGTTAGCCTCCTGCGGCGTCGCTTTGGAGAAGGTAACCGTAATTTTGCCGGCAGACGCATCGACAGATTTCACGTACTTTCCGGTAATAGAAGTAGCGGATTCAAGTCCGGCACTTCCGTTGGCGGTTGGCCAAACACCTTTGTTGTTGTAGTACTCAGTAATAGCCGTTTTCACGCCGTCCGCTAGTACCGCGCCTTCCGACACTTGCGACCGGATGGTGTAGTCCTGATAGGCCGGAATGGCGATGGCCGCCAAGATGCCGATGATCGCGACAACGATCATCAATTCGATCAAAGTGAAGCCTTGTTGCTTTTTCATGTTGCTGCTCTCCATGGGTGAGATTATTCGCATTGCAGAAGCTGCGTACCTCTTATCTGCAACCCCAGTGCCAGCCCGAACTATCTTTTAACATATTGAACTATAAAGATTTTTTCAGACATGACCGCACGGCGCCCTCGTATTATGGCACTTTGTTCGTTCAAAAGTGACAATTTGCGTCGGTCCGTTGTCAAGTGAGCAGGAGTATTCAACAGTCTTTCATCCTGATTTGCCAGTCACGTCGGTTAAGCTTCAGAACATGAAGACAACATTCGCCGGCATCTTGCTTATGTGGTGCCACGTAATCTTGACAATTTTTCGGTGAGGCTGAAGTACCTTCCGGAGATAGATGGATTGCGTGCCGTTGCTGTGCTCGCCGTGCTCGCCTATCACGGAGGTCTGGGCGGAGCCGGGTTCGTCGGCGTGGACGTGTTCTTCGTCATCTCCGGCTACCTGATCACCTCTTTGTTGCTCGAGGACATCGTTACCACAGGTCGGCCTGATTTCCTCGCGTTCTATGCCCGCCGGGTGCAACGCATCTTCCCCGCAGCAATCTTCGTTGCTACGGCAAGCGCGTGGGCTGCCTACGTCGTGCTACCAGCGGATGAGATGAAGCAGGTATTCCTGTCTGCGGGAGCCGCCTTCGTCTTTGGGGCAAATTTCTTTTTTCAGTTCACCACGGGCGACTACTTCGACGCCCCAGCCGGCCAGATGCCACTCCTGCATCTGTGGTCTCTTGGCGTCGAGGAGCAGTTCTATCTTCTCTGGCCTTTGACATTGATGTGGATCATGCGAACTCGCCACCCGCGCCGTACTGCGCTCGTGATCGCTGTCGCGTCACTCGCACTAGCGCAGCTGCTGATCGTTTGGAGGGAGGAATGGGCCTTTTACCAAATGCCTCCGCGTTTCTGGGAACTGGCCACTGGTAGCCTGATCGCCATGGGCGCACGCAGGATTATGTCAGCATGGGTACCTGCGATGGGTTTGCTCATAACCCTTGTCGCTTGTGTCTACCCACTACCGCAAATACCCGGTCTTGGAGTCTTGCCGGCGGTGGTTGGAGCGGCCATGATCTGTATCGCTGCACATGGCGGTGGCAACTTAGGTTTGGCCGGGCAGTTCCTGCGATCGAAGCCTGTGGTCGGCATCGGCCTGATTTCATACAGCCTTTACCTCTGGCATTGGCCGTTGCTGGCGTTCTATCGTGCAACCAGTGTTGGTGAGACCAGTTTCCCGGTACGTCTGCTGCTCTGCGCCGCTGCATTTCCGCTCGCCTTCGTCAGTTACCGGTATATCGAGCAGCCGTTCCGCAGCATGCGTTACGATAAGTGGCGGATAGTCGCTTGCGGCGCCATGACAAGCATCACGCTTTCGCTGTCAGCCTGCGCGCTCGGATTGCAGCCAAGTCCGCCAAAGGCGGTCGATCCTTTTCCCTTGGCTACTCAGGCGGAGAAGGATCTGCCGGGTCGTGGATGCCGCTACATCTGGAAGGAGTCCAAGGTACCTAAATGTCCGGACCCTGCCGGGGCCAAGGTGGCCATCTGGGGCGACTCTATGGCCTTTGCTTGGCGCCCGGCCATGCCGGTGCCGGTTGTCGACTTGTCCCATGATTCCTGCCCGCCATTGCTGGACTGGATGCCTGATCGGACACATCCGAGCGACTTCATCTGTCGTGATTTTGAAGCAGCGGCTGTACGTCATATCGGCGGTCAGCCTACTCTTGTGATCGTGGCCATGTGGCGACTCACGGGCAGCCAGCCGCAGGCACTGCGCCGCACACTTGAGGCGGTCAGCGCGAAAGTGCGCCATGTCGTCCTAATCGGACCCACACCAGCGCTGAGCGATACCGTGCCGCGCTGCATCCGCAAGCACGCTGAGGCGGAATGCTCAATGCCGCGGGCCACTTTCGACCGGGAAGCGGCGCCGATTCTGACCAAGCTCCGAGATGCTGCCGATGGCTTGAAGAACGTCACGGTGGTCGATGTCACCGATTATTTCTGCACGGCGAGCATATGCCCGCCCATTAAGGACGGCATCCCACTTTACTGGGACTCGCATCACATAACAGTGACGGCGGCAAGACAGGCCAAGGCATTTGAGCCGCTTGCAAAGGAAATATCGGAGTCAGGCTCGATAAATTCGGCGCAAGGCGGGAGCCATTCCGCCGAAACGGAGCGAAACCCAGCTTCTCCCGACAGCAACATAGCTCGGTAAACACGGGATGGGTGCGTCCGCTAAAAATCGACAGGATCCATCGGGAACTGCTCCATGACGTGGTATAGCGCCGTCAGCAGTATTGCCAGGAGCGCGGGTTTCGATCCGACAACACGACGCGCCACGGAGAAAATGGCTGTATACGCGAGCGCTGCGAGTCCAATCTGGACAATCGCCGCCGCCAGCCGGTCGAATCCGAACAGGGGAAAGACGGCCGCGAAGTACCACGACGCCAACGGTGGCCGAAAGAACGGCAGCTGACCCCATAGCAGGTTGGCAGAGCCCGGCGCGCCGGCCTGTTGAATGTAGGTTGTTGCGCCCTGGCTCAGCGTAACTGCGGAAGCGTCTCATAGCCCAGGAAATTCGCCATCGAACCAAGTCCAGTAGTGCCACGCCGCGAGCGCGCGCAGCAGGGCGCCGCAGGCGAGAATTGCAATAAGGACAATGTACTCGAGAGCGTCGAGCGAACGCAGGGATTCCAAGCCCCACTTCCTTCCGATGGCAGTCCGATCATTATGCCGTGCGAACTTCCGGCGGCCCAAAGGCGTGCTTGGAAGGAGCAGGGATCGCCGTTTGCCCATGACAGTGCCAGCGATGCAACCGGTCCCGGTTCCAAGCAGCTACCATATACGACTCCGTGCCCGTTACTTCCGAAATGAAACCCGATTACACAGCGGCCGAGGTTGAACGCGCCGCGCAAGCCTTTTGGACCGAACACGATTGTTTTCGCGCCATGGAAGATTCCGCGCGCGAGAAATTTTATTGCCTGTCGATGTTTCCGTATCCGTCGGGCCGCCTGCATATGGGACATGTGCGGAATTACACGATCGGCGATGTAATCGCGCGCTACCAGCGCATGTGCGGCAAGAGTGTGCTGCAGCCGATCGGCTGGGACGCGTTCGGGCTGCCGGCGGAGAACGCGGCGATCAAGCAGAAGGTGCCGCCGGCGCAGTGGACGTATTCGAATATCGATTACATGCGCGCGCAGCTCAAGAGCCTGGGCTTCGCCTACGACTGGTCGCGCGAGTTGATGACTTGCCGGCCGGATTACTATCGCTGGGAGCAGTGGCTGTTCACTCAGTTGTTCCGCAAAGGTCTGGTATATCGCCGCAACTCGCTGGTGAACTGGGATCCGGTCGATCAGACCGTGCTGGCCAACGAGCAGGTCATCGACGGCCGTGGCTGGCGTTCGGGCGCGCTCGTCGAGCAGCGCGAGATTCCGCAGTGGTTCCTGAAGATCACTGCCTATGCCGGCGAGCTGCTGGCGGATCTGCAGAAGCTCGAAGGCTGGCCCGATGCGGTCAAGACTATGCAGGCGAACTGGATTGGCCGCAGCGAGGGTGTCGAGATCGATTTTCAGCTTGCCGGTCGCAACGAGCATCTGACGGTGTTTACGACGCGACCGGACACGTTGTTCGGCGTCACTTATGTCGCCGTCGCCGCCCAGCATCCGCTGACGCTGGAAACGGCGAAGCGCGATCCGAAGGTGGCGGCGTTCGTCGAGGATGCGCGCAAGACCGACGTCACCGAGGCGACGTTGGAAACGATGGAGAAGCGTGGTGTGGCGCTCGGTATCGATGTCGTGCATCCGCTCACGGGCGAGCGCGTGCCGGTGTGGGCCGCGAATTTCGTGCTGATGACCTATGGCACGGGCTGCGTGATGTCGGTGCCGGCGCATGATCAGCGCGACTGGGAATTCGCCAAGGCTTATGGTCTATCGATGAAGGTCGTCATCGGTGCGGATGCGAAAACGCAGCCCGATATCAGCGAAGCCGCGTTCGCCGAAAAGGCGGTCACGCTGAATTCCGGCGACTTCAGCGGTCTTGATTTCCGCGCCGCCTTCGACGCCATCGCCGGCAAATTGGAAGTGCTGAAGCACGGCCGCCGCCGCGTGAACTACCGCCTGCGCGACTGGGGTATTTCGCGCCAGCGCTACTGGGGTTGCCCGATCCCGGTGATCTACTGCGAAAGCTGCGACGCGGTGCCGGTGCCGGAAGAGCAGCTGCCGGTCGTGCTGCCGGAAAACCTGGTGCCGGATGGCCGCGGCAATCCATTGCTGCGCGAACCGTCGTTCTACGAGTGCAAGTGTCCGCAATGCGGCAAGCCGGCGCGCCGCGAGACGGATACGTTCGATACCTTCGTCGATTCGTCGTGGTATTTCGCGCGTTTCGCCTGCGCGGACAGCGGCAAGGCGATGCTGGACCAGCGCGCCGCGTACTGGCTGCCGGTGGATCAGTACATCGGTGGCATCGAGCACGCGATTCTGCACTTGCTGTACGCGCGCTTTTTCCAGAAGACGATGCGCGATAGCGGACTCACGGCGGTCGGCGAGCCGTTCACGCGCCTGCTGACGCAGGGCATGGTGCTCGCGGAAGCGTACTACCGCGACGTGCCGGGCGGCGGCCGCGAATGGATCGCGCCATCGGAAGTGACCGTCGAGCGCGATGACAAGGGTCGTCCCATGCGCGCGGTACGCGCGAACGACGGCGCGGAACTGGTTGCCGCTGGTATGGGCACGATGTCCAAGTCCAAGAACAATGGCGTCGATCCGCAAGCCATCGTCGAACGCTACGGTGCCGACGCGGCGCGCCTGTTCATGATGTTCGCGGCACCGCCGGAACAGACGCTGGAGTGGAGCGACGCCGGCATCGATGGCAGCCTGCGTTTCCTGAAGCGCTTGTGGAAGCTCGTCGCCGACCACGTCGCGACGGGAACGACACCCGCACTCGATGCCGCAAATCTGAGCCCGACGCAAAAAGATCTGCGACGCAAGGCACATCAGACGCTGGCGAAGATGAGCGACGACATTGGTCGTCGCTACAACTTCAACACGGCGATCGCCGCCGCGATGGAGCTGGTGAACGCGCTGCTCAAATTTGATGACACCAGCCCGCAGGGCTGCGCTGTCATGCGCGAGGCATTGACGCTGCTGACGACGGCGCTGTCGCCGATCGTGCCGCACATCTGTCACCAGTTGTGGTTCGCGCTCGGCCACGATGCACCGGTCATCGATACGCCGTGGCCGCGGCCTGATCCGGCCGCGTTGCAAGCGGATACCGTGACGCTGGTGGTCCAGGTCAACGGCAAGCTGCGCGGCAACATCGAAGTGTCGACGGGTATCGACGCGGAAGCGGCATTCGCCATTGCACTCGCCGATCCGAACGTGCGGAAATTCATCGGTGATCAGCCGGTCAAAAAGAAAATCCACGTGCCCGGCAAACTGATCAATCTCGTTGTATGACACGGTATCTGTGCATCGTCGCGCTATCCCTGCTGCTTGGCGGCTGCGGCTTCCATTGGGCAGGTGACCGGCCGCTACCTGAACCGCTGAGCTCGGTCTATATCGAAGCGCTCGATTTTTATCGCGTATCGACGCCGGAGATCCAGACCGCTCTGCAAAAACGCATCGCGAGCCGCGGGGGACTCGTGAAGTCGCGCGCCAGCGATGCCAAAACTACGCTACGCCTATCGGGTTTGTCCGTGCGGCAGGACGCGTTATCGATCAACAGTTCCGGTTTCGCCATCGAATATCGCGTGATCGTTACCGTGCATTACGAGTTGATTGGCGATGGCAAGAGTCTAGTGGCGCCGGATATTCTGAGCCTGTCGCGCGACTACAGTTTCAACGCGCAGCAGATCGTCGCCAAGGATGAAGAACAGGCGCGCCTCAGCGACTACATTCAGGATCAGATGGCGGATCTGTTGCTGCTGCGTCTGGAGGCGGCGCTCAGCCGGCCGCAGCCGGCGAGTTAACGATCCACCTGCTTCATCTTCAGCGCTTCGATGACAATGTCAGGTGTGAGCACTTGCGGCAGCACTTGTGGCTGCTCGCTATCGGTGTAGAGCAGGTACAACGGTACGCCGGATCGCCCGAAGCGCTGTAGCACTTGTGTGATGACCGGATCGTATCGCGTCCAGTCGCCTTCGAGCCAAGCCACGTTTTCCGCCGCGAATGCATCGTGCACACGCTGCGAGCGCAGGGTGAAGCGCTCGTTGACCTTGCACGACAGGCACCAGTCGGCAGTGAAATTCACGAACACGATGCGATGCTGCGCGCGCAGTTCGGCGAAGCGTGCGTCGGAGTAGGGTTCAATCGTGCTCGACGAAGCGGATGCCGTATTGACGGAAGCAGGCTCGCCTTGCCGCAGCATCGGGCTCGCTGTCAGCGCGATTGCGCCGAGCATCGAGGCCGCTGCCAGTAGCTTCGCGGCGATGCCGTCGCTCCGGCTCGTCAGCCACAGTCCGAACGCGATCAGCACGAGGCCGGCAAGCGCCAGGCCTGCGGCGTCGGCGCCGGCCTGCCGTGCCAGCACCCAGATCAACCACACGCTAGTGATATAGAGCGGAAATGCGAGCACCTGCTTGACCGTCTCCATCCATGCGCCGGGACGCGGCAGGCGCGCGCCCAACGCTGGCACAAAACCGATCAGCAGGAACGGCGCGGCGAGGCCGACGCCAAGCGCGACGAAAATCAGAATGGCGATCACGGGCGACTGCGCCAGTGCGAAACCGGTGGCGGTGCCCATGAACGGCGCGCTGCATGGACTGGCGACGACGGCGGCGAGCACACCGGTGAAGAACGACCCGCGCGCGCCGCCGAGTTCGGTGAGCCGTTGCCCGGTTCCCATCCAACGCGTGCCGAACGCGAATACGCCAGACATCGACAGGCCGAGCGCGAACATAAGGTAGGCGAGCAGCGCCACGAATGATGGCGACTGCAACTGAAATCCCCAGCCGACCGCGCGGCCCGCCGCGCGCAACGCCAGCATTAGCGCAGCAAGCGCGGCGAACGAGAGCACGATGCCGGCGGTATACGCAAGCGCATCGACGCGCCGTTCATGATGTTCCTTGGCACCCGCGTGCGCGAGCGCCAGTGCTTTCAGCGACAGCACCGGGAACACGCAGGGCATCAGATTCAGTACCAAGCCGCCGAGTAAGGCGAGCAGCAGTGCGGTGGCCAATGTGCTGCTTCCACTCTGGGTTTGGGCGTCGTGTTCCGGGTTTGAAGGAGTAACGGGTGCAACGGTGCCTGGTACTGCGTGCAGCTCATATGCGCGCACCTTGTCGCGATCATGAACGACCAGCACGCCATCGATCGAGCTCAACGCAGGGACCGGAACATATGAGGCGTTGAGAGTCTGCGACAGACGTATGCCGTTCGTGTCGGCGGTGGTGAGCTGTGCTGCGGCGAAATCGACGAGGGCGGTATCCAGTGGAAAGAATTCGATCTTGGAGCCGGCGGTCACGGCCGCGTGTGCGATGCCGAGATTAAAGCGGCCGTTCGCTATCGCAAAATCGGCGATCCAATCCGTGGGCATCGACGCCGGCAGACGCGCGCGCGCGGCGGCGAAATCCGCGATCCGCGCCGGATCCGGCATCGCTTGCGTGCTGATCGGGATTTCGAGCGAGAAGGACGCGGAGCCGGGAATGCAGATGTCCTTGCAAACCAGCCATGAAGCTTTTGCGGCGATCGGCAGTGTTTTCCCAGCCGGCCAATCGACGGGCACATGCATGGGCGTCAGTAAGATGTGATCTTCGCCGTAGCCATAGCTGACCAAGTCGCCGAACGGCAGCCGCTGCGGATACGGCCAGCTAATGTCGCCAGCGATGACACCCTCAGGCAATGTCCACGCGATCTTGGTCGGCAGGCCGCTGTCGCCCGGGTTGCGCCAATACACATGCCACCCGGCTTCCGGAACGATGTGCAGCCCGAGCCAAGCGTCAGCGCCGGGCGCGGCGCGCAGATCTTCCGCGACCATCTCGACCGTTATGTGATCGCCGGCGACGGGCGTCGCCATGACTGGCAGTGCCGCGAGGGCGAACGCGATGCGCGCCAAGTGATATAAGAAACGCATGGATTGGATCGGGTTGTCCCTGTGATGTTGACCGTTGTCCGCCGCGGCGGTTCCAAGTCGTCTCTCTCCAGAATAGCGCGCCGGCTCGCGCCCGTCGTGGTGTGTGCAATGGCACAAGCGCAGGCGAGCGACTCAGTACGCTGTGGATCGAGACTTGTTGGCATTGACACGCCGCAGGCGGAAGTGCTCGCGTTATGCGGAGAACCGTCGTTTCGGGACCACCGCATCGTAGATCGCTCACGCTACGGCAATACCTATGACGAGGCGGAAATCTGGTACTACAACGCGGGATCGAGCCAATTGATTCGAGTGCTGACATTCCGTGATGGCAAGCTCGCCGAGGTCGGCTCCGACGGCTATGGATTTGTGACGCCGTCGTTGCATTCGTGTCAGCCGGGCGACATCGTTACCGGCCTGTCCAAATACCGACTCATGATGTTCTGCGGTGAGCCCTTGTCGAAGCAGGCGATGAATCTCAGTGAACCACTCGTGGTGAGCCCGCGCCCGGGGCTGCCGCGCGGTGCGGCCTATTTGGTGCCGACCTACCGTGAGGAATGGGTTTACAACTTCGGTTCAAGCTACTTTATGCGCACGGTGGTGATCGATAATGGTGTGGTGAGCGAAGTCCGCAATGGAGATCGTGGCTTTGCTCCGCACTGAACCACTATGGTGTTGGCCGCTTGATTGCGTATGCTGGCATCATAGGGCGGCGGATTCCGTTTTCTATAAGGAGCCGCCAATAAAAATGCGCCGGCGCTGGCAGGATGCGCGCGTACCGAACCGGTGGACGGGCCTGGAAGGAGCCGTTCCGCCAAACACCTTGGATTTCCAATCATGACCAATCCGCCCCGCAAGGGCTTTACGATATTTCTGATCGGCCTGTCCGCGTCGGGCAAGTCCACTATTAGCAGCCGGCTGGTCGAGGTGGTCGAACGCGATCACGCCCGCCCGGTCACCTTGCTGGACGGCGATATCGTCCGGGAGATGCTGTCGAGCGGACTGACCTTTTCGCGCGCCGACCGCGAGCTGAACATCCGTCGCATCGGCTATGTGGCCGGCGAGGTGACGCGCCATGGCGGCATCTGCGTGTGCGCGGCGATCGCGCCGTTCCGCAGCGCGCGTGCCGAGGCCCGCACGCGCGTGGAGCGCTTCGGCGCGTTCTACGAGATTCACGTGGCGACGCCATTGCAGGTCTGTGAAGAGCGCGATCCCAAGGGCCTCTATCGCAAGGCGCGGCGCGGCGAAATTAAGGGATTCACCGGTATCGACGATCCGTTCGAAGCACCCGAACATCCCGATCTGATGGTCGATGCCAGCCGCGTGAAGGTCGATGAAGCCGTGCGCCGGATTCTGGCCTTGCCGGTTGCCGCCGGCCTGCTCTGATCAACGCCGTGAATACCACCAGCCGCGTTTATGACGTGGTGTTGTTCGGTGCCACCGGCTATGCCGGCGGCTTGGTCGCGGAATATCTAGCGCACCATGCGCCGGCGCAAATGCGTTGGGCGCTCGCTGGCCGCAATCAAACGAAGCTTGAAGGGGTGCGCTCGGCATTAACCGCAATCAACCCGCAGCTGGCGCAATTGGAACTGATCGACGCCGACACCGGCAAGCCCGACTCGATGCGGCGCATCGCTGAATCGGCGCGCGTGGTGATCACCACGGTCGGTCCCTACATCCAATACGGCGAGCCCCTGGTCGCCGCTTGCGCAGCGGCTGGCACCGACTATGTTGATCTCACCGGCGAGCCCGAATTCGTCGATCGTATGTGGCTTGGTTATCACGAGCAGGCGCAGCGCAGTGGCGCGCGCATCGTGCACTGTTGTGGGTTCGATTCGATTCCGCATGACTTGGGCGCGCTGTTTACGGTATTGCAGCTGCCGGCGTCGGTGCCAGTGCGCATCGAAGGCCATGTGCGCGCCGGAGGGCGCTTCTCCGCAGGCACCTACCATTCCGCGATCCACGCGTTTTCGCGCATGCGCCTGCATGGGCAAGTGCAGCGGGAACGGCGTGCGCGTGAACCGTTGCCGGAAGGCCGCCAGATCGGCTCCCTCGAGGGCGGCGTGCATCGCGATCCGGCGGGTGGCGGCTGGCTGGTGCCGGCGCCGACGATCGATCCGCAGATCGTCCGGCGTTCGGCGGTCGCGCTTGATCGCTATGGACCGGATTTTCGCTACGGCCACTATTTTCAGCTCGAACGGTTTTCGCATGTCGCTGGCCTGTTCGCCGGTGTCGGCGCACTGGTTGCGCTGGCGCAGATGGGACCGACGCGGCGCTGGTTGCTGGGACGGCTCGAATCCGGCGAAGGTCCGACGCCCGCGCAGCGCGCGAAAGGCTGGTTCAAGGTGCGCTTTATCGGTGAAGGCGGTGGTCGCCGCGTGGTGACTGAAGTTTCCGGCGGTGATCCGGGCTATGCGGAAACCGCGAAGATGTTGTCAGAGGCGGCGATGTGTCTGGCATTCGACGAGTTGCCGAAACGCTGCGGACAGCTCACGCCCGCGGTCGCGATGGGTGAGTCACTGCTGCATCGTTTGCAGAAGGCCGGCATCCGCTTCGAAGTGGTCGAAAAATCATGAACGCGCGTTTGTGGGTCGGCGTCGCCGCGATATATGGCTTTCTTGCGGTTGCCTTAGGCGCGTTCGGTGCGCATGCGCTGAAAGCGCGCCTCGCACCCGATCTGATGACGGTCTATCGCACCGGTGTTGAATATCACTTCTATCACGCCTTGGCACTGCTGGCCGTCGGTGTCTATGCGACGCAATATCCGGGTCGGATGCTGGACATCGCCGGTATCTGCTTCGCGGCCGGCATCCTGCTGTTTTCCGGCAGTCTTTATGCGCTCGCGCTAAGCGGGATCAAGGTGCTCGGAGCGATCACGCCTTTTGGCGGCCTGCTGCTTCTGGCGGGATGGCTGGCGCTGGCATGGTCCGCTTGGCGCGCCTGAGCGCGCCGCCGCGGGCTGTTTGATTGAGTCGAGCTGCTTAATCAGGCCGCGTTGGCCTGATTCTGATTCTGCGCCTGTCTCAGCACACGCAGGAACGATTCCGCCATCTGATCAGAAATACGAACGGCCGCATTCATAACGACACGTTCGGCGACCGCATGTGCTTCCTCGGCGGCAGTTTGGCGGATCGACTGCGTGATCGCCTCGATGTTGCGGTTTTGAGCGGCTATCGCTGCTTCCAGATCAGCGCGGAGATTTACGAACAGGTTTTGCAGATTGTTCCCGATCGCTTGCGTCTGCGCGTGCACCACTTCGGTAGCGATGCCGGCCACGCGTTCGTCGCTGTTGCCCGACAGTGATCCTTCCATGTGTGCGAGCTGCGCTCGCAACGCGCCGAACTGAACATACAGGTCCTGCGTGATGCGACGCATGCGTGCTTCGAAATCTTCGCGCAGGCTCTCCACATGATGCGGATCGGCCGTTGCTGGCGTCCGTGGTGTGGCGGGCGTCGCCGCCGCGGACTGTGGCGGTGCGGCGGAAGCAGTGGCTGGAGCGCCGAGCGGAGAGCTTGGCATCGCTTCGCGCAGGGTTTTCATGACCGCTTGTTGTATAGCGACTTCCGGCTCGCGGATCGACTGCACTTTCTGTGATGGCGCGGCAGTCTGCGCAGATGGGGGTGTAGCGGCCGGTGCGGGGGCCGCCGCCGGCTGCCGGACGCGTTTCAGCACACGTTCGATATGCTCAGGCGTCGGTGGCTTTGGCAATACTTCGTTGGCGCCCTGCGCGCGGGCCTCGCGCACAAAATCGTCGCCCTCATTGGACGAACAGATGATGACCGGAATTCGTACGTAGTCCGGTTCGCGGCGGATCGTGCGCAGGGCGTCGAAGCCGTCAATGCCGGGCATCAGGTGATCGAGGAATACGACGTCGGGACGCCGGTTCTTGAGGCAGGCATAAGCTTCCAGCGCGCCCTCGGCGGTCTCGACAGAATAGCCCTGGTTCTCCAGGAACTTGCGCAGAGCGAATCGCGCCGATTTGGAATCATCGACGATCAGTGCGAATTTGGTCTCCATGAAACTCCCCCCTCTTTATAGTGGTTTCGCGTTCGGAAATTTAACACGGCGGGGGGGTCTGCTACAGGTTTGCGGCTGCCGTCCAGTTCAGTGAATCGGACCGCTCGTCGGCGGACCGGGTTTTAGCAGTATCCGGTTGAAACGAGCGATTTGCACCAGTTGCTGTTCGCCGAACTGACCGGGTGTACGCATCGGCGCTGTCGCGGCGGCGGTAACCAGGCTCAGAAATGCAGTTTCATCGCGCAGCGCCTCAGCAAACGGCAAGTTTCCATCATGACGCAGCGCGTCGACGAAATGCAGCAGACCCTGCATGCGCAGCAGTGCGTGTTCCTGTGTCGCTGGATCGCCGCCGACACGTTCGCGCACCGCCGCTGCCGCCGCTTCCAGTGGATGATCCACGGCAGCGACGATCGCTGTGATGCGACCGCTTAGTGTCAGCGCGGCCACGGGTCGATCGGTGCTCGGGGCTGCGTGTTTCTGAACCTGTTCGGTCAGAAACAGGAAGTGATCGTGAAACCG
>Ga0265334_10000058_pt1 | contig 79953 bp, 129 predicted proteins | sample 42023metaG_FD_192442 | JGI IMG/M metagenome (GOLD analysis project Ga0265334, IMG submission 192442) | Rhizosphere microbial communities from Carex aquatilis grown in University of Washington, Seatle, WA, United States - 4-20-23 metaG | ecosystem: Host-associated > Plants > Roots > Rhizosphere...
TTGCGCCACAGATCCGATACACATGGGAGAGAAAGGTTCACGGAGGATGTCCGGTTTGTGCTAGCCTGCCCCGTCATCTGATTCCGCTTGCCCCTTCTCTCCGCTATATTGGGTTCCGTTGTTAAAGTGCGGTTCGCTTTGATTACCGTGAGCGCTCACCACAAACCTCTCACTGATGCCCGTTCAGACGTTCCTATGAGGTGGACCTTCATCATACATCTGTTCTAAATGGGAGTCAAGAAATTGGATTACCGTCGAGGTCCATGTGCCACTCATCGAGTTTTTGACAGGTAAGATGGCATAGCCAGATCCAGCGATCATGCAGGACAGTCTGATCAATGAACAACAGAATGCGGATTGCAATGCGGTTGAATAACATTTGAGACTCCTTTTATTGTCAGTATAGCATATTTTTTGACAGTTGACTGAGTATGCAGATGCGCATATAATAAGCATACTACGGAGGCAAGATATGGCAAATGATCGTACAAGTGTAGTCCTGACCGATCAAGACCGCGAATATATCAAGGAGATCAAAAACATAGAAAATCTGGACAACGATTCGAGCGCCATCCGCTGGGCAATCCGGCAGCAGGTCAAACGTTCAAGAAAGAAATTGCTCAAGCAGCAACAGAGTTAAGGATAGCTGCAAAATAAAGGACGTGTTCCCTGTAGGCTGGGAACACGTCCGGTCAAAAGGAAACTCAACACAAAAGGATTATAGCACATGGTTATCAAATCTAAGCGAAGCATCATCCAGGAAGATGCACCTATCATTGAAATTCCCACGCTGCCTGGTTATGTTCTTGAGCACATGAGAGAGATTATTGAGAACATCCTCAATGGCAATCTCCTCCTGCTGGGATTGGATGTCGGATACGGTGTAACGAAAGCTCTGTCATGGGGATTTGAACCGATCCTGTTCAAAACTCTGTACGGTTACGGGCGTGACCTCGGTTATGACACCGACAAAATCTTGAAGCAAAACCCTGGCGAATCCATTATTACCGAGGAAGGCAAATGGTTCGTGGGGAAACTTGCCTCAACTCACCTTGCGGCCCGTGAACAGCTATCTCTCCGTGGACGCGATGATGCCAATGTAGTGCGTCGGCTCATGATGCTGGCTGCTATTGGAAAGATGTTCCCTGGCCTCTATCGCAATGACCCTATTCGCGTCATTGTCGCCACGGGATTGCCCGAAGGTCATATGAAGGGCGCAGATCGCCTGAAGCATGAACTGGTCGGGCACTGGATGGTCGAGACAGATCAATCTCGCTTCCCAGTTGAGATCGAGTATGTCAGCGTGATGCCGCAGCCCACGGGCACAATCAATGCTTACAGCCTGCTCCCCAATGGCGCAGAAAATCCGCGCTTTATCTTCAACAAGATTGCAGTTGTGGACAATGGGAAGTTCTCTGTTGACCTGAGCACCGAAGAAGCTGCGCTGCATGTAGAGGCACAATCGGGCACTTCTGAGACGGGAATGCACACTGCCTTTGAGCGTCTTGCCAATCGATACAACACGATGTTCGGAGAGTATCCAGAAGATCGCACTGTCGAAAGCATCCTGCTCAATGATGGCAAGTTCAAAGTCTATGGCGAAGCGCAGGATTGGAGCGCGGAAGTCGCAGATGACTTGAAGCCAATGCGCGAAGCTACCATTGCGCTGTGCCGCGAAAAGATTGGTCGGGCAGCCCAGCATGAACTGATTCTCAATGTCGGTGGTCCTGCACCCCTGGTAAAAGAGCAGATCAAAAAGGAGTATCGGCAGGCCATGATGCCCGATCACTCCCAGACAACAAACGCACTCGGATACCTGCATTACGCCAGCTTTATCGCCAGCGAATTATAGGGGTGTTACAACCGTAACACACGTAATACGTCTGTAACACCGAGGAGCGTGGCATGGCAAAAACAAGGCACAGGATCGCCATAAACGCATGGCTTTACCCTGAACGGGACAGTATGCTGATCGAGAGACTGAAAGACTATCAGGGAGACAGAGCCACGTTGATTGTCAAGGCGCTGGAGAATTATCTGGAAATCCCCGCCGATCAGCGTCGTGATCCGGCAGAAAGACTCGTGGAGGAGATTGCGCAACTTCGGCAGGCGATCAATCTTCTTCCGAGTCGACTATTGAACCAGCTTACAACATCACTGGCCGGTCTTGTTATCCGAAATCGCGGGAAGGATGACGATGATAGCGAACTGGACACAAAGCCAGTGGTTACAGATGCTGAATTGAAGCGCCGAAGAGAAAATCGTTTAGCCAACAGATGGTAAGGAGAATGTCTATGAAACACAATCTACTTCGCGGTATCACCCTTATTGCCTTCGCCCTGCTTATGGTCGCCTCTACCGAGGTGTCCGCCCGTATGCTGTCACCTCGTCCAACCGAGAATGACTTTCTGCGCCAACACGCGCCTGTAATCGATAATATGATCGCCATCGCGCCACTTCGCATCGATGACAAGCTGCCAGACTATAGCAGTCCGCTGCTCAACGTCCGCAATGGTGAGCGTGTCACGGCTGGGCAACCATTGGTAGCCACACACGATATTTATATGTTCGGCAGTTCAACGCTATTTGGCTTCCTGAACTCGGATGAAGAAACCCTGTCCAGCCAACTCCAACGCCTTATCCCCGATGCACGTATCCATAACATGGGACTGGTCGCAGACAACGCGACTCTGATGCTAGCTCATCTCAAGCATACAAAATTGCATCCAGGGGATTCGGTAATTTTCTACACTGGAAGTATGGAATTGATCAATGCCGCGCGTGAACTGGATGGGCAGCACTATGATTTCTGTCGCTCTGCATTGTCGATGGCAAATGACATCCATCTACTGCACTGGTTATGCGATAATCGCATCACTCCTGTACCGCTGGACGACCAGACTCGCGATGATATTGTCAGCCACTATGACAGTGCCATTACGCGAGCTCGCCAGTACACTGAGCAGGCAGGCGCAGCCTTTTACAACTTCCTTGAGCCAACGCAGGCAATGGGAGCGCGGCAAACGTTCTTCAGTTCGACTTATGACGTGGACACAGCCACAGCCTATTCGCTGTATCCAATGCTGTATCCACTGCTGAGGCAGACTGGCGCTATCGACTTAAGCCGCCGCCTGGACAACGTGCCAGGGGCTTACATCGATGACTGGCATACCACGGGATCGGCAAATGCTTTGATAGCTCAAAGTATCAAACAGCATTTGATACTTCCGATCTAATCATCTCTCCACGTCCAGGACGACCCCGACTTCCAGTATTGTCCCCGCCGTGGCTTGCGCTGAAACAACCAGCGCAGGAAACGGCGGATCATAGCGTTAGATTGTTGTAACACCAGTCGGCTCCCTGAAATGCGCCTGTGCCATTGAGAACCCACGCCATCACCGGAATCCCCGCATTACCAAGCAATCGATAAGCATTGAGAACTGCCACAGGGGTCACAACTGCGGACCCTACAGGACCAATCTCGGTCCCAATAACGGGCTTGTTCCCAAACATCTGCCGCCACGCATTGATCGGCGGATTGAAGTCTGAGCCATCGTTCTTTTCCCAGTAACAATGCACGCCAACCCAGTCCGCAGATCGCACGGCTGCCGCAGCATCTGCGATAAACTGGATCTCATTCACGCGCACGCCTGCATAAGCTGGTCCGGGTGAGGTTGCCGGAAACCCTATCTTGCAACCGGGAAACGCATTCCGGTAAGTCTGCGCCACAGTAGCAAAGAACGAGGCGAAGCCTGCCCCATTCTGCCAGCCAACGGACAGTCCTTCACTGACAAGGTTCGGCTCGTTGTGCAGGGCAATCATCATGCCTGGTGCGCTGCCCAGTGCGGCATAGTATTCACGCAGGATCGGCATTGTGATATCCAGAAAGTGTTGAGCAGTAGAGATTGGCGACGTTGTACTGGCCCGCACGATAAGTTGTTTGATGCCTGCGGCCCGTACTTTCGGGATTAAATCTGCTGCCACGGCCTGATTATAAGCAACAGCCAGCGCGACTTCGATATTGTTCCTCTGGATGAGCGCCAGTTCAGTGGGACTGGTCGTCCAGCCTCCGGCATTCAGGCCAACGCCGCGCATCGAAGCGCTAAAAGGCAGAGTCCACGGTAGGCTGGGCGGAAGTGGCGCTGGTGTAGGCTGCGGTACCGGCACCGGAGTCCCATCTGGAACAAGTACAACAAATTTTGCTGCAATCCAGCGCTGATCGCTCGTAGCCAGTTGATACCATGTGTAGCCATCGGCAATCTGGGAAACGTGGGCATACACAACTATGGTAACGCCTGCTGCGAGAGTCGTGACAACCGGATTGCTCAGTCCTGGACCGCTCCGCACTCGCAAACTGTCCGTGGTTTTCACCTTCATGGTGTCACCATTGGTAGCAGGCGGAACTGGTGTGGGCACTACAATGTCCAGTGGTTGTACAGTGGGCGCACCCGTGGCAGTCGCTGTAGCGATGTACCCGATATGTGGCGAAGTCACATGTAGCCATGCCATATCGGGCGCATAGCTATCGACTACTGCATGATCTCCATTAAAGAGGGCAGACGAGGCATTGAAGCCTACGCCTGCACCATCTCGCACATTGATCGCATGTACAATTACCTGGACAACAACACTCATTAGCCGTGTGGCTCCGCTCCAACATCAAGAGACTTCGTGGACTTTTTGGCTATGGTGTTGTTCGCTTTCACTGCGGCTTTTGTCGTAACCGTTATTGTATAAGCCTTAGCGAAAGCGTCCCGACCCATGAGAAAGCGCATACCGAGCAATTGCATACCGAACCATATTTGACCAATGGCCTGCGGAGCATAGTAAGCAGCAATCGCAGTTGCCAGAATTGCCCATAAGGGTTGGATGGCCGTCACGAAAGCAGGGGCAAACAGGGTAAGCCCATAGCTTGCCAGACCATCGACAATAAAGACGATGAACCGAACGAAGTTTTTCTGGTCAGGTGTGTCGTTGCTGGCAAACTCAGTGATGACGAGATTTGCGAACAACGCGATAACGGCTGGCATCAGCAGCCATGCGCCCAGTTGGGTAAAATCGGTTGGGATAGGCGGAATTGCCTGAGCAAAGATGTGAAACATAGTTCTCTCCTTAACTTAACGCCTTATGGCGTATAATCGACCCATGAAAGACGAACGATTCCTGCGTGCTGCACTTGGCTTACTGTGTCTTATTGCTTGCGAGGTGATCTATCTTGTTCAGATTCACCTGCTGCATCCATAATGCAAGCCATATAAATAGGCGTAGTGCTGCCATACGCCATTCCAGTTGCCGTAATCCTCCGCGCCGATTGAGTCAATGGAGTGAGGATAGTCTTCGGTCAATTCCATATCGACAAAGGGATGTTGACTGGTAGCCGTGAGCACACAGGTTATATCTGGCTCAACGACACGTACCTGACTAAGTTTCATCCTCACTGCATTTTCGACATCAGCAGTGCTGAATGAAACATTTAGCGTGTGATTATGGGTCATGATACAGCCCTGACATACACTTGTGTCGATACGTACATCATCGGCAGTGCCATTGTCATAACGAGCCAGGATGTCACCGTTGGCATTGAACAGAATCGCGTGCTCTGTAGGCAAGCCTTGAATAGTGGCCTCGGCAATGCGAATTTTGACCAGTGGAGACTGAGTCGCACTGATCGGAGTGGGTAGAAAAGTACCGAGTAGAAAGACGAGAATGAATAGTTTGCGCATAGTAGTTTCTCCTTGATATATCTACAGTCTACGCTTCTTTGGGCTGCTGTTCCTGACTATCCACTGATACTTCGCGCCCATTTTTCGCAGATACAGACGCGAGAAGCGCAGCGTGTTCTGCTTCAAGGTAGTCAATCGCTTTCTGACAGCGCTCGACTGCTTTGATCTGCATTTCCATCCTCTGCTCATCATCCAACACCTTAAAGGTGCGATAACGCAACGCTTCCATGTCTCGTTCAACCTTCCATGCGTGCAGAAGATTCTCGTTGTTGAAAAGCTGTTCCTGAAGTGTTATGTCTGTCATTTTTTCTCCTATGCTGCTGCTGGCAGCCATTCCCACGGCGCGAATTGCGCCAATATGTCATTTGTCGTTCCGCCTGTGCCGACCTGTCCAGTGACTTTAAATACCTGATCGTTAGATAGCGTCAGCCCTGTCACCGGAAGATAAACAGGCGAAGCAGCCATTGTCGTATTTGTCGATATGCGACAACTCGTTTTTACGCTGCTGCTACTATCGCGTGTAATTAGCACTTCTATGATCATGACCGCGTTAGCGAGAGAGGTGGCGACGGCTGCTGGCTGATAAATGGGAGTGCCACCGAAATCGACTTCGATCTGCTTGGTTCGAGCGTTATTGGCAAAGGTGATTGTGATGGTAGTGCGAAGCGTGTCACCATTATTGACGAGCGTGTTGCCTTTGACTGTATGTGTGAACAGGTCAGTCTTTGTGGTGGTCGAATTGGAGACAGCAGTAACATCAGTGAAGATCATTCCGCCGACACGCGGAAGGTTTGTCGTCTGCGTGCCCGCTGCGATTGCTACAATGTCGCCAAGATGCACGATCCCGCTGTTTGTGAATATGGCGTAATTCGCTGCACCCGTTGTGAGAGATTCAACATACAATCCATATTGCGTTGATACAGTTGCACCGACATTGCCTTTAACGCCGTTTCCAGCATAAAACGCATAATTACTAATAGTGCCAGTATAGCTAGCGTTTGTATCAATACGTGCATAGATACCCGCTACGATTGTTATGTTTTTACTGGTCCCAGCGTTGTCGCTAATTGTTGGGATAAACAACATCCCAAAGAGAGTATTTAAATTAGCGGTAGGTTTTGCAGTTGCCTGGGCACTAATAATAGGTAATCCGTCAGTACCTTGCAAAATCGTTGGCGAAAAACTGATGCCAGCCTGATTCGTGACTGTTGCAGAGACAGATACAGCTAACACACCACTCGCCAGACCTGTGCCTGTGACGCTAAATTGTGACGCTGTTATCGCCGCCGGGGTCGTGCCGCCGATAGCGGGTGGCGTGGTCAGTGCCGTGGTCAGGTCAGCGCTGGCAATTGTGCGCACGCTGACAACGTGACTACCGTCCTGTGCGAGAAAAGACGTAGCGCCACCCGTTGCACTCAGGTCTTGTCCTGTGCCGCCCTTTGCGGTTGACAGGATGCCTGTCAGAACCGAGATGGCAAGCGTGCCACCGCCCGCCGCGTTGGTGTGGTTGTGAGTGGAATTTGTGAAGTCAGCAATCGTCGGCGTGGTCAGCGTCTTGTTTGTGAGCGTCTGCGTTGCTGTGAGTGTGACAAGCGTGTCAGTTACATCAGGCAGCGTGTACGTGCGCGTTGTTGCTGTTGTGATGCTGGATAGTTGAAATTGCGCTTGTTTGGTCGTATCGCCATCGTCTTGCAGGGTAAATAGCGTGTCTTTGAGTGTGACGGTATTAGTGTTGCCAATGGTCTTATTGGACAGCGATTCTGTACCCGTTGGGCTGGTATAATCCGTACCCGCCGCTGCAATGCTCTGTATGCCCGTTGTGGTCGTATTCTTGACGATGCCAGTGCCCAGCGCGCCCATAACCTGAGCGTTGGGTACGTTGCTATCGGCAGTCCGCAAAAGGAATTGGGCGGGTAGTGTAGCGGCCTGTGAACCAGTACCAGGGCCAGCCGTTACGCCGCCTGTAAGCTGATTGATGCCCGCGCCCTGAAACTTGACGAAAGTGACAGCAGTTACACCGATGGTAATCGCAGATGAATTGGAACACAGGAATGCTGTATCAGCATTAACTGTGCCTTGCAAGGCGAACGCATACGCCCCGATGAGTTCAGCGCTAGTATTTGCATCTACGGTGCGCGTGAGCACAAAGGATACGCCGACAGCACCCGCTGTAGTGCAGACGTAGATACCGTTCTGGAACTGTGTTGTCTGATCTTTGACACCGATACGCATTCCGAGCGTAACCGCCACGCCATCCACCGTAAGTACGCCTGTCAAAACGCCGGTCAGCGTGGCTCCTACGCCCGACGAGCCGTTGACATAAATAGCCGTTGGCAGGGGTGCATTGGTCCACAGAGCGAGGTCGGCTTTCGGGGCGAGGCCATTGATAGCGTTCTGGACAGCGTTATCGGTGTAAGTCTTCGCTGCCTTTTGTGACGGGATAAGACTATCACTGTTACCAGCAAATGAGCCATCAGTGGATAGCGATAATCCGGTGTCATTGATTGTGGTTGCGGTAATGTCATCCCACATAGCAAAGTCACCGATCACCGTAGATGGCACGCCTGTAACTGCTCCACCCGCCGTGGTTGCATCCCACTGGGTTCCGTTGTAGGTAACAGTGACCGTGCCATAATTGTTGGACAGCACCAGAGTCGAGGCTCCGTTGATGTTGCCCGATGCAGGCGTTATCGTGATATGGTGAGTAGCAGCATCACCTTTGCCATCATGAATGACATAGGTGACACCCGTGGATGGGGTTGCTGGCAGATTAACCACTGTAGCTGCGCCAGACGTTTTGTCAATCGATATAATGTCATCGCTGGTTGCGACTGTGACCGCGCCTGCGGCAGTGACAACCCGTGTCTTGCGCACCTTGCCAGATTGCGTCGTTTCAATGCCTGGGATAGTGATGTTGTTGCTGTCATCGATGATAACGCCGCTGTTCTGGATAGTGTCCGGCGTTGTACCACCAGGATTATCATATCTGGCGATAGCATTGTCAGTCGATGAACCAGGACCAGTGACATTCCCACTGCCGCCTGCACCCTGCACATTGACAAGCTGACGATTGTCCATATACGTGTCAGTGTCAAGCACAGTAGTCGCTGTATCTTTGAGGTCATACGACCATGCTGCCGTGCTGCCGGGTGTACACAGTGCCAGCGCTTCATTCAGGTCATCAACAGTAAGCGCCTGCACCAGAGACACTGGTGTTGAGGCAAACACCTCGGTAGTGGCATAGTCATTCTTAACGAAGATAACTACGCAGCAATGTAGGCCAGAGGACGGCACAAAGCTGGTGAGGTCAATGTCATCGCCCTGAAACTCATAGGCGAAGTTGGAGATAATAGGGACCCACTGCCCGATATGGACAACCATTGAAGGTTGATCAGTGTTCTGGGAAACACGAAGCGTGGAAAGCTGGTCCTGAGTCGATCCGTCTCCAGCCCCGATAGCCGCAGGGGGATTTTGTACTGGGTAGTAGCCCGAAATGACAGCGGCATGAACATCCACGTCATCGATGTAGGGTTCGGTGCTGCCATCGTACTTAATTTTTACATTCAAGCCATCCGTGAGAGCAGTTGCAAGTTGCTTTGAAGGACCACGTACCAGCGTAGGCGTGGAATAGCCGTTATCCGTCAGAAAACGTACCCAGACTCGTCCTGAGCCGACCCAGTAGGGATCATTGATATTGCCACTGCCATCTCCCACGATAGCAGTATTCCACTCGATATTGAGGGACTGACGAAAAGCGCCACGTGCGCGACTCTGCATTACGTTGCTCAATTGTAAATATCTCCCGCTGTAATGCTAACGCCCGGTGCGACGCGCGGCTTTTCACCGCTGTTAGCCCATGTCTTGGTGTACCCGCAGGGGGCATCAAAGACAAATATCTGGCCCTTGTGGCTACCGAGACTACTATCGTTTCGACGAACGCGCAGCACGGCATCACCCGACACATTCTCTATGAAGGTCCATGTGACCGTACCCGCTCCGGTCAGGTTCTCTGCTACGTACAATTTGCATACACCGCCAACGCTGACAATGACTGCGATCTTCTTGCCCCGTAGCATCGTGATTTTGTTGGGACCATCGACAATTGCACCGCTGGCAGGCGTAGTAATGGCGGTCAGGCTACCCGTACCGCTCATAATATATAGACAGGTTCCACTCACCTCAGTGTCCAGACCGATGACGGCCTGTGGTGTGGACGAACTTCGCTGCGAAGTAGCATCTGAACCAACCTGGAAGTAGGGGATAACGATGCTGGTAGGGTTCCCGCCCAGACTTGCGGCAAGACTGCTATAGGACCCGCCTAGCGTGCTGGCCTTCAGCACCGTGGCTACCCCTGCTGCATAGCTAACGCCTGTTACGTTGGCAAGGTCGAAGCCACATTCAACAGGGGGCGATGAGCCAAGATCGAGTGCGCTACCAATGGTAGCCCCATAATCACTGATGAGGCGCACATTGGCGTTGGCGCTGCTGCCGTAGGTCAGGATAACTTTGCTGACCCAGCACGGTCCACCAGGCGGCAACTGAATAGTCGCGCCCCAGACTTCCATTGTTGTTGAATCTGTACCGCCCAGATCGACCAGTCCGCCTTCCTGCGGGAAATTATTTACTGTTAGCGAATCGAATGTCAGAACTGGATAAAAGAAAGTAGTGAAATTGCCCGATGTAAATACACGGCAACTTAGCAAATGGCGCGTTGACGGGAACGTAATCTTACAGGACAGCGGATAACTGTGGTCAGTCGGAGACAGTCCTGAAGTGCTGCCCTGAAAGCCTAGCCCAGCAGTCCAGCCCAGTGTACCAGTAGGCCAGCGTGCCGGGTTGACACTCCAACCTGCCTGCGAGGCAGTGAAGTCGTAAGTAACAGTTTGCCCATCCGGGTTGCTGGTATAAACTTCCACACTTCCAGCCACGCCTGCACCGCGTATCTGGGTATAAGCTCCGCTGAAGGTGGCGCTTTTCGACCATACTGGCGGATGTGCCAGAACATTGGGCGCATAGTACAACACACTGTCTGTACCGTCCTCAGCCAGGATGTATCCGCCGCAAGTGTTGGAAGAAGGTCCGAGAGGATCAAAGATCGCGTCTCGAATGACAAATGATCCCAGATCGCTTGGCGTAATCCCTATCCATGTAGGGGCAGCCAGCGCAGCGTAATTCTGCGTTATCCATGCATTTGTATCATCACTGGCCATTACCGTATTACCGTCCAGATGCGTGATTTTTCCCACGGCTGGCTTAAAGCCAGGGGGGAGAACAGGCAATCCTTCTTCAGGGAATGGCGGCAGAGTCGGTAGTGATGGGAACGGGATAGGCGCGAGTGGCGGCACAGTGTTAGCTACATCAGGCGAAGCTGGTGGCACCAGTCCTGCTGGCGCATCCAGAACAACCCGACGATAGACCACACGCACTTTGCGAGTGCCATCATTGGCAGTCTGATAACTCACACTCTTCACAAACCAGAAGGTCGAGGTGTCGAAAACGATGCGATTGACACCATTGGTTCCCACCACGGTGCTATCAATCGTCCAGGTGTACAGCTCTGACTTGGAGGGAATGAGAAAGTCGTAACCATCAGGATGGTCGATGGTCAGTTCTTCCACGAAGTTCTGGACTGCAAAGTACGTTCCGCAGCGCTGACAAACTTCCAACTGCGACTCGACAGGATTCCCGTTCTTCAATATCTGGTCGGTCAAATTAGCGCTGCCCTGTGCTTCGCCAAATGTGATGTAAGCCTTGTATGCCTGAACAGTCGATCCGTTCTGGCTTGCGCCAGTCATGTCTACGCGACCAATGGTATTGTCGTAGCTCACGGTATGATTGACTGCTACACCGTCGGAGATAGCCCCGACTCCAGCGGTAAAGTTAGCAATAACAGGCAGTGCTGCAAATTCAGCATCGGTTAGATACTGCGCATCGCGGCAGCCAAAGATTCGACCATCTGGCGCAAACTCCAACGCACCGTTCACCTGCGCCAGCAAGTTGTTGCAGATGTCGAGTACATTGTTGCCCTTGAAGGGAATCGCAGGCAGTTCAAAGTCCTCGGTGAGCAGTTCAGTATCGAAGTCGAGATCGCAGAGCGTGGCAACGGTGCTATGTCGCGTAAGAACATGCCAGACAGATCGCCGCGGGACGGCAAACCATATCTGGTCCCACACTGAAGGCGAACTCTGATTGATGATCATAAGCAACTGCTGGATGAGATAGGCCATGCGTGCCCCGACTCCAGCCAGTGAGAATGTTACATCCGAGGTCGTACTATAAGTCTTGTCGCCTTTGATATTGCCGTTTTCACTGACAAACCAACCGATGAACTCAATATTGTTATCGGTTAGTCCGCCGTAAGTGTTCCCGTAGACCTCATCTGAGCGCCACAGCACCGCAGGCGTTCCAGGCAGAATGTCATCCACGCCAGCAAACGCAGGCAGCGTGGCTGTATAGTTTTGCGTCCATGCCGCTGCATTTTGCAGATTATCAAAGGATACATTCGGGGGATGATCGGCATCATGAATCTTGATCCCGAACTGCCGTTCAATGAATACACCATCGCTCTGGGTAACGAGCAGTGTGCCCCAGGTCTCACCCCACTCCGCGCAGGCTGCCGGATCAATGTCTACGGTAACAGTCGGGCTGGACAGCGATCCACTGATCACTGTAGCGATGCCAGACCGGAATGAGTAGAGATAAGCCGTGATCGTTTCGCCTGCCTGCTCGACTTTGGCAGTGATATGCAGGTTCATGCGAAATTTGCCAGTGATAGGATCGGGCGTTCCCGCATAGCAGGTCTGCAATCCTGTGACACGTGGCAGCATATCCTGATAAGCCAGTGTCGTGTCTTTATACTGCACAATGGCGGGCACAGTACCAACCGGGCGGGAAAGACGGTTCAGGATCTCGAATTCGTCCAGCACCCAGAAGTAGTAGTCGTCTGATACAGGCGCATTGGTGATATTACAGGTAATGACTGACGAGGTGGGAATCAGACGAATACGCCCGTGAAACAGCCGCTCCTGAAGCGCTGAGTATTTCAGATCGTTGGTCGAACCAATGATGAGGGTCATGCCGTCCATCACATCGGTATAAGAACCGACGGTGACATTATCGTAATTGAACTGATACCAGGGGAAAGGGGATGGCAGGTTGCCGCTGACCTGACCTGCGAACACCACACGCTGGCTGAAAAATGACACGTTAACCTGGCCTGCGTAGCGTCCAGAGCGCAGGAGATTGTACTGGTCAGTGGTCAGCGGTTCGTTGAAGGCCATTAGCTCAGTTGCACCAATCTGGTATAGGATAAAGTGAAGGTTTTGAAGGCAGGAGCCATCTGTTTGCCCTGATTTGGCAACTGCTCAATTTTCAGGATAGCGTTATAGACATGCCAGACGTTGGGATTTTCCTGTCTGAATTCCGCTGTAACAAACGACCAGTATTTATCGCTGTTGATATTGTGGAAGATGTAATAGAACTGCGCCTCGGTAACGTATCCCCACACCGGTTTGGCAGACGAGAAGCCTGCATAATAGAACGAACCATCGGTGTTGGTCTTTTCCTGACCCAACATAAATGATCCGTAGATCACTGGCGCAAGAAATGGCACGTCTCCCGCAGGTGTAATAGATTCCCATGCCGCCAGTCCTGCTGCGTTGTTATAGCCCACGGCTATTTTGGAGTTAGCGTATTGATAACTCATTGGCCTTTTGTCCAGTTCTGTAGCATTGCAGCTACGGCATCGGCATTGGCCTGCGGGTCGGAGACACCCTGAATGGTAATGCTAATAGGTCCAAGATTATTGTTGTTCTGAGGTGCTTGCACGTTACCACCTTGCAGGGGGGTGACATAAGCCGCACCGCCGCCGACGCGGTAAGAGCGTCCAGCGATATTGAGCGTTTCATCCTGACCTGCTTCGCTCATCACGAAGCCCTGGCCTGCACTAAAATCACCGCCGCCAGCAAACTCCGAGAAAGTGGAATGGCCCGCATAACTTGTTCCGCCGCCAGTAGCACCGCCGCTAGCGCCTGTGAGAACATCCAACTCCTGTTGAAGGAGTGCCATCCGCGCATTGTAATTTTCCTGATAGAGCGTAAGTTCACGGTTCAGATTTACGCCAATCTGGGTCAGCTTGGCCTGTTCAGCCGTGTCCAGATCTTCCTGCTGGCGCTGCGCCCATGTGTTGAGGTCACGAGTTTTGCGATCCTCGTTGGTATTTTCCTGATCAATGGCTCGATTGGCAGCCACCTGATCCGCTTCGACCTTGCGCTGCTCAGCCGTGATCTGCGCCGTCTCCTGATTCTTGATCGACGTGTTCAATGCATCCTGCTGCTGCTGAAGATGCTGTTGAAGCAATGCTTCCTGATTGGAATAGGAATTAACCTCATCCTGTTCCTGCTGTTGGAGTTGGAGGTGAAGCTGAGCCAGTTTGTTATCATAACTGGTGTTTTCAGTCGCCTCTTTATCCTTTTCGGCCTGCTGATCCTGATACAGCTTCTCGAAGTTGCCATTGAGAACATCATCCTGCTCGGACTGCATCGCGTTCTGGCGAATACTAGCGAGAGTCTGTTCATGGGTCAGTTCATCGGAAACTTCGCTATCGTGCTCTTTAACAACCAGGTCTGACATCTTCTGCTGCTCTTTGAGAAGATCGTCAGCCTGAGTATTGTGATTGTCTTGAATAAGTTTCGCGGAATCTTCCTGATATTTAGTCTGGTCGTCCGCAAGCTGATTTAAGTAAGCATTCCAGGCATCTTCATCCTTCTGAGAAGCGCTGGTGCGTATATCTGCGATCTTGTCAGCAGAAGCCTGAACAATATCTTCTTCTTTGCGAGTGCCATCCGTAACAATTTTTTGGAGATTGGCGCTGCCCTGATTTACTGCATCCTGATATGCCTGGTCAGCTTTCGTCTTGGCATCAGACACTTGCTGCGTGTACTGATCTTCTGTCGATGTCAGTTGCTGGAGAACTGCCGTGCGCTCTTTGTCGGCCTCGGCAGCAGCCTTGCTAGCATCTGCAAGGTCTTGCTCATGCTGCGCCCAGTCATCTGCTGCCTGCCCCGCCGGGATAACAACATCGGTCAGGTGCTGTTGGGCATATCTGTTATCATCCAGCGCTTTGTTGTTAGCAGCAATGGCATCGGTGGTCGCTTTGGATGTGTCATTGATCTGGGCAAGTTGATCATGCTGCGCCTGAAGATTCGTCTGCTCTTCTTTAAGCTGTGCGAGTTTCCCCTGAGCCTGCTCAGCAGTAAGCCCATCCAATGACTGATTAATCTGCTCTTGATCCGCCAGCTTCTGAGCAGCTTGCGTATGATTGTAGATGGCATCAGCGGCTTTGTTCGACCCACCCTGGATTGCCAGAAACGCATTAGTATCTGTTTCCTGCATCGCCTCAACACTGGTGTTGAGCTTATCCACAGCGTCCTGAGCATCCTTGTAGCCTTTAGTGCCTTTGGCTTGCGAGGCTGCACCGACTTCTTGTTCATTGCCAGCGACATCCTCAGCGTTACTGGCCTTCTGGAATTCCTGTGCCTTAGCCTTGAGTTGATCCTCTGTGGTTCCAGGATCGGCATAGGGGCGAATAGCATCTTCTAGAAGTTTAGTTTGGCCGGCCTGAAGGTCTTTGACTTTCTGCTGATTATCAGAGATCGTCTGCTGGTTATCATTGAGGTCCTGAGTAGCCTGAGTAGTGTTTTCATGCGATATCTTAGCAAACTGATCTTCCTCAGTAACCTGACGTTCTAGCCCTGAAGCAGCCAGGTCTGCCTGTTCCTGCAAAGTATGCAGCACTGCAATAAGACCGATAATTGCAGTAGCAACCGCAGCCACAGGAAGGGCAACACCTGCGATGCCAGCCAGCGGCACTTCCATTGCAACCAGACCTTCAGTGAAGCCTGGGATCAGCCCACCAGTTTCAACCAGCTTGTCATTGAGACCAACAAAAGCATCCTGAACTTCCTGGATACCGCGCTGGATAAAGAGAACGTCTGCGCCACCGGTGAGCGGACCGGCCAACCCTGGCGCACCTGCTAATCTTGCCAGACCACCTGCGGCACGCGCACCTCGCCCGATAGCAAGAGGATTGCCAATACCGCCGCCGCCACCTTCACTATCATCTTCAGCGGGTCCAATGAGACCGCCTTCTGCACCATAGCCAATATCACCAGGTTGGGATAATCCAGGCGTGTAGGACCCAGTAGGTGAACTAGCTAACTGCTGCTGGACCGCAGCCTGCTGTTCAGCTTCAGCACGATAAGCATCTGCCAGCGCATTGATCTGGTCGATTTGCTTTTGCGTGGTGTCGATGGATTTGTTCTGCTCATCATCAAATGTCTGCCATGCATCAGACTGAGCACGAAACGAATCAGCCAGTGAGTTGATCTGCTGCATTTCCTGATCAACCACGGCTTGAAGATCGTTGACCGATTGAGCAACCTGATTGCTGCTCTGGTCAACGGCATCAGAAAAGGCTTTAGGCGCGGCTGAGGCACGCTGAAAGGCATCTGCAATCTGGTCCAGACTTGCAGCAGCCTGATCATCGCCTGTAACCTGAATCTGGATGCTTTCCAGAATCTGCCGTACAGTCTGATCTGCCATTAACTAAAACGCTCCCTTATAATCTGCCGCGCGTGGTCCCATCTCCTCAAGATCCTCGTCTTCAATGAGGCCATGAGCTTTCGACCACTTCCGATAGTTCACCTGTCTGTCCATCAGCATGATGTCATCCATCAATGCCTCGTCCTGATCTTCCAGACCACCTCTCCGAGGCCACATTTGAAAGCGGTCCAGGAAGAAATAGGCTAGCTTAACTTCATTCTCATCACTGTGGAATTTGGCTTCAATGTCCACAGGTTCCGGCGCATCATCGCTCAGTGGCTCTGGGTTGAGGACCCCGCTTCCGACGTACCGCTTGACGATATTGCGGATACTATTTTTTTTTCAGCGTCCACCGTTGAATAGCCGTTCAATGCTGGGACGCGCATTTCCAGTAGTTCGCACAACTTTTCATCAGTCTGTGCAATGAATTTCAGGAATATTTCCAGCGTGGCGGCATCACCCGCAAAAGCAGTCATCTTCGCAAAATCGAAGTTTTCACACTTCACGATCTGCGTGATGAAGAAGCCAAAGATAGTGATATAGCGCTTATAGAAGGGGGTTTCATCCCCCGCTGGCTTCAGCGATACCCACACCTGCCGCCTCACCTGCCCGTCCAAAATGGTTGGACGGGCAAGTTCGATGCGGATGTCACCGTACTCGATGGTATCCGTTTGCATCCTACAAAAACTCCACTTGGGCAATCAACCGCAGGCCAGCCGTTGGCACAGACCCGAAGTCGAACTGGTAGTTCGTGCTCACCAGTGTCACCGTCGGTGTCACCAACACGCCATCCTTACGAGTGACGTTCGGATAGCCTGGGGCCAGCAAACCGCTGCCAGGGATCGCGCTCTGAGGCAGGTTGAACACCGAAGCAATGCCGTCGGCCTTCCAGCCGTAGTACATCGCCTTGTTCGGGCTGCTGAACGGGAACTCAACACCATTGCTGGTCTTGAAATTCGAGGACGTGATCGCCAGACCGTTCGGCAATATGCTCGACGGGTTGCAGATCACATGGCGCTTCCAGTCGGTGATCTTCTTTTCCGCCATGCCGTCAGACGACATGGGGACTGCTTTCACCTTCGGGAAGAGAACGCCGTCCCAGTTACCCTGACCCTGGCTTGCCTGGTCCTTCGAGATTGACAGCCGCTGCATGAGCAGAGCGCCATCAATGTAGGCTGGCAGATAGGGCTGGATAACACCGAACGAAAGGTTGCCCTCAGCGACCACGGCTGTGGTCTGCGTGAGTGCGTCCAGCGTGAGGTCGGAGACACTACCAACAATGTCGAAACTCGGCAGTGTTTGTTGTGGCTCAACGATCTGACCCTGAACCTGATCTTCGCCCGTGCCCAGAAGAACCAATGGTTCTATGGCCTTATAGGCTGCGGTTTTCACGCCGGACATGAAGTAACCGGCCTGCCCATTGTTGGGTCCAGGCACAAGCGTACCCGTTGCTCCGGCAAAGTATCCGTCCTGGTCGAGCGGAATGAACCATGCGATTCGGAATCCGCCCGACAGGACCTTGATAACGTTGTCAATTGCTGGCATTTAGTAGTCCCTCTCCGGGTTTGTCAGATAGAAACCCAGTGTCCATAAAAATTTCGCAGCGATGATGTCACCTGGCATCAGGGGAGTAGTTAATTCCAGTGACGCACCCAGAAAGTTATTGATCCGACCCGGTTTCGCGTCGGAGGTCAGCAACGGTCTGGACCGACCCATCGCCATTGTGTAAGGAATCCAGGTATACAGTTGTTCTTCCAGTGCGCCATCAAAGCCCTCGGTTCGCTTTCCGAGCTGTAGTTCAGTCACAATTGCTGTGACCTCAGCATCTTCCCAGATACCGATGGGCTGTGGCTTGATAGTCGATATCCCGTTCAACCACTTGGGATAGATAGCCTCGGCTTCATAGCGCATAAAAGGCTTTGCTGCTGTCCCAAAGTTCTGACCGAGTATTTGCCCGACTGCCGTGGATATTTCCTGTTCAATGGCAACAAGATGATCCATCGCGTCCTGGACGTTGATATAGTTGAGCAGGGTGACGGTCATACCGCGCTCCATCCCCAGTCACGGGTCTGGTTAGTGATATTCAAGATCTCCGACGGTGCATCACTCGGATAGATCATCGTCTTGCCCTGCGACAGGTCGGTTTTTACTGCCTCGTAAGCCCCACGCCGTGAGTACCAGTATCCCAGCCATCGGTAGGCTGCCCGGTTGATCTCTGGCTGGACCTGCCATGTGGATATCTTAGTTCCCGCAGGCCATGCCTGAGCGGTAGATCCGTTCTGCCCACGAAGAGCAGTGATCGTTAGCCCGACAGGATCTGTGGAGAGAACCATCATCCATTCAAACACAGCGGGAGTCGCCAGACTATCTCCGACCTGAATCATGTTTCCGGCAGACAGCGCTGGACTGTAGCCCCAGCTATTCATGCCTGCCGGAGTCGAAACTGCAAACGTGATAATGTGGTTATCGATGTCACTCGTAATGGTTTGCAAGCTGTCTATCCAGCTTTGTGGGTAGTTCTGTCCGTAGCCCCAGTAGCCCGTGACTCGAATCTTTCGCAGAAACTGACCGGGGGCAATCCAGAAGTACGTGCCAAAACCAAAACCATACGACCAGCCATAGACCTGATTGCTGATAAGCTGCAACTGCATGTTTGGCGAGTCTTTCTGCACAAACACATAATCCACATCGAATACCAGCACATTGTCAAAGGCATCAATAACCTGAGTCGGATACAGGATGGGACGGCCCAGATCTAACTTGCGCTGAACGTCATCGATCCATGTGCCGAAAGCATCATAGCGATATTCCTGATAGTAAGGCAGATAGCGCTGGCGTGTCATGACATTCAGACGCGATCCCAGATCGACCAGATTGTTGACAATCCAGTTGTCACCGGAATGATCGCTATCAGGCACTTTAGCCTCGTCACGAACCTGCGCCAGCGTACATAACCTGTCAGGAGGGAACATCGCTAATCCGTCTCCACAATCACAGTGACCGTCGCATCGGCTGAGCCATCCCGAATCATCAGAAGCGCAGCAGTATTTTCCCGACCAACGACCTCGAAGATCGGGAAATTATTCGTCGGCAGTCGCAACCCGGCAGTTGTTGTGGGTGGATTGGTCGTCACAGGGTGATCCCACGCCACGCGAAGGGCATTGGCTCCGACGCTGATAAAGACTCGGTCTGCTGCCGCAGCCACACCGGGATCAAATCCGAACGCCACCAGACTCAATGCCACTGTAGACACGGTGCCTGTGATGTGAACTGACTGCGAACTACCGTTAACTGCCATGCTGCACCGCCTACTTCAACACGTAGCGACAGGCCAGATAGGCCAACCCTACGGTTGGAGATCCGCCCATCGTGACGTACACGGGCTTCTGCGAACTGAACTTGGTGAACCACTTGTTGAGAGTGATCCATGCTGTGCTGAACACCGGTCCTGCTGTACCCAGAACAGACTGGGCGTTCAGGAACGAGGTGGGCAGCGCCACGCTCTCACCCACGGACAGAGTTGCGCTACCATCGAAGATCGTCTGGACATCCAGATCGAAGCCGATGATCGTTGCGCCCTGTGGAAGGGTGAAGGCCAACTTGTTTGAACCCGTGGTCGGTGTCAATTGGAAGTACTTGACACCGAGAGTGCCCCCCAACATCGGGGGGGCATAGCCGTCGCCATCACTGGCGTATACTGCGGGGAAAGGTCCATCTACCATGAGGTTCCCCCTTTATACGCTCAGTGAGGTGTAGGATTGAAGGTGCAGCTCGATGGCGTTGACCGTGACACTGACCGCACCAACTGGAGCCAGCGTGACGCTGAGATAGCGCATCAACTCATCGCGCTTCAGGCCGAACTGAACTTTGCCGCCAGCAGAGCCAACGACATTGGGAATGGTGTAACCGGGCACACCAGTCACAGGATTGAGAATGGCATCGGCTGGGACATTCACGAATGTCGTGTTGTCAGTAGCCATCACGGGCTGAATAGACAGCGTGCCAGTGCCGCCGCTTGGGACCTGAATGGCCATCAAGACTGGTCCAACTGCGTTCACCAGGTCCACGCCCGCAGGTGTGGTGCTGGACGTAACCGCACCGTTTTGCAGCCAGTTGATGCCAAGAGCATTATCTAAATACGTAAACATGCTTCATTCTCCTTAGTTGGTACCGGTGGTTACGCCGGAGATGGAGACGGGAAGAACGCCCTTCATGACGAAGAACGCCTGGGGGTACACGATTTTCACATCCGCGTACACATAGATCAGCAGGCCAGCCTGCAAGTTCCCAGCGAAGGTCTGGTCCAGACGCACCTCAACCTGATCGCTCAGGCCGATGTACATATACTGCCAGTCGCCACCAAAGACATAGGACGAGTTGGTGCTGGTCCCTTCAACGACATTGGTCGGAATCTGGTTGGAGATCGCATATGGCATCGCCATGATCTCACGCTCGGCTGCGGCACGCCACGCAGGACGCAGCAGAGGATTGCCCAGAGTGTCAGTCGCCAGCGTAAAGGCGCGGCTGATCTGGCTGTGGAGTGCGATACCGCGACGTGACCCGTCATCATAGGGCACGTTGGCATCGTCCAGCAAACCAAACGCCTGACCAATATCCGTGAACTGAGGAATACGCCCGTTCCCGCCCATGTCATAGGTCTGAGCCGATGGTGTGTTCAGGATACCGACGATTTCCATACCGCCGCCGGACACGAGCGCACCGCCCGTACCAAGCAAAGCAGCCTTGTCGATCTTCAAGGCAATCGACTTCGCCATCTGGTTGCGCAACTGCGACTCGGCTTGTGGAGTCATATTTGCTTCAACGTTGAAGGGGACCTTCACCAGGCTTGAGACACCGTGCGGGTACAACGTAACCGTGCGGTACCCAGGCTGGCTGTCAGAGACGGCCTGATTCTCACCAACCCATTGCGCATCGGGCGCTGAGTTCATGATAGGAACGGTCAGGACGTTCGTGCCCTGCATGTCGATGTGCTCAGCCCCAAGCTGATAACAAACGACTTTGGCACGCAGCGGGTCCAACACGACTGGAGAAATCTCCTGGTGCAGGATATAACCACCGTTTGGACCCGAAGCGGAGGACATTGCCTTTTCCGCGCCGATCACAAAACGAGGACGTTCCATCCGCGCGATGCGCTTCAGGTCGGCATACACACCAGCCAGAGGCGTTTTGGTGATGCCAGTGTTTTGATTGATGCCCTTCTGGGCGATTGAACCAGTCATATATGGCCCCACTGACTTTGAACCACCGCCGCTTGATAAGTGACGGCTAAGGACGGAATAGTTGTACGGTGCTGGATCGCTCATCGTCGCGGTAGGAACATCGTCCTTTTCGCTTGACATCGCAGCGCTGTACAGGTTGTTGAGGTGGCTGGTCACATCTTCGGCCTTGCTATCTTCGGGCATACCAAGTGCCTTGATCAGATCCGGGTGAGCTTTGCCTTCGGTATTAATCGCTGCAATGTGGTTGTCCATTGCACCGCGTACCGCAGTAGGCTCCGGTTCACAGCCATACATCTGTGCCAGGGCGTGCAGGGTTGATTCGGGCTGCTCGTCGGCATCGAAGTCGTCATTTGCATCATTGACTTCTTCGAGACCGTCCTTTGCAGCGTCTTCCTTCTGCTCTTCCTGGTCTTCCTTCTCGTCTTCTTTATCCATTTTTCCCTCTCTTATTTCTGCTTTTGTGGCTTCCTCAAGCGTGTCAGTCGCCTCCCGCTCCTGCATCACACTCTTCAAAGCCAGTTCCAAACTCTTGGCGGCAAGCACGGGGCCAAGTCCCGGTTCGGCAGGGGTGCGAGTAAGGCTGCATCCCGCTAACGGCCACAATCCCAGATGTCCGTCAGCGGGGTCATACCCCTGCTGCGCATAATGGGAAAGGCTGTCACTAGAGTAGGCAAACACACCGTTCGCTGCGTCTTTCGCAGTGCGGACGTAAAGTGGATGGTCGGTGTGGAGAGCGTGCTCTCCCCAGATTCCCCGTGGGTACACCTTTACCAGGGTGCGTTGCCCAATAGGGTCCCCGCCGTAATCGGGGTTTTTGCCGTGTTCCATCCACAGAGGCGCGTTCGGGTAGTAATCCGCAAACGTTTTGGTCATGTCATCAAAAAAGGTATCCTGCAAATCGAGATTTTCAGGATCCGTGAAAAGCATCATCCAGCCCTCAACCGAGGTCGGTAGACCATCGACTGCCTTCGAGCCAATCATTGAGGCACGGTTGCAAGCACCCTGCGCTGCCAGCGTAGCCTTAACGTCATCCCCGGTTTCTTGCATCACCTGATCGTAGACTTTTGCCCACAGGCTAAAGTCTTTCTCGCTCAGATCGGATGGCATTTTGCCAGACAGATAAGCCGCAACCTTTGCCTTATCCTCTTTGGACAGGCCAAGTTCAGCCGCGCGTGCCCGAATGCGGGAACGAACTGTTGGCTTGTCAGCATCGGGAATGTCGGCACGATTACCGTGCGGAGGGTTAGGTCCCATCGCTGCGGCTGCCAGCAACACATGTCGAGCGTCTGGCATCGGCAGTTTCCACGAAGATGGTGTGTCCTTATCGGGCACATAACCATACGTGTCAGGATTGGCATCCTTGCCTGCTGCTTCTTCCTCTGGCGCTTCACCGTAGAAGTAGGCATTGAAGTCTTCTGAGCCACGAGGATGATGAGCCTTTTCGCCTGCCACTTCATCGACTGCTGTTTCAGTCTCAGCAGGCGCATCGGAGATCTCTTCGATCACTTCCTCATCTGGCTCAGACTTGGTAGCAACGGGCACTTCCCCGTGCGCATGGGCAATGGCTTCTTCGCGTGTGGCGTAGCCTTCTTCAGGAGAACGCACACCGGAAGTCATGTCCAGAACGCGGTATTTACCGTCGGTCTTGCTCTTTACAATTTTCACTGTCAAGGACTTCTTTCCTTTCCCGCCGGATAGCGGAATGGTGTAATCCCCTGCCTCTCCATAGGATTCCCAGAGACTGTCAAAGGTCACAGGGACAGGTTGGAGTGGGATTGTCGGGGTAGGCATCTCTTTATCGATATAGGCCAACGTCATATGCGGCGTGTAGCCATGAGTCTCCAGCGGATCGGCATCCGCACCTTTCAGGAAAGCAACCAGTGCCTGCCGGAAACGTGGAAGGTCAGGGCAATCGAAGTTCAGGTAGATGCAGTCCTTATCAGGCGCATCCATGAACCGACCAATGCCGTTCAGAGTGCCACTGAGCGCAGGCCAGCCCTGTGCGAACTTAGTCAGTTCGGACTCCAGCGCTTCCTCATCTGGCATCCAACCGGGATCATCAGTGCTGCCCAGATAGGCCAGCGTGACATGCATTTCATCGACTGGCATCAGGCAGTCTTCTGGTAGTCCAGCGCCCTTCGCCAGTGCGATCAGATGTTGGGCAATAACAGGCGGAATCTTGAACGCGATCATGATTCCGTCCTGGTGGTCAGCATCCTTTGCCGGGATACCAATGGTAGAACGGAGAACATAACCGCCTGCTGCCCCTGTCGCGCTGCTCATCGCTTTGGCCGTCATGATTGGAAAGCTCCCAACGCTTCGTCCAGCGCTTCAAGTAACATGTCTTCGACCAGATCTGCAATCTCATTCTCAGCGTCCTCGAAGTCGTTGCCCCAGCCTGTATTCTCATGGCCTGGAACAGCATCTGGACCGTAGACCGCCTGCGCGTAGTTGTCACCCTTCCAGTCCACAGCGTCATTCTCTATGGTCAGGAAAGTATCATTGGCACTGGTGTTTTCGGAGACGACCCAACTGCTTTCCAGTTTGTCGGTGCGGTCCCACTGTCCACCGTTCGGGTCCCAGTCCTGTCCAGGGATCTGCCCGGTTCTCTTCATCCAGAAATACCAGTTGCGACTGGGAAGGGTTGCGAAATCAAAGGGATGCACAACATCACCAGGTGGAGGGGCAAAGCGGTCATTGACCACTTCCACCACTGCCTCATGGATGGGACCATGCACAGCTTCGTAGATTGGTTCGCGGATGGCAGCGACCTTCTGGCGAATGTCACGCAGAACATCTACAGCGACTGAGGGGTTGTACTCCACGCTGAAGAAACTCATATCGCCACCGCCTCAGTGTCAATGACCATATTGTGCTCATGGTCATGATGGTCATGTGACTTTGTGCCTGCGATGGGTACGCCTGCCAGTGAACCATTGGCCGGTTCAGTTGTGTCATCGAGCGTACACAGACAGTTAATCCCCGTGCAGATACAACTATCGGAGCGGGGATAGATTCCATATTTGAGCCAGGTACGCGCACGATGCACCTGCCCGTCAGCACCAGAACACGTTTCGCAGTGGTCTTTCGTGCCGCCAAGCGTAAATTTCTTCATGCCGTTCATCTTGCCGTACATGTTGCCCAGTATCTTCATGCCCTGTAGACCCTTATTGATCCACAGTTCAATTCGACTAAGCATGGCATTACGGGCTGCTGAAAACTCAGGGGTCTCCCTGAGCGGAATCACATTGCGATACATGTCGTTTGCCAGCGCAGTCCAGTAACTGCGTTCCTGCTTTGTTTCCAGATCGAGCGCTGACTTTTCTTCATCGGTCATCTCAGCGGGATCTGTACCCGCTTCCTGCATTCCGTTCTTAAACGCATTCAGGAAAGCCATCTCAATTTCGCTACGCCCTGCTACTCCGAACTGATTGCGATTCAAGTTTCCCTGGAAAGCATCGGTCATGAGTTCATATAGAGCAGTGCGATACTGTGCCTCGGTGTCCTCGTAGCCTTTAACCGCCTGCACCCGGATGGCATTCCAGATTGATTCCGACGGTTCTTCACCGGAAAGCAGGAAACGACCAAACGCTACTGCATGGGCGGGTAGAGAGTCGCTCTTAAATGCATAATTTCTGCCCTTGCGCTCAATGAGAACACGCCAGTTCTTCAACTCTTTGTGCTGGGCATCGGGCAGGAACGGAATAGGATCGACACTTTTGCCTGTTGGTGCGGTAGGTGCAGTCGCTTCGGTAGATGCGCCCACTTCCGCAGCACGTGGAGTGCTTTCGCCTGTGCGGGATGGCTTATCGGGCTTAGCATTTTCTCCACCGGAAACCATGCCTGGATTACCAGGGGCCACACGCCAGTAGTTCTGCATTTCAGCGGATGGCACTGGAATGCCGCCGATAAGGTACAGACCTGTCAGGTTTTCGTCTACATTCAGCCCCAGTGTTTTCTGAGCATTTGCCAGATCCAGAACACCGTCCTTAAGCTGCTTGCTCACGGTATCCGTGCGGGATGAGATATCCTCGTCCAGGCCACGTACACGCTTGAAGGTGGGGACAATGCGCCATTCAGGATTGAGTGGCTTGGCAACCTGCTCAGTGAAGATGTCGGCATAGCGTTCTGACTGCGGGACCAGCCAGCTAATGAGCCATTCACGCTTCTGGTCGTAGAACTTTGTGCCCTGCGCACGCTGCGCCTGACGTGGCTCAATAAGTTCAAGTGGAACGCGCAGGATACGCAGACAGGCATCACGCGCCTGGTCGGTCAGGTTGGGCATTCCCAGCTTATCGAAGTCTTGCTGGAATTTCAGCATTTCCCAACGTGTGGGTAGAACAACCGTGCGACCTGCATTGGCTGCGCCCTGATACATCCGGCGCAGGTATTCACTCAGTTCGAGTTTCTGGTCAGGACCAGGGACATAACTCGACCCGTCCGCAGGCTGAATAACAAAGGATGGCATCGCCATGTTGCGAAAGAACATCAATTGCGTGGCTGTGATCTCTGTCTCGGTAGCAGCCTGCGCATAAGCGACCATCAGCGGACCCGTGCCGCCAAAGTCTTCAAAGAAGTCAATGTTATGGAAATAAACAGTGTCTTCCGGCGGCAACCAGTCCAGATCTGGTTCAAGCTCGCTGCCCCAGACCGGACGGATATGGAAACCGCCCAGACCGCGTGAAGTATCGGTCTCACGGCGGAAGAAGTTATTGTTAATCCACTGAAACCCGTCGAGAATGCCAGACTGAGTCTTCAACCGACGCAGCAACACTTCGCCATAGCAGCAGTAGGACGTTTCAGACCGCTCAATAATGCTCTGGAAGTTAGACTGGAATGCCGCCTGAATGCCCTGAGCGCGAGGGGTGAAGAATTTGGGATCTCCCTCTTCGAGCAGTTCTCCAGCGGCATTGGCGATCTTAAAGTCAACCTGGCGCAGCGACTCAGCGCGGAGTTCAATGGCAGAACGTGCTGTAACTGCTGTCCTGAACAAATGTGCGATCTCGCTGTAGGAGACCTGCGGACGTAGCAGTGCGACTTCCTGATTCAGGTAAGTCTTGATAGCGCTGCCGCTGTTTTCCATGACGTTGAAGGGCAGGTCATTCAGGTCCAGTTCAAAGCGATTCTTGCGAATCGTTTGCGTGATCTGCTTTGATCGATTCTTTTTGCCCTGGAAGTGTCGATTACGGTGACTCATAAGAATATGTACTCCGCAGTGGGCCATGCAACATCAATGGGCGGAGGAGGCGGAAACTGGACATTTCCATAAAGCACATCAGCGGGGATAATGCCCTGCGAGGCGTGCGGGATATCGATAAGTTCCGGTGCCCACTTGGGAACACCGTAGGTTGCGCCATGATAGGCCAGCGCTAGAGACATCACCATATCGTCATTCGAGTCACGGGGACCGGAATAACGGAATGCGCCAGATGGCAGTCGCTCCATCTGGAATGCATGGAGTTCGTCCAGAAGAAGCTGACCTATCGGCTGACCGTCAATGGCTTCACCCTTGTGAAGAACCTGTAGCTGACGATTGTCGAAGGCGGCAGCCAGTGCCTCAATGATGAGCGCCTTACTGCTACCACTGGTAGTGAAGGGCATAATGGGCAAGCCAGTGTCCATGAGACTTTCCATGAACGCCAGGTTGGTATTCTGCTCGACAATGATGCCTGCTGCGTGGAAAAGATTTGCCAGTGCAACAATGCGACCTTTTTGCAGCTTGTAGTCCACATGGTTGGCCCGGTCAATATAACAAACCGACATCAACGTTACGTCGATGACGGTGAACACGGAAAAGTCATTGGTCTTGGCAAGGTCAACGCCGATGACGTAGGTATGACCGGCCTTTGGCTGAGCCTGAACAAAGCCCTGCGCCATCTCTTCCAGATTGCGGAACACAGATCCTGCATCCGAAATGAACTCGGCCAGGTATTCCTGCGAGAAAATGTTGACGGGCGTAGTTTTACGTGCATCTTCAATTTCACTTGCAGGCAGGAACGGATTGTCGGAAGAAGGCTTGTGCCAGCTCTCCCAGTCGGGAAAAGCGTCGTTTTTGCCCAGTCGATACAGATTCCAGAACCAGTTGTAACCCTTTGGCGTTGAGGCAAACAGGGCACGACCCTGCGTGGTCATGAGCATGGGTCGGATAACTTCTTGCCAGGTGTCACCAGAGGGAACAACCGCAGCCTCGTCAATGAGCACGAGATCGTATTCGCGTCCACGAGGACCATCTGGGTTGTCCAGTGACCACATTTCCACGACTGCACCGTTGATGGTCTCAATACGGTGTTCGTCTTCCTTCTTTTCCTTCGTGATGGGCGCAAGCATGTTCTTGACAATGCGCCACATGTCTGCCAGCATCTTGTAGGTCGGGCACATGTAGGCAATGCGCTTGGCCTCGGACACTGCTCGAAGTATTTCAGCACGAAGGGTAACGGTCTTGCCCCATCGTCGACCACAGTCCAGAACACGGAACCGGGCAGGCGACTCATAGACTTCTATCTGTCCAGGATGAAGGGCGAGACCCAGATAGACATTAATCCTGTTGTCCATCGACCACCTGTGCATCTATGACTCTGGTGGTCTCTTCATCCTTCTTTTGCGGAGCGCCCAGAACGAAATTGATAACAATGTCGCCCCGTCCAGATTCCTGCTTCGGGCTGTACTTCTCTGGCCGGTTGCCTTTCAGGTGAATTTCAATCGCCTTGATTTTGGCTCCGGCAGGCGTATCCGGGGCAAGCGCCATGTCAACCAGCGCATCTTCGACATCATCTACAATGGACTCTTGAACATCATCCATAAGCTGGCGGAAGGCTGGATCAGTCTCACGCCAACGATAGACCATAAACTTTTGTAGATCCGCTGCTTTACAGGCTTTACCGAGGTGCGCCCGAAACTCGGAATAGGTCCGCAGAAAGCGTTCTTTCTGGTCCTGAATCTCAGCAAGCCGTTCTTCTTCCACATTGAATGCAGGAGAAAACGACTTGATATCTCGGTCTGGAGTTTGATCTAAGCGCTGCTGCCCGTCAGTCACATGATTTAGCCCATAAACAAAGAAGCATCTAATGGCAACAGATTAGATGCTTTTGAGGCTATAGACAATTAAGTAGTCTGGGGTAATAAAACTATCCTACGAGGTGTGTATTACCTCAGAAAATCTACTCTCTCTTATGACGGGATGGCTATATTGAGAATTGACCAGAAAGAATTCACCGTTCTTTTTAACGGCACGGCATTCCCAGGGACGGGTCAGTTGCATTGCATAGTTGAACGCATTGCCCGTCGAGATGCCCATGATTTTCCCGATCTTCTCGTAGGTCGGTGTATTGCCACCGTGATCTGCGGCATAGAAAGCAATAATGAGTTCGACCCGATCTCGCTGCAATAAATCCTTGTTTGCAATGAGTTCAATGAGTTCATCGGGCGGGATCCACTCGTCCAGGTCAGGCTGGAAGGGTTTGCGTTCTGTAGATTTATTTGACATCGGTCAATGCCTTTAATCGCTCAGATATATCCCACGAGGACTCACTTAGCCAGTACTTCTTGTCTTTGCAGGATACTTTTCCATATGATACCAGTTCCCTGACATACATGTGGGCGTTCCCTGCGCTTGTGGCAGCCCCTTCCGCTATTTCGCGCATCGTGGGAAACTGTCCACCATGAGAAAGTCCATAGGTTGCAATAAAGAGTTCTATTTGATCGCGTTTTACCATGATTTTGACTTTACCATAAAAGGTCCACGGACGTTAGGACTAAAGCGTGCAGCAACAGTCAGCGCCAGTTCGATCCGATGATCAACATCCCTCATTTTCTCAGTAGACCCAAGCGATCCGAGTGCATAATCTTCGCCAGATCCACAGGCAGCATAGTTCTCTGCGTAATGATTGACCTGAAAATCACTACAGACGCAGTAGATAGTTCCATGATAGCCTACCAGAAATTCTCCGCTGCTTTCCAGATTGTTTTCGATCTTGGAGATACCATGTTCTTTGAACAAACTGCGAACGTTTTCTGCAAAAACTTTGACCATGTAGGCATCGTCAGAAACACCGTCTTTCTGCCTGGGAACAGTCAGATGATGCTGCAAGATTTGCCCCATCCTGAATGACCAGGTATAGCCAATGAGGAAGTCTCCGACCTCGAAAACCTTTGGCAGCAGGCTGGTTCGCATTGTATTGCCTACGCTGGATGAACTATCAGCGCCTATGTATACCGTGTCGTTTTTAGCGATGCCAACAATGCAGGTCATTTGTATCCTTTGCTACTATCGTTTATGCTGCTAATTTCACTGGATATTGTGGCAATATAGGCGCGGCCATCCTTAAATTTCACAATTACTTTTGTGCCCGGATATTTACCAGCCGCAACCCCCAATGGATCGTCAATGGAAATAGAGATAAAGGAGCCTTTTCGCATAAACCGTACAAAGGTTTTCCCTTCGGAATCTGGGTCGTAAATATAGCCTTCCGCAGTCCCTAATATGCCAACCTCACCTTCCTCAGTGTCTGGCGTATCGGATGGCGGACTCCACCAGGGCAAATAGAGATCAGGCCACATTTCGCGCTGATCGAAGTACCGATCCCGCTTCGACTGCCACTTGTGCTGCCGTGCATCTCGCCCCAGTCGGCGGATGGCTTCCAGTAAGGTTGTCATGATATCCTGTAAGGACTTTCCATGACAGGCGGATCATCCCCGGTAAGTTCAACAAACTCTCCGAGCATATCCGCGCGAAACCCGACCTCGGAGGAGGACTCCACCACACTGCGAAGATCCTCGGCATTAAGGAACGGGTTGGTTTTGATGGGGAACATGAAGAACGCTGCATCGAGAAAGTGCTTCTTGCTCTGGGCGAACTTCTTCAACTCGATAAACAGGTCGGTCTGGTGCTTATGGCTTGGAACAGGCGTACCGACTGCCAGCAGTTTCCCGTCTGGGATTAAGCACGGCAAAAGTTCATCGAGCAAATAAGGAGTCATGGTCGCAGGCTCATTGATGATGACGAGATCGAACTGATGTCCCCTGTATTTATCCTCGTTTTTCTCCATGTAGACAATTTTTCTGCCGCTGCTTACCACCATTGTTGTTTTGAAGAATTTGTTCATCCCGTGATTTGGACCAACAAAGAGGATTTCACGAGCATCGGATATCTCTATGCAAAATCTGCATAGTGCATCTTTGCCCCAGCGCCGACTGGTAGACACAACACGGTAGCGATCTCTGGAGTCCAGGACTAATTGCTGTCCAGTATGCGGGATCATTCTGTTGCCGCCTTGATCTCCTGATCGATCTGATCTGCCAGTGAACGCAATTCATTGGCGCGACTTTTGACCTGCATCCACGAAGCAATGGAATTAAGCAATGGTTCGTAATTGAAGTCGGGCAAAATCGCTGGTCCGTTAGGCAAAAAACGGGGAAGTGAATTCCCGCTGGCAACATCATTTAGTAGATGGAAAGCCCGAATTTCCTCCTCGGTGCAGGTTACAATAATCTCACCCTGAGACGTATAGCCAATTTGTTTCATTTCGTTTTCACTCCTTCAATAGCCTTCCGTAGTTCTTCAGCAACTCTGCCCACCTCTACCGATCTCATCTTCAAGTGCATGGGGAGCGACAATAGACGGTTACTGGCCTCGGTTGCTCTGGGCAAGTATCCGTGATACATCGGATACTGCGTGTTATCGACATAATGTACACCCGTTCCAATGCCAGCCAACTTCAGCGCATTGACCACTTCATTGCGGTTATCTACCAGTACCTGATACAGATGGCGAGACGGGACGCAATCTGGGGACATGGGCACGGTCTCGCAGACACCTGCTAACAGCTTGTCATACAGGGCTGCGATGCTCCGTCGATGCTGATTGTCATCGTCCAGATATTGCAGGGCAACCAGTCCCATTGCTGCCATGATACTGTTGCCGTTGTATTTCCAGCCAACATTCTCCACGTCATATTCCCATGAGTATCCGGTGCCGGAAGACCTTGCATAGGTATCCTTGTCGATGCCCATCCAGGACAATTTGCGCGACTGAGCATCCATTTCAGGATCTGCCCAACAGATCATGCCAGAATCGCCCGTCGGTAGATTTTTCACTGCCTGAAAGCTGAACACGGAAACATCAGCGGTTGCACCAACATGATCGCCATCTAGCCAGCGCGTTCCTGCCATGTGAGCAGCGTCCAGAATGAGCTTTAACCCATGAGATTGGCATATCTCCCAGATTTTGGCGTACTGTCCTACATTGCCTCCAAGTCCTACGAAAACTACGGCTCTGGTGCGCGGGGTGATTTGCTCCTCTACACTGTCGGGGTCCAGACACATGTACTGGTCAACATCTGCGAATACAGGTGTTAATCGTTCATACAAAATAGGATGATTCGTGCTGACGAAGGTGATCGGCGTGGTGATCACTTCATCACCATCGGACCATCCATAACTGAGTTCGTGCATTGCCAAATGAAGTCCTGCTGTCGCACTATTCAAGAAGCACGCATTTGGCAGTCCAGTGTATTTCTTCCACGCTTCTTCAAACTCAACAGTCTTGTAACCGATGCCCGTCCAGCCCTTTTCGAGACACTGGCGAATCTCGGCAAGCACTTCTTCGGTGCGAAAGACGGGGGTGAAAAGTTGGATGGAATCGCTCATTTGATCACCTGCGAATTACCACTGCCACCAACAATATTCTGTGTCGTACTGATCGGCGGACCATCGTAGCAGTCAATGATGGTCGATTGTCGTCCTGTACCATGCCAGAACGCCCACTTAATGAAGTGTCGATGTTCCATCCAGAACTCGATCAATTCTTCAGCAGCCTCTTTGCCATCGTTGCCATGCGGATACATTTCACTGGCGTTATCGACCAGTTCCTGAAATTTTTTGCGAAGTTGTGCAGGAGTCATTTCGTTGTTTTTCCTCTCATTTTGCGGTAAAATACGAATTACTGTGGTCTAGGGTAGCTCCCGAAAAGGTGGTTTCGTCACCGCCCTGACCCATATACATCTTGACGAACTAGCACAAGACGAGGTGCTAAGTGATCTACCAGCCGTCTCCAATTGGTCGGATATGCAAAAAGTGCAACGAATGGAAACCGCGAGCAAGGCTCGTAAAGGAAAAACGCTGTCTCTGGGGCGTACATGCCCTTTGCCTTGACTGTGTTGCTGCGAGAATAAGAGAAGACAGACAGAAAAATCCTCTCAAATACCGTATTTATGAGCGGAAATTTAGAAAAGAACATCCAGATCGGTATCGCACATATCAAAGAAGCCATAACGAACAGAGAAACGCAGGAAACCGTCGCCGCCGCGCTCTCAATCCACAACATGCTAGAGACTATCACAATAGATGGCGAAAGAAGAATCGTGAACTTGTCAGACGGTATGAACAAGCGACTAATAGCCGTCATCCTGATCGCGTAAAGCAAAAATCGCAGGTGAGAAGATCCCGAAAGCATAACCTTCCCTCCGAATTCACTGAAAAACATTGGTTGGAATGTCTTCAATACTTCAACAATAGATGCGCATACTGCGGTAGACCACAAGGACTGTGGCATTCTCTTTCGCAAGATCACTTTATCCCAGTTAAAAAAGAGGGCGGTTATATTCCAGGCAACATCGTACCAGCATGTCATGGTATAGATGGTTGCAATGAGAGCAAACACGACAAGGATGCCGTTGATTGGCTGACTGCAAAGTACGGAAAGCGAACAAGCAAATTGATCTTGCAAAGAATATTTGCCTATTTTCAATGGGTCGAGCATTCTAGCGCGTTACCCTCAACTGAAAATCCCGCGCAGGTTCATGCCACACACCAGGGACAATCGTAATGTTTTCACGATTGAACCCGGCATCCACTACCATATCTGACAGTGACTGCGGCGTATAACCCCAGCGGTGTCCCATTAACGGTTCATCGGGCGAACTATTTCCGAAGACTCCCCACCATCCGAACTGCTCAACCGATCTGCCATCTGGTGGTTGAATAACACCTGCGATCACTTTGCAGCAGTATGCCAGATCGGGCTGCTCAAGGATCAGAAGACCTTCAGGCAGCAAAACATCATAGCATTGCTTGAGCACAATCAAAGCGTCCTGTTTGAAGAAATGCTCGATAATGTGCGATGCTACGACTTCTGTGAATTTTTGTGACATCACTTCGTCGGGTAACGGCGGTAGCATAGCGCAAATATCAGGTTCGTTGGCAGGATTCCCATCAATGGTTACATATTCCTGCCAATGCCATTCTCCGCTGCCTATGAGCAACTTCGTCTTATTTATCACGGTCTTCCTTTCCCTTCACTAATTCTTTCCAGATTACAGGTTGTGCTGTCAAATCTTCACAGATATAAAAATGTCCGCTGCCGTCCTGCACCATCACCCTGTTACTGGGAGGTGATATCTTGAAAATAGCCAACTCTGCAAACGATGGCATTGTCATCGGCAAGATAATCGTTCTCAGTGGCTGATATATCATGCAGCCCCACCGATAGTCTCCTGCGACATAGTATGGTTTCATTGATCTCATGGCTTGAAACCCGCAAGCACCTTTATCCACTTGAGCGCCACCTTGTCCGCTGTGAATTGCTGTGCAGCGACCCATCCCAACTCAGCATCCGACTCGCGCAGGGTTTTGTCGTTTGCGCTGGACAGAGCTGCGCACCATTGCTCAGTAGTCTCTGCCATCCAGAACAATCCTATCTCCTGATAAGAAGGGATAGGCGTTCCTACCACTGGTAGACCGAGGCCATAGGCTTTCAGCAGTCGGTTGGCACTCTTGGTCATCACCCAGTTGACCGACCATTGGGGACTGCCAAACACGAACGGGAAGATCGCCATATCATGCTCGACCATCAATTGGTCTACTGTATCAGCGGACCACTGCTGCGCATTCCAGCCTTCTTTAGGCAGTTGATCCGTCTGCTCGGAGAAATGCGGATTGTTGAGATCCGTAATAATGGTCAGATTAATGCCCAGTGTACGGCAAGCACGGGCTGCATAGCATAGATGATACATGTTCTGAGTATTGCCGACCCAGACAGCGCTATTCAAGTTGTCTGCGTGTACTTTCTTGCGAGGGCTGGTCGGCTCAGTATCCAGACAATCTGGAATAACGATTGCCCCAGGGAAATGAGCGAGCTTGGACTCAGTGTCCACTGTGATCTGATCCACCTCGGCAGGGATAGGCGTGGAAATAAGATCGTCAATGTCGAAAATGATACGCTTCCCCGCAGCCTTGAACATCTTCATTGAGCCATCCTGCGGCCAGACCTTCTGATACACCACAACGTCACAATCCGATGAATTGTAACTGTTGAAGGTAACGGTATGCCCCATCGCTCGGAGCGCTGTAGCGACCTTCCAGACACGGAGTCGACTACTGGCAAAGTCTGTGCTGCCTGCGGGGAAATAGTTAATGCGCATTGTTGTCTCTCAATTCACTGAACAACTGGTCAATGGCACCAGCTTCGATATAAACGCTAGCTTTTACTGACTCTGCCATTCTCCGATAAGCATCCTCGTAAGTATCTGCCCACATACAATCAATGAAGTCTGGCTGCTTACCTTCCTTCCAGATGTCCCATGCGATGCGACGTTCAATGCCCGATTCTGCTATCTCTAGCGGAGGTGCTGTATATGTATGCAATGTCCACCAGTTAACTTCAAGCGGTTTAATTTGCGCCACATTGTAAGGGAAAGCGATGCCGCGATAATCGAAGTCGCCGCGGTTGGTTCCCACATGGAATGTCCACTGCTTTGAAATAAGAAGGATGGCAGGAGCCAGTTTGATCTTCATCGTCTGCCTACAAACAATCTATCCGACATGGGATCATAAGCGGCAAAAATATCGAGATAGTCATATGGATTAGAGGGGTAGCCATGATAATTACCAACCATATAACGTTCAAATCGGATAGTGCGAACACTAACACTGGGACTAACACCGAAGTTGAGATCGATCATGCCAATATGTTCGATGCTCATTGGTCGCCAGTTGGCGGGCCGGTCCGCCGGATGGTAGCGATTATCGACCAGCCACTTGTGAAACCGCTTGACGCAGCGCAAATAGAACGCCTTCCAGCCTTTTGCGGGATACCAGTTATTCCGATAAGGACGCATCATTGAATCGTCCTGTACAGGGATCTGTATCTCACGGGGAGAATTGTACACAAGTTCAATGGTCGTCTTGTCATTCAACTGTGGAATTTTGCTGCGCATTTCGCGCCACAGATAAAAGGCAAGCGGACCATCTCCGATAACTGACTGCAAAGGATGAACGGGCGCTCTCATGCCTTTACCCCCACATGCTCCAGTATATCCATAACACGCTGACGACTTCGTTCAAAGGTGAATTGTTCAACCATTCGATATTGTTCAGCAACTGCATTCCCATAATAACTGTTGCTGCTGAGCAATTCAGCCATCACGCTAGCCTGCGCAGGGTCAAAGGGGTCAATATGTAGTCCTGGCGCATCATTGCACCACTCAGAACTGATCACAGGTGTACCGACCATCGCGCACAGAACCTGCTGCCGACCATAGCTATGGCGCGTGTAAATGTCCACGCACATCTGCGCCTTAGCCGTAATCGCCACAAAATAAGGCCATGCGACGTGCCCCAGAAACTCAGCCTTGAGGCCAGCGATACGCGCATAGTCCGAGGTCCAGTCCCGCTGCGCTGCATACAGCACCCGACAGCCTGTTTTGCGCTGGATGGCAGCCACTGCCGCAACGTTATTGGCAGTATTGTTGTCAATGTCGATGCTGTGGTCGAGCGTGAGAATGTAGTCTTCTTTGGGCAAGTCACGATAAGGCAAGAAGAATTCTGTGTCACCGATAGGGGATGGGAGATAAAACGTTGGTTTGTTCAATAGCTCGCCATACACATTGCAATCTGCATGTGTACGCCCCCCAATGGCATCTGCCATGCTCATCTGGTGCAGCATAAACATCCAGTCTGGACGAGTCAACACAATATCCACGCAGGCATCCGGGCAGGCAATACAGTAACAGGTCGGGTTGACCGCTTTTATCTGCTCAATGTGACGCGAGTCTGTGGTGTGGAATAAGTTAACTATAACGATCCTTGCTTTCCGCACCGCATCTGGCATTGTCCCTGGTTGCCGTGTATCCCAGCGTTGCCACGGCAAATCCAACACGGTAGACCAATTAGAGACGCTTACGGTAGGCGGACCACCTGGTCCGCTTGTAACGAACTCGCCCCACACAAGCGCAAGATCACTCAGTTGCATTGTTAACCACCTTGTTCATTTCTTCCCGCACAATAAGGCGGATCATTCTGGTCAAGTCAACCGACTTCTCCAGCGGGACATAATTTGCCGCGTAATCAGTGGAGATGCCCAGTGCCACCACGCCCGGAATGCTTGCCCTCATTCTTTGCAAAACAGCATTGATAAGTTCCCCGTCTCGGCCTGCAACAATCCAGACATCATCACCCAGATTGAACATTTTCATCTTTCCCAGGTCGAAGATTCCAGGTTGAGTAGCATCAATTGGCTCAGGTAGATCACTCATCCAACATTCCTTTCACAACACCCTCAATGTATTTCTTTAAAACTTCATTGTCATTAAGATTAAGCACTATTTCCAGCGAGAAGGGCAAGACTACCATTCGCACACCGATAGGAGCCAGCCTTTCCTGGTACACACTCACAACATGATCGAGCTTTTCATGATATAGTGGCGATGCACCGAGCGGTAGTCCAAACAGTATCAGCGTCGGGCTAACAACGATAACCGAAAGCAGAATGTCAGGCGTAGCCATATTATGCAAACCTTATCGATAGGCCACCGTGCCGCGTGCCATGCAAAGCCAGTGCGGTAGCCACTACTGTTTCAGTGTTTCTGACGGGCAGAAAATCTCCCTGTCCGCCAGCGCGGTATTCATAGCCAGATAGCTCATTGATAAGCCCTTCGTCAGGAACAATGCGCAATCGCCCCATATTTAATTCCAGCGCCAGATTATTGAGCATGTCGGCTCTGCTTGCCCTGGTCATACGTAGTGGGTACACGGGTAATCCCTCCGATCGCAACGCTTCGATGTTAGGACCGCCAATGCTGGCCGCCTCAACATAGATAAGCTGCGGTTTCCATATTTTGTGCAACGCGGATACTCGATCTCGCTGCACTGCATAACCCTCACCTATGGTTCGGTCCAGCGCGACCAGTTGATGCGTTGTAGCATCCATAATGGCTACGCCCATACGGTCCATATGGTTTCCCCAGTCCAGCCCGAAGACTATCCGATGACCAACAACAGGCTTATCCTGCGGCTCAACTCTGGCATATCGTTCTGGATTGGGGAAGAGCCTCATCTCTTTGTTGCCTTTCGTGCTGGCGCTTTGGCCTTTGCCTTTGTGGTAATGGCTCCAGTACCTTCGCCTATCGTAGGCGTTCCACCGGACACTTCAAACTCATAGTGGGCAGGAGAAGACTTTGGCTCATCAATCTCACCCCACACTCGTACAGCACTGGCGCAGACATCGTAGCCAGATTCCACGGTGCGAATATCATCGAGTACGCCCGTGTTCGTCATGAGTTCACGCAGGGCTTCTTCGGACATTCGCCACAGGTCCGGTCCAGATTTTACGGGCGGTTTGGTGAAGGAGGGGGTAACAATTACCAGTAACCCCTGCGGATGCATTACGCGGACCAATTCTTTCATCCATGACACGAGATCCAGCACTGCGTAAGCCACGCTGCCTGAGATAACAATGTCATAGTGACCGCTTTCGATGGGATAGTGGTAGGGATTATCTGCCACGATATCCACATTGGAGTTGGCTTCCAGGTCCAGCCCCGTGTAATGCCAGCCAAGCGACACGATGTACTCCCTGTAGGACCCGTTTACGTTGAAAGCGCCAACGTCCAGCACTGAAGCGCCAGTCTCAGGGTAGCGTTGCAAAGCGTCAGCCATAAGGTCCAGACTTCCCTGGTGCATAATTCTCCCTATCCTGTAATATGAGCGGTTAAAATGACGATCCCGAAGAAAAACAGTGCAGCGGCAAGGCTAGCCCAGTCGGGCAGTTTCATCTTGCCACCAATCCAGCGAACCAATCCGCCTACGAGGGCAGCAACAAGGCACAACACAATAACAACCGCGGCGACATGCGTATCGACAGTCATAGATTCTCCGTTTTCTTTATTTCCTGTAGCACACGTTTTTTGTCCCAGATAGGGGCAACTTTTTCAGGTTCAGTCTTCTTCCTCAACCATTCGGCATGAGGTTCGGCCTTCAACTGTGCATCAATCTCATTGAGCACAGGGATAAAATGATCTTTCAGCACTGTCTCTACATCATAGACCAGTGCAGCCTTACGGGTACGCTCACGCAGTTCTGGCATCTCGCCTGCCTTCCAGATGCTATAAGCGTGCGCCAGACAGTCAGCGGCATCATAAGGGTCTGCCAGCATCTGATAGCTTCGCGGAATGCGTTCTGGCTGAAAACGAATACCGCTGACTTTCCAGCCGGTCAGGTTAATCTCACTGCTAGCGGCAAAATCGATGGCGATCAGTGGACAACCACACGCCTGCGCCTCAACATCGGTCAGGCCAAAACCTTCGCCATAGGAGAGCATCAGTTTCGCGTCCGCTGCGTTGTAAACATCGACCAGATGATCATCCGTGGGAATGCCAGTCACCATCATGTAAGTACCGAGGCTGCGCAGGCTACCATTACCATCGCCATCGACCAGAAGATGGTTCCCGCCGGGGAAGATAACCTTGTCGGCAATGCCCAGTTGAGCAGCCATCGCATCGATGGGATGGCCATGGACTCCAGAAGGGTCAGCGTGGACGTAAAGAAGCGCATCGGGATGGTCATGCGAAAAGAGTTGGAACGCCTCGAACATTCCCGCGAAATTCTTGCGCCCACCTTCGCCATTGTTGGCTACGATAACGACCAGGAATGCATCATCGGGGATAACCTGATCGATCAGGTTCTTGGTGAACATGTTCTTCCGCGCCTGACTTCGATCAGTGGGTTTAAACACCTCAGTCTCAATGCCGTGTGGCACATAGAGAGGCTTCAATCCAATTTCCTTCATCTGCGCTTCGCCATGTCGTGAAATAGCGATGGGCCAGCGGCAAGCATTGAACTGAGCACGCTCGTTTTGCAGAATAGGTTCACAATCTACCGGACACCAGGCTGCCCACGGGAGCGGCATCCACAGGTCTGGACGCATCGCAAAAATGTCAATGAGCGACCAGATTACACTGGTGCGTTGATGGTTCGGAAAGTATGTCTGGGCGTACAGATAGTGACCGTAGATCACGTCATTGCCGTGCTGTTCTTTGACACGTGGCAAATGCACAATGCCTGCTGCATCAGCCAGCGGAGATCCTTCCAGGCCACGATAAGCGCTGACGACTACACCATAGCCTGCTTCTTTAAGACGGTGAGTCCAGATGCGCGATTGTGTGCCGTACCCGCTGGGCATCCAGGTTGCGTTAGAGTGCCAGAGTATATTCACGATTCGTCCTTTACTACATAAATAGTCCGCTGATCTTCCCAGACCACGCGGCAACTGAACGGACCTATAGTCATAAATCCACCGAACTTGTGGGTTTCAAACGAGTCTGCCAAAAGCTCTTTAGCAACCCCCACAATTTCTTTATTCCCCCACATATACTGATAAGTGATCATGTTGTTCGTCATGTCTTTCTCACGAACGACTGTAATAACGCCTGTATCTGTCGGTCTCGGATACGACCTTATCAGTTCATCGATCTTCTTATAACCAGCGTCGGATAAGCCGCGCAGGAATTTCTGCGTTCCGATGGATCTTGTCCATACATAGGGACTATCTAGCAATTCAGTATATTCGGCATCAGTGATGACCTGAACGAAATTATCATTCGGGTGTTTCCCAGCCCTCTCTAGCCAGGGCAGTATTCTGAGCAGGTCGAGATCACTTAGGGGCATTATTTTCTCTTCTTTCTGGACTTCCGTTCAAAATCGCCAGTTTCAATGAGAGCAAGCACTTCGCTGCGTCTGACATAAGTCGAGTGATAAATGCGACCAGTCTGTTTGTATCTGGCAGCGATAACATTTGGATTGAAATAACTATGCAAATATTCATATTCTATAAGTCGAGCGACTTTGCGCAGTTGCAAATTCCCTGCCGATCCCCAGAACAACCGGGCAGCCTGACTGGGCGTGAGCGCTTCTTCGCTGTACAACTTCCACTGCGCCCAAGCAACCTTACGTCCACCTTTTGTCTCCCATAACCACGGGGAGATTTTGAGCGCAGGGAATGGACACAGCGCTTTGACCACATGCTTGACTGCATCCTCCAGAACCGATGGTTCTGCCGTGCATTCTTCTACAATGTCGATGTATTTTTGCTTGCAATGCTTCTGGCAAAGTTCAGTGAGCGATGCAGTCCAGACATTCTTAGCCTGCTTGCGAACCCTTTTAAGGACTACGGGATCAACGTTCATAGGATTCCAGCCTTTTGATAAGCGCTGACAGGTCTCGGCCTTCTATTTCCCAGTAACGGAAGAAGTCGGCATGGAAGAAAATCTCTTTCGTCATTTCTGCTATCAGGAGAAAGCCACCAGCGCCAGCATCATTCGCAAAAAACTGTTTCATCCGCGCCTGCACGTCTGCGGCAATGTCTGTTGCTGAGGATGCGTTTATAGTGACAGTGAGTTTCGACTCGCGCATTTCACGCGGAGTGATTGTGCCTTCAGGCCAGCTTTCAGAATGTCCGTTTACATTGATCATTTTACGGCTCATTGTCATCCCAATCTTCTGGTTTCTCCGCAGTCCACAACGGCGTTTTCTCCTTCGGTGGCGCTGAGGGATAAGGGACCGTGCGAAAGTGATTGCGCAGCTCTGGATAGTTGCGTCGGTGCGCCATCTTCTTTCTCATCTTTTTGGTTTTGTAGTGTCGTTTGACCATATCTTCAGCCCTTCGTACATAGCTCTGGCCTGCGCAATGCCCGCCTCTGGCAATACACCTGCTTCAAATGCTCTGAATGAACCGACTGGAATGCGAAGCGTACCAACGATGAGTTCCACATGATTCCACCAGAGACTGTGTGTAGCAGTATCCATTTTCTCAGTGATCTGTATCTGGGCATCTTCGAGATTGATCACCGTGATTAGAGGATGCTCATTGTTCTCCCATGCCGTTTTTGTCCATAACTGCCAGATGTCACTCAGGTTCATTGTGGTTTAATCCGACTGATCACTGCACGAATAGCAGACTTCCCGCCCTCAAACGCTCCGATGAGCCACACGCGATAGCCAATTATTACAACCGCAGCGATAATTAGCGGGATGTAAATGCATAGGTCGCTCATTGAGTAGCCTTCCATTTACCGAAACGCATCATCAATGCATCGACCAGTTGGTACAGATCGAAGAAAACATACTGAAGATATCTCTCTGCTGAGATTTCCAGATTGCGCCGTCGGTAGAACTGGCTACCGGCACCAACAATTAACTTCCCAGACTTCCAGTACAAACCCGCCTCAAAAAAGCTGATCGGCGCTTTCGATGAGGATGGCAACCACATAAAGATAAGGTCAGCCTTCTCCAGTGCGTCCAGTTCCCAGTGAATTTGCCCGTCTAGCGTATCTGGCGTGAATGCTGCTCGACGGGGATTGATCAGCACCAGATCGTCGTAGTCCTTCAATGTCTCAATAACTTTTGCCTGCCAGTCTTCGGCAGCACCCATATCAATTGCGCCTGCCAGAAAGACGCGATAACCAGGAACATCGACAGACTCAGGGGCAGTAATTACAGTGGTCACAGGTCAATCTTTCTGGCATTCACAATCGCTCTGAAGAAACGCTGTCGCATCTCTTCTTCGGAAAGTTCTTCAATCTTCTCAATCTCCGGCGGACCAACGGTCACTGCCCCGTCTTTCAGGGTAACAGTATTGACAACCGTCTTGTCCTCATACTCGCCACCGCAATGCACTTTGAGTGAGAGAGAAGGGCACGCTGCGCCCAATTTGAGCAACGTTTTAGCCACACTCTCTACGGTATAATTGCGCTCAGCCAGATTGCCACGCGCATTGATCTTCGCAGCAGGCCAGTCGCCCAGACCGCCAAGCCCATCGGTTACAGACAGACAGTGGAAATGCTTGTAGTCTTCGCCTGGATCGCACTCATGGCGAAGATCGCGCACCTCGGATTCGGCACAATCCCCGATAATTTGAACAGACATCCAATCGCCCATCATCTACTCCTTCACCGGCCACGGCAAACCAAAGTCTCGGCGCTTGATCTTCGCCATTCTGCCATCGGGATGATGCCAGACAATGCCTTCGATGGCATGGGGAATTTCGAGGTCCCTATCCCACAGCGCATCATGCGCCACAAAGCTACCTCTTGAAAGATAGGCGATCAGCCCGATGTAATCACGCGGAGCATCGAGCAATTGAGTCTCGCCATGCCGATAGAGACCATGCGTGTGAAGCCGATAGATGTTCCCCTGCACCTTTGGTCCCACCAGTTCGTAAGTGCCATCGAGAATTGGACGATCCGTCATTTTCGTCCAGCCCTCATAGTTCTCCATTGCTTCCCGATGCCACTTATCTTCAGGACCATCAGTAACTCGCACCCAACCGGGAACATCCCCCGTTACAGGATCGGGACCCTGCGCAGGAATAAAGTCTTTCGGGACAGGTCTGCCATTTTTGAGTTCATAACGCTTGAACATAACGCCGTTCTGGATGAGGCAGCATGTGCCATCCGTTTTCTCTGTGGCAACGCCTTCGCCTGCTAGCACCCACTCGCAGCCTGCTGCAACCTCGTCACGAACCTGACGATCAGTCTCGTAATTCCGCTCAAAGAGCGTTGGAATTTTCTTCATTTCGCATACCTACCATACCCAGTATCTCCACCAGGCCACGCGCTGGGCAACTGCGGATTAACAATGCCGTTCTCCAGCAGCCACGCCATCGACCTGTACTGAATCTCGACCATTGCGGCAGGAAACACATTGGCCCGCTCGAATACAGTGTGCCCCACGGAATCATGTCGCGTTTCGCCCATGCCAGTGCCAAGATCGGCAGTCCGACTCATGTCACCAGTCAGACTTTTCACAGTCATTTCAGACCGAAAGGCGCTGTCCATAACAGATTGACCAGATGCCCTTGAGTACGAGGCTGAAGCACGGTAAACAGGCGCTTTCTCAGTGAAGATCGCCACGCCGATCACGCCAACATTTTCTGCACTGCCCGTGGCCTGCGCAGCAATGGAAGACGCTGGGTCGGAGAACACAAAATCACGGGTTGTATTGTCATCGATGCGCCAGCCGTGATTTGTCCATTCTCCGGTGATGATCATGCCCTTATTACTGAGCAAAGCTAACTGGTCCCGCAGCACATCCCGACCATCCACGCTTTCCAACACTTCGATGCGTCCACTTACCCGATGGCGCACCACAATGGCGTAGGCTTTGCCCGGTTCTCCAGCAATCCAGTTCCGCCCGTTCTTCTCGTAGATGGGCAGCGGCAGACCATCTACTGCAATGGCAATATCGACACCGCCTGGTAACACAATCAAGTTTCTCAATTCAGCCTCCTATTCGTTATCGTACCGATGATGTTTGTTGTGTAGTTCAGCGAGCTTGTCCATCCAGACTTTGGCTGGAACACTCTCGTAACACACCTTGCATAGAAAATCAGGCGGATCGCCTTCCTGCACTTGAATGAGATCCACCGTGCGCTTTTCATGACACAGATTGCAGGTGAAGGTGTCCAACCCCTGCTCCGCGCATACATCGCAGATATAGCCATCCTTCGAGACTGACCATGCGCCAACCTTGTGGATGCCAGCACGCGCCATCTGCGCTTTCTGGTCAAGTTTATTCCACACAGGCCAATGTCCATGCCATTCGCTCAGCATCGGCATCATCGGATTGCCACAGATGGGACATTTCTTTATCTCTAGCGCAAAATCCATGTAGATTTTGCTGCCAGACTCGTTAGGCTTCAGGTTATGTGGCGTGAACTCTGCAATGTCGATCTTCAAGTCTTCTCGATGGCGCACTCCTTCATAGATCAAATTCTTCAACTGTCCCTTCAGGTCGCCAAGTTCAGGCTCAGTCGAGAAGCCCGTAAAGTGCGACAGATACAGGACAACTCTCGATGGATAACTAACCGTGTTGGCTATCACTTCTGAGATTTTTCGAGTAAGTTCTATATCCACATCGCTTTTGAAGGCCAGGATAGTCTCCTTATCGCTCAGAGAGATAATCGTCAACTCATCGGAGTTCACAATGCTGGGCGACTCTAGCGCCGTCACTGGCAGTTGCACATTGATAGATTTAACGGTCATGAGGATCACGCTTCATTTCTACCAGTCCACCTGGCGCATCCTTGCCGTCCCACGTCTTTGTGTGATCTACCCTGTCGCGCATGATATAACTGCCATCGGGCAGGAGCGTCACCGTATAATGTTTGTGGCATTCTGAGCAGAACACATCGAAACTGTCAGCATTGTCACCAAAAACCCATCGACCCCTGTGACCTGCTGGACACTTAAGATTAATTTCCATTTTTCACCTCGGCCTGTGGGGGCAGCGCTGCGATCAACGTTGTGCGTATCCAGTCGGCAGCCGTGCCCTTCTCGGTCAGCTTCTGGTAATAGGTCCACAGCAATTTTTGCTGGGCATTATCCATGTCCAGCGTTACTGGCTGAAGGCGCTGCACATTGACCAGTTTTTTACGTGACATGTTACTCAGATTCTGGAGTAATTTGATACCAGGCGATTGAATTGCTCCGCACAACTAGAACCCCCAGCGCTCCTGTTACACGCAGAATATCCGCGTCCTCGGAGAATTCACCCTCAAACTCTTCTCGCCCCTCGTCACTAACCGAGTGCATTTCCAATAGCTGCCCATCGTGCAGCTTAATCTTTATTGTAAATGTCGGGTTTTCCATGTTATTCCCCTTTTCTCATTTTATCTGCCACGTCTTTTGAAGATGTGACCACGCGGGCTGTAGATCCACGCTGAATAAGCGCACCAATGGCAGCATCGAAAGCTGAAGCAAAAGAAGTGTGATGCTCAATATCCCGTCCAGCCTCCAGAATGTGCCAGAGGCCATCCTTGCCTTCCAGCATCACCAGCGCATGGGCGTGCAATCGTCTGTTGAGAATCTTTACCGCCTCGCGCATATGAGTGCCGTCGGCAAGCATTCCACGAATAATTTCTTCAGTTGATTCGTTCATTTTATTTCCTCAAATGCTTCGGCAGTCCAGGGGAGGACCACTTTGAAAAAGTTATCGTAAATCACCTGAGCATAGACGCGAATTTCATACTGGGCATCGCTGGCCATGCGCAAGCGCAGGAAGTTCATCAGATTGTGAGCATCGATCTTAATCACGCCCGTGTAGTAGACTGCAAATCCGGGCAGGAACAACCGTGCAATCTCCCGTGCCACGCCCTTCTTCAGCGCTGCCTCATACAACTCATACGAGTGCGCGTAGTGGGCAATAAGGGCTGCTGTGGTCTCATTGCCCACAGCCTCGTCCAGTTCGCCTTCACTGGCCTGTTTGTTGTTCTTAGCCTGCTGCCGCCAGACATCCGGCACATAGAAGTCGTTTTCCTCAAAGGGGGTATAGCGGCCCGATTGCAGGTTAATATTAAAAGTCCGGTGTCGGACCAGTTGCCACCATGTTACCAGTGGGGCACGCAGCCTGAACTTGAACTCGACCATCTCAAAGGGACTGGTGTGATGATTGCGCAGCAGGTAGAAGAGTAACTTCTTGTCGGACTCTGCGCCCTTGCTCTGTCCGAGGAAGGAAACGCGAGCTGCATTGACAATGGCGAGATCATTGCCCATGACAGATTGCAGTTCCACGAAGCCTTTGTCGAGCACAGGAATAGTATTGCCGATAGGAGCCTGCGCTTTGGGATGTCGTTCACGCAATTCTTCCCATAAATTGTTATCTATCAACTCGTCATCAGTTAATTTGTCGTTACCCTTTTGCATCCCACACCTTTGCTCTCAAGTCTTTGATATAAGCCTGCGCCCACAACGGCAATTCCGACATTTTGCCTATAAGCGCTCCGTCCACAAACAGTATATTTTCGTCTTCAATGTAGGCTGTACGTTCATGCTTTAGTCGATCATACTCGGATAGAGCACGCACTTCGTCTATCAAGTCCTGCATTTTACTCATCGATCTCCGCCATTCTTTTTCTTCTCCTTATCCTCATCTCCTGGACCTGGACCAGCGCCCGCGATAATCCCAAATCCCACAATAGCAATGAAAACAGCCAAGACAGCGATAAGCACTTTCTCTGGATCTAAAAACAAAGAAAAGAACAGGAAAGCGGCAAAGTGCATTGCGATTAGTCCTACGAGTACTTGTTTGTCCTCGGCATCCATTTTTATAAACTTATCTATCATTTCTTGCGTCCCATAATTTGGCTCTCATGTCCTTGATGTAAGCCTGCGCCCATAGTGGCAAGTCCGCCAATTTACCGACAATAGCGCCTGTGAGGCATATAAAATCATCGTTAATATAGGCTTCGCGTTCACGCGCCAGCCGATCCCTTTCGGCAAGGTCCTTTATCTCATCGATGGCATCCTGTAGGGTGCTCATTACTGATCTTCGCCCATATAGTTGTCCATCAATCGTTCGACTTTTCCCTTTAATTTCACATTATCGGCTTCTAGGGCTTCAATCCGTCGGAGCGCAGCCACCAGATTGGCGACCAGAAACACACCCCAGTGATTATTGGTATCCAACGTCGCAGGAAGATCAGGCAACTTGTAGCCATAATCGGTAGAGAGCACGTATAGGGGCGATGAGGTGAGGCGATTCAGATTGTCGAGTGCTTTCGCTACCAGTTGGTCATCAGCCTTACGGGATAGGTCGGAGAGGATTACGCGCGCTTTCACTGTTTGTTGCACGCGAAACTCGAACTCTTCCATCGATGCTGACATTTCCCATAGCTGGTTGATGGTAGACAGATACAGGATGGCACTCATATCGTGCGCGGAGGCATAATTCATTGCTTCGATTGGAGCAGGAGATTGCATTTGTTACCTCGTAATAGCGCAGGTCATGGTAAATCCGGCTTTTGTCTGCTAAGTTAAAAGGGGCATGACCTACGCCACGATCTATCCTATCAGAACTCCTGTTCGGAGTGCATTGAGGTTACGTTAAGGTTTCATGCGTTGCGCATGTATTATTCATGCATTGGATACATAGCGAAGCTATTTCAAAAAACGCGCAAGCATATTGGCGACTTGCCCCAGCAGCCCGACCACAACAAGATCGATTCCGATAATAGCCAATAACATAGCTGGGAAGGGTAGCGGATGAAATATAATCAAAACAAACACACAGCCTGCATCGAACAGTGAGAGCGAAAGTAGAAAGTGCCCAGTTAAGCGTGTGTCGTCATCCATTTTGAATTCCATGTAATATTCGTGCAAGACGTTCCCGAAACTCATTAAAATTCTCAGGGCTGGCATCGATGCCCAGATTTTGCAGTGCAAGGTCGATGATTTTCTGCTGCCGCTCGATCTCATCGGCAGCCTCCACCATAAACCGCGCAGTGAGAGGCAGGCGTTGATCAGCGTTTTTCTCTGCCATCAATCGCAGGTTGTTGAGCAGGATATCCTGACTCACCTGAAGGTCTTTCATGGTCTGGGCATCTGCGTTACTTATTGTCATTGTTGCCTCGACAATCTACTGAGTGCGCCATCTGGTTATCCTTCACAGCGAAGATGCAGGTATCCCCTACATTGACCAATCCGATCTGTTCAGCGTACAGGCCAACCACGGCGGGTTTGCCGTTGCTGTCGAGCACTACATAGGTCGTTGACGTGCCTGAGAAAAGAGTCGCGTAGGTGCGCACAACCTTGCCTGAAACAGAGGTGGTAGGCGGGTTGCTGATATAATTGGACAGCACAGAGAAAAAGACTAAAATAAGACCAACTATCATCAGACCAATAAAGATCGGCAACAGCCATTTCAGCCATTCGATGGTATCAATCCATATGGTCGATCTTTGTTCATTCATGATACGCGCATATCCTCATACTTCCATCTATTCCAGTTTAAGGCCAATCCTTCGCCGCACTCCATGACCAGATACTGCATAAGGTCATAGCCATTACTAAGTGCCTGCGCCAGCTCCGATAACCGCTGATTATCTTTCTCCAGCATAATTCTCTTTTCCAGCACTTCGCAATCTGCGTGGACCCGATGCCATGTCTGACATATCTTCATATAGGGACACCATTCGCGCAGTAGCCTCCCTGAAATCCACCATTGAACGCCAGACGGGGAGACTTTGACGTGGCACAATCTCATCTCGACCATCTCTCTCAGGTCATCGTACAGGTCATTGCTGGAAATATGATGACTGTTGATGCAGTGGGCAATCATGAGCAAACCCAGAACTTCGACCTGGCCTCTGGATGGGGACAGTTTGATAGCAGGTTCAGGGATCATTCTGGCCTCGGCAGTCTAGGGATGGACGGGTAAAGGTCTGGCAATGTTACCTCCCATTGCGCTGCGGATCAGTGCTTGCACTTCATCAATGGTCTCAGTGCAGCGAATCGAGTCGCCGCTAACGGTCTTTATCAGGGTATCTCCATCGTCACGATAAACGTACTGTATCTGTCCGACCAGAATCAACACAGGTCCAACATCCCTTATGCCAGTAACTCTAATCATCCCATCCACCTGAAGCCTTTCCGTATGAGTAGTTCTTTCATTTCCCGCTTGAAGGCCCATGCGCCCTGAAACTTCACCCGCTTGGAGAGCGTGTGGATCATTCTGGCGTGCCACAGGTCCAGATGGGATGGGTCTTCGTCATGATTGACCCACAGATCATGCCACGCACATGTAAACGGCTGCGTGTTCTGGACAGTCCACTCCAGTGCATCGGCCTCAATAATCCTCAACCGATCAGTCTGTGGCATATAAGGCTGGACCAGCTTAAGCACATCGGGCGAGTTCTCAATAACAGTAATATGCTCGACCTTCGGATTGAGCAGCAGTCCCCTGACGACGCAGCCCAGACCCAGCCCTGTTACCAGCACATGCCCGTAGGCTTTCATGGCGAAGCCCAGATGGGTGCTGAGTTCAAAGGGTGTATCTTCCATGACCAGATCGCCAGGAGGGTTGTTGTAGAGCGTGGCATCAGTGATGCAGCGCAGATAAGTATAAGTTCCGGCGGGAAGGGTGATCATCTTCCAGTTGCGGTAGGTCGTGTGATCCTTTTTGATACGGTACTTGCTAATATGCCACAGACCGGAGTATCCGGCAGGGATAGCCTTAGCGCTCATGGCAGCCAGATAATCTTTAGCGTTCATTCTATTTCCGAATCTGCCTGCGCGGCATCCATTGCGTCCTGTCGGGTCGGGAATCTGTTTTTCCCACCAGCAACGATGAATCCCTTGTACGCATCGTACCGCACCCAGCACCATTTGCCGTCGCCGTTTTCTTGCCCAACCACGTAGGTGAGACCTTCTTTCACCTTTGCCTCCCACGAAATAACAGGCTCTCGTTTATCCTGGGGGACGTGGCTAGTTTCTCGCCATTCCAGTGTTGTCATGCTCGTCCTGTCTCCTGGTCGATCTTGCGGATAATCTTACCATCATCACTGATCTCATTGACCCAGAAATCCCACGGCCCCACATTGTCCACCGTGTCCCAGCCAATATTATTGGCACGGATCAGGTCAGTGATCACACTCTCATCGTAGGGATCACGATCAATGGTCTCTGTTCCACCGTCAAAGCAGCCATCATAATCTTCACCGGTGCAATCGTGGCAGAATATAACGACTTCGTAATGCATCAGTTGCTCTCCCAACTGCGATAAACGGCATCGACAATGATCGAATCGATGGCCTGTTTTTCTTCTTCGGTTGCCCTGTCGTCACATTCCCGATGAACACGGTAGAAGTAGCTGCGGCTGTCACCTGGGACCATCAGTGACGGGGAACGCATCGGCTCACTCAACTTCTTATGGCAGAAGGGGCACTCCATATCAAAGCCAGGGTCATAGGCTGGAGTGTTGCTATCATCATCAAAGTACCCGAACATTTTGTTCATCCCCAGTAACTCGATAGCCACCACTTGGGCTGCTCATTCCCGATTTCAATGTTGTAGGTCTTGCAGAACTCAATGAGCGCTGCCACTTTATCAGGACTGACTACCAATTCTGCCGGGTCGAATGCTTCTGGCGATCCCCGATAAGCCACCTTAATGCTGGTCGGTACAGCCAGAATGATCATCGGATACTCACCGCTGCAATAGTTAATCTCTGCCACGGGGAGAGGATGAGCAGCCTCGAAGGCATTCTTTTCATTGAAGTAAGGTGCGTATTCTTCTTTTGTAGGCCGTTTCCCATGAAGATAGATGGCGTTCTCTCTATCTACGTGCGTTTTAGCCACTGCCATCCTCTGGGCGTAAATCTCGTCATCAGCATAGATAGGATGTTCAGGCTTGAACTGGCAGATGCCATTAATCCACCAGCCATCCATATCGTTATCGTCCTCATATTCGCCGGAATTCCAGGGCAATTCAGTGCCCTCTTCCAGCATTATCCCGAAGCATATCTGACCATCGGCTGATGTTGACATTAGTACACCGCCCAGACTTCGATGGTGCTAGCTTTTCTCAGCACCTGGATCAACTCCTCGTAAGGATTTACCGAATCGCCTTCGTTCAAGGCCGCCAGAACTTCCAATCTGGGGATATCGTCTGTGTCCAGCACTGTCGGGAAAGCACCGAAGACCTTTTCCATTTCCGAAATGAAGGTCGATGGTCCATTCACGTCCAGACTCGTGCCTTCATCGAGCGGTTTCCATAGAATTGATGCGGTCATGCCAGATTCCTCTCTATCTTGAGGGCGAAGATGTTTGCCCAGTTCGATGGGAGAAGGATGCCAGTTGGTTTAATGCGTTATTGGTCACTTCTTCTCCACTTCCGCCAGTATCGCCCCAGCAATCACTTCTTCGTCATCTCCATATGGATTATCAGGGGAAGAGCGTATTACCGATATGGCCTCATCACACCACGCAAGTGCATCTCGCATCCGTGGGGCAATGTTTTTCAACGACTCCATGGCCGCTGCCATCGGATTGCTACCCTGAGCGGCATCACGCGCCATCTTGAGGATCATCAACTTTTTCAGGTTGGGACCAATCTTACGATCTGCCATTTTGCCAGCGCTCCAATGATGCCTGCGCAGCTTGCCGTGCTTCCTGAGCAGTAGTGCCTTCCCCGAAATCATGATAGGCCGCAAAGACAGCCCCGCTGCGCTTCGTTGTTGTAGTCCACACCCATTTGTCGTTATATAAATTGTGACTCACCACCATCATGCAGTTGTAGTCGGGAATCGCAGTCTGGCAGGAGTAGAGGCTGCTATTATCCTTCCATTTATAGACGGAGGGTTGCCACGTCTCTGGCTTTTCGTAACCCTTATCGGTCAGCCACTCCTCGAACATCTTGCGCTGCTCAGCGTAAGCGCCCTTCGCTATCTCCACCTCGTGGCGCATGAACTCCTCGGCAGTTATTGCCATCCGCCACTCGTCCAGCAGGCTACAAATAACATGAGCGTCACCGTCGGAACGATGGGCATACTGCTGTTCAAGAGCATCAGCACGCCATTTGGTCAGTGGCAGCCAGACACCATCTTCCGCCGGAGCAGGGACTGCCACAATCCGTCCTTCTACCCCATCGTAGATATGGTACTTTGCGTCGGGCGTTTCGGGAGTATCTTGAAGCCACTTGAGCCACATCAGTGCCAGATCGAGATTGTCAGTGCTATGACCTTCGACCATATTCTTGCCATTCCAGATCGAGTATCGGAGTTTCTGCACCTTGTTTGCCTCAATGATCTCCAGCAGTCCTCTTATATATTTCGCTGCCGCCCGTGCCACGCCAGCAGCCTCACGAGGCATCCAGCCCAGTTGTCTTTCATCACTCCAGACTGCCAGCGCTGTACGCGCCCCGGCAAGCGATAGCTGTTGAAGACCAGGCAAATCTGGCAGTGGCTGTCGGTCTATCAGATCGAATTGCGCCAGTCCGCCTGCCTGTCTGTCTCGGAGAAATTGCTGGGCTTCAGCCAGATCGTCGGTTTCAAAGGCATCCCACCTGAAATCGAACTTTATGCCCTGGATTAGATACCGTTTTGAAGTAATCACCTCCACCGTACTTGCGCTCACGCTGAACTTCTTATCGGGTATATCGAGATACACCACCACAACTTGATATTCGCCCACCTGTACAACCTGCGCCTCGGATGGGACCCGCACAACTCCACCCTGGGCATTCACTGTAGCCTTATGGACGAACACGCGCTGTCCAACTTTTATCTCCACGCCATTGCGGTCATGCAGTGGCGCTGGTCTCTCGACATCAATCCTTATTTTCGATGCAGTGTCCAGTATCTGGTACTTCACCTGCGGATTGCGCGACTGGAGTTCCCTGACCTCCTGCACAGCGAGTTGCAGATCATCCGTGTCATAGAAGTTGACCGCACCACCATCGTTCTTTATCTGCACGACAAATCGTTTCATTCTATGTCATCCTCATTGAACTTCTTCGCCCACGTCACTGCCAGCATCTTGGCTTCTTCGGGCGTATAGCATTTACCCCAGCCATCTTTCCGCCGGATGTTAAGATCCTTGCCATACTGTACATCCCAGTACCAGTGGGCTTCACTCGGAAAGCCTGCCATCCGATTGAGATCGTACTGGACCCGAATCTTTACCCCGTTGACCACTGCCTCGTAGCGAGGGTTGATCTTCTCGTCCACTGTCCAGTCCACATCTCTCACCATGTTGGTTCTGGCAAGGTACGTCAACTCTTCCACACCTGCGGCATCCTCATCTATCAGAAACTGATACTTCTCACCCATCTCGGCAAGGCGGATCAAGTCCGGCAGAATATCCGCCAGCTCTTCTTCGCTCAATCCGAGAAAATTCCAGTTGACCAGCCTATTGTACAGAGACTTCGCCCGTTGGATTACATTCTCAGCCATCTATTCCCCTTACCACATCAACAGCATCACGGCTGCCCCGCCCAACAACACCGCACAGTGAATGCCTGCCAGCCAGTAGTCATCGAACGTCAGGCTGCGCTGACTGGCTATATATCTCAATGTCCTGATCACATACACGAAGACCATCATGGCGAATATATCTACTGCGATGATGATGGCGTGGATGATCAATCGACATCCTCATAGGTTATCTCATCATCGGATGGCGGGAGTTCTTCGTCTGGCACCGGATAACCATATTCAATCTTCCCGTCTGGCGATTGGAACTCTGGGGAGAGGATGCCAGCTTTGCGAAGATGCTCGACAGGCTGGGCAGGCAGCGCTGCGATCAGTGTCTCTATCATCCACTGCGATGCCTTACCGCTCAATGCCAGCATACCCAGATATTCGTGTAACCGCTTCTGCTCACTGTCATCGGAGGACAGGTTGAAGCCATGTCGCCAGATGTCTACGTTCTTTTTGTGGGACATATGTCACCTTTGTGTAACCGTTACATCACTGTTGAGTAAGGGTTACTCAACCCTTGTGTGACTGTTGTGCGTCACGCGCCTTGCCATCTTTCGTGGGTCAGTTCGTAGAACCGATCATATACATGATCGTCATCCTCTGGGACGAAGGCAGGATCAAGTATCTTCAGCACTACCTGCTCGACGGTCAGATCATCCTTCGTGACCAGTCCATAGTCATATCCACCGCTGTCGATGTCAGGGTAGTAGTAGAACGTCTCGCCTACCAGATCGAGCGACTTTATGTCCAGCTTATCCAGATCGTATAGCCCGATCACCATTTGTTGGAAGTCTCGTCCAGCCTGGTTGTTGCCCATCAATACCTCGTTGTTATTTACTGTCTATGATATGACCTCATATATCGTCTGTCAACACTCTTGTGTAACCGTTGAGTAAGTGTTGTGCTACCGTTGTGTAACTGTCACCCAACTGTTGTGTGATGGTCTATTTGAGAGTTGTCGTTTCATTGCGGAAGTGTTGATGCTCATCAATGATCCAGTTCGATTTTTTGATCTGGCCTTAGATCAGCTAACGCGACTGGGGCATCGCGGCTCGGCTATTAGTACCCCTCCGGGGATGGTATTATTGCAATGTTTACTGATTATTTCCGATAATAACTATTATCGCGTAAGGTCGGCAAATTATGCGATAGCTAGGCGCTGGATTGCGATTGTGAACGATGGCACAAGCGCGGTTAAGTTCATTAACGAAGCATTGCCTAAAAATTGATTTAAAATTGTTTAGTTCGTTCACTAAAGAATAGTTTCATGTCTCTAAGCAAAACGTAGTATTTAGCTTGCAATCCATAGGATCGGTTAAGCATGTTGATTGCACTATCTGGAATAGGATAGATTGGTACACTATGCGAGATCATAACGTACACATGAGGATTAGGTCGACGACCATAAATCAGGCGATAAGCCTTATTGATCGTCATAGCATCATGACAGTTTTGAGTCCACAATTTTTCTGCGAAGCATTTACCGCGCTTCGTGGTCCAGAATGCCGGGTCTATCCCTTCGCACCATAACGGTATTAAATCACTTAGTTCTATCATAGTTAAGCGATTGTAGCACGTAGCAGGCGCAAGGCGCAACGATGCATCGTAACAGTACTGAATTACAGGGCCGCAATCGATAGCGAAGCATAGCACGAAGGATTGCGCAATCGATGCAAGGCGAAGCATAGGCCAGGTCGTAGCAGGCGCGATCATAGTCCAGTGTTATCGCCTGCTCAATTTGCTGGCAAGGTAGAACAGAATAGAACATAAACCTACGCTTTGAAAATTGGTGAAAATTGGTTGTCTAAACCTATTGACAGTGTACTGCAATAAGAGTATAATTCTCTCATAAGACGCGAGCACACACGAAGGATTAAACAACATGTTTTCACTAAAAGCCACAATCGCCGAAAGAAACAACGAAACAATAGTGATGTTTTCCGACGAAGGTGCGAAGTTTCAGGAAGATTGCTTAAACACTGTCGGGTTAGTCAAGTTCTCACCCGCTCACAAAATGATCGGTTCACTAGTAACGGCTATCAACAATAACCAGATTTCAGTAAGCGAAGCAACCAAAAAGTTTAACGCCGCATTAAGCAACTAAGTCAATCGACACAATAAGGGATAAGCTACCATGATCACAAATTGCCCTAAGTGCGGCGGACTCGGTCACATTGCCTGCTATGGTCACATAGCGCAAGGTGCGTGCTTTAAATGTAATGGGACGGGCAAAATTAATGCACCGGTGGCACGCAAGGATCGCAAGGTGCAATCCCCTGAGCGCAAAGCAGAATTAGCGGCATTAAAAGCAGATAAGCTAATTATTGGTACAGTCGATGACGCGATCAAACGTGCCATTGATGCTATTGCAGATAAGCCATCGTATAAGGCAGAAATAAGCTTGCTTATCAATTGCTTCGTGCGTGAGGTAAGCATAGCAGGCTTGACACTCTACCAGGCAAGGATCGCAGATGAGAAGTTAAGCAAGGCGATCTACCGCTTGCCATCTAGCAGCGATCTATCCTGGTTGACTATCAACAAGCCTTACACGCTTAACGATGGCATTATAAAGCAGGCAATCCATAATCACATAGGACGGTAAAAAATGATCGAACGAATAAGCATTGTACGCAAACTCATAGAACTAAACCAGAAACAACTTGAACACGATCAATTGATTCTAGAGTCCTCGTCTTACAATAGCGCTCAATGGTTAGTTTATCGGCAAGCGGTAGAGTCAGATAAACGGACAATTGAGCGTTATGAGAACGAATTAAAACAATTGGAGAATCAATCATGATCGCATTAACCATAGTCTCACTTCGCACCGGTGATCTTGTATTGCAAGACACGTTTAACGATAGCTTCGTGTGGGAAATTATCGCCACATACACAGAATGCACCGATCTTCCCTACGATTGTACTAGCTTCGTAGCAGGCGCGTTTTATGTGGCCCTGGATGATATCGATAACTGAGAATTTTCGTTATGTGTCTGTTATGCTAATTCAGTAAATTGGTTATTGACAGTACACTGCAAAAAGCATATAATGGTATTCATAGACACGCGAGCACATGAGGGTAACGAAAATGAACGGGTTTAACTTCACTTCACAGAATTGGCAAGTCGACGAACACGAAGTAACGCCTACATTCGATAATGATGTTTTTAGCGCCATCGCCGCCGGCCAGGCTTGTGCAATTGCCCGTAAAGATAAGAGCGGTATTGAGTTTTTCAAGAGCATTGCAAAGAAAGGCAACATCGCATCGTTAACCAGCAAGGAGCAATCCCTAATCCGTATCTGGTATATGCGCTCATTGGAGAGCTAAGTCAACATGAACACGGTAAACGATAAGCGCCTGCTCTTAATCTCAGTACTGGAAGATCGCCGCACCAATGCCATTATGCGGGGAAACTTCAAAACCGCGAAAAACTTAACACGTTGGATCTGCTTCTTGCGTGGTCCTGCTACCAGATACGATATCGCGGCCCTGTATACAGAATATCGATGCAATCATGAAACTATCGCGCCTGCTCAGTTAACTCTATTTTAAAAGGGGTGATCACCATGAAACAAGCGAAGCATATGAAACGCGCCACGCGTAACAATCGGCAATTTGTCAAGGCTTATCTCAAGTCTAAGACTCGCAAGTTCTAAAAGGATATACCAATCATGATCAAGTCAATGTTTTCTATCGATGATGAACCGGGCGTTATCTATCCTGGTTATACAGATGAACTAACCGCTTACATGGGGTTTGAGGATCCTTCGTTTGAACTTGCGATAGTACTGGAAATTTTAAAGGATCGGAGCGTCGAATATACATTCGATAACGATACTTTCAGCATACCAGAATTCGCGGATTTTACGCCAGAAAACGTATACAGCGGATTCGATATCGCCATCGATGGCGAAGTGAAGCACGTGTATAACGTGGGACAATGGTTGTTTATCTGGAATAGGGCGGTTTAGTAACACATAGCGCCTGCTAATTGGAGTTAGCAGGCGCAATTGTGAGACTAAGCATATTACAGGGGATATCATCGATGTTAACCAATGGTTGTAGAGTAGCAGGCATATACGATGGCAAGTCATTTACTGGCAACTTGTATGAGTTAAATCATATTAGCAGTATTGAGTTAGACAATGGGATCATAGGGTTTGACGGGCGATATACTGAGCGCTTGCATATGTACACTGATAACCATAAGGCAAGCCAGCAATTTTGGGAAATCCCAGAATCCCCGGTTAATAGTGAATATGCCATTGGTGATCTCTCCGAGATTGCACGCGAATCCCTTGCCAAACAATTTAAGCCTGTAAAGTTAAGTGAATATCGCGCTATGGTGCAAAATAGGTTAATGACCTATAAGACGGTAAAGCAGGCAGTAACTTGTGAATATGGTCATAAGCATATGATTGATCGTCGTGTCCCGGTTGCGCCTGCTATCGATGAGAAGCTTCTCAATATTGAATTCTTTTTCTACTGTTTAGCAGAATACGCGCGTTATCTGGAGGAACGTGAGTATGTGGCACGTAACGAAACGTGGAATCGCCTGGCTCGCAAGTTGTCATTGTCGGCAATTGCCTATGATGGCACGTTTGAGGGACTAGATACAGAGACAATTAAGCATATACGTGCGGAATTGTCGAAGCAATACGACGATCTATGCTTCGATTATCAGGTCAAAATCTATGGTGCGAAGTATATGCCGCGTCATATCCGATCTTGTGAGCTATGCTACAAAAACGATCTAGGCAAGCGTTATAGTGCTTACCTCGAAGGGATTAAATAACTATGTGTAACGCGAAGCATGCCTATAAATCAGCATACCGTAAAGAGCGCCAGTACTTTAACAACCTGATAAATCCCCTGGATTATCATGATCGCTATGTCGATACTCTACAGGAAAAACAGACTCGTGAGACCTATATGTTTTGGGACGGTATGCAGAATCCGTGGAGTAATGATCGTTACTTCGATGCAATGATCGCCTGCTATGCATCGAAGTCAATCTATACGCTTAAAGTACGATCTATGATGCTATGTCAATCATGTGGTGCGGTAAGTGATGAGTTAGACCATGATACTTGTCCTCATTGCCTGCTTATGGCGAGTCAGGCACTACTTAACGCTGCCAATGATACTTATGAGGATATCGCCAAAATATGGATCAATACCTTCGTGTGGCGTGATGATAATTACTTCGAGATTCAGCGCTTATACGATGATGCAAGCCAGCACGTGCAAGCAATGATCAATCTACAGGATGAGTATCATGTGGCATATTACAATGCCACCGGTAAGGAATCCTAACATGATCCTGCTACTATGTGCAAAGAATCCACGCACGAAGCAGGAACGAAACTACATTCTAAAAATGTGCTATAAGGCTGCCCGCGCGGTAAATGGCGATAAGACTGGGAATAATAATGGATCGAGAGTCTTAGATGGCAAGGTGATCATTGTAGACTTAGCTGGCAATGCCAGAATTGAAACACAGACAACATATACTCATCGCCCGCTCTTCACATGGATAGACCAGGACTAAAACAACATGAAAACTAAACGACAAGTTGCGCCAATGCTCACAAAAAACCAGTTGATTGATCTACTCATTACAGGAATCGCGCATGAACTTGTGAGCGATTATAAAAGCAACTATCCCTCGATTCAAACGCCTGCTAAGAATTACAAGACAATTGAGAAGTTAGTAAAAACAGGCGTTTTTAAATGGTCTCGCATATACCAATCGGGTGATCATGGTGCTGGCGTATACTTTACTGAGCAGGCGCTAAAACGATATGAGAAAATGATCCGAGATCGCGCTTATGGGATCGTGCTCCGAGAGTCAATCTTTGATCTTAAATACGCTCCGAGATTGCGTGAACAGTTTGCAAACGAATCATGGTTAAAGTACTGCAATACCGAGCCAACTATCTGGCGCTGGTGGAATCACGGTAAGGGAAGTGCTTTTGAGTTTTTAGAGATAACGTTTACTAATGGGCTGGATCAACGTGTCGAGATTAACTGCAATTATGACACCGATTGTATGGTCTCTTATGAGGAACGTTTACAACATGCTGATCTGCAATACTCACGCGCTGAAATTGCACGTCTACCAATGGTAGAGCTATATCCCTTCTCACTATAGAGGATTCTAACTATGAACACTAAACAAGCCTATGTCGAAGCCTACCGCGTATACCGTCAATTTGATGGATCTTGCACCAATTTACAACTATATAGAACGTCTATACTTTGCAAGTATGGCACTATAGGCGCGAAGGCAATTGAATCGAGGGATAACCGATCCTATGCTTCGCCAATGCCAACAAAAAAGCATGCTTATCCTGCTATTTATCGGGCAACCTATCGGTTAGGGCAAATGTACGAACGTTCGATCTTGCTGGCAAGGTTTACACGCAATCCAGGAGACTACGACAAGGCGATAGAAGCGGAAAAGATCTTAGATGGCCTGGTGCGAAGCAATCCAGAACACTGGTTATATACTGATTTTGTCAATGGGCGCAATTCCATCCGCGCGGCCCGACAATTGGAGTTGATCAATTTATAACACTTTCGTTATTGACAGTACACTGTAAACCTGCTACAATTCGATACATAAGCAAATGAGGGACTAAACCATGACAGTAACAAACAACATGCGCCAGAATTGGCAACAATTGAGCGTAAAAAGCAATAATCCTGATTTCAAGCCTTTCTATGTGCCAATGGCGACAAGCTACCAGGGACGGCGCGCCAATTATGATTATGCAAGGGTTGAGTATACTTTCGAGTACTGGGCAAAGTCATTGCAAGGCGAAGCGTCGAATGATCCTTACCTGAGCAATCATGATACAGCATACTTCGCCGACGAATACCGGCAGGCTTATGAAAAGTTTTTAGATAAGTTTGCCAGCATCGAAGCAGACAAGCGCCAAAAGGATGAGCACGCGGTAAGGATCGCGCTATATCATGCCAACGTGGCAAACGAAACAACATTCGACATTGCCAGCTATGCCAACGATATGATCTCGGATTATGAGCATAGCGCCGGGTCAATTGTGTCAAGTGTCCTCCAGGAGAATTTAGAGCAGGCGCTTAAACTGCTAGAAAAAGGATACGGTAAAACGCCAGATCAACATATGGTGCAGATTAAATCTGGCAAGTATGAATTGCAATTAACTGCTACCAATGGTTCTATGTGGTTACAAACTGGCGTTACTTATGCGCCAGGGCTGCCGGTTAATATCTTCCTTCCCGCGAAGCGCTTGCAAGACCTGGTTAAGGCATTGCCAGCATTTAGAATCGATATGAATACCACGACGCGCGAAGTTGACAGTATTAAGCACTTATACGCGCCTGCTTTGCACCTTGTGTCTGGTTGCGCTAGTGCCAATGTGATCGGCACTAGAACGCCTAAAAAGGTGCGGGAAATGCCAGCGCTACCAATTGGTGACTATATCCTGATTAATGATGTTATTGGCTTTCGTAGCAAGTTGGAGCAGGCGCTTGCAATAACGGCAAAAAATGATCGTCGCCCTATACTCGAATGTGTAAACCTCAAGATTGAGAATAACACGCTATCGATTGTCGCCGCGGATGGCTGGCGCTTGTCGGTAGATAAGATCGAAGTTGAATCGGGCGATATCGCTGGCAATTGGAATTTACACAATACTGATATCCGCGCTTTACTGGCAATACTGCCAGCCAAAAACGCTCAATCTACATTGACTCTAAGCACGGCGGGCGAGTGTATGTTTTTTGTGTATGATCGCGTGATTGCCTGCTTTACCGCTGTTAAGGGAAAGTTTCCAGATTATGATCAGATTATTCCTCGTCAACCTGCTATGAACGTAGCGTTAAACCTTAACGATACTATCCGCCAGATAAAGAGTCTCAAACCCTTCTATAAGGAAAGCGCTAATACTGTCAAAATTGAGATTGTCCAGGGGACAAGCGGCAATATATATCATGATCCTGCTACCGTAACACTGAGCGCCACAAGCCAGGAAAAAGGATCTAGAACGGTAGAGCTTAGAGCAGGCGAGTCAACCGGTAATATCAAGGCTTCGGTCAATGGTGCTTACTTGCTGGAGATACTCGAAAAAATGGCGAAGGCGCTACCCAAAACAAAAAGCACCATTGAGCCTTCCTTCCTGCTCAGTTTGAGCGATCAAGCACCCTGGAAGATCGACTCGTGGGACGCGCAAGGCTGCCCGGGTACGACTTATGTTATTATGCCAATGAGTGAACCACGCTAGAAAGTTGCTATACTTTGGTGATTGACAGATAATTGTCAATCACCTATACTAAACCTACACGACGCGAACAATTGGAGAAAACAACTATGTATAAATCAAACGACACAACCAGCAAAGTTAAGACCCTCGCCGACGAACTTTACAGCGCCTTCCAGAACGACAAGCGCAACGATGGGACAGAGTTTGTACATTTGAAGGATGGATCGCCAGAATGGATGACTCAGGTTATCCACACGGCACACGGTGACAAGTTCCCCGATGATACCGTTTACGAATTTGTATATCGCGCGGCGATGGCGCTGGCAGACGCTGGCGATTATTTACAGGATGCCATCTCGGAGATTGAGCCAGATATCTATACTCATGATTTAACCGCGTGGCTTCATGCACGGGTGGATCACATTGAGTATATTGATCAGGCTATCTCGGAATTCGGGCAATTTGACAGCGGTTTCAACCTGCTCTCAGCGGCCCAGAAAATGCAGATCGATGAGATTAGTTACAGTGTACTGTCAAGCCTGGAAAGCCTCGCAGATGACGCAATAGAGGAAGAATACCAGGCAGACGAAGAAGAAGAATCACACGGCTTTGACTGGGATAATTATCCGCCGATTCAGTCTCGATTTTACTTCGATCAATTGTGGAAGGGACGCGATTATTTGCTGGCGGATGTTCACAATAACGATCTAGTCCTGGCTGATCTCGATTATTGGTTCTGGCTTGATACCAATACCTACAGCGCCGAATAAGCCAGCGTAAACCGCGCGGACCTGGCAACAGGTCCGCTATACCTCATCAAAGCATAAGAGAAGGCTAAAACACTATGAAAACAGACAATATACACGGCTTCACAGTAGGACCAGCAAAGATCGGCACAAACAAGATCGCTATCACACGAATCTCAACCGGTAGGGTTGTTCGCTCCTTCAATGCTAGCGATGCTTATACCAATTGCCAGCAGGCGCTTGAATGGCTCAAGGAAAACAAAAAAGGCGCTCCGATCTATGTCTCCGACTCTGAGCCGAAATTCTCGCAGTATGTGATCGATCATCCTGGCAATGGATACTATGATAAAGCGACCAGCAAGCGCATTAACGCGGCAGCCCAAAAGATCGAGGCGATCAAGTATCTGCAAACCATCGTTAAACCAGGCCAAACCGTCTCGGTCTCGCTGGTTAGCGTGGCACGCTCCGGCCTGAGCAGGCGAGTCAAGTTGTTCTATACCGTGAAGGGTCAAAACCTGAATATTACAGCCTGCGCGGCGACTATTCTGGGCTGGCATTATGACGGGGACTCGGTGCGTGTCGATGGCTGCGGCACAGATGCGGCGTTCCAGGTTGTGTATCACCTTTCCAGCGCTCTATACCCGAAAGGCGCAAAAGTGCCCGCCAGCTATCGCGGGAAGAAGGATGCAAGCGGTTTTGTTCGTGATGGCGGTTATGTTCTGCTGAATCGCTGGCTATAAACTGACAGATCGCACGTAAGCACGCTATACCCGAAAAGCAATAGAGAAAGACAGCGCAACATGAAAACACAATTGACTCCACGGACAAGTATCAAGACTATTCAGCAAATGATCGCAGATGATTTCCAGGTCTTTATCGACAATGATCTGGCTGAAAACATCCGCAAGCACGCAGGCCGCGATCTGATCGTGTGGACTCCTGATCATTTAAAGTGTGTAGCCAATGATCTGCAACTTGAGATTATGACTAACAGCATTGTGTGGTTTGGCACTGGCTATACCAATAAGGAATGGAACATTGAAGCGCCAAACCAGATAGATGATTGGAATACTGTTATCAACCATCTCACAACGCCAGAGTTTGATCCCTTCGTGGATGAGTGGCACGCCGATCAACTTCGCGGTGCATCGTTTGAGTTTGTGCGCACCTTCCTGGATCAGTCTAATAATGATTATTGGTACTGGGAAGACTACAACGTATACCCGTTTGAGCATCAGGCGCAGCCCGTTGTCAAGTTGACCGCGTATCGGCTCGGCCTGCTGCGAGATTGTAACCGCGAAAATGGGATCGATGCGCAGACATTGACGCGCTTTAAACCACAGGCAAAAAGCGCTGTAAACTGGCTCATCCGACAGGGACTCATGATCAAGCATAAGAATGGCGACATGTTTGTAGCCCTTCTGGGTGAACAATACCTTATCCTGTACGCCACCAACGCGCAGGCAGCCAACGATGATGAGATCATGGAAGTTGGCGAAGCTCGCCATATACTCGCAAAAGCTATCATTAACCAGACCGAAAGCGATACCGATGGAGATAGCTTCGGGGACTGGGCTTTCGGTGGCGGCATCTGGGACTCCTGCCAGACGGTTGATCAGGCATGGGATCAGGTTGTCCTTTTTGCTCAGCAGTGGGACGATCTGAGCCAGCAGGATTATTAAAATGAAGCCATCCGAGATCATCCAGATGTTAAAGCAGGTCCGCAGCGAAGGCGATACATTTATCATCGTCTCAAAGAGTGGCTATACCCAGGTGGGATTAAAGCCACAGATAGGGCGTACCATTAACATCACCGGTGCGGTGCGCTTCGCCTTCGATTTGCCTTATCAGGGTAAGTGCATCCACGCCACAGGCGAAGCGGTGCAGGCGCTCTTGGATGGTCTCGAACCGAAGCGGCTACCAGTGGCAGCCAGGCCAGCGCCAAAGAAGGCTGCGCCAGTCGTGGAGGCTATACCCGATTTTGATACGATGAGCAGTGAAGAAGTGATCGCATGGATCGAGGCTCATCCCGATGCAATATCCGCTGCAAAGGTTATATAAGGAATCACTATGGAAATTAAAAAAATGAAACTCAAGAATCTGCTTATCATGAGGCTGATCCAGGAGCATTCCAGGGACGTTGATATACCTTTCTTCGTTAGTCGAGTCGTCAGCGGGGAAAATGTTGAAGTTGTAGCCGCCGATCTCGCTAAACTAATGGATTATCACTTCAGCGAAATCACTCGCTACCCATATAGCAAATGGGGCAATTATGAAACACTGATGATCCACTATACCGCTGAATACCCTGAAGTGTTGTCTGGACTGGTGGCAACATGCAACTAGAACCGCTCCCCTGGGAAACCGCCACTGTAATTCGCTCTGTCTCCGATGATGGCGCTGTATACGCTGTCCAGGTCGTGAGCAGTAACAAAGATCGTGAGTTTATCCTTGATATACCGCTTCCGATGGCCCGTGATCTGGGCTGGGATGTAAAAGAAGTGAGCGGCGTACCCTGGATTATTCTCGAAACGATGATGGGAATCTATTTTACCTGTGATATACCCCTTCCAATGGTTCGCCCATTGGGATGGGATGCAATGCTCGATTTATATAAGGGAGTCTAACCGTGGACGAAATGCTAACCGTGAAGGAAGTCTCAGAATTGTCGGGTATCCACAGCGATACCATCTCGAAATATATCAGCGGCGCACGGGAGCCTCGTCTCAAGGCTGAACTGGGACACGGTGATGATGGTCGTGTGCGCAATTACTTCAAGCGCGAAGTCGTAGAAGCCTGGGTCAATGAACTGAAAAGACGGAAGTTGACCGAGAAGCGCGGACGCAAAAACAAAGTGATGCCCACCTACTAAAATCGTTCGGTAACTATGAGGATTAGACTATGATCACAAACAAAGAGGTAAAACTCGCCATTGGCGATTGTCCCGATGATCGCACTACCGAGGCACTTGAGGCGCTGGCCAGCTATACCTTTGAGCTTGAGGCTCGTGTGGCTGCGCTCGAAATGAAGCTGGCCCGCCTGCTGGATGCTGTGCCCAGCGCTGGCTTTACCGAGAGTCAACCCATCATCATCCCTGCTCAGCCTTCGATGGGGAAGTCTACCACTGTACGCGATCTGGCTATTGAGGCGGGAATTCTACCTGAGCGTGGCTTTGAGGATGAGAAGGGCAGTCCGAACCGTAAGGACTAATTAAACACAAATGCCCCGATAAGTTGATCGGGGCATTTGTTGCGGCAAAAGAGAAACATATCGCGAAGGGGAGTATAACATGGATATTGAAATTGCACTGGATATTATCAACAAACAGCAGGATGCCTGGATGAATACCAGCAATGATCCGGTTCGCTTCGATATATGGGATGGTCTCGAAGCTGCGAAACGTCGCATTCAGGCTGCGATCATTGTCGCGGTGCTATGCCATTGGGGCGAAGCTACCGTACAGGCGCTAACGGCATCACCGTTTGCGGTAGGAGACCGGGTAAAGCATCGGGACGGCACGATTGGAACAGTCATTGAGAGTCGCGGCGGGGATGCATGGATTCGCGTCAGATGGGACAATCCCGATATATGTATGTATTGGAATCCAGACGTAACATCGCACTACTACGATCCGTTCGGATGGCTCACTGCTTTGCTGAGGGATGTCTATACCGCAAGCCTCTATCACGTCAACTCAACTTATGTAAATGGCTGGGGACACGATGATCCAGACTTTGAAACATGGTTGGAGACTGTGGATTACATTACATATGACAGCGATGGCGATTCCTATGTCCACTATAACTCTGAACGTTTCCCAGACGGCTATTGCTGGCATTATCTGCGTCCCAATGACCTGCGCGGCAGCAATCCAGCAGGTCCAGTGGATGGGTATCCTGAACCTGCGCAACCTGCGCCGAAGCTAAGCAACGCAGGCTGGAAGTTGCTCAAGTTTGCAGCAGAAGTCAAAGAGAATCCACGTGCGCAATATGAAGGCTTGCCTCCCAGCGCTGCCAATCGGGCTTTTGTAAAATTCGATGGTTCTCTGGTGCTCGGCTGCTATGACACTAGCTATAACATTGCCAAACCGCTCATCCGCGCTGGCCTGCTGGAGAAGTTCGATATTTACTATATACGCATTACATCCGCTGGCATCGAGGCGCTGAAAGCACATGACTGACCTGCAAATCATCGGTGCAATTATCGTCCTGGCAATCTGCCTCCACCTGATTGTAGAATACAATCGGCGTGATACAATGTAACTGTTTTCTCCAGTAGCATCGCTACCGGAATAAAGAGAGTGGAGTCGTGTCCGCTCTCTTTTTTTGTGCTATACTCCTTTTATTCCCCCACTTAGCTCAACGGTAGAGCGCCCGTCGGAACAACGGGAGGTTGGTAGTTCAAATCTATCGGTGGGGACCAAAAAGCACCGTGCAAAAAATGCACGGTGCTTTTTTAGGTGGGGGCTAGCAGACCTCACTCTATATACAGGACAACGCTCGACCATCATAGCACCTCAAGGCGTTTTGTGCCACTCTCCATTGATCAGATAACCGATATATCTGGCTGCCGGATCTACAATGCTCGGAGACACTGATATACTGCCATCATCTGAATTCTCAGTCACCACATGCAGAACCAATGGTAGAATGTTACCGCTCGGACAGCACACCCACCATTTACCGTTTATATCCTGCCCGTAATCGCCAGGGTCCAGAGTCAGGATATTCTCGTCATCTGGATATACTCGCATTGTCAAACCTCGCGCCATATACCTTTGGTCAGATAGCCATGCCATTGCTTGCCATCATGGCCGGTCATCAGAATGCTGGGCGTAACGGTGATCGTTCCGTCCTCATGCTCGATTACGTCATGCTTCGCCAGACTGCCAACGCCGAAGCCCTCCGCAGGGACACGCGCGTACCACTTCTCATCTATCGGAGACCGACCATATTCACCCTGATTTACGGGGAGTTCGTCATCTGCCAGATAGACTCGCTTGCCTGGGATCATGCTGTTTTTCGTGCCCCACCTGATACGGGATCGATGGCATTGGTCGGTGGAGTCGGTGTCTCATCCGTTGGTCGCCAGCGATCATGCGCGACTTTCAGCACATGGTCAACCGTAGCCTGATCGACTCCGCGTTCAGCCAGCAGGGTGATCAGCGCTTTGGTTTCCGTTGCGCGGAAGTCATTCATTGACCGAAGCTGCTGGATACGCTCATCCACGTCCGGCGGTTCGCTTTCTCCACCAGACATAACCAGCTCGGCATAAGATATGTCTTTGGTGGCCAGCGTGTGTTCAAGCGCTGTTTTCTGCTCATCGTTCAACAGTTTGCCTGTTTCGCGGAGCGTATACCGGATTCGGGCGAGAAGCTGTTGACGGGGCAATTCGGCAGCCTGCCATGCCTCGCGCTGCTGGTGGTGCTCGGTCTTGATAAGCTCAATATCCTGTTTGAGTTTAACAACATCAGCGGTCAGGTTATCGATCTGCTCGATAAACTTTTTGCGTTCTTCCAACAGACGCGCATTCTCCTCACTGGTTTCTTTGTTGTCCTGGCTGCGATGATACAGGTCCTGCTTGAGATTTGAGATTTCAGTATCAGCAGCGTTCTTGGCATCCCGCAGGCGCAGCATTTCAGAATCCAGCGTGGTGTTGGCCTGCTTAAGTTCGCCAATGGTCCGATCTTGCCCGTTACTGCGCTGGGTTTCGGCCTGAAGCTGGTCTCTGGTCGCATTAAGTTGCGTCTGGAGTTCGGTAGTTCGCTTGGCCTGCTCTAGCACAAACTGTTCCTGGTCTGCTTTCAGTTTGGCAGTAGCGACATCGGCATCCTGCTTGATTTTCTGGGCTGCTTTGACGGCCTCAGCTTTGATGTTATCCTGCTGCGCCTGACTGTCTACCTTAGCCTGCTTACTTCTCGCCCATGAGCGCAATTCAACCGCTAATGCAGTGGCAAGAGCGATAAGCAGAGAAATGATTGCGCTGGCTACTTCAGGCGACATAATTTATCCTAATAGAAAAACTGGACCTTCAAGCGGCCCAGCGTCACTTCGTTACCGTCTCGCAGCATGGATCTCTCCCCTTTGGCAATTCTGGTCCCATTCACATAGGTGCCATTGGCGCTGCCCGTATCTTCGATATACAACTTGCCATCTGCCACAATAAGTTTGCCATGAGAACGCGAAACGCCCAGCGAGATAGCATCGAAGGGCGAAAGGTCTATATCAGCTATGAAGTCCGGCGTACTGCGTCCGATGATAAGTTCGGTACGCTTGAGAAGGTTTACCCGCAATGGTTTGCGGTCATCCCCTATACGCAGTGTAAGATGGGAGCCTGCCACAAAGCTGTGGGTCCCCCACTCGACACGGACAGATTGTTCTGGATTCTCTATACGATGGGTAGTGATACGATTGTCCACCAGCATAAATCCGCATTCATTGCAGATGATGGTGTTCGCAAGATATGGCGCTTTACAGCGTGGACATAGTAGTTGTGTGCTCATATAGAAAAAGTGCTGGGCCACCGGGAGGACATTTTTATCCAGGCCATTTCGGCATTCGCGGTGTTTCTAACCCATGAGGTATAAGTAAACCACACTTAAATCAGACACACAATTGCGATATTCGTGGTAATACAGGCGTTTTACCCCGAAAGATTGTCTTCTGTCGGGGGATCGTACTGATGCGGTTTGTACACATCCCAGTTCCAGAGCCATGAAGGGATGCACATGGCCTCAATGATGAGTCGTCTGGCTATTTCGAGGTCTGCCAGAATAGCGGGGTCGAGTCCAGGTGGGGGAAGCTGCGGTAGCGGGAATATTTTGGGCTTTATCTCTTCTGGCTGGTCGTCCATCTAACACTCCTTGAGCGCATTCTCAATCCCGTAAAGTTCACTGAGCAACAATACCTCTTCCATCGGAGTCAGGGCGAAGTCCTCAAATTCACCGTCCAGCGATACAAAACGATGGGTGCGGCAGATAATAGGACCGCTGTCGATGTCATCAATGAAATCGTTCAGGAAATCGCTTTGCTCCTGATAGTCCTGAAACATGGTGAAGTGGAGGATGGGCAGCATCAGTGTCTCCAGCGGCTGATAGTAATATTCATCGGGTGAGACTGGTAATAATCATAGGTATGTCCCTGCGACCAGTCGGCGTAACCCTTCGGAGCATCAGCCATAAACAGGGGGTTGGTGGGACGAGCATTCTCCCAATCCAGGAAGGTGTCTACCAGGTCGGGAGGCCAGTCTCTATACTGCGCCAGCCGCTCAGCAGTGCGTTTGGCCTTCTGCTTCTCTTTGTGTTGGCGAAGGAAGTTCATGAGTTCTGTCGCCAGTGCTCATCTGCCCACTTGTCCTGCTGAAGACGCAATTCGGCCTCGGCTGCTTTGTTTATTGCTGTGATCCTGTCGGCCTCGGCATTCTGGGCTTCTACCCAGAGTCGGAATGCCTCGTCATCATCATCATACCCTCGAAGAATACTGGCTGGTCTTGAATAATCCCCGTCTTTTATCTGGAATGTCCATACGCCATCTGGCGCTACGAAAGACAGTTCGCATCGGTCTTCTATTGGAGGAGTCTTCCGTCCCTGACGATGAGGCATACCAAGCATCGTAACGTTAACAATGCCCTTCCTGCTAACTCTCAGTGCCAATTCTGAGAATTCAGCATAGGGGACATAAGGTTCATCCCCTGTAAACTGCTCAAAGTATGCTTCGATGGCTCTAATCATTGCGCTTCGACTCCTCTCGTATCAGGTATTCGTTGTAGGCATTAAGCGCCGCAGCCATCTCCTGGTTATACCGATCCTGTGCTTTGCGCATGTCCTGGTCGTACATCGTGTCTTCAAACTGCTCATCTATCGGGCGATTGATCATATGATCATGCCAGCACTGAATCTGGCGATGCTTCTTCCAGCGATCCATCAGCCAGATAAGGATGGCAGCGATAATAATTCCAGCGGCAATCTGATAAAGGTCATTCATCCGAGTCGTCTCCTGAGTTGGGATCATCCGGCACCACCTCGGCAGTCACATCAATGACCAGTGGCGGATCGCGATCTATTCCCATCATCATTGCTTCGAGAGGACCAACCGTTCGATAACTGCCCTTTTTAATCTTGCGGTTGATAGGTTCGGGCGGTTTTTCCAGTGTGCGATCTACCATCACCCATTTGCCATCGATCAGCGCCACAATTACAGTTGCGGCGTAATCGCTACCAGCCGCAGGGTCTATACCCAGATAATAAGTCCAGTGTTCAGGCATCCTGCACCTTCCTGTCATTCCAGCCACATTCACAGATAAAATATGCGCCTGCCGGGTCTGACTCGTTGGTCAGACCCTTCCCGTAAGTATTGCCGCAGACGGGGCATACCATCTCATACATTTTGTGAACCGCGTCGGCAATATTGGCGATGGCATCCAATGTTTCCTGACTCATCCCGTCTCGGCCTGCTGCCAGGGCATGAAAGGTGTTACCCTTCCGAGAAGTATACCAGCCCGATGGATGTCCCTTACTTTTTCGCTTGCTCATTCACCTTCTCCAACGCAGCCTTTAAGGCATCGAGAGGATCATAGGCTGTTGCAGTTATATCATAATGCACTTTTCCTACATTACGCCAGAGTCGACATGTCCAGCGTGGATAATTATCATGGTGGATAGTGATAGAGAGTCCTAACTGCCAGACTTCGTGCATCGCCAGTCCCCAGACCGTCATGCGCTCGACATCGAATTCGTTCATATACGATCTTTCACCTCAGCCAGCAGCCGCACCTTGATATTGTCCAGTGAGCGGCGGTACGCACCGAGTCTGTTGTCCAGCGAAGAGAGGTTCCCGATCAATCGACTGGCAGCATCAACATGGTTGGCAGCCAGATTGAGGCGACTCTGCTCATCATCGGCAGTAATCCAGCCCTGACCGAGAAGCGCTCTGACTTCCTCAATGAGCGCCTTCTGGTCTTCAATCATCTGCACGAAGCGCTGGGCATCCTCATGATCATCAAACCAGCCTGCTGTGACAAACCCGGATTCTTCGGGATCGGGCTTGTCATCCACGAAGGTGATATTGCCAGTCAATTCCATTGTGCCATCTTCATCAGTCTGTTCCTGGTCGGCAATGAACTGTCCGCCATTGAGAAAACGATTGAGACGTTCCTCAATGGCTGCGAGGTCGAATTGTTGGTTCATCTAAGACTCCTTCATCTGGAATAGAGGCAAGTCATCGATCCGCGTTTCCTTCACAATATGATGATCTTCAAATGGCTGGCGCAGCCGTTCACGACATATAGCCACATATTCGGGGTTAAGTTCGCTCCCGATGTAGGATCGACCATTAGCCCTTGCCACAAGTCCGCTGGTCCCACTTCCCATGAAGGGATCAAGCACAATGCCAGGGCGCACACCTGCATTGCAATCGCAGTTGATGCTCTGGTCGGGCAGTCTGCGCAGCATGGTCAATGCGTCCATGCAGTGAATAACGTCCACCTGTAATGAGGATGGCACAAAAGGCTGCGCAGGCCAGTCCTGATCTACGATGTCGATGGTCATGATTGCACCTCAAATAGTGATGGCTGCTTAATCTCAGGCTCGGTAACTGCCAGACGCATGGACCGCATGGGATCGTCATAGTAATCCAGCCGCGCCCGTGCAATGCTGGCATATTCGTGGCTGAGTTCTACGCCATAGATAGTTTCCCAGCCTGCCAGCGATGCCCCAATAATTTCGCTTCCACTTCCACAAAATGGGATAAAGAGTCTGCGGGGTCCGAATTCCGCAGGCGGCAAAAGCAGTTTCGCAAGCCAGATCGCCAAATTAATGGGCTTGATCGTGGGGTGCGTGTTCAGTCGCTGTGTCTCACCCCGCTGATAAGCATTATCGATAGCCTTCTTGCGACCATCATTCACCTGCTGATAATCAAAGTGGTCAAGTCCCCGGTTGCGCTCATCCTTGCCAGCTTTTGGCATATACAGGAAAGGGCTGGCAACTTCCAACTGCTCGGCCACTTCCTGCGACCAGTCAGCAGTATGGAAGAATCGGGCAGCCGATCCATCATCACCGTAACCTTCATAGTTGCGCTGGCGATTGAACCGACCTGAGTAGATATTCGCCATCGGTTCGCTCTGGGCATCCACGATATTGCCGCCAGCAGATCGTTCGCCTGCCTGGTCGCCCAACATCTGGACAGGGCACATAGGTACACACTGATCATCCGTGCAATCTGGACTATGGATCAGTGCCAGATTGGAAGGCCAGCGACCACCGCGATCCATCTCTTGTGGCTCAAACTCTATGATCCCCTGACTATGGATAAAATTTCCGCCTCTGATGTCGTTTTTCCAGGGCGTGCTTCTATTCCATGCTGGACCTTCGATGCGACCACCATCAATGTTGATCGTACCGGCACCGGACCCTGTAATGCAATCTCGCGTCCGACCAATATATGGCTTCTGGAAGACGCAGATAGGTTCAAGGGAAGGCTTCATAGCTTGTCCGCCATAACGATGCCCCTCAAAGCGGGGATCGCCTTTGACGCGAGTCGCTTTGGGGAAGCCCTGACCCTGTATCCAGACGATCATAGGATGCAGGATAAAACCTGCATCCTCAATGGCGCAGGCCATTCGTGCGAAGCCGCGAGTACTAGCAAAGGCCATTCCAAATGCACCAGGCAACAGAACCTTACTGAAAGTTGCCCATGTCTCAGGTCGGAATACCAGGTCTCCACCATCCCAATCCTTTCCCATGAATCCTTTTGAGGCTCTGGCGAAAGCACCGTCTTTACCAAACTTGGCAGGAGCGGCATCTGCGCTGCCAAATCGATCAGTGATACTGGTCAAATGATAGGGAGGATCACAGAACATGCTGTGAAAGAGTTCGCCCCGATAATCGTGCGTGAAATCCAGTGCATCCCCCTGGATAACCCGATGCTTCGTTCTGGCTACCATTGGTAGCGCACTGCTCTCTGCGGTCAGGAGTTTCATTGAGCCTTCTCCTTAAACAAGTTCGTTTCCATGAAGTGAAATACCGACTTGCCGTGAGTCAGGTGATAGGTGCTTCGGTTGTGTTTGCTGGTAAACATCGCTACTCGGAACTGCGTGATGGCATCATTAGCTGCCTGCCAATCGTCAAGTGACAGATCAGCGGCTTCATTCTCCGCTGCATTTATCTGATACCGGACCATGTTCTTTAAGCCCTCAAAACTGGCTGGCGAGTCAACTCTGGAGTTCCTGACGAGCAAGGCCGCATCGATCAGCGGTCTGGTGACTGCTTCGGTAATGCCTGAGCTTTGCAGCCACATCATAATACGGTTGATCTTCCCGTCGAGGTCGTACAGGTTCATTTTGCAATCTCCGTGTTGACCCATGATCCGCACGAAGTGCAGTGCAGCATGTTGGGATAGCCAGCACGCTCTTTATCGTAGGCTTCTACGCGATGGCACACGGGACATTCAACCGGGTCAACGAGAGACAATACCTGGATACCGAAGCCCATCGTTTCGCCCAGGACAACTGCGTGCGGTAACTGGATGAGTGTAGAGTCAAGCATCGGGAGCGGTAGTTGACCTGCGTTGAGTGCCAGCGCTGCCATCCCTTTGGACGTGAGATAGAACCACATCTCATCACCAACTTCCTGCCAGTCGATGTAATCATATTCCCACAGATTCTTGAAGGCCAGCCCAAAGGCTTCGCCCATGCTGGACAGGTCGGTGTCTTGCAGGGGATCTCCCTCGTCATTGCATTTGCGCACGAAGGCCAGGATGTCAAGATCGTCATTGGTGAGTGAAAGTGATTCGAGTTTGTTGTTTTCCATTTTAGAAGCCCTCCAGGTTGATGTTGTTGGACACGTAATCGATAAAGCTGGTTGTGTTGCCGACCCAGCGAGTTGTGACACGCGCACCGCTCTTGTGATTGCGCTGCTTGGCGATATGCAGTTCAGCTATTCCGGGCACATTGCTGTTTTCGTCATAGAAGTCATCCCGGTAAATGAAGATGATGGTATCTGCCACCTGCTCAAGCGTACCAGAGTCGCGCAGGTCAGACATGATAGGACGTTTATCCGCACGTTTTTCCAGATCGCGGTTGAGCTGGCTCAGGGCGATCACGGGAATGCGGAAGGTCTGCGCCAGTTCTTTGAGCGCTCGACCAATAACATCGATCTCGTTATTGCGGTTCTGAATAGCCCGTCCGACATTGCTTTCCAGCAACTGCACAAAGTCTATAACCAGCAGGTCGATGCCCCATTCACGGTGCAGACGCTTGATCCGATGGACCAGAGTCTTGACATCCGTGTTGGGTGTGTCATCGATGGCAATGGGAAGTTCCGAGGCAATGCCTGTAGCATCTGTGAAGCGCGTCCACTCTGGACCGGTCAGGTTGCCCTGCTTCATCTGTTCGCCAGTCAGGCCAGATCCACTGGCGGTAACGCGGAAGGTCAGTTCATTGCCCGTCATTTCCTTAGTGACAATAAGCGTATGTTTACCTTGACTGGCAGCCGCTACTGCACTACCCATCGCCAGCGCAGTGTTGTGAGTAACGGTCATATCTGCCAGTAAAAACAGACCATCTCCGTCCAACTCGAACCCAAAGTATTCGCCTTCACCAGCGGACTCAATGCGAATTCCAGTTACATGCGAATCTTTCTGATAAACTGGGTTTCGTGGCTTTTTTCGCTCAATAAGCACAGGAATATCTGTCATGTCTCCCGAAAAGCGCACGCGATAAGCCATTCCAGAGAAGCCCGTTTGACATGTCACAGGCTTCTCAATAAGCGAAGTCCGATAACCAAGCGTATCAGCAAGAAACTTGATCTGTTTCGCCAGATCAGGTAAGGCAAGCGTGATCTCATAGGTGTTATATTCGGCCTGATAGCAGCCATCAGAGTCGATTAGTCCTGCAAGGAGACTGAGACGAATATCACGACTATTTGCAAGATACGATTTAGGTATGTGCTTGTTTCCCAGAATACCGAGTTCGCGCAGTTGTACCTGCAAACTCTGGTAGCGATTCTTCATAGTCGCCTTTATTCGATACGTGTTGCAATGTCTCCCACGATTATTGTAAACAGTCAGAACTTCGCCCCGATCTAAAGCCAATTGCGCCAAATATTCCCCGATTTCAGGATCGGCATTGTGGATACTAGATGATGCCGTAGTGCCATCGCCTAGCCATAGGCCCAAAAAATAAGCGGGGATCGGGACATTGCTCTCAGGAAAATCTACAGCAACCTTGTAGCCCTTGTATCTCGCAAAGAAGCCTGGTCCGCGCGGCTTCATTCCCGTGTTGCCAAGAATTTCATCCACACTGATGTTCAAGATGTCCCCGTGAGAATGCTTTCCTTCATTCTTGGATCGTTTGAGCGAAAGAATATGAGGACCATTGACTTTGTAGGAAATGCCCTTCTGCTGATGTACCCAGTACAACGGTTCTACCCCATGCGCTAACGACAAAACTGAACGAGGGCTTGAGTCGGGTCCCATCAAAAGATTGCTTGTCTTCACATCTTCGACCTTGATGAGATCGCCGTTATAGAGCATGACCTCAGTTCCCTTAGCGAGGCATTTCCCCATGCCAGGTCTTGCAGCAATGAGAATGACTTCGCCATCATTCCAGCCGTGTGCCACCAGTTCTTTGTCGAGATCGACCAGTCCAGTGGAGATACCTGCGGGGACACCGTTGTTGTTATACGCTGTCTGTACCTTATCGTAGTTTTCGCTGGCGAATTCACTGATGAATTTGAAATCGCCATCCTGCCGAATTTTGGTGGCATCGGTCAAAATGTCGTGGGCCTGCTGAATTAATTCAGGAAGGGGCCTATTTGCTTCGATAAAGAGTTGAGCCATATCTCCGCAAGCCTTAAGCCCTTTGCGCCTTACAGACATGTGTTCTACGATGCGTGCGTAGGTTTCTGCATGAAGATGCGTCGGTGTGCCGTTGATAAGTTTTGTGATGGCTGCGGATCCGCCAACTTCTTCCAGTTTGCCTTTGGTAATGAGTTCTTCAACAACAGTGATGTTGTCAATGTCATCTCCGCGATCATCCAGTGCCAGCATGGCCTCAAAAATCCAGCCGTGCTTGACAAGGAAAAAATCATCGGGGGTGAGAAAGCCAGAAACAACCGCAATTGATTCTGGATTGATCATGATGCTGCCCAGTACCGCTTCTTCAGCTTCGACGGAGTTGGGCGCAAGGTCGGGATTAACCAACAAATTTGCGACCATATTTTGCCTCATAGTTTGCTTCTTCAGCTTCGCGTTTGCGGAGTTCGCCAGGAGTCATCATGCGCTTGGGATCTCTGGGGTCGGGAATGAGATTTGATTTTCTGTCGGGTACGCGCTCAACTTTCCAGGTGGTAATGTTCTTAGCAACGTAATCGAAAGATACAGTTTGTCCCTTCCAATAATCTTCCCCCTTCTTTCCCTTCACGTAGACCATCATCTCAGCAGGGGTAATGCCTTCATGGTGCAGGACCAATGCCGCATTGATCACGCCGCGCATGATCTGGATTTGCCAATTCACCACTGGAATTGCTGGGTGGGCTTCAAGCCACGCTTTGAACAGTAAGCCTGCGCTGCGCATCTCATCCGAAGTGATACCAGCCTGAAACAATTCCTTCGAGAATCGTGAGAACGCGCCAACGCTAAATGTCTTGGGGACATATTTCTCCAGCGCTAGCCTCCACGCTTCGATAGGACGCATGTGATCCTGGGTTCGGTCCATCGCCTTTTCGAGACAGATGGGGCACGGCTGCTGTGGATTGGCCTCGGACTGCATACCGCCATAGGATGGCAATGGTCGGATGCCGCAGAATGTCACAGTCGGCTGGTTGGCCTCGCGCACCAGATGGGCGCGCTCGCCATCCAGCGGATAAATCCAGCGCGTCTTTTCAGGCGCAGGCGGAAACTCCACCAGGGGGGTCGCCGCAACTGGGGGGTTCTTAGATTCCAATTCTCCAGTAAGGTCAGGAACGATCACTGGAATATCTGGAACGATCACTTCTGGAATGTTCGGAATTTCCGAAGACTTCACATCCGGGGTTGGAACAACTCCGAAAGAATCTTCTTCTATTGTTGAATCATTCTTGTTATTGATTCTTGTTATATTATTCTTGTTTGGGTAAACCTGGTTTAGTACCCCTACTAAACCAGGTTTAGTACCCTCCTCAACCCCATTTACCCCCCCTACTAAACCAGGTTTAGTACGTAAACCAGGTTTAGTACCCTCGGATCGTCTGTTTATCTCAGAAAGGGTAAAGGTATAGTTGTCCTGAACCACCTTTCCAGCCTTTGTTGTTTTGTAATTCGGTGACGCAACAATGAGTTTTGCTTCAGAGAGTTCATTTAACCCTTTTCGGACAGTCGGCATTGATACTTTAAGCTGCTTGGCAATAGTCTTGATAGACGGATGGGACCTGCCCGTTTTAGACCTTGAATAGTAGCAAAGCAGCATATAGATCGAGAATGCATAGATGCTCAGATCGGGCAGATAAACTTCAACGATTTCTCTGTCAGCCCAAAAGTGTCCAGGGTGGCGTTCAGTTCTGGCTTTCATGGGCTGACCATCTTGTATGATAGTCAACATGGGTGTATACTCCTTAATTGTAGCTTGTTACCCTTCTATGTTTTCCTTTTGCTTTAGCCCGACATACTCCAGTGTCGGGCTTTTGCTTTTGTCAGTCAGTCGGCTTTGTCAGCCACGCCTCGGCAGCCCTCATTGCCTCAACGGGCGTGTGGCATTTCCCGATGGGTCGCCAGCCGCTGAACCGAAACCACCATCCCCTTTCACGCAGGAATACGCAGACTGTTCCGCCCTCAAAATTTCCACGCCAGTGAGAGCCTTCTTCTTTCCAGACGATCTCATTCATGATTTAAATCCTATCTTTAGTGGCACCGGAAGAAGCCACAGATGGCGAATGTTTTGCACATTTTGCAAATCTTCTGGCAGCGGATAAACCTCAATCCCGTACCAGTTGCCGTATCCCACCTCGGCTTTGATGGCATACAGTTCGTCCCAGGTCAGACCATCCTCAAAGCGACCATCGGGACGCACCTTGCACCTTGAGATAGACAGGCGTAGCAACCCCGGATAGTCATCGTTTTTGCAGACGTACAACTGCACCAGATAATTCCGACTGCGCCAGACTGCATCTGGACGCTGCCAGTCGGGGAAACCTTCGGGCGTTGGGATGGCTTCAAGTTCCTCCAGCGGGACCAACGTCAGTCTGGCTGACAGTTTGCCGATGATGGCACGGTTCTCACGAAGCATCTCATTGCGGATATCACGTTTGCTCATTTGGACTCACTTTCGTCAGGCCATAACTCGTCACGATGAGAGATAAGGGCATCAATGAGACTGTCCACCACTGCCCGACTCTTGAGGCGGATTGCTACTATTGGTATCCCGTGATGAAGATTGTAGGCAGCAATAAGCTGCTCCATCGGTGGGGTAAACAGGATATGGATCTGAGTAGGCTTGTCACCCTGCTCAACGTCGCCTGGTGCCCAGTTCGCTACCTGGAGATCATCCACAGTAGCGACGGCTTGCAGATGGTATTTGCCATCCCGATCCTGTTTCTTGGAAATTGGTACGCTCATATCAGATCCTTTTCCTCTCTGCCGAAAAATGCCCATGCAGGCACGAAATCACAACCTGTTGCCTCTGCCGCTCCCTGATCCGCCTTGCCGTCCCCGACCATGAGAGTCTGGGCGGACGTAGCCTGCGCAATCTCCATTGCCCGTAGCAGCATTCCAGGGGCAGGCTTGCGCCAGTCTTCGCGCCACTCGTTAGTGCCCTCGCACTCTACCGGCACCGGACACCACAGGCCAGATGTTTTGCTCTGATAGCGATAGCATTTCAGGACAACGGTCATATACGGTTCTGGAAACAACTTCGATATCCGTGCCTCGAAGCGTTCTGGTGTGGACCATCTGGAAGGATCTCCGAAGCCGTCCTTCTCCATCCAGTGACGCAAGCCAATGCTGCCCTGGTTGGTGCAGATATAGATGATGCCAGGGTTGTCTTCCAGCCACGCAGCGGCATCTGGATAAAGCGTATCCTGGTCGGTGGGGGCCAGTGTGCCGTCGAGATCGAAGATGGTGAGTTTATAGGTCATAGAGTCTCCTTTATCGCGGTCCCGATTTATTGGATGCGCCTGTCTCGGTATTAGTGTTGAGATTTTGCTCTGTGCCCCAATCTTTGGGATTGCTCTGGATGATGCGATACGTCTTCACTGCTACAAAGTCAGTGACAAGAAATTGCACCGTTCCCAACCCATAGCGATTGAAGTTAAGATTGGCATTGACATAATCCTGCACACTGGCTGGCGTAACCTCTGCCATGTAATGAGTAGCAATGAACTCGGCAACACGTCCCATTGTCTCAACTTGA
>Ga0265334_10000059_pt1 | contig 79953 bp, 85 predicted proteins | sample 42023metaG_FD_192442 | JGI IMG/M metagenome (GOLD analysis project Ga0265334, IMG submission 192442) | Rhizosphere microbial communities from Carex aquatilis grown in University of Washington, Seatle, WA, United States - 4-20-23 metaG | ecosystem: Host-associated > Plants > Roots > Rhizosphere...
TTATCGCAAGCCGCATCCAATAGTTCGCCGAGGGGGCTTTTGGTATGAGTACGATCGGCCACCAGACCATCTGCCATATCGGCTGCCCGGCCCGCGACCAGCAGCACCAGGCCAAGCACCAGCGCGCCGTCATAAATACGCCATGCTCCTACAAGCGATAACACCACCCCGACTATAGTCACCACATTACCGAGAGTAACCAGCCCGTGTGTTGCAGCCGCCGCCCGCTGCCAACGGGTGCGCGACCCCTGCGGAATATCCGCCCAATCGGGACGTCCCCGGCGCACGGTGTGGTTCACCAGCCTACCATATCACACCGGCACGCCAGGCACTACTTCGGTTTCATTTGTATGTGACCTGTCTAGAACACCAGTGGTGATTCACTCTCTTTTGAAGTAGTCTCTCTACCCCTGTCACCTATCTGTTATAATAGCTGGCACGCCCCGTTAGCTCAATTGGATAGAGCATTGGTTTCCGGTACCAAAGGTTGCAGGTTCGAGCCCTGTGCGGGGTACCAATCCTCCGTTAGCAATTTCTAGTCCATACTCTGTCAGCTTTATTCAAACCATCTAAAAGTTAGACCTTACTACCGACAGACCTATGGTACTTCTCTGTTTGAACGAGTCAACATACTCGGCAATTTGCGGAATGGTTATTTGCTCCTGTAAGGTAGTAGGAATATCCGAACGTACATACGTACCATTCTTAATGAAGATCACTTGATGAACATCAATGTGTCCGTAATCAATCCAGTGGCACAGCCTATATTGCTGCTTGGCCGATGAGGTTAAGACATCGCAAGTAGGTTTTACGCTTTTTGGATCATAGTTCTGTTGGGCTGTACCAATTGAGCTATTGGCCTTATACTCCTGAATTTCGTAAACCCAGTCAGCTGTTCTAAAGTTCTGCTCGACTGTTTTGGAATCTGGCAAGATGCTAATTCGCCGTGCCTTAATGGATACGTTGGATGGTAAATATGAGGGCTCATAGTATTTAAAACCCACACTTGGGTTGAATAGTCGAAAGATGAGCCAGCCCACTACAAAAATTACTACTACAAATATACTGAGCAAAAGCCGTTTTTTATTTCGTTGATTATTGGAGTCAGCGAGCATAAATACATTCTATAATCAGGTTGCTATTGAAGTTTAGCTCCAGCGTCGTTAATTAATATTACACCATCTACGTTAGCACATGGGAGGTAATTAAGGGTTCAGGCCCTTTATCCCGAGCAAGAGTAGTCACCGTACGAAGTTGAGGTTACATTTCACCGTAGGACTCGTCAAATGGAGTAATCTGCCTTAAGCGGGCGGCTACTCTATACTTTCGAGACCGCTAAGCCAAAGTTAAGCGAGGTAAAGCCTTTGTTACTTATTTGGGGTACAATCAACGGCATGAGTAATGACATTCCAAAAGTTGGCGTAGGAATAATCGTTATTAAAAAGCACGGTGGTAAGCAGTACGTGATGCTCCACCAACGCAAAGGCAGTCATGCCGCAAACTATTGGGGAAGCGGCGGAGGCCATCTTGAGCTTGGAGAATCACTGATGGCGGGAGCTCTGAGAGAACTAAAAGAAGAGGCGGGTGAAGACTTAAGAGTTGCCAACCCAACCTTTCTTGGAGTCTACAACTTTACTGAGCTAGCACCCAAGCATTATGTTGATGTGTCGTTCTTGGCAGAGTATGTTAGCGGCGAGCCGACCAACCACGCCCCGAAAGAGACAACCGACTGGCAGTGGTTTGACCTAGAAGATCTGCCGAAGCCACTTTTCCCACCAGTGGCCGTATATCTAAAAGCACTAGAGACTGGCGAAAAATTCTTTGATACACATGTCAAAGTCTACGAACCCGATATCAATCGCTAACCCGTAGCATATGCTGCAGCAGTTCTGAAGCCCGTTACTAGGCAATCCGACAATCGCCGGAACATTGGAGCCGGTGGTCCGGTTGTGGGATAATAAGCTTGTAATCATAACCGGCATGCTGACAAAACAAACCTGGCTGCGATCCCGCGGACGCCTGTGGCAAACAAGCGTAGTTATTGGAGTCGTGCTGCTGGTGATCAGTCCGGCACGCCAGGCGTTTGCCACCGGCGGGACAGCCGGGTTCGCCTTTGCCGATAACAACAGCACATTTAAGGTTGGCGGTACTATTGACGTGGAATTGCTCGAATCTGGCACAAATGTACAGACCGTATGGGCCAACCTCAGCTACCCGACATCCCGATTGCAATTTCAGCAAGCTAATTTCGATAACAGTCTCGATATGGCGGCAGCGGGCGGCGTTAATTGCTCTGTCGATCCGGCGTCCGGCAACGGCCGGGTAAGCCTCCGCTGTACCGCGCTAACTCCGGCCAACGGCACCGAAATAGTTGCCGACTTACGGTTTGCAGTAGCTGGACCTGGAACCGCCACACTGGCTATGGCGGCGGGTGGAAATAGCGCGACCGACATCACCGACAGCACCGGCAGCAGCATTTGGGACGGCTCCCTGCCACATGTGACTTACACGCTCCAGGGTAAGGCGGGAGGCGCTGCAGCAACGGTTCCGCCCGGCGTATCAAACAGCGGGTCGGGCAACAATTCTACCGGAGGGGGTACGCCAGCCAGCAATAACATTGTACCTGGTAGCAGCACATCCATTGCCCAGGGGCCAAACGGCTCACTAGATTTTGCCATAGCTGACGCGCTGGGTCGGCCTTTGGGCGGCGCACGCGTGGCCATCAACGACAACACCATACACTACACTGACACGGAGGGTAAAACCGACTTCAGTCTGGCAGCCGGCACGTACCGTGTCAGCGTAACCGCCCCGGGCATGGTCGCCCGATCTTTTGAGGCGACCGTCGCAACAAGCGGGAACAAACGCCTTTCAATGCAGTTATCGCCGGCAGCACCGGGTGCGGCACTCGGATTATTCGCTGTAATTATACTGGCAGCATATTTCGGCCGGTCACGTCTGCACAGCTTACTCCTGATGTTGCCGTTCAAACAGTTCCGGCCAGCCGGTTCGATGCCCGTAACCGGCATTGTGGTGGGCGACGGCGGGCTTACGTCAGACAGCGCGCCGGCAAACAGCCCCCTGCCTCAGCCGCCTACACCCCCGGCACCCTCCCCCCTGGCGCAACCGAGCCAGCCACCCACTACGCAGCCCCCCTACCCTGGACAGCCCCGGTAGCCCGCTTGTGGCTAGCGCACTGTAAATGTAGAGAGATTATTACCATTTCGTCGGATAATCAGCACTGCTGCCGACAGAAAAGGTTGTAATTATTGCGCTTTCGCTTACACTAATGAATAGTAAAAAGCGGTTTTATGGAACCAGGCAATAACACATCTTCAGGGTCGGCACCGCGACCACAATCAGGCACATCAAACCGGCCAGTTCAGCCGATTGTTCGCCGACCTGTGGTTGACGGCTTTGTGGCTCATCGGCCACAATCAGGCATGCGGCCAGTTATGCACTCGCCGTCTGCAACATCGGCCGGTACTCCTGCTCTTTCACCGCGACCGCAAGCCCAGTCACACGCCCAGCCGGTATCTCGGCCGGTTCAGCCACAACCTGGGATAACACGGCCTGCGGCTCCGAATAGCTTGTCAACGACGACATCAACGACCTCATCAACTGCCACGCAGCACTCATCCAGCTCCACGTCCGACGATCAATCGCCAGCCAAAAGCCATGGTCCGCGCGAAAAAAACCGCACGGGGCACGCCGGTCTGGTCGGCTTTATAGTGTTCATTCTGCTCGGCGCCCTCCTGGCTTCACCCCTACTGCCAGGTAAGATCATGGACAGCTTGCCCCTATCATCAACTACTTACTCAACAGGTGATTCCAGCCTGGACTGTCTTGGTAAGCAAGGTTCCGTCAGTAGTACTACCAAGTACAGCGCTAAGGCCGGCTCGCCCATTACTTACACTTCGGCTACCACGACTACGCAAACCGCAACCTGTGATGGGCAGCCCCAGAGCGCCACGGTCGGCCGCACTTCGCAGTTCAATATCTTGGGATTAGTCACAGATGTTGTCGTGGCCCTCGTGGTGGCTATCGTGTTCGCACGCGTCTGGCGGCTCATTTTCGGCGAGAAACGACATCCGTCACGCCACCGCGACGAGTAACCATAAGAAGATCGTTCACCCTTTGTCTTCCAGCGTCTCATCCGGAAATACTTCCGGAGGTTTAACCGATCCATAACGAAGATAGGGCCTAAGGTCCACATCCCGGCCTTTTTGTGCGGTAAGTATAAAATTCTGCGGCAGCCACAAGCTGTAACCGTGACTCGCCAGAAAGATATCGACCGTATTGAAGCTACGCATCGCGGCCGTATACACTTCGCGGAGCGTTCGGACGGCTGAGCCGTGATAGCCGCTTATCACATTCATAGCCAACACGCCCATGACTTCAAGGTGACTCAGATACGCTTGAAATGCTTGCAGTGTTTTAAGCTCACGCGGAATGGCGGTGTGGCTATAGGCGTCTATAAGGATCAGGTCGTACCGCATGCCGTGTTCGCGCAGGTAACTGCGGCCATCGGTGGTAAAAATACGTAACCGGTCACTATCCGGCAGATTAAAAAAACGCCTGGCCAGCTCCGGCAAACCAGGATCAACTTCAACGACGTCGATATGCGTATGTGGCAACACCTGCAGCAGCACCGTCGGCAGTGTGAACACCCCGCCGCCGATCAGCAGAATTCGTTCCGGTATCAAACCGACCGCTAATTCGTATAGGCGTTGGTTGTAGTCGAACAACAAGTCAGCGTTGTCATCCTGCGCCACCCCCGATTGTGCAGCATAACCGTCACCGCTATACAGTACCCGCGCGGGCCGACCGTCATAAAGCTCATCCACCACCTGGTAGTGACTGTACGGCGTATCGCCTTCCCAAAGGATATGCTGCATCTGTTATCAGTATATACCTGAGATAACAACCCTTACGATGAAACGTGATGCAACAGCATCAGTAACGTGTCGTAATGTTCCCAGCAAAGCCAGAGATCAAATGCCAACAACGCGGGCAACACCACGCACGTCTCAACCCATTTGCCGGTAGTAATGCGCAACCTTTTAAGCGGCGGGAAGCCGAATTTAACAGGAATAGGCAGCAGCCATGGTACACCTTCTTTGGTCACCGTATCCATGACAAGGTGGCTAACGTAGCCGATCAAAAAGGCATACCACACTAGTTGGGTATCAACATGCGGCACTAGCGGATGCAAGAAATGTAATAGCAGGTTGCACAGCCAGCCGAACAGCGCCAACCCAAGAATAGAGTGGCTAATAAACCGATGCCCGCCGAGCAACTTGCCAAATACCTTGCCCACGACATGCCCCTCCGGCAAATTGCGCCACAGCGGCGCCGTCGGCTGGTCGATGTCGGGCGCAATACCGCCGACCTGATTAGCAAATACTGCCAGCAGCAGCGTGCTCAAGCGCAAGCCCTCCGGCACGCTCACTAACACTGCGACCAGCAAAGCCGTAATCGCCGCTAAGTCATGCGTCCGTGCCGTCATGCGTTCTATTGTAGCTTATGCTTGCTCGTTTTGAGCCTCGGCGGCCGCTCTTTGTTCTTTGCGGAGGGGACGGAGATACTGTTTGAGGATGGCCGCCTTCTTGTCGCCAACGACTTTAGCGAGCTCCCAGTCGCGTGCCTGCAGCACGCCGCGCATACTGCCGAAAGTTTTAATCAGCTTCTTACGGGTGGCCGGACCGATGGTCGGCACATCGTCAAGCAGACTTGCGGTTTGCTGCTTGCTTCTGAGCGTACTGTGATAGGTGACTGCGAACCGGTGCGACTCATCCCGAATCCGTTGAATGAGCTTAATAACGTCATCATATTTATGGATTTTGCCGCCGCCACGCAAATTTAAGCTGTGTCCGGACGTTTTAAACAACCCCGGGTGTAAATTAACCGTCACGAAATCGTTACTGCTTTGAACGGTATATTCCGGGCCGCTCACGAGTCCCGATATATCAATATTTGATCCGTCAATTTTAATGATGATTTCTTCCTCGCGTTTGGCCACACCGATAATTGGAATATACGTACCGTGCTCCGCCTGAGCCTCGACGGCGGCACTCACTTGCTGCGTGCCGCCGTCTATTAGAATCAGGTCCGGGACGCCCCAGTCCTTCAGGTGTTTTTCATTCAAACGGCGCAGCAGCGTCTCACGAATATTACCCGGGTCATCGTTGCGCTGCGATGTCTTGAATTTGCGATATTCACCCTTGTCGCTCACGCCGTTCGTAAACACCACCATGCTCGCCACCACGTTCGTGCCCTGTGTGTGCGATATGTCGTAGCCTTCAATGCGCTTGGGATAGTCGCCGAGCCTCAGTAGTTCGGTTAGCCCGCTCAGGGCCCGATCTTTGGATATATCCAAAAACTCTTTGTCGCTAAACACGATCTGTTTGCTTAAGTTCTGCAATAAAAATAACTGGTTGCGGTAATGTGCAGCTGTTTCATAATCCTGAGTTTTGGCCGCCTGCTTCATGTCATGCTCTATTTCTTTGATGATGGCCGTACGCTTGCCTTCAATGACGGACATCAGTTTGCGCAGGTTTTTGCGATAATCTTCCAGACTGGTTTTGCCTTCCTCCAGACCTGGGTCAAGACCGAGGTGGTAGTGCAGCGTGGCGCGCTTTTGGCCGGCAGTACGCCGTGTGGCATACGGGAAAATCCGGCGCAAAAGTTTAAGCGCCTGGCGCACGGCGTAGGTTGAAAAATATGGACCGAAGTAGCGGGCGCCGTCATCGAGCGGCCGGCGCGTAGTTGTGACGGTCGGGTAGTCGCTGTCGTAGTCGATGCGGATATAGCTCATCGCCTTATCATCGCGCAGCAAAATGTTGTAGCGCGGCATATAGCGACGGATCATTTCCGCTTCCAAAAATAGCGCTTCCAACTCGCTGTCCACAACCATCCAATCGGTGTCGTGGATTTCCTCCACTAGCGCTTCGGTTTTGGGATCGCGCGCTCGAGAGGCCTGAAAATACTGCCGCACACGGTTACGCAGCACGGCCGCCTTGCCCACATAAATAATCTCGCCGGATGTATCTTTATGGAAATACACCCCCGGCTCTTTGGGCAGGGTTTTTAACTTGGCTTCCAGCGCCTTGTTCACACTCTTAGTATATAGGGCTGTCCTTTGCACCGGAAGTATGACCTAGCCGGTCGTAGACGTTTCATTCAGCATGAGATCTATACTATCAGGCGTTATCAGCCGCTCTGTCATATCTGCGAAGTAACGTTCACTGGCTTGCACGGCTGCCGGATCATCGCCAATGTAGCGTAATCCCAGCTGGCCTAGCGCGAGCTCGTCAGTTGTTGACCGAACACGTGCGCGTTGGTGCGTATCGATTTGGCCGTCTCTTAGAACCATACCCATTCTTGCGAGCAGCTCCCGGTTAGTAAGCTTCTTATCTTCAGAACGCTCACGAACACTATAGAGCAAGCCAGGCAACCAATCGTCACCCCTCCGTTGTGAATCCGGTCTGGTAACTGCTATATGAACCGTATAAACCCCTCTCGACGATCGTCATCCTCCCATACATACCATTAGGCCTATTTAACAGCATCAACAATATCCGCGGCCAGACATCATCTAGCGAAGCATCTCTACCATTGTGCTGTCTACTTAGACATGGCGCTTCGCCAGGACAGCCATTTGGTACTGGTAGAAGTTTGTCCTACCATCGCCAGTCGCATAGCCTACACCGCTACTGAATTCACCTTGAGCCATGCAGACAAGATTGGCAATATAAGGGCTCCTGCCTGCATATGGACCACTAGGCTGATTAAGTTCTATCAGATCCGCTTCTGGGCCTCTCAGAGCAGTCCGGATGAGTTCGCTCAGTTCCGTAGCATACTCTATACGGCTTCTTTGGGGATGTTGGTTGTGAGAGACTACGGAGTTCATACGGCATTTAAAATTAAGATTACCACTCTATTATAGATAGGATGTCAATTTCGTGTTGCTTCTAGGGAATAGCTGCGTCCGCCGCCGAGTTGCAAGAAGCTTGGCTGGTTCACTGAGGAGTAATGCGTTTTACATCCATGCCGTGCTCAGCGTGCTTCAATAGTGCCATGACCACTGCCGGGAGACCGTACGTTGAATCAATTGCCAAAGCACATAGACTGGAGCATGCTTCGTATCTTTCTGCTCCGATACTCACCGGTGAAATAGTACCGTTGATCGGAGACCCGAAAGTTTCGGCGCGATATCCTGATTCTCTCGTTTCAGACCCGCTCGATAGGAGTCTCAAAGCTACCTTCGAACCAGTGCACATGTTGTACCGCGCGATTGCAAAACAGCTTGATGAGACTATGCCCATAGATGCAAGCTCACAGTGGGATATTGATGGCATTGGAGTACGAAACGCTATGCTGCCGCGTAGAAGCACCCCAAGACAGCTGGGGCAATTTACTATCAGGCTCATTAGCCCTGGCGATCTGACAGAAGCGCAACGGCAGGCAACCCTGTACGCCGCTGAATCGTGCCCGGCCGTCAATAACAGCCAACTGGCATTCAGCCTGCATGCAAATCACGCGGGCGAAGCGGTTGCCTGCATCGTGGGCACTCAACTACGCGCACGCACGGAGCCTCCAGCGAAGCTCTACATTGCCGGCGCACTGATTTAGCCGGCAGCCTATTCAGTAGCAAGCGACCTGTACGCCAGGTTAATGGCACCGGCTCTAGACTCAGCCGCAGCATAGAAGCCCGTGGCATGACAGAAGGCAGCATCCGCTACGCCAGTGATTTCCACGAGCTTTGCCGGCATTAAAGCACGCCAGGCTTCAGGGAACGGGCGGCGAAGCACAAAACTTCCGGGCTCGGTCGAAACGGCCAGCACACCCCACGAGCCGGATGGCCGCGGCGAAACAACATACAGTAATCCCGGACATTGATTTAAGATACCGGACACCGATGCCGCCTTATCTGCAACGATAAGCCGTTTGTCCTCAGCCTTGTTATACAGATCGAGCAAATAAGCCTGCGATGCCAGGTCATTTCGGATGGCCGTTCGAAGCCGGCTCAGGACAAGACGCGCCAGCTCCACGGCTTTCATGAACTGCGCGTCAGGCTCCTCGGTCGAAACGGCCCACGGCTGTGGGTTCATGATGGCGATAATGTCGTCAATAGTAAACGGCTGCACCCCATCAAATTTGGGAGTTACCAGGGTCTGGCCATTATCAATAGCATCAATCGGGATTACCAAACGCTCTTCAATAGCCTCGGCGACTGTCCCATCTCCGCCGCAAAACTGTACTCCATATTCCCGCCATAACAGACCAAAGCCAGAATATACAATCCCGTTTTCCCGCTTGCCGGCTTGCGCCTGGTGGTGATCGAACCGGCCCTTTGCCGGGTCAAACACTTTGCCGACATCGTACACAATGTCGCCGGTGGCAATTATTTTTTCATCACGTGTGCGGACAATTTCTGCGTCCGGAAATAGGTCGAGCAACATTGCGGTCGCGAACACGTCGTCCGTATGAAAATCTTCGGAGTGTGTGATGAGTCGTTTCGGCTGCACAGCGCTCATGCTCGAGTTCCCACTGTTGCCTTATCGTAGCACTCTTTTATGTGGTACAGTTTTGCTTCGTTCCGCTTGCAGGTTTCGCAAATCAGCACTAGTTCGTTGCAGGATTTGAGCGCGCAGTTTTCATAGTTACTAGTTTTAGATCCGCAATGGATACATTCACCAACGTCTTGGGCGTGGTCGCTGAACTTGACGCCCATACGGTCGTCAAACACATAGAGCGAGCCTTCCCACAATCCGTCGTCACCGTATCTTTCACCGTATTTCACGATACCGCCGTCCAGTTGGTACACCTCTTGAAAGCCGCGGTTTTTCATAAGACTGCTCAGGATTTCGCAGCGGATGCCGCCCGTGCAGTAGGTGACAACCGGTTTTGATTTGAGGTTGTCGTATTTACCGCTTTCCAGCTCTGTAATAAAATCTTTTGACGTGCGCGTATCCGGCACAACTGCGTTTTTGAATTTACCGACTCCCGCTTCGTAACTATTACGGCCGTCAAAAAATACCACGTCGTCGCCCTTTTCGGCGACAAGTTGATGGACCTCTTCGGGCTTCAAATGTTTGCCGCCGCCGACCACGCCGTTCTCGTCGACTTGCAGCTCCTTCGCCGCACCGAAGCTCACGATTTCGTCGCGGACCTTGACACTCAACCGCGGGAAATGGTCGCGCGAGCCTTCACTCCATTTGAAATCCATCTTTTTGAAATACTCCCGCGTCTCTCTCACGTACGTTTTCAGGTCTTGAACGTCACCACCCACAGTGCCGTTGATGCCGTGCACCGAAATAAGAATGCGGCCTTTCAAATTAAGATTTTCACACAAACTGCGCTGCCATAACCGGACCGCCTCCGGGTCAGCCACCGGCTGGAATTTGTAATACAACAGAATCTTTTCCACTTTAAACTATTATAACATCGGTAGCGCCGACAGACAGCACCCGAAGAAGTTGCGGGATAGTTGACAAGACTGCTATAATGCTTTGGTTAGTATTAATTTAAAGGAAAGGGCGAGCCAACAACATGTATAAGCAGATTCCAGCAGAGACCGTCGGCGGCGCCGTTTCCTTCTCTCTTTAATCCGTTTTTGAACCAGACCGGCAGTGTGAGCCGGGAGCAAAAACTTAACAAAAATAACAATTTTACTAGTAGCTGTTGCTGCTTTTTGCATTCGCGAGAGTTTGCATGCGCAGTGGCATAATCTGGTCGGCACCAAGGAGGACCGTACCATGCAAAATGAATCAAAAAAGACCAATGCACAACTCGTGGCACGGTACTACTGGCGGCACGTCAAAGCGTACCGCCGGCTGCTCGTCGGTACGTTCATAGCCTTACCTATAACGGTGGCGCTCGATAACTATTTGCCATCACTGATCTTGGCTAGTGTGTTAGCACGGCTAGGTCAGCATCAGTATGTGGATGGCCAGTTATGGCACAGCTTCGGGCCGGCAATCGTGGTGTATATGGTAATGCTGCTGTCGAGTTCAGTTGGCTGGCGTGTTGTGGATTACTTTATGTGGCGGTTGGAACAAAATATTCAGCGCGACATTGCCATAGAGATTTTCCAGCATTTACTGCGGCGCAGTGCGGACTTCCATGCCAACAACTTTAGCGGCTCGCTCGTGTCACATTCCAACAAGTTGCTCGGCAGCTACGTACGAACAGCCGATACGACAGTTTTTCAGGCCTACCCGATGCTTACCGGTATAGTCGTTAGCGTGATAATCCTGGCCCCACGTGCTCCGTTGTATTCCGCAGGTCTGCTGCTGTTTTCGGTACTGTTTTTGCTGGTTGCTATGAAAGTGTCCAAGCCGGTCCGCCGTTTAGCTGCGCTCCATGCCAGTCAGGAAAGCAAGCAGACAGGTTCCCTGGCCGACGCAGTGACAAACGTGATGGCCATCAAAAGCTTTGCGCATACGAAATACGAGGAGGAGCGTTTTGCCAAAGTCGCCGAAGGCACCCGCAAACGCCTGCAGGCAGTTGCCAGTGCCAACCAGCGTCAAATGAACATCATGGGCGGTATGAGCCGGCTGATTTCTGCCGGGGCATTACTGGTGGCAGTAATTGCTGTCATGGAGTTCCATGCCAACATTGCCACGGTATTCCTGATCTTTAGCTACACCAGCATGATCATTGGTCAACTGTGGGCGTTTGGCAACAACGGTTTGCGCAACTATAGCCGGGCCGTCGGCGACGCAACCGACATGGTTGAGACATTGAATGAGGAAGCTGAAATACAGGATCCAGCCGAACCCGAACCTCTGCGTATGAGTCACGGTGACATCGCTTTTAAAGATGTGATGTTCCAGCATAACGGCTCCGACGACCCGATCTTCAACACATTGAACCTCCATATCAAACCTGGCGAAAAAGTCGGTCTGGTCGGGCACAGCGGCTCAGGCAAAACAACGCTGACCCGCCTGCTATTGCGGTTCAGCGATATCCAGGACGGAGAGATTCTAATCGATGGTCAGAATATCGCGCACGTTACGCAGGATGATTTGCATTCGCAAATTGCCTATGTGCCACAGGAACCGCTGCTATTCCACCGCACCATTGCCGAAAACATTGCCTACGGTGATCCGGAGGCGTCACAACAGTCCATCAAAGCAGTCGCCAAAATGGCCAGCGCGCACGAGTTCATTGCCACGTTACCACAAGGCTATGGCACTCTGGTTGGCGAACGTGGAGTGAAGCTAAGCGGCGGCCAACGACAGCGGGTGGCCATTGCTCGCGCCATGCTTAAGAACGCGCCGATCATAGCCCTGGACGAAGCCACGTCCGCGCTCGACTCTGAAAGCGAAGTGCTCATCCAAAAAGCACTTTGGAAACTCATGGAAGGCCGTACCGCGATTGTCATTGCGCACCGGCTCAGCACGATTCAGAAGATGGACCGCATCATCGTACTGGACAACGGCAAAATTGTTGAGGAAGGCTCGCACAAAGAGTTGGTCACTAAAAAGAACGGTACTTACGCCAAGCTGTGGGCGCACCAGTCGGGTGGGTTCATAGAGGAGTAGAATAGAATGATGTCCAAGGTAAAAAACAAAGAGCGCGGCGACATACACGTCAAGCAAACGCTGAAATTCTACTACCGTGCCACTATCCGGCACAAGCGTCAGGCGTCGCTGGCGCTTGTGCTGCCGGCCAGCAGTATTTTACTTAGTGTCTTTGTACCGTTAGCCGCCAGCAAAACACTTGCCGATATCATTGGCAACAATGCACACCTGTGGCGCGACTTTACCTGGTTTGTCGTACTAGCCATCCTGGCTGTTGTCGGCAACACGATTGGTATACGTGCCTGTATGGCGTTGCAGGCACGCGTCATGCGGGACTTAGGCGACCTTATGTTTGCCCGCTTGCTGCAACGCAGCGTTGGGTTTTTCAATAACCAGATTGGCGGTAAACTGGTCAGTGACGCGCTGGATTTCGTGAATTCCTATGGTTTGCTTTTTAATACGATCTTCATTAATGTCGTCAGCTTTTTCTTCACGGTAGTCATCGGGTTGACCATTGTCACGTTCAGTAATTGGATAATTGGTCTCATCATCCTGGTGATGCTGGTAATACTCGGGTGGTGGACGTCCGCCTCCTCACATCGGCGTTCAGCAAACCGTAATAAGCGCCTACTGATTACCAAAAAGCTCACCTCACACATCTCTGACAATATCGTAAACGCCATAACGGTTAAGACGTTTGCCCGCGAAACGGACGAGATGGCTGGTGATTCCGAGCTTACCCGCCGTCTGGCAGAAGCCCGTACCGCAGACTGGAAAATCACCGTAACCGACGAAAGCTTGCGCATGGGATTCTTGTTACTCATGCAGGCCATGCTGCTGCTCGCCTTAATTTTACTGACGCGCCATAATCCACGCCTGTTGACCACCGGCATTTTCGCGTTTACGTACACACTTACGCTCATCAACCGATTCTTTACAATCAACACGTTGACGCGCCAAATTGAGGAGGGCTTCCTGAACGCTTCGCCCATGACCGAGATACTACTGCAGCCCATAGAAATCACCGATGTGTCCGATGCCAAGCCACTCCATGTCACTAAGGGGACGATCGGGCTACACGGTGTAACGTTTCACTATGCCGACGCTAAGCAAACAGACACCGTCTTTGACAACCTCAACCTTACGATACAAGCTGGTGAAAAGATCGGCTTGGTCGGCCATAGCGGCGGTGGCAAATCTACGCTCACGCGTCTGTTGCTCCGCTTTGATGATATATCTGATGGCTCCATAACCATTGATGGCCAGGATATCCGGCACGTTACACAGACATCCCTGCGCGAGGCAATTTCGTACGTACCGCAAGAGCCGCTTTTATTTCATCGCAGCATCCGCGAAAACATCGCCTACGGTAGCCCGGATGCCCCGCAACAAAAAATTGAAGCGGCAGCACGACTGGCCTATGCGCACGATTTCATTGGCAAATTGCCCGAACAATACAAAACTGTCGTTGGCGAGCGCGGTGTGAAGCTGAGCGGCGGACAGCGGCAACGTATCGCCATCGCCCGAGCCATACTCAAAGATGCGCCAATTTTGGTTTTAGATGAAGCCACGTCAGCGCTCGACTCTGAGAGCGAAAAAGCAATTCAAAAGGCGCTCTGGGAGCTGATGGACGGAAAGACTGCCGTGGTTATCGCCCACCGGCTTAGTACAATTCAAAAGATGGACCGTATATTAGTACTCGACGATGGTCGCATCGTGGAAAATGGCTCACATGACAAACTGCTGGCGGCTAAAGGCATTTATGCGAGACTATGGGCACATCAGTCGGGTGGATTCATTGAAGAATAGCTGAATGCAGGGCATCTACAGAAAAAGGCCCGCTGAAAGGCGGGCCTTTTATTACCTCTAGAAAACTAAGATTTCTCGGGATTTCGGCCTTCGTCCTTGGACTCTTTCTGTTCCTTGCCGCCTGGACGGATTTCGTCCTTCTGCGTGTTTTCTTCGGCATTACTTTCGTGGTCAGAGTCAACGGTCGGCTCATCACCAGCCATAGCCGTACCACCGGCGTCATCGTTCGCCGCAGCCAACGCACTCGGCTCAAACACGGTCGCAAGCACATGATGCGGCTCGGTCTCAACTTCCACGCCACCTGGCACCACCAAGTCCTCAACCGTTGCCTGGTCGCCGACCTTGGCCAGCTTCTCAGCATCGTACGTTAGAACGTCGGGCAGATCGCGCGGCAGAGCTTTCACTTCCACGGTGTCGAGTTGAGCCAGCACGATGAGGCCCGCGCGCTCAGCCGGGCTAGCATCGTTACCCTCAGCATAGCTAGGACGCACAGGTATCTCAGCGTCGACCTTTTCGTTCGCCTTTACCGCGCCGAACACCACGTGGGTGATGCTGTGGTAACGCGGGTCAAACGTCACATCTTTGACGATGGTCGTGTATTTTTTGCCAGCCGCAGTCAGCTCAACTGGATGGTGTTTACCGGCTGTCAGGTAAACTTTATGAAGCGCCTGGTATTCGGCCTGAACATGCACCGATGCCTTACCGTGATCGTGAATCACACCGGGCACAACCCCCGCTGCGCGCAAGCGTTTTACACCCTTACCTAATGTGTCGCGCGGCTCAACCGCAAGCGTAATTTGGTCAGACATAGCCGTTACTCCTCCTTTGTTCACTATAGTTTAACAGCTTTTTAGCTGACGTGCCACTGTAGCCTTTGCAACATTTGAGGCGCGTTTAGGGTACAATAGAGCGAAGATGTTTAACGTAACGCACTTAATCCAGACCGGTGGCCTGTTACTCATCGCGCTGATCATATTTTCCGAAACCGGTTTGATGCTCGGTTTTTTCCTGCCCGGCGATACCCTGCTTTTAAGTGCGGGAGTGTTGGCAGCAGGCGGTAAGCTCGACATTGCCTCAGTACTTATCGTGGTGGCCGTAGCAGCCGTCCTGGGTGACAACGTCGGCTACCATATAGGCCACCGACTAGGGCGCCGGCTGTTTCATAAACCCGACAGCATTATTTTCCGCAAGGAACACATCGAGCAGGCCGAATCGTTTTACGAAAAGCATGGCAGCAAAACCATGCTTGCGGCGCATTTCATACCGGTTATCCGTGCTTTTATTCCGGTGACCGCCGGAGCAGCCAAAATGCCGTATCGCCAATTCGCTGCTTTTGACGCCATCGGCTGTATTGTCTGGTCACTTGTTATGACACTGCTCGGCTATTTTGTCGCCAGCCGCATTCCGAATATCGAAAAGTACATTGATCCGGTGCTCATCTGCGTGGTTATCGTGTGTCTGTTGCCGACTATCTGGCACATCGCACGTGATCCTAAAATCCGCGCCGCGATTGCTACCAGGTTCGGCCGTTCATAAGAGAGTACAAATTTACTTAAAACACACCTGACTTACATAGCAACGGCAGGCGGTTAGGCTCAAACTCGTGCTCTATGTGTTCTTATTATTTCTTCCGTTATTGCAAGAGACCGCTCAATGGCTTCTGCCGAGAGTAAAAGGCTGCCTGGATAGCTGTCCAGCACAGGTAGGCTAGTTCCATCTTCCGCGCACAACACTGCAGTGCCCCCTGGCAAGCCTAGATCCGTAATAACTGCCTCCTCGCCCGGAAGGGATTGAACTGTAAAACGCTTGGCCATCCCTCTCGGGCTGTCAGCATCTACGGCTAAACCTACGACTGGTTGGCCCCAGCCTCCATCGCCAGCTACACCACAAACCTCAGGAACCTGCGTATCATCGCCAGCCCTGATCAGTACCATCGTATCGGACCAAGCGCCGGCAGCATCATCTTCACTGCCTGCCAGATGCATTACATGACCTTCGGCCGACCATCGAATCTTTATCGTATTTTCAATGGGCTTATTTCTCGTATACCCACCCACGGACGCTACGCCATAAATGCTATCACCTGAAGTAATAACTGCAAGCAAACTCTGTCGTCGGTCATCTAACTCACTAGCGGCAATCGCTACGCCTCGTAATCTCGTAACGTTTGGATTATGTACTATGCCAGACTCATCAACGCCAGCCGTAACTGCTGCGTCGGGTAGATATCGAACAGCAATACCCGGGTGTACAGCAAGCTCAGACGCTACAGGATGTGAAAAATTTCCGTTTCCTGTTTGTAAAGATTCGATGTCTGCCATACTTTGGTAGCGGCTATACCACCCGCCAATACGACATGCAATATCGCGCTAAAGCATGTGCTTCAGGAAGTGACCGGTGTAGCTGGCAGGGACTTTGACGATTTGCTCGGGCGTACCTTCGGCAATAATCTGGCCGCCGGCGTCGCCGCCTTCGGGGCCCATGTCGATAAGCCAGTCAGCGCTTTTAATTACATCCAGGTTGTGCTCGATGACAACCATACTGTTACCGGCCTCAATCAGCGCGTGCATTACACCCAGCAGCTTTTCGACATCCGCCATGTGCAGCCCCGTAGTCGGCTCGTCCAATATGTAGAGCGTGCGGCCGGTCGGGCGGCGGCTGAGCTCGCTCGCCAGTTTAATACGTTGCGCCTCACCACCACTAAGCTGCGTGGCTGGCTGGCCAAGGCTGATATAGCCCAGACCGACATCGACAAGCGTCTGTAATTTGCGGGCGATAGCAGGCTGGTTGGCAAAAAAGTCCAGCGCCTGTTCGCACGTCATAGCCAGCACTTCGCTGATATCTTTATCCTTGTAGTGGATTTCCAGAGCCTCGCGGTTGTAGCGCTTGCCGTGGCAGACTTCACAGGATACATACACATCCGGCAGGAAGTGCATTTCGATCTTAATGATGCCGTCGCCGGCGCAATTTTCACACCTACCGCCTTTGACGTTGAAGCTGAAGCGCCCCGCGCTGTAGCCGCGCAATTTGGCCTCCGGCGTGCTGGCAAATAGTTCACGGATGGGCGTAAACAGACCGGTGTAGGTCGCCGGGTTGCTGCGTGGCGTGCGGCCGATCGGGCTCTGGTCAATGATGATAGCCTTATCCAGTTCAGCAATGCCTTCAATGTCGTCGTGTCTGCCCGGTACGGTGCTCGCTCGGTGCAGCCTCGCCTGCAGCTCTTTCGCAAGAATATCGTTAATGAGGCTGGATTTACCGGAACCGCTCACGCCGCTCACTACCACCAGCTCGCCCAGCGGGATATCCACGGTAACGTTTTGGAGGTTGTTTTCGCGCGCACCTACGATACGGATTTTTTTACCGTTGCCCGCCCGCCGTTTTTTGGGCACCGCAATCTTCTTGATACCACGCAAATACTGGCCGGTGATACTTTCCGGCACTTGCTCAACCTCAGCCGGCGTACCGCTCGCCACCACGTAACCGCCATGGATGCCGGCACCCGGACCAATATCCAGCAGATAGTCGGCCGTACGGATAGTGTCTTCGTCGTGTTCCACTACGATAACCGTGTTGCCCAGATCACGCAGATGCTTGAGTGTAGAAATCAACCGTTCATTATCGCGCTGATGCAACCCGATACTCGGTTCATCCAGCACATACAGCACGCCCATGAGTCCCGACCCGATTTGTGTCGCCAGGCGGATGCGCTGCGCTTCGCCGCCGCTCAGTGTTGTAGCCGAACGCAGCAGCGTCAGGTAGTTTAGCCCCACATCTTGCAGGAACTGCAGCCGGGCGCAAATCTCTTTCAGAACCAGCCGCGCGATTTGCATGTCCTTTTCATTCAGATTCAGACTGCTTGCAAACGTCAGCGCCTCATCGATACTCAGGCTGCAGATATCCATGATGGACTTGTCCGCAACCGTAATCGCCAGAACCTCAGGCTTAAGGCGCAGACCGTGACACGCAAAGCACGGTTTTTCCTGCATGAACCGTTCGATGTCGCGGCGCATAAAATCGCTCTCGGTCTCTTTGTGGCGGCGCTCCAGGTTCGGGATTACACCCTCGTACGTCGTGTTGAACGTACGACCGCCGCCGAGCGACACGCGGTACGTTTCATCGCCGGTACCATACAAAATCCGCTGCATATTTTCGGCACCGATCTGAGCGGTCGGCTCGTGCAGGCTAAAGCCAAAACGCTCGGCTACCGCCTGCAGCTTTTTGACATACCAATTATCCATGTTGATACGGTTATAGGGTCGGATCGCGCCTTCGGCGATGGTCAGGCGGCCGTTCGGGATGACCAGTTCCGGATCGACTTCCAGACGTGACCCCAGACCAGTGCACACCGGACACGCACCATGCGGCGAGTTAAAACTGAACGTCCGCGGCTCCAGCTCCGGAATTGAAACCTCTGGGTGGTTCGGGCAGGCATACATCAGACTGTAAGTTTCAGCTTCGTCACTATCGGCATTTAGCACTACCACGCGGCCCTCAGCCACTTCCAGTGCTTGCTCTACGCTCTGGGCCAGACGGCTGCGCGAATCTGCGTCATTCACCAGGCGGTCAGCAACGATTTCGATGCGGTGGCGCTTGGCCTTGTCGAGTTCCGGGAATTCATCAAGTGCGTATACCACGCCGTCCACACGGGCCCGTGCAAAACCGGCGCGCTGGTACTGTTCCGGAATGTGCTCAAAGGCACCCTTTTTGTCGATAACCACTGGCGCGAGGATCATCAGGCGAGCACCAGCTGGCAACGCCGCAATTTGCTCCACGATGTTCTGCGTGGTCTGGCGTACCACCGGCTCACCATCAATCGGGCAATGCGGCACACCGATGCGCGCAAACAACAAACGCAGATAATCATAAATTTCGGTAACCGTTGCAACGGTTGAGCGCGGATTGCGGCTAGTCGATTTCTGGTCGATAGAAATGGCCGGGCTCAAGCCGTCAATCTGGTCGACATCCGGTTTTTCCATCAGGCCCAAAAACTGCCGCGCGTAGGCACTCAAGGATTCCACGTACCGCCGTTGCCCCTCGGCATAAATCGTGTCAAAAGCCAAAGACGACTTGCCCGATCCAGACAAGCCCGTAATCACCACCAACTTGCTGCGCGGAATAGTTACATCAATATTTTTGAGGTTATGCTCCCGCGCGCCTTTTACGACAATACTCTCACTCATATAAGCGTGTAAATTATACCGGATTTTTTCGTTTTTGGCCATGCCCTCACTTCAAACAGTACGGTCTTGGTTATAGAGATGCTTAACTCAATTACCTTCGCAAAAGACCACCACTAAGGTCTGTTCGGCATAACTAGTGCAAACTTTAGTCTGGCTGCGGCAATCGATAAGCATCTGGCGGGTTCGCAACGGCTACGACCAATTGCAGGCTCGCTAGATGCCCTAGACATGCTTCTGTACGCCAAGCGTGAGGCAACTCTGCCTGTTGATCAAGGCCGAGGCGCTCATCAAGCTCTGCGGCAGTTTGGGCTTTGCCACGTCGAACGTCCAGGAAGCCCATTAGAGCCATCTCTCGCGGCGTTAATTCAACGGTGGCAGGGTCAACATCACCAGCGGCAGATCGATCGACAAGGCTATAGGCACGATAACCAAGACCCCGATCCACTAAATCTGTCGGCCGGACAGTTCCTCTGACCACAAGATTCTTTAAGGCTAGTTGTGTCAGCATACCGACTTGATGTGCATATGGATCCGTCACTAACTCGCCATACAGGCCGCCAAGTTCCTTTCCCCGCATGGGATCACGAAAATTTAGCCAGGATACAATGCCGATCTCTCTCCGGGCAATATCTGCCCCACGTAAGCCAAATTGTAGATTCATCAGCCTATCATATAAGCATACTGTATGCTCGTCAAATAATTTGTCTTTTGCAGAGACCCGCTTTGCTACAATACGGATTATGGATTTTATACGGCGCAATACTAAACGGATCGCGATTGATGCGGCCGGGTATTTGCTGCTTGTAGCCGCCGTCGCGACCGGCTGGCTGCCCGGGCCCGGCGGTGTACCGCTGGCGCTGGCCGGATTGGGGTTGCTCAGTATTAATAATGCCTGGGCCCGGCGTCTGCGCGTGCTGTTCCTGAAGCATGGCGGCAAGCTGGCACAGATGCTGTTCCCCCGAAATCCACTGGCCGAATGGGCCTATGACGCGCTTGTCATGCTGTTGCTTGCACTGACGATTGTGCTCGAAGTACGTCACGCCAGTATCCTGCAAATGGGTTTCGGCGTTACTGCCTTCTTTATTGCCCTGTTTATAGCACTCACTAACCGCGACCGGCTAAACCGCCTGCGGGGCCGCCACTAAAGCATAAGCTTTTATAAAATATCTGTTGATTTTTGTCAAACTGCATCGTACACTCATAGGTAAGTAAACGAAAAGAGGGGGCAGCGATGCAAAGTTTCATCGTCCTCGGGATAATCCCGGGGACCAATATTCAGACTACCTTAAATTTCTGGCTGGCAGTGACGGCAATTCTTGTACTTGTTACGTTTCGCCGGCGTATGTGGGCCTTATGCAGTTATGTGCAGCGCCAGCTAGTCGTGCGGCGGATTGCTCACACAATTAAAAACTATGAGCTGCAGCCAGCGGCAGCCTAATTCCGGATTAAGTCTCAGCCTCTACTCCGTGTCCATGACCGGCATAATGCTCTCGGCATAGAGCTGGAGCTCTTCGAGTAAGTAGAGCTTTTCTTCACCGCGCCCGCTTTCCACTAGCTGACTCAGGCGGTGCATGAACTTCGCCAGCTTGCTACCTGCGCCTCCGTCCATCAAAACGTGGTAGCGGTATTTTTCCCACTCCGCACGTTCTTCGTCAGTCAGGCTGCCGGAAAAATTGCGGGCTTTATAGCGTGGCAGCAGATCTTTGAGCCGCTGGTCATTGAACTTTTCCGTGTAATCACCAAGATCGGCGGGTTTTGCCGCGCGCACTACGCTCGACAGTTTTTTATCGCCTTCAGCTACAAACCCGTCGTATAATGCCGTATCCGCATCGGGCGCATTGCGACTCCAGTGTTCGCCCCGTTCGTCGTCCAGCAGATCGCGGGCTTTGACGATATTAGCCCGCAGTTCAGGTAACGCTTTCAGTATAGCCCGATGTCCTTCCATAAGCGCCGGTGTAATCTTCAGCCGCTCCTGCACGTCCGGCAGCTGCAGAATGCCGATTGGTGCAATCGCCGGACAGTGGTTATATTTGAGCGTCTTAACCGGCAAACGCGGCGGGGCGTCAGAATCTTTCGTAAACCGCCAGCGAGCAGCCAGTTCCTCAGGAGCTAGTCCCTTAAATTCACTAGGGTCATGGCGTAAATCATACACGATCGCGCCCTCACGGTCGTCACCGATGTGTATTGGCTGCACCACGGCCGTCTTTTCGGTCTCATTAGCATACCGGCCGCTGCTGTACACAAACACGGAGTTGTCCTGCAAAAACTGCTTCACGTCATTTTTGCCGCGTACTTTCAGAAGCGTTTCAAACAGCTTCGGCTGCTTGGTTTTAACCAGACGAGCCACTTCAATGCTAGCCAGCACATCGTTCAGCGCATCGTGAGCATGATCGTGGTCAACCCCGTTCAGTTTCGTGATAAGCTCCAGCCGATTCGTCGGCTTGCCGTCTACTACCGGCCACTTGATACCATCCGGCCGGAGCGCCCGGGTCATACGCACCACGTCCAACAGGTCCCAGCGGCTGCGGCCATCCTGCCACTGCCATTCGTACGGGTCGTAAAAGTTACGCCACAACAAAAAGCGCATGAATTCATCATCGAACCGTACCGTGTTGTAACCCACAAAGATCGTGTCCCGCAACGCGACTTGCTCAAAGAATAACTTACAAAACTCGGCCTCGGTCACACCGTCCTGCAAGGTAGACTGCGGCGTGATACCGGTTATGAGAATGGCATCCGGATCGGGCAATATGTCTTCGCTGAGCCGAATCAGTACGTTTACCGGCTCACCAACCAGGTTCAAGTCCATGTCGGTACGCTGCCCGGCAAATTGCATAATCCGCGCCTCGCGGCTATTAATACCCGACGTCTCCAGGTCATACCAGAAGAAACTCTGCGCCATATGGCCAGTGTAGCATTTCTTACGAGCACTCCCTAGCCGGCCACGAGGACTATCCTAAAAGCTGTCGCGAACACGCCGGAGGTCGTCAATTACAAGTTCTAGGGTTGCGTCATCTATACCCATGTTGGCAGCTACGTGTCGCACTATGCGGTACAGAAGCGGACCGTGTCGTGAATCCTCGTCAATTACGTAATTCCTGAGCGCCCCACCAAACCTATCTATGTCGTCGTGCGCTGGCACGCCACGAGCCGTATAAATATCTACGAGCGCAGCCTTCATACGGCCCCTCAAGTCCGCACCCCACCTGGCTGCGTCGTACTCTTCATCCGCCCTATGTGCATATTCGACTACTTCAGGAGCATCCGACGACATGCCTTCGCCTGGGAGCATCTGATCGGCCACTGTAGCGTACCTAAGCTTCTGCTCGTCAGTCAGGTGGCTTGATGTATATATGCTGGCTTGGAGTGACCGCTTCCGATCCGTGGCATCAGAAGTACCGCCCAATAGAAAAATGTTGTATTCATCGACAATCGCTCGGGCAGCAGTGACTCGTTCCTCAAGAGAGCGTAACCTGTACAACGCAACAAGGTCTGCGGGATCGACGTCTGAGGATGGTCCATAGGTATCAACCTGAGCTCGAATAGCCTGCAAGCAATCGTCCAGATCGTACTCGGCGTTAGCAGCAAGAAATCGCCGCAGATACTCAGCGGCAGGATCGCCAGCCTCTGACAGAGCGTCCAATACAAAATTCTGGCTGGCCGCCTCTTCCGCTCTACGGCTTGCCACTAGATCAGCTTCGGCCGCTATATCATATGGCAACAGCTCCACGAACTGCGCTACTTCTACTTTCACTTCAAAATCTCTTGGCTCTGTCATAGCTTTATACTAAAGCTCCAGATTGCTTAATACTCGAACTTGCCGCCGGCGATGCGAACGATATTGCCGGGCTCGATGCCTTGGCGGCGGAGTTCGTGCATGATGCCCTGCTTTTGCATGATGGCACGCAGACGCCGCACCCCTTCGTCGTTATTAAAGTCCGTACGGATGGCAAAGCGCTCGATCTTGCTGCCGGTCACCAGGAAGGTGTCGGCATTCTCGCGGCTAACCCGCCAGATGCTCTGGTCTTTTAGACGCAGGACCGGCACCAGCTTTTCCTCCGGCTCGGACTCGGCCTGTTTTTTGCGCTCCGCAGCAACGGCGTCGCGCACTGCATAGAGTAACGGCTTCAGGTTTTCGTGTGCCTGGCTACTGATGGCGAACAGCTCCATACCAGCAGGAAGCATTTTTTCAAATGCAGCCCGTTTGGCGGCCAGTTCTTCGGGCAGGATCAGATCGATTTTGCTTAAAACCACTATCTGGCGCTTAACGGCCAGGTTCTGCCGGTAAGTCTGGAGCTCGTTCTGGATGGTTTGGTAATCGCCCACCGTATCTTCACCCGTCACGTCTACCAGGTGCAGCAAGACGGCAGTACGCTCCACGTGTCGCAGGAATTCATCACCCAAGCCTTTACCTTCGGCTGCACCCTCAATGAGCCCCGGGATATCGGCGATCAGCAGGCTGCTTTCACGGTCGATATCCACCACACCAAGATTCGGCGTCAGGGTTGTGAAAGGGTAGTCTGCTATCTCCGGACGGGCGTTACTGATCACGGAAAGCAGCGTGGATTTGCCGGCATTCGGCAGCCCGACCAGACCGACATCAGCGATCAGTTTGAGCTCCAGTGTCAGCTCCTGCTCCTCGCCCACCTCCCCTTTTTCGGCGAATTTGGGCGCCTGGCGGGTGCTGCTTAAGAAATGTGCGTTGCCGAAACCGCCGCGCCCGCCGTGAGCTACCACCGCCTCCTGACCGTCTTCGGTCAGGTCAGCCAGGGTCAGGCCTTCCGCGTTCGTGACGATCGTGCCCACTGGGACCTCGACATGCAAGTCTACGCCGCGCCGGCCGTGCTTGCGCACCTTGTCACCTGCGCCGCCATCCTCGGCCTTCAGCTCCTTGTGATATCGGAACTGCACTAGCGTATTCTGGTTACGGCTCGCCGCGAATACAATGTCACCGCCATTGCCGCCGTCACCGCCATCCGGCCCGCCGCGGTCAACGTACTTTTCGTGGCGAAAACTCATCCGGCCGTCACCACCATTACCGGCTCGCGCCGCTACCGTTACGTGATCAATAAACTTCATTACCTACAGTATAGCAGATACGCTGGCAAACTAGCGAAAAATATGTTCTAGCGATATATATAAACAACGTCGCTATACCGGCCGCCATCAAAACCAGTTGCCGCCGACACCCACCCATCATTAGGAAGGTAGTCCTTGCTATGTCCTACACGGTTAAATCCCGCTAACCCATTCATATCACTGTATTGTATCTCGGTCTGATCTGCGGATACAGCGTCGACAATGCCCACATGGTTACCGCGTGTAGTCTGCACCACAGCTCCAGCTACCGGCGTAGTACTGACCGTCCATCCGCTCAGGCGTGCAAAATATGCCCAAGTACTTGCATTACCCCAGTTGCTTGGTACGCCAGCCATGGCTGCAGCGTAGTAGGTGCACCAACCCGGGTCATAACCATTGCTTCCATAAGTGGGCGTAAATGAGCCGCCCAAGATACTAAATGTAGATGTAGATTTAGACCGCGCAGCCTGAATTATTTGGCCATTAGGAATAAGCACCTGTTCACCAACATGAATGCCAGCTATCTCGGCATCATTAGATTCGGTGATTTGGTCTGAATTAGCGCTAAATTTGGCAGCCAGACTCTGGAGAGTATCGCCTGCCTGTACGGTATAGACGAGGCCATTTACCGGAGGGATTACAAGCTTAGTACCGAGTGCTACCGTAGCACCGGTGATGCTGTTAGACCAACGAATACTATCAGTCGTAATGCTAAATTTTTGAGCGATGGAAGCAAGCGTATCACCACTCTGGACGGTATACGTTTGAATATCATCCCGGCTTTTAAGGGCGGTGGCCACAATCTGTGGCTTGGCCACGACACTGGTTTCACTGGCACTGACCGCCACAGTAGCCTGCGCACTCTGTGCCTGGTTATTGACAGCGTTGCTTTCCGGCAAATCAGCCATACGCGCCACATTGGCGGCAATGTCAAATGAAGTCAGGCCGTCAACCGGATTCGCGGCGGCATTGTCACTTAAAGCGCCGGTCGTCACGGCAGCATTGGCATGGAAACCACCCGTAACAAAGAATACAACCGCGGCTAGTATTACCACATTGGCCGTCACCAGCCCATAGCGAATCAGCCGCTTGCGAACGCTCTTGCGCTTAAGCGTTTTCTGCAAACGAGAGCTTACGTGCGTCCGTTTCAGGCCGCCGATGTGGGCCGATAGCGACCCGATGTTCACATTACTAATGTCTATAGCTCCTGCGCTGAGGCCTTACGACCGTCTTCGCTTTTACCACTATAAACTTGAGATTGGCTGAATAACCATTCTCAAGTTACCCGCTCATTATACCAAATATCGCTACCGCACCAACATTTCAAGCGTGATTCACCCCAGTTAATGTATTATGGCACGCGAAGTTTAAGAGAAAAATTATGCCGTCAGTGTAAAGCACTGGGCTGTAAAGTAATTATCAAGTCCCATTTTTCGAAAAGTTGGATATGCCGGGCCATTCGGGTCGGTAGCTAAGCAAATGACGGGATCCGTTTCCCAAAAGCAAGCTGAAGGGAGTATGGCCGGTAATGCCGCCCGGATTGCTTGCGCCAAGGCGAGGCGGGCATAACCATGGCGCTCCTCCCTTGATGCCACCTTGGATATATATGCAACCGTACCGCAAATAGCGAGCGCCGCAATCGCCACTGGTTTCGGTCCCTTCCTTCCATATTCTTCTCTCTCTACGATAAAGCAGTGCCCATTATCAGAGTCGATGAGTCTTTGAACGGAGACTGCGGTTGCTCCAATAGCTGCATCTACTCGTGGGTTGGCAGATTTTCCGGGTTCTCGTTTCAATTGATGTGCCGACTTGTATACGGTCATGAACTTGGACCGGTCACTTTCCGTCCTCGCCTCCCTAACCGATGCCGGACTAGTTTTAACTTCCAGCAGCCCCGGGTTGGCCATCAGGTCTGGACTCGGCTTCAACCACGCATCTGTCAGGCTAACCTCATACTCCTTATCAATCAGAAACCGACGTAGCGCTTCTGTGCGTTCTTCGATCGGAACATAGAACGTTGGCCTTCTGCCAACTTTACGACATCTGCGCAAAATACCCTCATACTCCTCAGCGGTGGGCACTTCATCAGTAAGGAAATTATTCGCATCAGGAGAATCGATGGCATTAGAAAACCCGATTCGGAGGTGTGGATCGATTTTATCGACTCGGTTAAACGGATGTCCCGTTCGAGGAGAGTGAAGCTCACGCAGAACACTAAATGGCGTGTGTGGCCCGAACAGCGGGCGCTCGCGATTTACGTCAGTTCCAACGGTCATGTCATCCTCTGTAACCATAGCGTAGCATAACTGAGCAAGCTAGCCGGGATACATTACAGGCAGGTAGCACTTTTAGAAGTAATGGTTAGTTGGTTTCGCTGGCGCACAGTTTATGGCAGTACTGCTGTGTCTGCTGTTCGTGCTCCTGCTCGGTCTGCGAGAAGTGCGTTACACCGTCATCGCCCGTCACGAAATACAGCCAGTCAGTATTAGCCGGGTGCGCCACGGCCTGCAGCGCACTATTATCCACGTTGCTGATCGGCGCAGGCGGCAGCCCGGTGTGGATCAGCGTGTTGTATGGGCTGTCATAGGAAAGCGACTTCCCTTGGCCGGCCAGCAGCGAACCATACAGAGCCGTCACGTCGCTGCCAAGCGGCATGTTCATTTGCAGGCGTTTTAAGAAAACCTGAGCCGCTTGTGCCCGGTCGCTGGGCGTGTTTACTTCCTGTTCCACGATTGATGCCAGAACGATTCCCTGGTAGGTACTCAGACCCTCGCCCGCAAAGGCCGCACGGATAGACGGAGTCAGATGGTCTTGCATCTCCTTAATCGACTCTTCGACGATCGATTTGACACTTGTAGCGCTGGTGCGTTCAAAACTATCCGGGTACAGATACCCTTCCAGATTGTTGCCAGCCGGTTTGTCAACCAGTGCGGCATTGCCTTCATATTGAGCCGGCTGCAGCGCCGCCTCGACATCCGCTTTGCTATACCCATCGTTGATAAGCGACTGCTCAACCTGGTCTAGTCGCTGCCCGGGCAATATCGTCACCAGCTGCGACTGTACCTTGCCGTGCGTCAGCTGAGCAACAATATCCTGCACGCTCTGGCTACCGCTCAAAGAGTACGTACCGGCTTGCAGATAACTTCCCACGCCTTCCTTACGCACATAGGTCTGGAACGTCCAGCTGCTCCGGATAATACCTTTGGCATGTAACAGATCGGCAATACCCCGCGGGCTTGTACCCGCATCGACCGTAATGATCTGTGCACGGGCAGTAACGCTGACCGGCTTTAGTGTCTGGTAATAATAATGCCAGATGGCAAGCGTTGCCACGACCATCGTCAGCGCTAATATGCCACCGGCTACCAATAGCCGTTTGATCCATGGCCGCCGCTGCATCCGGCTGTTTACCCGGTACATTACGCCCGGGCTCCTTCCGCAGGGTGATCTGTCAAATAGCGTTCCAAAATCAGGCTGGCTGCTGCCGCGTCAATGTCGCCTTTAGCATGCGATACGTCGCCTAGATAGGCTTCGGCGTCTACGCTTGTCAGTGTTTCGTCGGCGAGCTCTACCGGTACCGCCAGCGTGGCGCGCAGCTCATCAGCAAACCCTTCAGCGGCTTGGGTTTGCGCGGTGTATCCGCCGTCCATGCCGCGTGGCAGGCCTACCACCACCAAACCGGCCTGCTCATCGGTAATTAGTTGTTGTATGTTTGACATCAATTTATCATCATTATTCAGTGTGGTCAGCGGCCGCGGCAATCGTGCCACCGTGTGACAAATCGCCACACCCACACGCTTTTCGCCGTAATCAAGCGCCAGGATGTATTGTGGAGCAGCCATAACCTTACGCGCCGCGGCGAAGCGTTAGCTGCCCGCCTTTTGGATAGTAATTGTGACTTTGTTGGCCTTTTTTGGCACGGAGTCCACCCAAAACGGGCTGTATTTTACCTTGACGCTAGTCACACCTGGCGTCTGGCTGATGAAGGACTTCACGTCGGCGCTCTTCATGCCGGCCAACTGGGTTTTGAGGCTGCTGGCATTGAGCTGTGGTCCAGCCTGGGATGTTACGCTCATACTTACGGTTGCACTTGTGGACGAGCCAGGGGTGTTTTCGCTGAACTGCGCGTTGGCCACGCCGTCGTCCAAAATAACTTGTTTACCTTTGTCCAATTGCCCATTCACGTTATTATCCACCAGCTTCTGCAGGTCGGATTTCTGCACGCCCAGCATGGTGTACGTCGTCACACCTGTGACCGTTACGTTGCTAGCGGCATCACCGGCCTGAGCACTTGTCGTCACCTGCGAAGTACCAGCTAGAAACGTTGCCGCCACCGGCTGCAAGCCCTTGGACTCCAGATTCGATACCAGCTGCTGTTTGATACTGTCAGCACTCGCGCTGGTTATCTTGCTGGTCGCATTATCAATGTCGCTCTGCTGCACGATGGTCGTTATGTCATCGGTACCACCGGACATCTGTGAGCCCTGCGCACTCAAGCCCTCGGAGTTACCCGAGATACTATACGCGGCCGGCGCCAGGTTGTAGTCGCCGCCGCCCTTCAGGGCTGTCACCGGTACGTTCGCCTTGCCATCGTTTTTACACTTTGAGCCGCTGCCCGGTGAGCTGAAATTGCTGTCGGGTACGGGGGTCGTATTTTGAGCGATAAAGGTATGGCCGCCGGAGCTAAAGCTAGCACCTGCCGGGATGGTGGCGTCGGAACTGCTGCAGTTAATCACCGTAATCGTACCACTGGCTTTCTGGCCATTGTTTTGCTGGCCAGTAGCCGGCACCGTCTGCGTGACGGTCTTCTGCTGGCTTTGCGAGGTGGCCGGCACGGTGTTGGTCGTGGTATCGAGCTTAGTCGCCGTAGTGTCGAGCGCCAGACTCATGTTCGTGGGGACAGTACTGCTGTCGGTGCCTATCGTTATCGTCGCCGCCGGCAACACCATAAAGGCAAAGTACCCTGCCACTCCCAGTGCCACTAGTAGTAATACACCTAGAGCAAGCTTCTTGCGGAAACTGTCAAAGTTAGGCACTTGCAGCTTCTTGTCTTTCTTGGGCTTGGGGGCTTTAGTGGCCGCAGGAGCAGCCGCTAGCGGCGCTTCATCAGGCTCGTCCCCAAGGTCAATCGTGTCGTCGTCGGCTGTCGAAGCTTTGCCGGTACCGTCAAGCTCACCGATACTTGTCGCGCCCGCTTTCTTGGGATCAAAATCCTCACCGTCCGCAGAAGCGTTGCCGTCTACGATCTTCAGAGGTTCGCCGGCTGCATCATAATCTTTCGGGGCCGCCATCTCCGGTATGCTCGGCTTGCTGCTCGGTGAACTGGCGACATATAGGCCGACGCTGCCGGCCAGCGGCATCAGACCAGCTTCGCTCGTCACCAACACCAGGTTCTTATCGGCGTTATCGGCAGTCCGCTTGAGCAGCTTCATGTTGACCACGCTCTGCAGCACTGGGCACCGCTTGGGCAATACCAGCGCTACTATTTTGCCTTTAGCGGCGGCGACTTTGTCGATGACGGCCGTAATCTCGTCGTCTACGTCGACATAAATCGTTTCTTTGCCGGCAGTTCCATTTACCGTCTGTAGGTTCGCCATTCTGTATCTATTCTAACGCTTGTTGTTATAAATCGCACACCTTTAGACGCGCAGGATGCGATCAATGCGCTCTTTCACGGACTCGCCGCCCGCGCCGTTATATTGTACCGTATCGAGACCGACCCGCAGCAGGCCCATGGCGGTAATGAACGTATGGTCACTCACGGAGCCAGTCGTATCAGTTATGCCGACTACCTCGTCAGGATGAATGTGTTGCACGACAGGTTTACGGGTAAACGGCAAGGCTCGGTACCAGTCACTATCCTGCAAGCGGTCCATCAGCATGTCCAACGATGAACCACCGCCGCAGAGCAGCAGACGGTGGGGCAGATGATCCAGCTTGTCAAATTCACCTAGTGCCAGTTCCACGCCGCTGATCCAGACCTCCAAGGTCTTTTTAAGCGCCTTTTCCACCAGGACAGCCTGTTTGGCCGCCACTTTTTTGTCACTTAAGCCCACTTTGAGTTTCTCGGCCATGTCAAATTCCACGCCGAGCCCACGCTCGATACTGCGCGTATATGCTCGGCCACCGATACCGAACATCTTGGTGCCCTGCACGCCGCCTTCATTAATAACTGCGATATCAGTCGTACCGCCGCCGACGTCCATCAGCACAGCGCTCATGTTGTTCGTCTGGTCATCACCGATGACACTACGGGCCACTGCAAACGGCTCCGCCGCTACCGCCAGCAGATTAAGGTCGAGTTGCTCGGCCACTCGTTCTAGCGCACCAATATGTACCAACGGCGCAAATGCCGTATAGAGCTGCACCACCATGTCGCGGCCCTGAAAACCGAGGGGATTCGTGACTGTATAACCGTCGATTTCCATGCTGACCAACGCGCTATTGACGAGCTTAACATCGACTTCCTTGCCGCCCAACTCCAGCGACAGCTGCTTCTTAGCCTTGGCCTCAGCCCGCGCCTGGACCAGTTTGATAATCTTTTCGATCTCAGCGATATCGAGCGCTTTGTCGGGAGTCTTGCGCGCCACGCGCACGGTCGTCGTCGTACCTTGCACCAGTTCGCCGGCAATGCCGATGATAGCCCCGCGCGCGCTGACACCCGCCTGTTTTTCAGCGTCATTGAGCGCCTTATCGCAGTTTTCCACTACCGCCCCAATATCCGCCACTGCCCCAGCCTGCATGTCGCTCAGGCCCTGATGAGCACGGCCGACGCCAATAATCTCAATCTCACCGTCGTTCACCCGGCCGATCAGCGCCTTGACGTATTCGGTACCGATGTCCAGACCGACCAGGTGCTGCACGCCGCCTTCAGCCGGCTTCGCCGCCGCCATACGCGCGCGTACCTGACTCTGCGCTACCTCTTTAAACCCCTTTAGCTTATCCAGCATATGCAACTTATTTTAGCACGGCTTTAGTTGTCCGCGAACCTTTTATAGCCTAAATAGGCGCTACACTTTAGAGCCAACAGGCACAAGCTCTTCACCACGCCCAAACGGACTATCGCCACTAACGCCCGGAGTGAACGGCGCTATGGTCCGAGGGACAGATATACCAGTCGCAGTGGTTTCTGCGAGCTCTACAGCCGGGGCAGCAACGTCAGCCTTTGCAGTTTGCCCGACAGCAACATGGCCGGCAGCAGCTATAGCTCTACCTTCAGCAACTTCCCTCGCCCAGAACCTCTTCCAAAAGTCGGGCCAGTCAGTAAGTCTTTCCACCGCTGGTGGGGCAACACCTTCACCTCGTGCCCCTTCTCCGTCTTCGGCCTCCCATCGTGCGTGACGCCCACCCATTTCGTCAACGTATACCCATCGTCCCAGATAGCCCACGTCCCACCACCCTGGTGCCCAGTTAATCTCTGGTTTCATGTCAAGATGTTCAGCCCATTTAGTCATATTTAAACGCTCCAAAAAACAGAACAAGTACTATTAATGCCTGTGTTTCTTTAACTAATTGATAGTGGCAAATTATACGCCCCATCTGTTAGTTTGCAAGTTTTTTGTGATATTTCTCACAGTCTTTAATTCGACTGCGTTGTACCTTCTGGTTAAATGACAATACCACCACCCAGCACGCAGTTGCCGTCATATACCACCGCCGACTGGCCAGGCGTTATGGCACGCACTTCTTCATCCAGAACAATTTTTGCCGTCTCCATTGACCCAGCTGCCAGAGGGCTATCCTTTAGCGAGATTTTGCAGGAGATAAGATTGGAGCGGTAACGAGTGCGTATCTGGTAAGTTTTGCCAGGTTCAGGTGGTTGGTTTATCCAGTGGAGATCCGTTATTTGCAGCTCGCTGCGCCATAGGCCGGGATCCTGCAGGTCGGTGGTTACATAGACCACGTTGGCTGCCATATCTTTGCCCGTGACATAAAACGGCAGACCACCGCCCACGTGCAGACCATGGCGCTGGCCGATGGTGTAGAAAATAGCGCCGTCATGCTCACCTACGACCTTTCCATGCTGGTCGACAATGTCGCCGTGCGGCTGCTCGCCCAGCTCGTGCAGCAAAAAGTCTTTAATGCCTACCTTGCCCACGAAGCAAATACCCTGGCTGTCCTTTTTGGCAGCAGTAGCCAGCCTTAGCTCGGCCGCTTTCGCGCGTACCTCGGCTTTTGTGGCAAACTCACCGATAGGCATAAGTGCGCGTTTAAGCGCAGGCTCAGACACACGGTACAAGAAATACGTCTGGTCTTTGTCCACATTCGCCGCCGTAAGCAGCTGGCCGTCTTGTACGCGGGCATAGTGGCCGGTAGCGATCAGGTCAGCGCCGTCTTCGAGCGCCGTCTCTAGGAACATTTTGAATTTGATTTCCTGGTTGCACATGACGTCCGGGTTTGGCGTACGACCAGCTTTGTATTCATCAACCATATAATTAACCACCCGCTGACGGTATTCCGTCTCGAAATCATACATTTTAAACGGAATGCCGAGCTGCACGGCCACCCGTTTGGCGTCCTGATAGTCCTGCTTCCATGGGCAGGCAAAACCGGGCAGATCCTGACTCCAGTTTTTCATGTAGACACCCGTCACTTGATAGCCCTGCTCAATCAAGAGGGCAGCCGTGACCGACGAATCCACACCGCCGGACATGCCGACGTAAACTTTCTGTGACATATTAGCTACATTATAGCAAATTTCTTACCTCGCCTGGGCACCTGGTTATAGAATTCGGGGCTATTTAGAAAATGAGAGTATCTGTCATTTTGTTTTTATACCAAATCAAGTCCGGGTGCTCAACCTTTCAGTAGTTGTACGTAGTCGGAGCGAGCATAGAGAATTCGTATAATGACGCCCTGTGGATGAGTAATTCTGTAGATAACCAGGTAGTTGTCTGCCAATATGTAGCGATAACCATCCAATCGCCGGTCGATGCTATTCAGGCTTGCCCCCATCTCAGGGAAAGTCTCTAGTTGCTGGGAACGGTGTAAGATTTTCGCGGCTATATTGTGGGCAGCGATTGGGTTCTGCAGATCATTCTGTATATAGGAGTGTAGGCCAATCAGGTCATGTTCAGCAGCGGGCGAGAATACAACCCTCATAACTGTATATTGAGGTTCTTTGCAACTTTATCTATAGGGGCCGCTCCATCTTGCTTAATGGATTGCTCTCCCTTTTTAATCTCTTTCAGCAGCTGCTCAACCGTGGCCTCTCGATCATAATCGTCCAATTTCGAGATAACATATGTGCCGCGTCCATTGCGGGTTAAATAGACGGGCTTATCAACATCAACACGATTCAAGACTTCCGTATAATTTCGTAAATCCGATATGGGTAAAATCGTAGGCATTGTACCCTCCTTTCATCAGTGATTATAGCAAATTAACACGCGAATTCAACAACATTCTTACCTGGAATACGCACATCAGAAACGGAAATAGGCACAAATAGCACCACAACTAAGGTCGCTCGGATTTCAACCGTTGCATGACCGCCTAGTACCTACGGCGGGACGATTTCAATATGCGGCGCTTGTAGGATTTCAGGAACAGGAAGCCTCCACCGATAAGCAGCACAAGCACAATAATCGTACCTACCATGGCCAGGATGTAGCCAGTTGGTATAATCCAGACGGACTTGCTAACATCGATGGTTTGGCCTTTCGTGCCATAAGTAAAAGTTGCGCCGACGGTATACTTGCCAAACTTGCCCAGACCTCGCAAAGGTATACTCCACCTACGGAAGCTGTCCGGCAATATTTCTGACTTGGGATTCTGCTGGTTAAAATTGTAGGTATATACCAGTTTTTTACCTTTCTGGACGTACACCTGGCCAAACGGCGCCTCCTGGAGGTTGCCTTTATTTTCAAACCGCACAAACAGGTTGAGGTTGCTAGGATTGCGGAAATTACCGGCAGTATTACCGTTCTGCTGTACTGCGAAGTCAGTCATAGTTAACTGTTCAGTAGTGGGACCGGGCACCGTCATAAGGATAAGTGACGCGACGCTCCCGCCCAAACCGACCGCGCTGCTTCCCGATATGCCGGCAGTTACGGGCGCAAGGCGCAGCGCTCCAAAGTAACCGCCCGCCTGAGCGGCTTTAGGAACCGCGATGTTAACGGTTACCGGCATCGTACCATTTGCCGGGATGGTAATGTCCGACATCGGAACCATAAAACGCTTAAGACTGTGCGAAGGCGCATAGCTGTTTGAGTCAAGTATAAGATTAGGTTGGCCTTGTTCACCGCCGGCTACGAAATCGTTTTCAATCGGTTGCACAGTTATCGGTGCATTCGTCAAGTTAGTTGCTACTACTTTAACCGTTCCAGTAGCGCCGGCCTCAACGGTCAGGTCGGTACGGACCGGTGAAATTTTCAGTTCCTGATTGTTAGCAGTAGTGCTCGGTGTGGTGCTGGAGGTAGCCGCCAGTACGGAGGTGCTGCCATAGGCCAAAACCGCACCGCACAAAAGCAGGGACAAGGTACTATGAACTCTTTTGCTTTTCACTCTTGCATTCCCCATGGTAGATAACTTAGCTTTATGATAGCAGGCTTATAGATAATCACCAAACCGTGAGCACAACCCACTAAAACCGCCCCATAGGGGCGGTTTTAGGTTTCGCTTGCAAGAGCGAGATTAGAAGGTACCGACAGCGATTAGGCTAAGGTCAGCTTTGTAGCTACCGGCCGGCGTGTTGTTTCCGACAGTGGCCGCAAGAGCGAACGGCACATCCATGCTTGCGATTGGAGCACCTTCGGTCCCGAAGACAAACCCACCATAGTCTGATGTAGTGTCCTGTACTAGACTGTTTTCCGCAGAGTTGGCCTGTCCGCTGGATGTTGAGGCACCCGAGCCCAGCATAGCGTAACTTCCAGTAGAGTGGTCATAATTAGTGTTGATGTCAACAGATCCACTTGAACCAGTCCCGGCCGAAGAGGCAGCTCCGAAGGAAAGACCGAACCCAGCTGTGCCTGCTGCTGTACTGGTGTTACCAGCGGTTGCGCCAAAGGAAGGTATATCGCAAGTTGTAGGCGATGATTGACTTGTACGGTGCAAGCCAACACATTGGTTACCGGTTTTTAGGAACACTATCGCTCCCTTACTTGCGTTTGTGCTTAATTGCGCCCAGTCCGCGGCATAGCTGATATGCCCAGTATCAAGTGCGCTTACACCGCTGTTTACTTGGCCTAATTGCGTACTAGGATTCGGGGCACCGTTAGAGTGACCTCCGTTGGTCGTGGAGTTGTCGACACAGCCCAGTCCAGGGCCATTTGCAGAAGTAGTCAAGGTACCTAGATAGCTACTCGCATCTGCACTACCCTGTGTAGGTGTAGCCGTGTTATTGTTCGGGTCGCCAAAGACACAGAAAGTCATACTTTCCAAGACCGCCGCCGTTACGCCTATCGTCGCCGACACCGCCATTGCGACTGAGCCGTCGTCTTTGATGTTAGTAACGACCGTACCAGTAGACGTGCCACCATGCCCTGCATCACCACCAGCAGCCTGGCCGTCAGTAGTGTTAGCAAAAGTTTCAACGCGTCCGTAGAAGGTACCGTTTGTCAAGTTACTGCCATCGGGGTTCGTTACACCATCGAGCACGACTGAGTAAGGCGATCCCCCGGTGAGTGCCGCAGCTTTAATGACTATATAGTTTGCGCCCTTGGCCACATAGCTACCAGTAGTGTCAGGAGCTTCTGAGCCTACGCCTACGACGTTCACTCCTGCAAGACTCATCCCGGTAGGTGCTGTACATGATGAACCAACTAACGGAGTATTTTGACAAAACCATATGACAATATCACCACCACCACCAGCCGTGAGGGTGGTCACCGGCGTAAACGTAACAGTATATTTAACGCCCGTCGCGCTTTGAGCAGACGTACCCATCTGAATGCTCCGGGTTGTTATCTGGTTATCCGCAGAAGCGAACGCCGGAACAACAGCCGGAGCAAGTGTGCCAAGCAACAGGCTCACAGCTCCCAAGCTGAAGCCGACTCGGCGGTCTAAAAATCTTAACGATTTCATTTCTTTCCCTTTATTTATATTTTGCTTTGACTATTTATTTTGTTAGTAACAGTTCATTTATACCACGCTTATGCTTGGCCACGCAAGCTAATTTTGCATTTTATGCTTGACAAGTTATCCACAGGCTTCCGAGCACGAACTCCTAGAGATAGTCTGTTGCTACATACAGCCTTTGTGGTTGTCCACTAGAAAAGTTCCTGTAGTACGTCTCCCTAGCATCAGCCGTTACGCCCGCCTCAGCACTAAAAGTACTTCCAGTTTGTGATATCTCTGTCAGAGCTCCAGTATAGGTATCCTTTACCCACTCACTTGCGGAACTTGAGTTTCCGTACTCCATAACTACATACCGACCATCCATGGAGGCTAACACTCCATGGGTTTCTAGGTCAGGGCATCCGGGCGAAGCGCTTGAACAACTTGATGAATACTCGTTGCCTGAAGCGTCAGTTGAAACCATCGTATACGTACCCCGAGCAATATCATATTCGAAGACATCGCTCATGCCATTCGTGTCCCCCGAAACAAGGTCAGATTCAGTACTATTGAATACTACGTGGTCCCCATCACATGTTAATTGTGCTTCGCTACCGTCGTTAGCTATTTTTTGAATTGTGTGCGAAGACCCAACCGTCTCCACAAGGAATAGCCCACCAATTCCATCAGACGAAAGGTTCGTCGCGCTCGAGTTAAAAACCGCGAATCGACCTGAGCAATCTGTGCTAATGGTACTACTAGGTGCAGTATTTTCCTGCGTACCATCAGCCGCAGCATCTACCCGCATAGTAGTGCCGAGCAGCATGTCTTTTACGAAAAGGCCTTCGGAGCTAGTAGGATAGCCTATCTCTCGATAATATATAAACCTGCCGTCTTCACTTACCGCAGGAAAGTTATAGTTATCGTAATACGACGAGCCCACAACCACCTGTGTCGTGTTGTTCTGGGTATCCCGTAGATATATTGAATAACCGCCACTATACGTAGTTGTCCCGTCATCCAGATTAGTGGCGGTGGTGGCAAACAACAAGTATCTGGCATTCCTTGACATCGTGAAAGCGGTCACAGACTGGTTCGCTTGCACTCCAGAAGTAGAAACGCTTTCTAGTGTAGTAGTGCTCGCCTGGGTGTCCCTTAGATATATATTGCAACGGCCGCTAATAGTGCCGCCCGATACTAAGTTTGTAGAGTTAGAACCAAACGCCACATATCTACCGTCTGAGGAAGTCATGGGTGACTGGCCACAAAGCTGGCCATTACCCTGGTCGCCAGCTGAGTCTAAAGACATTAGGGTTTGCGTAGCAGCGGTTGCAGAACCAAATCCGCTGTATCCAACAATGAGTAATATAACTACCAAGATGTTGGCACTTAATAACAATTTGTTTTTCACACTCAACCCCCTCAAGTTACACTTTTAGCTTACGCTTCGCTTAAGGGTCGTGGACGTGATAAGTATCACAAAAACTACGACTACTTGTAGGTATCCATCTCCCGCTCAAGCCGGCGGTGCAAGCTGACCAACTCACTGCGGCGGCCAAGCCAGAAACTCGGTAGCGTGAGTATCATAGTGACAACCGCCGGCCACCAGATTACCTTTGTAATAGTCGTCGAACCACTAGTACCGCTGTTGCCAGTTGAAGTTCCGGTTCCCGTCGGCTTACCATTGGCGACCGCCACCAGCTGAAGGAAGGCAGTCACGCCGTTTACATCCGTCACCTTCACGACCACCCTATAGATACCCGACTCCTTGTAGACGTGCGATATATCCACCTCGCCGGCAAGCGACTGGCTCTTGAGATCGGGCGAGCTGCCATCACCCCAGTCGATGCTGAAGGCGTACGGCCCGTTGCCGCCGCTGATCAGCAACGGCCAGGTCAGCGTCTCACCGGGATCGGCTGCGCGCCGTCCGTAGTTGCTGGTCAGCGTTATAAGCGTCCCGAACGCTGAAAAGCTAGAGTTGTTGTACGAGACCGTTATGTGGTTGCTGTCCGGGCTGGACTGGTTCAAGTCGTCGTACTGAAAGATATTGATATCGTTCTGGCCGGTAAACAGTGAGATCTGCAGACTAAAGCTGCCCGTCGTACAGTTAGCCGCCCCCACCAGTACGCCATTGTCGTATACCTGTATCAGCAAGCCCTGCGTACACAGGCCGGTTATCGTGGTCGGCGACGTCGTAAACGACGCACCGTTACTTGGTGTGGAGATGGTGGCGGTCGTTTGCGGGGGCGGCTGCGGCTTGGTCGCTTCAAGCGCGTATGACCCTGCACGCGGCGGTGGGTCTGGGATCGGTGTGATGGCGTGTGTCCGCACAGGCAGCAATACCATGCCAAGGGCCAGCAGAGCCACTCCGGCGATACTCCATGTTTTGGCCTTCAGTCGAGTCACCCACATAATACTTACGCTTATTCTACCCCGAAACCGTGCGGCAGCCTAGCTTTCCTGGAGGCTCTAGCGCCGGCGGCTGATGCCGGTGCCCGAGTGGTAGGTTGTGCCCTTTACCAGTCCGCGCACTTTACGCTGCAGCCACCAGCCGCCAAACCCGAGAACCGCCAGGATGACGATCATTAGGAGGATGAACCACGCGGGCAAGTACCAGAAGTGAGCGGTGCTGGTTATTTCATGCGTCTGGTTGCCGTTCTGACCATAGAATACGTCCAACTTTGCGGTATACAGGCCGGGCCACAGGTGAGGGTCCACACAGGTATTCTGGCCGGCATTATCTATAGTCACGCCGCCAAGCTTCGCAACCTGCGCCTGTTTGGTGTCGATACAGGTGGTAAAGAGGCGTGTCTGGCCTATCAGAGCCAAGGACTGGGTATCATTAGTTTTGTTTATGCTTCCGATGGTCTTACCAAACATATTGGTAAGGGTGATACTGCCTGCGGGAGCCTCGGTGGAATTACCGGTATTTTTAAGCGTGTAGGCGATCATCTGCGGTGCATTGAGGGCGATATATACATACCCGCCCGTAACCCCATTGTCACTTGAGGCATAAGCGCCGAACTTTTGGAGCTGCAGGTTTTCGTTGACCGTACCCGGCACCGTTACGAACATCAACGTGACACCTGAAGCACCCAGGCCAACGTTTCCTCCGTTGCCTTCGCCGGACTGATACATAATGGCGCTGTAATAGCTGCCGGCACCCTGATTCTTGGGCACCTTCACGCTATAATTGATGGTCTCGGTCCCGCCGGGCCCTATATCAAGCGTTTTTGGCAGATTCAGGAAAGGCTTAATGGACCACGGAGTTTGTGGGGCATTATCGGCTAAGTACAGCTTGGGCGTACCGGACTGGTCAGTATAGGTAAAGTCTATGACTCTAAGCGTCAAATGCAAACCGCTGGTCGAGTCTAGGTTGCCGATGTTTATCTTATCATTGATAGTCTGTCCAGGATTTATGACGTAGTTCTTACGGGGTTGGATACTCAACCCTGCTGAACTATTTGAAGTTGGCTGACTCGTTTGCGCCGATGTGGCAGCCGAAGCAGGCATAACACTAATAGCTATAAGCAGCACCGACAGCGCGGCACTTAGGGTACTGGCAATCCGTTTCATACGCTTGTAATTCTCACCTTATGTTTTCAACAATAAGCGGTATTGTAGCATTAAAACCGACCGCTGCATATGTAGGTTATCGTTGTGCTATAGACACCGGGGTGGAGATCAGGCGAGTCATTTATGATATAGGTAACGGTAAAAATAGTGCCCAGGTTGACACCGCTACCCTCCGCGACGATATCGCCATCGTGGTACATATATTGATTGGGTGTGTTGTAACTCGGCATGATAAACGCGGTTGGTGTTCCAGGATTATTCTGTATGTCGCTGCCGATTGGCCCGGTCAGCGGGTCATTATTTGCCACCAGGTTTATGCCGAACTGATCGTTGCCCGGAGCGCTGACAGTCTGGATAGGCAAGGCTGGTATCACATGCGTACCCGCCTCGACAGTCGGGCCGTTTGCCGTAATGACAAAGCCGCTGTGAGCATTAGTCGCGACAGCCATTTGCGAGGTAGCCGCTGATGTCTCGTCGGGGAATAGGTCCCCAAAGTCTGTGGCGTTGCCGCCAAGCTGCTGAGTACAGTCACTGCTCACCTGCCCGGCTACACAGAATATCAGGACAGGTGGCACCTGAGTGTCAATCTCAATACTATTGGTCACCTGTGAGAGTACGGATCCCAGGTTGATAAGCGTGCCGCTCGCATCAGTGCTAGGGTAATCGCTCATGCGAATTGCGAACGAGTATGCAGTATCCGTGGGGTTTACGATATTGCTGAAGGTGTATGTCGAGGGCGTCTCACTTACAGCACCGGGGGTACGCGTTAGCACAATTTCATTGCTTGACTCAGACAGGATGCTAAAACCTGTTTCGCCGGTCTGACTCGAAAGTACGGCATGCGACACGTCCAATCCGGCCGGAGCCACACACGGGTGATGATCTACCGGGTTCAATGGTGATAAGGTCTCACTTGGAACAGGGTCAAGGCAAAAAAGCAAATCTATGGAACCGACCGTAGTCGTATAGACACTATCATTGTTATAGGTAAACGAAATCTTATAGCTGGTCGTAGCGCTTGGCACGGAACTGTTTATGAATAGCGAGCGATCATTGAAGCGTATAACTGCCGATGCCTGCGACTCAAAGATTATAAAAGCGCAGGCAAGCAACACCAGCGTTTGTGCCAGTATAAGACGGTGCGGCAGCAGGCCAACTCTCAGCCGCTTCAACCTTTGCATAAGCACTATTGTACTAAAAAATCGGAGCGAGTTGCTAAGCAAACCCTCTTTCTCTCAAATAAAAACTGGCTCCGGGAAAATCCGGAGCCAGTTTTTGTTTTGCTCTGCCAAACTATGTGGCGTGATATTTGCTAGTTCTATGCCTAGTACTGAGGAGCTGCAATCCAGTTAATTTTGGTAGTGTAGATACCAGCTGGGGTGGTCGCTGCGATGTCGGCCGCGTAGCGAACCTTGGCAGTCACACAGTCTACGACCGAGCTGCTTTCTGTCGCAACAGCGGCTGGAATCGTATCTGAGTTTACGTTGAAAGCAAACTCTGTCGTAGGTGAAATTTCGACTCCACCTGTACCATCTGCATAGTTTGTCAACGGGACCAGAGGATAGAGCTGTGGGTCGTGGTAACTTGCATTGCTAGTGTTATCCGTATCCGTGGTTGCCAAGGACGTCTGTCCGTTGTCTGCACCATTCTCGTAGGTCGCTTCTTGGCCATAGTCCACAACATTTGCCGTGTCGTTGGTGCCAAGAGTACCGTTGCTGTTGTCAAGAGCAAGACCGAACTGTGCCGTACCGTGGTTCGGAGCCAATTTAGTACCAGAACCATTATTAATCGGGGCAATCTGGTCGTTTTCTGTGTTAGACAGCGTATGACCAGAGTAGTACACAGTTGCACCAGCACTAGAGTTGGAACTTAGCCGCCAGAATGAATGCGTACTGAAGGTATGGTCGGTTTCTAGCGAGCTTTCTGCATTCTGGTTACCAAGCTGCAGCACATTTGCCGGATCGGTTGGTTGCATGCCTGTCAAGACATTATCGCAGGAACCATGTTTGTGCGTATTTCCTGCTCCGACGGACGCGAGGCCCTCTGCTTTTTCATATGTACTTTGGACGCCACTGGAACCGTCAGCACTACTGAGCGTATCGGGGTCAACCGTGCCTACGGAGAATTCCATCGTTTCCAGAACCTTGGTGGTAATCTGGATGGACTGGTTCATCACGTTAGCCACCGTGACACCGCCGTCAACGACGTTGGTGTCGCTAGCAGGTTCGAGGTCTGCCGTCGTTATGGTCGAACCATCGTACTGAACGTTGTAAGTATTGATCTTGACAAAGAACGCACCGGCACCGGGGTTGGTGATGTAGTTGCTTGTCCTACCGAAGAAGATGACCTGTATCGGCGTATCAAATGGAACGTTCAGAGCGCTGCTGTTGGCAAGTATGATGTAGTTGTTCCTGTGTGTTGGACCAGCGCCGTTCTCGACGTTTGCAACGGACATTGTCCACCCGGTACTCTGTGTCCAGGTACCGGCATTGTCGTAGAACACAACGTAATTACCGGCAACCGAGTGGGCAGCGTATTGGCCGGTTGAGTCGCTCGGGTTGAGCGGGTTTGTCACGCCAGGTACTGCCTTTACAGCGCCAGTTGTTGTGTCGATTACAGTACCAAAGTCGCTGTTACCGACTTCTGTTGGGCTGCTTGCCGCGACATTCAGGTCGCTCAGCTGGTTCGTAACGCTGTCAGCGTCACGGTAAGTAAAGGCGACACCTGATTCACCGGTAGTGACGTTCGCAGTCAGAGTAAGGTGGGTGTTGTCGGTCACACTCAAGACAGTGTAGGTGCGGCCACCGGCAGTCGTAATCAAGGTGCCTGTCGGCTCCTCGGTCGTAAACGCCGTACCAACACCTGTCACCGCGGCACTAGTGCCGGTTGTGGTAATCGTGCCGGTGCCATTGCCAGTGGCATCATCACCGGGAGACGTACAAGTACCTGCAGGTTGGGTGCAGTACTGGAATGTCATCGTCTTTAAAGCACCGTTGGCGGTACTGTTATGAAACCCGAACATGTTACCAGTCTTCTGACCGTTGGCGCCACTGTTCGGCGGTGCGTAAGTACTATTGCCCGAACCGTCGGTGTACGCCCAGCCAGGCGATGAGCTCGACAGCGTCAGGCTACGCTTGGTCAGCGGGTTCAGCGAGTCGGCTGATACAAAGGCCGGCATGGCGGAAGTACCTATCCCGACCAGGATGCCGGCTGCACCAAGCAACGCCGAACCGCGCTTTGCAGCGTCTTTAAGTTTATACATTAGTATTCTTTCTCCTTTGCTGATTTTTTGTTTTGGTGGGGTACGCACGAATTGTACCACCGGGTTTTTTTAACCACAAGTGACTTATCCACAGGCAGACCGCAGCATTTAGTACAGTGGGACGACCAGAGCAGAAAAGCTGCCGGTATATTTGCCGCCGGGCGTAATGTTGGAGATATTCAATATCATCGAGAGGGTGTAGTCAGTTTCACCGGTGCTTACCGAACTTCCGGCGACGGCATCACCGTTATGATATTTAAACAGGTTCGACTGGTCGTAGTTCGCCGTAACATTCCCGAAACTAAACGTGCCGCTGGGCACCTGTACGGGTGCCGAACCGATGGCAGGCGTACTGTTGGCCGCCAGGTTTATGCCGAATTGCTCGGTCCCCGGCTGCGAGGTACAGGGGCACGAAGTATCAAGCGTCGTCAGGTTGTGGGTACCCTGGCTGGGTGATGGCCCGACAACGTACAGTGAGTAGCCCGAGCTTAAATAGCTGCGCACATGGACACCAAAGGTGGCCGTGCCGGTCGTGGTCGGTTGGAGCACACCCAGGCTCTGTATGCCGCCGCTGACTATTTCCTCGAGCAGTGGTATATCGGTGGTGTCGGAGCCGAACTGGGCGGAGTAATTGGTACTACTGCCGGTACCATCTACCGTGTCGCCCACCGACTCCTGGGCACAGTAGGAGCCGCCCGAGCAGACTTGCTGGGTACTGCCGCTGCCGCCTATCTGCACACCGCTGACTGAATAATGCGATGATGAAGATTGTGACGTATCGGCATGGGCATCGCCAACATAACCGAACGGCAACAGGAGCGCCAAAGCCATAACAAATCTATACCGCCGGAATCTGCTAGTCCCCATATGGATACTTCTATTATCCTCAAATCACGCCTGAAAGACAAACCGCTGTTGTTTATCTCTGGTAGTTACCAGGCTAATTTAGTACACTTTAAGGGAATAAGCTTAAGCTGCTCTCAGGTGGGGCGTGACTGGAAATGGACGCAGATAAAAAATCAGAGGATGTCAAAACGGCCACTCCGGCGGGCAGCGGAGAACACCCGCCGGCACCCAATGCGCTCGCCCAACCGAACGATGAAGCTACTGATGCCAGCATGGCCAACGGGGAAGCCGCCGACAAGGATAAGGCTAAAAGTAAAGCCCCCAAGAAATTAAGCCCTCTCAAGAAACTCTCCCGGCGCTTTAACATCTATCTGCTGCTTTTTGGGCTTGTCATTGTCATCGGTGGCGGTGTAGTAGCCTATTCGTACATTACCGGCAAGAAGGCCCCACCGCCGGTCTCCATCGCCAACCAGACCCTAACCCAGGGAGAGCTCAAGCAACTGGCAAACTCAAACGCAACCGTAGGCGGCAGCGGCCAGACACTGACTGTGCAAGGCAATACTGTTTTTTCGGGTAACGTCCTGATACGCAGCAATCTGAACGTCGCCGGGGCTATTCAACTTGGCAGCAAACTGGACGTCGCACAGTTCAATGTCTCCGGCAGCAGCAATCTTGCAACCACACAAGCAAATACGCTGCAAGTAGCCGGGAGCGCAACTTTCCAAGGAGTTGTCACCATCCAGAACGGCTTGGCCGTGAACGGCAACGCTTCTATTAACGCTGCCACTATCGGCACGATAACCGCAAACAAAGTTATCATGAGCGGTAACGCCCAGTTGGAAATACCCAATCACATCAGCTTCAGCGGATCAGCTGCGCCGCGGATCGCTAATCAATCCGGTCTTGGAGGAGGCAGCGCCTCAATTAACGGTACCGACACGAGCGGTACGGTCACTATCAACACCGGGGGAAGCCCTGCGGCCGGATGTATGGTTGGTTTAACCTTTAGCCAAGCTTATTTCAGCACCAAACCCAACGTGATCCTTAGCCTGGAGAGCAGTAATGCAGTCGCCCTGCAGTATTATGCCGGCAGCCTCAGTACAACAGGGTTTAACATATGTTCAGCTAACGCCCCGCCCGCCAACCAACAAATTGCCATAGCCTACTTCATTACTGCCTCAGCAGCACAATAAGTCTTAAGCCCTACACTCATGGACACAAAAGACAAACCAGCAGAAAGCACCGAGCAGAAAGACGCCACGCCAGCTGCCGCTGATTCCTCGCCGGAAGTCATCGACGCCACAACGGATAACTCTGCCTCTGGATCAACGACGAAATCTGACAAGACTGATGATAGCGGCAAAGACAGCACCCCTGCTCCGCCATCCAACTCGTTCAAACAAACCCTAAAGCGCATCAGAGTTTATCTGATAGCCGTCCTGCTACTCATTACAATCGGCGGTGTCTTCTTAACCGTCTCCGCCCTCAACAGCAGGAAGACCCCGCCTCCGCCGAACATACAAAGCCAAACACTAACCCAAAACCAGCTTAAACAGTCCGCTGGAGCCACAGGCACTGCCACGAGCGGCCAGACACTGACCATCCAAGGTAACGCAACACTGGACGGTCAAGCACAGGTGCACAACAGCTTGTACGTCGCCGGCGATGTCCAGTCGGCAGCAGGCTTCAGCGCACCCCAGCTTACCGTTTCGGGCACCGGCAGCATTGGCAGCGCACAAACAGGCGCGCTTCAGGTTGCCACTACCGCCACGTTCCAGGGGCTTGTGACACTTCAGAAAGATCTGAACCTAAGCGGGAACGCCTCGCTCAGCACCGCCTCGGTTACAACACTAACCGCGACGAATATCATTATGAGCGACAACGGGCAGATCAAGGTACCTGGTCATTTGGCGCTTATGACAGTCGTCCCAGGAGATCCTCCGATAGCGGGAGCTTTTCCGGGACGCTCTGTAAGCTTCGGCGTGCTCGGGAACGGAGGATCCGCATCAGTGAACGGCAGCGACACCAGCGGCACTGTCAATATCAACACGGGGAACAACCCTGTCGCCGGATGCTTTGTAAGCCTTACATTCGTCGTACCCTTCACTCATGTCCCAAACATACTGCTAGGACCAATAGGCTTCGGCGCAGGAGCCATCACCCATTACGTCAGGCCGACTACGAACGCCGCCGGCACAACTACCGGATTTAGGATATGTACAAACGACACACCAGTGCCGAACCAGGCGTTTGGCTTTAGCTATCTCGTAACTAACTAGTGCGCCCGAGGCTTCAGAGTGCCGGAAATTCTACAACGACAAGGCAAAAAGCCTGGCGTTATACTATAGGTATGAGCTTAACCGATGAAGATCTAACCCAGGTACGCAGCATCGTGGTGGATACTGTCACAACCGCAATTCAAGAGCTCATCCTGCCCCGCTTCGACGAGCATGACCGGCGATTTGACATACTCGAGGCAGATATGATCCACGTTAAGGAAGATATCGGTGTGCTCAAGCAGGACGTTGCGGTATTAAAGGAGGACGTTCGTGTCCTTAAGAGTGATATGCGCGAAGTCAAGGATCGACTAGGCGGCCTGGAGGGCAGGGTCGAAGCGATGGAGGCGGACATCAAAGAGCTGTACGCTATGGTCGCCGCCCAGAAGCCAGAGTATAGCAACAGTAAACTCACCAAATTGTCAGTCGAACAGAAGGTACTCAGAATGTACGAAGACGTGAAACTGCTTGCCCGGGAAGCGGGCGTCACACTGCCGAATTAGTTCCGCTTAAGAAACAGTTTATACGTCAACAAAGACGGTGACTTTTTCGGCTTTGACATGCATGAGTGCGCGGGCAATTTTGATTCGCTTGGTTTCGTACGGCGTTACGATAACCAGTTCGCACGGCACCAACATACATAAAAAATTGTGGTGGTGCGCCAGGATGTCGAACGGACCGGTCTCATTGACCCCGGAGATACTGTAGCCTTCGCCTTCAAAATAAACCCGGAATGGAGCGTACACCTTGATTGCCATGACCGGTTTCTTAGGGTCGGCAGTTTGGGCTGCGTCCTGAGTCGCCGCCTTGTCTTCCACCATCTGGCCGGTGCTGGCGTCTTGCCGCATAACCGGCTTGGTTTCATCACTCATACGAGAATTTCTTCAATGCCGTTTAATGTATCCTCGCGAGTATGTGTCTCACCCTTGATGCCGGTCATCTTTTCCATCACATTGAACTGCTGGGAGAAGTACTGGATGAGTTTTTTGGCCTTGTTGTAGTCGTCGCGGTCTTCGTTCGATAATTCTGCCTCGCCAATGATGGCCACGATGCCCCTCAGCGCCTCATATTTCTGGAGAATGCCTTGCACACGCACGCTGAGCAAGTAGTGCCGCTCGCCAACTATGTCGGTGGTCAACAGCGACGAGCTCGATTTGTTGATGTTCACGGCTGGTCGAATGCCTTGGGCGGCCACAGCACGGTCGAGTACGATAGTGCTGTCCAGCTCATGCTGGATCATCTGCACGGCCGGGTCGCTTAAGTCGTCCGCCGGCACATAAATGGTCTGCAGGGCCGTGATAGAGCCGTTCTGGTTACTGGCGAGGCGGTCCTGCAGTGCCTTTACATCCGAGAAGATCGTCGGCTCATAGCCGCCTTCAGCCGGCGTCTGGTCGATGATGGTCGACACCTCGTTCCGGGCCTGGATGTAACGGTACATGTTGTCAGCAAACAACAGGATGTCCTTTTTCTGGTCATCGCGGAAATATTCCGATAGCGTGATGGCGCTCAGGCCGATCAGCGAACGCTGCACCGGGTTCTCATTCATCTGCCCGAAGAACATGGCCGTCGTCTTGAGCAGCTCGTTATCCTCAAGCGTCTTGTAGAGCTCGTGACCCTCACGGATACGCTCACCGATACCGGCGAAGATGCTGAGCGCACCCGATCCGACAGCTACGTTGTTGATCATCTCCATGGTGAGCACCGTCTTGCCCACACCGGCACCGCCGATAATACCGATCTTGCGCCCCTTAACGAACGGGGTGAAGAAGTCGAGCACCTTAATACCCGTCTCCAGGATTTCATCCGGGCGGCTCTTGAGCGTCGTCTCCTGGAAAGACGGACTGAAGATTGGCCGCTTGATCATCTTGTCGAGTACCGCCTGGTCAAGCTGCGGCTTGCCGTCAATCGGGCGACCCAGCGCATCCCACACGCGGCCGATCATCTCGTTGCCCACCGGGATTTCCAGCGAGTGACCGCTACGGTTGACCAGCTCCCCCTTCTTGATCGAACGATCGCCGGCAATATTCAGGCAGACTGCGGTATCACCGTGCTCGATGCTGCTTACCAGCAACGGTGTCTTCTTCTCGTTTTCGACATATACCATTTCGTTAAGATCCGGTATGTCATCATCAAACTGGATTTTGATAACCAGATCTCTTAAAACGCGGACCACACCCTTGCTCATTCGTCAGCTCCTGCACGTATTTTCTTAAGGCCTGCCAGACTTTCCTTCAGACGAACGTCAACCAGTGCGCGCTTGGCACGCCTGAACTGAACATGTAACTCTTCGGCCGTTTCGGTAGATTTTTCTTTAGCAGCAGTCATCGCCCGGAAGCGGCTCGCCAGTTGGGCCAGCCGGCTGTCGTAAATGAACTGTGTGAGCATCAGTCGCAGGATGGAGGTTTCTAGGTGTGCAGCCACGGTGTAGGGGTCCGGCTCAAAAATGTAGGTCTTCTCGGTGATCTTGTCCTCGTCAACGGTGTCGAGGTCAGCGATCTTACCCATGCGGGACACCACTTCACCGAGGTCAAGGTCACGGATTTGCTGTTCACTGAGCGAGATATAGTCTTGGTAAAAAACGCGGCCGGTCCGGTATTTGCGGATTTCGACCATCAGAGGATCGACGTTAATGTAATCCTTGTTCGGCATATCAAAAAACAAGTTGTAGTGGATTTTATACTGATCGAGCTGTTTGGCACCATGACGGCCGATTACGATAATGTCGTTGTTTTCCGGCTTGTAATATTCACGGAATTTTCGGATCAGACGTTGGTCAATGTCCCCGGACAGACCACCGGCGGCCGTGATAAGGATTAGTAACTCCTTATCAATCGGTTTCTCGTCGACAGAACGACCAAAGTTAAACATAACGTCCATACGGATCTGCTTATAAATAGTCCAGACCTCAGTGAAGAACTGATTGGAAATCAGCACCTTACTCTTGGTTTGCATGATCTTCATGCTGGACAAACTTTCGAACGCGCTCGTCAGACTCACGATAGTGCGCATTGATTGTTCCTGGGCGGCAATCTCAAGCGGGCGGCTCATTTTTTAGCCTCCTCAGGCTGTTTTTCTGCTTTTTTGTCAGCCTTGTCATGATCTTTGTCTTTTTTGTCGTCTTTGGTGTCTTTGTCGCCATCTTCCTTCTTGTCGTCTTTGGCGTCTTTATCTTCTTTCTTATCAGCACCGTCTTTTTTGTCAGCTTCGCCTTCAGCCGGTTTTGCGTCGGCCGCAGCCGCACCGGGAGCTGCGGCTGCCTGTCCAGGCTGCCCGGCAGGTGCTGCAGGAGCGGCCGTTATCAGAACCTTGCTCTTCAGATCATCACGGAGCACATCAAAGTTACTATTGTCCTTTTCATCAACGACTTTTGGCGAATATTCCTTGACCAGCTCCTTCATTTTCTTGATGTCAATCTTATCACCCAGATTGGAGTTCAGCACGATGTCAAGCAGGAACTGCTGGTCCATCAGCGAGTAACCTTCACCGATTTCCTGGCCCATTAGCTGGAAAAGTAGCTTGCCCTTAGTGTAATCAGATTGCGCTTCGGGTGACAGCTCGGTACCGAAGTGTGCGTATTCTTCTGCCTGGCGGTAACCAGCAAGCGTTTTGTTGAGGGCTGCCGCCAGCGCTTTCTGACGTTTGTTCTGACCAACGCCACCAACACGTGTCACCGAAAGACCGGTGCTAATAGCCGGACGCATGGTGTCTTTAAAAACGGCCATATCCAGAATCCACTGCCCGTCCGTCATGGACATGACGTTGGTCGGCAGGTAGGCAGTAATGTCGCCGGCCGGCGCATATACGATCGGCAGAATGGTCTGCGAGGCGTGGTTGCTTGCCAGACGGCCAGCCCGCTCGACGAGCGATGAGTGGGTATAGAACATGTCTCCCGGATAGCTGTCACGCCCCGGACTCACGCCGGCCAGCAGGGAAATTTCACGATAGGCCTGGGCGTGGCTGGTCAGGTCGTCGTAGATAACCAGCGTATCCATTCCGAGCTGCTGCCAGAAATATTCGCCGTGCGCCGCACCAATGTACGGTGCCAAGTACGTCGCCACCAATGATTCGAACATGTTCGTCACGATAACGACGGCCTTTTTAAGCGCATCGTTCTTCTCCAACCGGTCCACCAGCTGCGCCACGTCACGCTGGCGTTTGGCAATCAGCACATAAATCACGGTAATGTCGGTGTTCTTCTGGTTGATGGCGATCTGCGTCGTCATGGCCGTCTTACCAACCTTGCCATCGCCCAGGACAGCCATACGCTGGCCGCGCACGAGTGAGAACAGAATATCGAGCACCGTGATACCAGTTTCCAGTTGGCTATCAAGCAGCTGGCGTTCATAGAGCATCGGCGCATTATGGAAAACTTCCCAGGTTGCATCAGGCTGTACTGGCCCCTTGCCGTCAATCGGATCCCCAAATATATTGACAATCCGGCCGATATAGTTTTTGCCCACTTTGGTCAGCAGCTCACTGTGCTGCACGACGCACACCATACCCATACTAAGCTGCGTCGTATCCAGCTTCATGACGATCACGTAGTCTTCGTACACATGGTGTACATAGCCACGACTGCCGTCCTCGAATCGGATAAGGGCATGTACGTTTGTCGGCTGCAGGCCCCGCACCTTGATCAGGAACGAGTCGAGGCCGATAATTTCCCCGACGGGGTTGCCGCGGTTGACCAGCTCATCGAACAGTTTGTCTTTGGCTTGGCTCATACGGCCGGTTCCTTAAGCTGATCCAGTGCCTCCACGATAAGCTTACGGCTGTCTTTCATGAAACTGCGGATACTTAGATCATGCACGTGGTTAGGGGTACGTACGTACACACCGGCCACAAGCGACGGCTGCAGACCGGCGCTGACCAACGCCTGTGGGTGCAGCTCGCGCCGCACCCATGCCGTGATAGATTGCATGGACTCCGGGTCGACTTCGGTCGCAAAGGTCATGTGCAACACCGGGGCGTGGTCCTTCAGCTTTCTGAGCTGCGCCTTAAGATCCAGGCGGACATGGTCGTCGCCGACATCCAGCTTGTTGGCCGTTAAAAAATCACTGAGTGCCTGACTCAGAGTCGGCAGCTGGTAATGGCCGGACGACCCCTGGTGACGCGCCTTTTGCTGCTCCAGCTCGTTATCAACCGTCTCCAACTCACGAATAAGACGCGTCATATCGGCGCGGCTCACCACGCGTGCAGGCAAAACATATTGGACGACCGGCGTGCTCACAAAAGCATATCCTCCAACATCTCTTTCTTGTGGTCTTCCATCTGCTTCATGATGTACGGCAATTGGGCACGCATATCAAACTGTTCACCAAGCGATTGCATGACGTAATGCTCTACAACTTGTGCCATGTTGGTCTCAAAGTTCTTCATCATGTTTGCCTCGTGAGCCGTCATGCCCTTCTTCATAGACTCGCTTAAGGCCTGACGCTGTTGCTGCAGGTCATCGGCAGTCTTCTGGAGCACCGCAATTGTCAGCTCCTGAGCCTCTGACATGGCTTTAGAGTAGTTCGCGAACTCAGTGTTGAGCTTCGCAGAGATCTGCTCCTTCATGTACTCGTTGATCTGGGACATCGTCATATCCAGGTCTTGTTTCAGGAACATGGCGTTGTCGTCGATGATCCGCTCGAAACGCAGGCGGCCACGGTTGCGCAGCTCTTCGCGGAACTCCTTGTTGAACAGGTGGTTCACGTCTTCTTCGGCCATGTCCGAATAGGCCTTGTCGAGGTCGGCTACCGATTTGCCTTTTTTACCGCCCTTACTCTTGGCACCGCCGTCCTGCAGACCGCCTAGCTTTACGGCGATCCACACGAAACCCAGCAAAACAGCGACAAGGCTCCCGATGATGAAACTCAGCCACCAGATTGTCATGTCGTTGTGCCCATCCCTTTTATGCTTATAACTTTAATAGTAAATATACCGCAAACAAACCAATTATTAAAATCAAAAAGCTGGTCAGCACGATCTCGAACAGGCCGCGGAAAATAGATTTTTTGCTCAAAGGGTTGCGACCGATCGCGACCATAGCGTTGCGAACACCGGCGTACAGTGTCACGAGCGCCACAATAACGCAGAGGCCCGTGATCGTAATCGCCAGATACACCCGGACCGGGCTGACCTGCCGCTGCGCTATTTCCTGGCCGACTTTCTGAAGCACTGGCGGCAGGTTCGTTTTGGTACTCTTGTCGTTCGGGTTGCGCTGAATGTTAATGGAAACCGAGACGACGCCGATCTGGACCGTTGCATCGGTGCCACCGTTGGACTTTTTGAGCGTGGTCGTACCAATCACGCTCGCCTTGCCGTCAAAACCGCTCACCGCCCTGCCTAAAACCATAGCCTGCTGGTCGTACGTGCCTGCCTTCATGGCTACGCCATCGACCGCGGACATGGTCACGTAGTCCCCGTCTTTGATCGTACCATTCTGGGTATCAACCAGAACTTTGTACGTGCCATTCGTGGCCACATAGGTCTGGTTAGCAACGCTGTCTTCGGTAATCGTCAGCGGGAGTATGTTCGGGTCCACGGCCACGCCATACATTTGTTTCATAGCGGCGTATGTCGCTGGTTTCACTGTACTGGCGCTTGTGCCGTCTAGTTGCAAGACTGTGCCGTACTGCAGCGCACTCTTGGCCGTGTAGATCTGGATGCCCGCGGCACTAGATTGTGAGTTTGAGCTGCCCGTGCTGCTGGACGAGCTGGATGATGTAGACTTGTTGGAGCTATTCGACTTCGCGCTTGTAGCTGCTCCGGCCGTACCGACCAGGCCGCTGAATACCAGGGCACCAAAGACCGTGTGTAACGCAATTCTGGCAAGTTTCATACCGTGTAATCTGTTTCTTTTAACTGAAGCGCTACCATTATTAACTGTCATAAGTATAGCTTAGTTGCGCACCCGGTGTCACTACCGAAGAAGCTTCACTGGTTCACGATTGAGGCCAGTACATCCATTGCTTCACGCAAGTCCGCTTCAGTCGTCTCCCGGCCCATAGTCAGACGTAACGACGCCTGGGCGTCACCATTAGAAATACCCATGGCATGCAGCACGTGGCTCGGCTCGTCATCGGAGGCAGAGCAGGCAGAGCCGGCGGCAGCAAGAATGCCTCGCTCGTCCAGTTCAACCAGCAGGCGTTCGTTGTCCTGGCCCGGCAGCGTGAGGTGGACGTTATTAGGCAAGCGGTGCTTAAGCGACCCGTTGATAACTGCGCCAGGTAGCTTTTCGGTGATGATGTCAAAAGCTAATCGTTGCAAACCCTGCAGCCGCTCACTCTCCTCGTGCCACTGCGCAGCTACCAGCTGGAGCGCCTTGGCAAAGCCGATCGCACCCGCTACGTTCTCAGTGCCGCTGCGCAGATTCCGCTCCTGGCCGCCGCCGCGAATGATCGGCTGTAGCTGTACGGTGTGCGACACGAACAATATGCCACTTTGTTTGGGACCATAGATTTTACCGCTGTTCAATGTCATAAGGTCAACGCCCAGCCGTGAAACATGCAGGTCGAGATAATTGGCCGCCTGGCAGGCATCGGTATGCAAATACAGCGGCAGTTTAGTATTAGCTTTGCGGCGCCGTTCACGGATTTCTTTGATAACCTGCGCGACTTGTCGGATCGGCTGCACCGTGCCAACTTCATTGTTGGCGTACATCACACTTACGAGCACCGTTTGGTCGTCGATCTGCTTTTTGAGATCGTCCAGGTCAATAATTCCCTGCTCGCCCACCTGAGCAATACGACAATCGAACTGCGCAGCCGGTTCAAGCACGGCGTCGTGCTCAATGGCGCTCACCACCACGTTTGCGTCTGGAAATGCGCGCATTACACCGGCGATTGCCAAGTTATCGCTCTCGGTGCCGCCAGCCGTAAAGACAACTTCACTTGCTCGCGCGCCCAGCACTTCGGCCACATCCGCCCTGGCCTGCTCCAGCACTGCCCGGACCTTTTGTGCCGCCATATAATTCGCCGATGGGTTATAAAACTGTACGTCAAAAAACGGCTGCATAGCCGCCAGCACTTGTGCGTTGAGCGGCGTCGCTGCCGCGTGGTCGAGGTAGATCATATGAGTTAATTGTAGCTTAAGCAGCCGGAACAAGATGAGGTGCAGCGAACTCGTTTATCATACGGTTATATTCCGTGGCTGCACGGTACAGAGTGACCAGCTCTTCCTTGCTCAGCGGCTGATACGGCTGGCCGTCCTGCGCCTTGAAAACTCCATGTGGACGGATGTCGTAACGTGTAGTTCTGACATGATGCACCTTATCCGTCCCCGTCCATTCTTCGTGCCATATCCATGTATTCTCATCCAGGCAGAAGAATTCACGACGCGTTCCCTTTGGAATCGGGCCGAAGACCGTCCCACCGATTTTGGCACATTCACGCAAAACTACCCGGTACGCTTCACTACGACGCTCATCGGATGACTTTGGAATAATCAGGCCAAGCAAACCTCTTCGCATCTTAACGCATCCCTTGAGTCGAGCTCTGACGCATGTCTTGTGCAGCAGCAACTAGTCGCTGCGCTACGGCAATAGGATCTAGAGCTTGAGCTTCCATGATCGCTTCGCCTCCTGCTGCGACAGGCCCCGACATTGCCGGTGATCGAGAAGCTACATCTGTTAAATAGCCTTCAGGTTGCTTAACTCCCCGTTCCACATAGTCTTGAGGGATTTGTAATTCAGGGATACCCGCAGAAGTCGGGCTAGATTGCGTAGCCTTGTGCCCTAACATAGTCTTGAGTACACCAACTTGTGATTGCTGATGCCCTCGCGTAGCAAGTCCACCGACAGAGCGGACATTTGTTTGCTGGGGAGCAGGCAAAAGAGTTTCTGGTGCGACAGCATAAGTGTGGTGGGCCAGCTTTGGTACGCTCCTATTAACTACAACTCTATGTGTTTGAAAAGCGTCGTTGATATCTGGCGTGAACTTAGGAGAATGACGTTCTCCCGAGTGCGGATTGGCCGACATGTAAGTGTTTGACATAAGCTAAACCTTGAATAATGCCCGAGCGTTCGCGGTCGTAGCACTGGCAAGATCTTCGAGGTGTACCCCGCGGAGGTCAGCCAGATACTCGGCTGCCTCACGCACGTGTTTTGGCTCACAAATTTTACCACGGAACGGAACCGGAGTCAAGAACGGCGCGTCAGTTTCTAACAGTAGTAGATGTTGTGGAATTGTGCGATATATCACACGCTGCGCTTCGTTTTTAGTAAACGTCACGATGCCGTTCACGCCCAAAAACAGACCGTGCTTGACCGCCCGCTCCAGATTGGCAGCGTTGTCAGTGTAGCTGTGCAGCACACCGCGTATTTTCGCTCCGCTATAACTCTCCAGAATCGGCCAGAAATCATCGAATGCTTCACGCACATGGAAACTCAGCGGCAAGTCATACTCCAGCGCCAACTCTATCTGGAACTTCAGCAATTCAACTTGCGCCTCGCGTGGTGAGTGGTCATAGAAGTAGTCCAGCCCACACTCCCCAATCGCCACAATTTTACAAGCTAACGGACCGTCCTTTAGCAGTGCTTTGAATTGCGATTTGGTGGCCGCTGAGAGGTGGTCATGGGCTTCGTGCGGATGGATACCGATGCTTGCCCACAGGCCGTCACGCTCAGCCACAAATTCCACCGCCAGCTCGCTATCCGCCAAGGTGGTGCCGACACAAAGCATACGCTTAACACCAGCATCACAAGCGGCCTGAATGACACCTTCGGGCATACGCTCAGCACCATCGCTGTGCCACTTGTCGTACACGGGTGTAGTGCGGCGCATCATCTCGTGAATGTGACAATGCGTGTCGAATAGGTCGATCATGGCGCCCACTTTTCCCTTACGACTCTGCTGGTTCGGTTTCGAGCTTGGGGAAGAGCGTGGATTTCTGCGGATGGACGAGGCCATCTTTGAATATGCGCTCGATTTTAGCAGCAGTCCCCGGCAGGAAGGGTGCGAGTAATTCGGCGATTTCCAGCAGATCGCTCACAGCCTGGGCGAGCACCTCGCGTAAATGGTCTTCATCTTTGAGCTTGGCGATTTCCCAAGGTTTTTCCTGGTCGATGAACTGGTTTACTCCCCGCACCTGGTCCCATACATGGTCAAGCGCCCGGTCAAAGCGGCAGACTGTAATCGCTTCGTCGTAGGCGCCCATATCATGTTCGGCACCGGGTATGTTACCAACCATGCCACCCTGGTATTTCAGAACCATAGCTGCGATACGCTGCACGGCGTTACCGAGCTCGTTAGCCAGCTCGTTGTTGTAGGCCGTTTCGAATTGTTCCCAGGTAAAGTCGCCGTCGTCATAGCTGGGGACATGGCGCAGGAAATAGTAGCGGAACGCATCAACGCCATATTTCTTGATGATCTCGGCCGGAGCGATGACATTGCCGAGTGATTTGCTCATTTTTTGGCCGCCCACATTCACAAATCCGTGCACATAAAGCTGTTTCGGCAAACCTAGCCCAAGGCTCATAAGCATCGCCGGCCAGATGGCGGCATGAAAGCGGATGATATCCTTGCCCACAATTTGCGTGTTTGCGGGCCAAAAGTTTTTGAAATCGTCGTGCTCCGGGTAGCCCAGCACCGTGATGTAGTTCATAAGCGCCTCAAACCACACGTACATCACTTGCGTTTTGTCAGCGGGTACCGGGATGCCCCAATCCAGCTTTTCGGCCGGACGACTGATGCTGATATCACTTAAGCCGTCTTTGAGCAACGCAATGATTTCGTTACGTTTGGTGCGCGGTACGATTTGCAGGGTGTCGTCCTCAATGGCTTTCAGTACCTTATCGGTGTAACTGCTTAAACGGAAGAAGTAGTTTTCTTCCTCCAGTTTCTGGTACGCCTGGGGGTGGTCAGGCTTCATGCGCTCCGGATCGGCCTGGGCTTCGGGCACGAACTCTTCCTGGCGCACGTCGTACCAACCGACATATTTGCCTTTGTAGATATCTTTAGCGAGTGCTTTCCAGATCAGCTGAGCACGCTGCACGTGGCCTTTGTCGGTGGTGCGAATGAAACGGTCGGGCTCGACGTCCAGCAGATCACCCAGCGTGCGGAATTTGGCCGACACTTCATCGGCAAACTCCTTCGGGGTTTTGCCCAAGGATTCAGCCTTCTGGGCGACTTTAGTGCCATGCTCGTCGGTGCCGGTACAGTAGATTACCGAGTCGCCGCGGGCACGGGCAGCGCGGGCCAGCACGTCTCCGTATAGTAGCTCCATGGCGAAACCAATATGCGGGTCGCCGTTGACATAGGGAATAGAAGTTGTGACGTAATAATTACTCATCAGTAGTAGTATTGTACCTTGTTTAAAGTGATGTAGGAAAATTGATAAGAGAAAAGCTATGCCCGGTTGGGCATCATCATGTTGCGAGCGAACATTGTAGCTTTCATTGTGAAGCGATTATATCATACCTACCAGCACAGACATACAGGCTGTCTGGAGCTGCTTAGTTAGTATCTTTTAAGAGTTTTTCAACTTCTCTGCGTTCCAGGTTGTCGAGATCAGCGAACAGATCGCGCTCAAACTGCTCGGACACAGTATAGATGTAGTCATCCTGGGCGCGTGGAATGACGTGGAACAGTACATGGTTCTTTTTAAGCCGCGTCTGTTCTTTGAACGGCCGGTAATTCTGGCGGATGTCGACGCCACTGCCAAGTTTGCCGAGCAAACGCTGCTCCACGTAAAAAATCAGCTCGAACACACCGGCTAATTCTTCGGGGATCAGCTCCCATGGCTGCTCGATGTGCCGTTTAGGTACCACCAATGTGTGGCCCGGTACTTTGCGGGGGTTACTTAAGACCACCAGCGCATGTTCATTGCTTTTGATAATCTCAGCTGGCCTCAGGTCACAAAACGGACAATTATCTTCTAACATACTCCTCTAGTCTACGCGAACTCCGGCCGGCCGTCGAGCTAATCTAGGCTCCCGTATTCGTGCTGACGGGCACGCTTAGGAAGAAAAACGCTCAGTAACAGCGCCAGAGCCGACGCTCCGATAACACCTTCCATACCGCGTTTCACACCGGTAACGATGGCATCATTTCTGATACGGGAGATCTCTTGTGCCGCCGGCGCAGGCAACTCCTTGGTCGCAAAGTTTTCGGTGCCCAGACTTTCCGCCGCAGCGGAAACTTGCGCGGTGATTTGCGGTTTGGCGGCAGTTGGCAGCACGGTACTGCTCGCGACTCCGGTAGCCAATTGCGTAGTAAGCGCCGATATCAGCAGCGCCCCAATGAGTGCCTGCCCCATACTGGTGCCGACCTGCCGGAACGTGTTGTTAACACCCGAAGCTTCGCCGGCCATTTGCACGCTCACCGCCGAAAGCGTCAGGTTGGCGAGCTGCGAGATTACCAGCCCGAAGCCAAGGCCGAAGCAAATCAGACCTGGTATGAACGTAACTGCCGTGCTAGTTGCCGAGACTTCCGCACGCAGCAACACGGCGCCCACCACGCTGAGCAGCAGTCCGAATTGAATCAGGTAGCGCTGCGGTACATTACGCCGTCCGGCCAACGCACCAGCGAGCGGTGAGCCGACTAGAATCGAAATCGACAGCGGCAGCACAGCGATACCGCTGTGAAACGCATCTTTGCCCAGCAGCCCCTGCAGAAATACCGGCAACGAAAAAATTAGCCCGAACTGTCCCAGTACTGCCACTGCCAGCACCGTAGTACCAGCCATAAATTCACGGTTTTTGAGCAGCCTGGTGCTCACCAGCGGTACCTTTCCCGCGTCTTCCAGCATCGCCTGGCGCAGCAAGAACAGCGTCAGAAAAATCAGGCCAAAAACTATCGCGTAAGCAGTCACGGACACGCCCATCATATGGAACGTCTGGCCGAAAATCTCGTAGTCCTGCTTGGATTCTACCCAGCCGTAAGTGGACGATTCGATAATCCCATACACCAGATTTCCCAACCCCAGCGCCGATAGAACAATGCTTAATATGTCCGGTGCATGCGGGCTCAGTTCGTGGGCTTCTTTCACCAGCGCAGAACCCGCCAAAATCACCAGCACCACAATGGGATTTATGAGGTAATTCCAACGCCAGCTATAGTTGGTTGTCAGCCAGCCGCCAACAATCGGTCCGATAGTCGCGGCCGCACCGGCAATAGCACCGTAAACACCAAAAGCTAGCGCCCGGTCTTTACCACGGTAAGTACTTACCAGCAGAGAGGCCGTAGCAGGCAGCATCAGAGCGGCCCCACCGGCCTCTACAACCGACACGCTCACCATCAGCCATGCCGCCGAGTGCGCCTGGCTGGCCAGCAGCGAACCGATGGCAAATATAACGGCACCGATGAGAAACATCTTTTTACGCCCAAAAATATCGCCCAGACGGCCGCCCGTAATAGTGAATGCTGCCAACATCAGGCTATAGCCGGTAATAACCCACTGGATCGCCTTAAGGTTGCTGTGCAGATCCTGGATGATAGCCTTGATACTCACGTTGATAATTGTTGTATCTAGAACAACAATAAACAGCGCCAGCGCCATAACGAACAATGGAGCCCATTTCTTAAACCCAGTTTCTTCGGCCATACACTGCAACCCTCCTGAATCAGCTTCTATTGTACAGAAGCGGCGCAGCGTGCTCCAATTAAATGTTCAGGCTACAAAACTCTTGCGTTCTGGAGCGCTTTGAATGTCGACGGCCAAATATCGTTTGCGGATGCAACCAGTTCATTTGGGCGTTGCTTCATACGCGTCTGTATGTCAACAAACGGGAACCACTCTATTCCCTCAACCTCACTCTCCTGCACACGTATGTCCGCAGATTTGGCTTTAGGTATGATTGCATAATAAACGTAGAAATGGCGCTTCTCGCCGTCCGGATGGCTAAATTCTAGCTCTATCAGAAAGTGTGGTTCATAATCCGAAGGTTTCAAGTTAAGCTCTTCTTCGACTTCACGAAGTAAAGCATCTTCTGCGCCTTCGCCCGGTTCTAGCCGGCCGGTTACGCTCGGGCCCCACACGCCCGGATCCTTTTCTTTCTTATGTGAACGCTGTGCCAGCAGAACTTCACCAAGTTCATTCACAAGCCAGAGAGTTGCGACTTTTATCATATAGGTCAAAAAATATTAAGTTGGTGGGCGAGGTGGGACTTGAACCCACAAGACTTTTGGTCAGCGGATTTTAAGTCCGCCGCGTATACCAATTCCGCCACTCGCCCCGAAATATTTGTAGGTAGAATGGAGGCACCTGCGGGAGTTGCACCCGCCTACGAGGTTTTGCAGACCCCTGCGTAACTGCTCCGCCAAGGCGCCTTAGGGTTTGTCACGAGACCAGTATAGTATACAGATAAACTATAGTTTCAACCAATGCAACAGCACTCAAGATTAGGAAGGGCAGCTTTGGCTATTTAACTATAACCGTTCCCGTAAAGTTAAACGGGTTTAGGTGGTCGTGATACGTGTAGGTACCGGCCTTTTCGAAGTTAAAGCCGTAAACTCCTCCATTGCTCAGCGGCACTGGGTCGACAAAGCCGGGCAAACCGTTTTCAAGCGGATACGGATCCGTGGCCGGCTGATGCGTCCCCGTATCATCATTAACCCATTCCACACTTTGCCCCTTGGTAATCTGGACTGTTGCCGGCACAAAGCCGCTGGTGGTTATCTCCACCACGGCCGGATTATTCTGGACGGCAGTAGCCTGAGCGTTACGCAGATGTTGGACGATAACGACCGCGGACACTGCAAGCACAACAAACGCGCCAGCGAACATAAGCGGCCGCTTGAGATTCCGGTTCGGACCGGCATCCGCCGGCAATGGCTGTGGAGCCGACACTTGCGGTCCGGTAACGTTTGACGGATAGGGATACTGATACGACTGGTTCGGTGGCTGCGAATTTGCTGGTTCCATATGTTCGATATCCTTTGTTCCTAGAGGTAATTCCAGAAATCCCAGTGTTTCCAAGCCGATGACGAACCGCCGACCGAATTACGGTTGAGAGTTATGTTATGCAGCGTAGTGCCGCCTGAGGGAACCTGCACTGTACTGGTTGATGCGTTATAACCCGGTGCGCTGAAGCTGATCGAGTAGGGACCGCTCCCCATATTAGGGACGACATAAGTGCCATTGCTGTTGGAGGTAAACACGTACGTTTTACCACCGAGCGTAAACGTTACCCGGCCGCCGATGATCGGTTTGTGGCCGTCGCCACCCCGTAGGATACCGAACACCGTACCGCCGTGCCCTATACCACCTGAGGCCTGTGCTACTGACACTGTCGCATTCGCGCTCGACGATTGGCTGCTTTGATCCCCGGCAGCGTTGATCGCTACAACGTAGTAGGAGTATGTGCTGCCGGACTTAACGTTTGTGTCGCCATAGCTAGTGGTTTTGCTGGGGCCGATTTTGGTATAGCTGCCCGGGTTAGCGCCGCTACCACGATAAACGGCATACGACTTAACGCTCGGATCATTATCCGTCCACGTCAGATTAACCTGTTTTGCTTTGCCCGAAGGCACGGCCTGAAGATTGGTCGGTACAGTGACAGTCGTACCGCCCGAAGAGCCGCCCGGCAACGGCGCATTGACCGTGGCACTGCGGGAAAGATCGGACACGCTCCCGGAATTATCGAAAGCAATGATCTGGAAAGCGTGCATATTACCGTCAGCCGGCAGGATATAATCGTATGATGTAGTGCTATCAGAGTTGACTGTATCAATCGTGGCGCCGTCCAGCACTATGTCATAACCGGTCGCACCGCTAGTTTTAGACCATGTCACCGTAACCGGGTAGCTCAAGCTGGTACTATCGAATGTGCCTACCCTGGCCGACACATTGGTGGGCGCATTAAGCCCGAAGCTGCCATAGGAACCACCACCGGAGCTGCCGGAGCCGTTACCCGTACCACCAGAGCCAGTGCCGTTGACTCCGTTCTGCACCGCAACTGTGACTGACGCACTGGCCGTGCCGCCCGAGGCGTTCGTTGCCGTAGCAGTCAAGCTGTGTGCACCGTCGCTGATCTGTGTAGTGTTCCATTGGAAGTCGAAAGGCGAGGCTGTTGCCGTGTTCACAGCTGCACCGTCGACAGAATAAACTACTTGCGTAACGTCGCTGCTCGGCGTAACGGTTACGTCGGTCGTGCCGGAGACACTAGCACCGTCCTGCAGTCCCAAACTGATCGTCGGTGCACTTGGCGATGTACCGCCGCTACCGTTATTGCCACCGTTATTGTCCGGCGCTACGCTCACAGTAGCGGTCTGGCTGGCAGAGCCACCGGCGCCGGTACAGGTGAGCGTGAAACTGGTCGTAGCGCTTAGCGCGCCAGTGTCGGCAGTGCCACTGGCAGCTTGGCTACCATTCCACGAACCACCGCTCGACGTACAGGAAGACGCACCGGTGCTTGACCAGGTGAGTGTACTGCTAGCACCAGTTGTCACGGATGTTGGGTTAGCCGTTAAGTTTACCGTAGGCGCCGCTATAGGCTGTGAACAGTTACTGCCATCACCGGTCGGGGTACAACTGGCGTTCGTAGTTAGTAGAACACTATCTATCTCCACGTTCGGTGCGTTGCCGATAAGTTTAAACGTGTACTGTCCGGCGGTCAGGTTAGCGCTAATGGCCGAGGAGGACACGTCCGTATTTACCCATCCCCAGCTACGCAGCGGAACATAGCTGCCGCCAACTGAGTAGCAGGTACTATTGCCGCTACTGTCGTCAACTTCCAGCAGATAGCTGGCGGTACTGCCGGTCGGGGCATAGATATGACTCCAGATCGCGTATGTGCCGGAAGTTGCTACTGATTGCTGGACAACATCCGTGCCATAATTGGTCGAGGGTGCCGTGCACGATGCCGCACTGACACTTGCCCCGCTGAAGGCCGTTACAAAAGCGACAGTTTCAAACACCCCAAATACTACATACGCCAAGCGTGACAGCTTCTGCGGTAGAAAGGCGTTTTTCAAGACAATTCCCAACACTTTGTTTTCTTTGTTAAAACCCTTATACCTTTTATATATACGCTACCAGAGACGTAAGCGCAATAGCGCTTCGCGGCAGTAGAAGCTTAAGCCGCGGAAGACACACTATGCTCTGGCTATATCCAACGTAGTTGCGTTGGATAACCCGGCCAGCAGAGAACCAGCTACCAGCAACTTGGATTGCCTAAGTCCGCTGCCGATGATGAGCTTGTCGGCACCAGCCACGCGCATATCGACCAGAATGGGCCATTCTCCCGGAAGACCCAACGGCGTTATACCCCCATACTCCATACCCGTCAGCGAGGTCGCATCGTGCATAGCCGCGAAGGAAGCCTTACGAGCATCAAGGTAGCGCCGTACCACCCCGTTGACATCCACCTTGTCAGTCGCCAGAATCATACATGCCGCATACCAGGTCCGATCGCCCCGTTTGGCCTCAACGATCACACAATTAGCGCTCACGTCCAGGCCGATTTTGTATTGTTCGCAAAAGGCTACAGTGTCAGCCAGATCGGGGTCAATCGCAGTAACATACACATCTCTTAACTCTGCAGCTTTTACGAACTTACGCACAGGCTCCGCGACCAGGTTTTCAGCGTCCGCAATGCTGTGGAAATTAAGCGATCCGAATTTTACCATTTCATTAATAATACCTGACGATTGCTTTTATACTGCTTTTTATTACAATCATTGCATCATGCGGACATTTTGCGTAGCTACAGCCGTCATTCAAAATGGCGATCGGTTTTTTATTGCCAAGCGAGCTGACACTAAAGTAATAGAGCCCGGCCTATGGGAATTTATAACGGGATTTGTCGAAGATCACGAAGCGGTCGAAGATACCATCTTGAGGGAGCTAGTCGAAGAGATTAACACCCATGGTACTATCGTCCGCGAACTCGACACCATCCAAATGCTTAAAGGCAGTACGCGTTGGATCATAGTTCCGTTTCTGGTTTCAGTCAACGATACCAACATCCATACTACCCCAGGAGAGCACAGCATGGGTAAATGGGTAACGTGGGATGAGCTTGAACGCATCCCGACGCGTGAGTTCCGATACGTCATCTCATCCATGCGCCGAGCGCTTCGTATACCAGCTTAAAAGTAGCTCTGCATCACCTGCCGTCAGTAGCAGTGCTTGAAGTCAGTAAAGCGCCAGCCGTCGCTCTGCTTGGTCATAGCAAAATTGTAAGTGCCGTATTTGGCCGGATAGTAATCAGAACCTGTCACGGTAGCCTGTGAGTAAGTAGCGAGTTTAACATCGACGTTCGTACCGGCCGGCACATCCGACAGATAGCCCACCGCTCTCATTTCGATATCGTTACGGACACTCTTCGGGACACTCAGCTTAGAATTGGCAGCGAGGCAAGCCACGGTGGCTTTAGTAGCCTTGGCTTTTGCCCAGAAATGCGGCGTCGCGGCAGTATGATTAGCCCTGTATACAATGCTCCCGCCAGCCAGCAAAACGATCACCCCAATGCTTATCAGGATTATGGTTTGCTTCCGCATAGCCGTAACTATACTCGGGCGTTCTGGATGAAAGCAATAGCGCTATATACCCATAAACTTGAGCAGATAATACACCAGGTAAGCAGGCCAGAACACAGCCTTAAAAACTGCCACTAGCACGAGCACGAATGTCCCGGAGTGAAAATGCAGAAAATACACAAGCGCTCCGATAAAACCCAGGAACCATCCGCCACCGGCCCCTCCATGCTTGTAAACATACTTGGTTTTGGATGACTGCCCGGGCATAGCTACTTCCTTCCTACGTTTTACTGTCGCCGTCTGTGTAGACAGGTTTGCGGTAGCTGTGCCTGATTCCACGCAGCAGTATACCAATGCCAGTCCAGTATGCTAGGATAGCGACGATCCAGCCAAGTACCGGTATAAACTCCAGTATAGCCAGCGCGACACCACCGATTAAAACAATGAGCACTGGGTGCAGTTTCGGTACGATACGCGCCCCGATGAAATACGCTGCCAGCGGCCATGCTACCAGCGCGGCGGCAATCCAGAACAACACTAGCAGTACACCAATCGGCACGCCGATGACTGTCGCGAACAACAATGCAATCACTGCCGGCATAACGAACATGGCCACAAAACCTACCAGCAAGGACCACCCGAATTCGGACCACCGTACCGGATTCCAACTACGGAACAGGCGCGGGAACAACGCCACCAGCACCAAGGCTAATGTCAGCAGTGTCACAAGCCAGTACAGCTTAAACCAGACCAACACGCCGCCGCCGTGGCCATGTACTGCTGTTGCCTGATGGTATGTCACGGTGCCGTGTAACTGGGCACCCTGTCCACGCTGCAGCATATGCGGACCCGTGTAGGTAAGATCGCCCGTGATATTGGCCACGCTGCCGAGCGTCAGATCGTTTACCCGTAGCGACACGTTTCGCCCTATCTTGCCGCCAAGCATCACAGTACTCCCTGCGCCAGTCAAATCACGGCCCACCGCGCCATCGACAGTTATAGTCTTACCCGCCAGACTTGCGTCCTGGCCTACGTGTGCCGCGCCTTCAACAACCACAGTCTGCCCGGCAATCGCGGCACTATGCGTTACTGTCCCGCTGAGATCCACGGTTTGCCCGACTAGTCGCACACTACCATTTACTTTGCCGCCAACGGTAATATCCTGCCCGGCGCATAGCACATCCCCGTTCACAGTCGCATCTATGGTTACGGCCTGCCCGGCACAGAAAATATCCCCATTCACCGTGCCTGTAATAAACACTGTGCTGCCGGCTTTATATACACTGTGATTCATCACCCCTTGCGCCACCTGGCTGGCGCTAGAAGCATGGACGGGCATACCCACCAACAAACCCACAGCCAATAAAGAGGCTGCAGCTGCGGAGGCAAAAAATCCGATCTTCTTCACTATCGCCCTCCTTTTTACGGATGATAGCCCTTTTTAGGCCCCGGCCGCAGTGATTTAGCTCACTTAACTGAAAGATTGCTTAAAAATTGCCTTGGCTACTCAGCTGGCTGTTGTCGCTGCCGTTAGCGGCGCTCGGGTCGTTCTGGTTCAACGTACTAAGAGCACTGTCCAGATCGCTCGCCGAATTGACCGGCGGCGCCGAGGAATCGTTGCCGGCCGATGATGTCTGAGACGAACTGTCTGCAGCGGGCATTGTGCTGGCCGTAGTATGAGTAGTAACCGTGGTGGCGTTATGCCTGCTATATACCCACCATCCGGCACCTCCGATAACGGCAATTACCGCCAGAACAAGTACTAACTCAAGAGCAGCAAAGCCGCGTTGATTGCTCTGGATACGCATTACTGGTTACCTCCGTTGCTAGTGCTAGTCGTGTTTGAAGTCGTGGTGCTAACTACCGATTTTACGCCGACAATCAGGTTCTTAACCGCTGTACGGTACGCCTGCAGCGCGGCAATTTCAGTCTTAAGTGCGCTTTGGAAACTTGCGACTGATGTAGCCGGGTCAGAACTGTCACAGCTAAAGCCCGTGCTGGCCGATTTAACGGCATCAACCGCCGTTTGTGCAGCCGCTTGCTTGGCATTCACATCGGCCACCAGTGCGGCATAGTTACTCAGCGTTACACTCTTGCTGGTGTAGAAAGCTTCCGTACGCGTTGCGATGGTGCTGAATAGTGTCAGCTGCTTTTGCCCCCGGTTAGCAATGCGCGCCATAATGTTATCGATAGCGTGCTGCCTGTCTTGACAAATCTTGAGCTGACCGGCGGCAAGCCCCGCCTTGCCCTTCTCCTGATCAGTGGGTGTGGTGGCTGAATCGTGGGATTCGGTATTGGTAGAGTCGCCCTTACCGGTGCCCGAATTGGCGCCAGTAGCCGGTGTCGTATCTGTTGTTTTAGTGACGGGACCTGTAGAGAGCCCGCCGGTGTGTATCTCGGACAAGGCGAGTGCCGGCGAACTGCCGACGAGGGCAAATGCCACGACCGCACCGAGAAATCCGAGACGATACAAATGTTTGCGCATATTGTTCCTTTGCTTAGTAATTGGTAACCGTTTGGTTATATTAAGCTTAAGCTTCGCCTGACAAATAATCAAACAACGGCCTTGAGCTTTAGCTATTGTGTAACGGTAACTGTCCCGACCATACTCGGATGTATCGCGCAGTGGTAATGGTACGTACCGGGTGTGCTAAAGGTAAAACTATAGCTCGAACCAGGATTAACGTCGCCGCTGTTCGGGCCCGTCTGACTGTCGGTTTCAGTGACGGTGTGCGCCGTACTGTCCTTGTTCGTCCATGTTACGGTTGCTCCTTGCTTAACCGTGATATCTGCAGAGTCAAAGGCAAAGTTCTGAATGGCCACGGCATTAGTAGATATCGGGGCGTGGTTCGAGGCGTGCATGTGTGAGCTGTTCATATTCATGGAGCTCATGTTGTTATCCGATTTGTTATGTGCCAGCAGATACCAGGCTCCGCCACCCGCAACAATGGCCACTACTATGATAAGCACGTACAGATAAGACTTTTTCACATTAACCCCCGCATTACATTGCCATTTCAGCCGAAGCTACTTTAAGCATAGGTGGTATTATGTAAAATGTGAATAGCATTTTGAAATCCCAAAACACTTCTTCATTGATACTACGACTGGGATTGGCATTTGTATTTCTGTATGCTGCCGTGGCAGCGCTGATGCACCCCTTGGAGTGGACCGGGTTCCTGCCGGGTTTTTTGACCAAAATATTCGACCCTGTCCTTCTCTTGAGGTTGATAGCGGCATTCGAGATTATCCTAGGCCTAGGCCTCTTAAGCGGTAAATGTACGAAGTATGTAGCGGCCTTAGCGGCTATGACCCTAGCGGGCATAATCCTCACGAACCTTAACCAGCTCATAGTCACCTTCCGAGACGTCGGCCTGCTGTGTGCCGCCTTGGCGCTCGTCTTCCTTGAAGATTAAAAGCACACCACCCGAGCACAAGGGCTCACGGCCGTGAACACACTTCAAGCCCCAAGCGTGGCTACAGCTTCGTAAACCTTGGGACAGTTTTACCTTCCCACTCAACTTCCTCAAGCCAAATTGTAAGGGGGCGAAGGAACGTCAACCGTTCACCGTACTGTGCTTGGTAAATGACGCAGAGCTCATCATTCACCTCAAGGAAACCTAGTCCAATAACTTGGTAGACTTTGTCCTTGCCTTTGTAATGCCGATACTTGGCCCCTGTCGTCACTCTTGTTTTTGCCTCTTCGATTTCTTTCGCTAAAGCTATTTGTTCTTGATGCATTCTTCCCATGTAAAAAAGTATAACAAACAAAAAATCACTTCTTACAAAGTGTTTATGCCTGGCTTACCGACGGGATTAAGTTTATATAAATACCTTGACAGTCATAGTACTTTGACATACACTGTAATCATGCTAGACAACAAGCTAACATCTGACCTACTGCGCGGACATACGGATACCATTATTCTGAAATTCTTATGCGGTGGTGACAAATATGGCTACGAAATCACAAAACTCGTCTACGAGCTATCTGATCATAAGTACGAGCTCAAGGAAGCGACGATGTATTCGAGCCTGAAGCGCCTAGAACACGACGGTCACATTACCTCGTACTGGGGCGACGAGACGCAAGGCGGCAGACGGAAATACTACCGGATCACCATCAGCGGCCGAGGACAGTACAGGAATAATAAGCACAACTGGGACTATGCCAAACAGATTTTAGAAAAGTTACTATAAGGGGGAACATATGACAGCAGCGAACAGCAATGACAAATTAAAGCAATTTTTGGACGATGTCTTTAGGCCATACGGTGATTTCCCTGCCCGAAAAGACGTTGAGCAGGAACTGCTTGCCAATCTGAATGAAAAATATAACGACCTGAAAGCCGACGGCAAAACCGATGATGAAGCATACAAGCTGACTGTTGAGTCATTCGGCGATGTGTCGGAAATTATGGAGTATATGGCGCCTAGTGCAGCCAAGTCGCGGCAAAGTGTTGCCGGTGATAGCTCCCGCTTCCGCGCCACCGCCTTACAGCAAGCCGACTTAGGCGACACCAACCTGGCCGGCGGCAACTTCAGTATGAGCGCGCTCAATGGTGCAAATTTCGATAAATCTGACTTACGCGGTGCGACATTCAAAGCAGCCGCGCTAAAGGGCGCAAGCTTCGTCGGCGCCGACCTGACAAACGCTAACTTCGACAGCAGCGACCTGACAAACACTAATTTGCAGGACGCAAACTTTACCGGCGCAACACTCAAGCGCTGCGCCTTCAAAGGCGCCTCGTTCAGCGGCACCACGCTCGACAATGCCGACTTCAAGCAGTCAGATCTAACCGAAGTATCGTTCGATGGCCAGACCCTGCGCGGCACGGTCTTTGATGCTTCATCACTGAAGAAGGCAACCTTTAAGAACGCGGTGTTAGAGAGCGTGTCATTCCATCACACCAAGCTCAAGCACACCGCATTCGACGGCACCACGATGGACAAAGTTACCTACGCGCTTTTGAAGGGCATGAAAGTCAATCTGGAGAACGTGGTAATCAAGTAAGCCGTCCCTGCTGTCGACCAGGGGGTGGCAAGTGCTACAACAACTGCGAAGCGGACATTTGTGGTAAACCGTCCTCCCGCTCCAAGACGTCGGCTCCGCCATCGGCGAACAAGTCGTTGACATACTTTCATTCCAACGCCTTTTGGGGCGATTAGGCCTGCTGGTACTCTAAGATTGAGGAGACCAGTAGCTAAGCATCGATGGGTGTACAATCTTAATTTGCTCGTATTCCTTCAGATCAAGCAAATCTTTATCAAATGCGGCTATGATATGTGCTTTCGCCTCAAGGGCACATTCTAAGATCTTGTCATCATCTGGATCGCGCACAATAGTGAGCTTCTGCCTAGGATATACTACCGTTGTTACGCGACGGATATCTTGGATGGTCCTAACAATTTCTTCTCTACCGAAGCCAAACCTATCTTCCAGCTTGGTCTGCAGTTCAAGCAGAATCGCTTCAGACGCAAAGAGCTCGTACCCAAACAATTTGGAGCCCTTGCCCACTAAGTAGCTCCGAGCAAAGCCGTCTTTCAGGACAGCGGCAATGTAGAAACCAGCGTCTGGCACTATCCTAAGCTTTGGGCTTTGCATATGCGGCGAGGTCATCTTCGGTATGTAGTCCCAGCTTCTCTAGGAGTGGCGTTGCTTTCGCCTGAAGTTCTTCTAAACTCTTCTCTAGCCGCATGCGAGCGTACATTGAACGGACGATATCGCTCTTTGATACTTTACTAATAACTCGATACCCTTAGCGGTTTCTTCATCTAGTGAAAAGCTAACTGTTCTCATGCTTTAATCTTATTAGTGACAATAATATTTATCAATAGTTATAATATTGACATTTACACTCAGCGGCCCCTACCGGCGTTAGAACATGGTCCGAAAATAGCACAATAGGCCGATTAATCGAACACCTGATTTAGCCCAGATATAACTGTTTCTCAACATTCAAAATATTAATCTATGTAGTCTCACGGCTATACGCATAGTCATGTTGCACTCGCGCGAATAATGTCTTTGCGTATCTCTTCGCTTCCTGATAGGCTGCTCTTACTTCCGGTCTGGTAAGCTCATACCCCTCTTCTGATGGATTACGCCCAAGGTTGTAGCCAATGCTACCGCGTACGAGTTGTCGACACCGCCACCATACAATTGAATCGCCTAAGGTACGGCTCCGATCAACCTCGCCCGTCAAACTCCAGAGGGCTTTGACCGCAACATCAGCTTCATCTACTGAGATGTCCCGGAAATCTTCGTATGGCTTACCCCGGCATATATCATCGACAGTCGAAAAATCAGTGGCAAGGTTGTCGGAGTCAAGGATACTGTGGCCAGACTGCAGGCGGGCGTAATACCTCCGCTGCTGGGCCACAGCAAAAGCCCCTGTTGCAGGCGGTAATCTGCGCACTAAACTCTGGCCGATATGTCGAAGTAACCGTTCTTGTAAATCCAAATCTTCCCCGGATAGCTTTGTTATGTCGTAGCCATGAATATCAAGATAGTCCCCAAGGAGTATCGCGTTCCACATACCATGCGTTGCATATTCGCAGGCAAGAATAGCTGCATTGTAGAAGTAAAGCACCCTGTCCATATTCGGGAAACTGACATTAGGTGGAAGCAAGCCAGCTGCGTGCAAATTCCCCGAGTAGCCTGCTATAACGGCGGCCTGCGCAAAGTGGGGAGCTCTCTGTACAGCTCCAGCCAACCCTGGTAGCAGACCAGTACCCGCTTTCAATATGTCTATATCACCGATGATAACGGGAGTAAACCGAGATAGGTGATAGCCCTCTTCCATCAATGCAACTGAGCTAGCTGCCTGTAGACGCGCTCGTATGTTCCCCATCGTTCCATTCTCAGGAGGATATGACTCAGTAAAAAAGGTACTTGCAAAGGGGGCATTCTGCGTAGCAGCTTGTACGACTTCTGCTACCTCTGCTAGTCGTCTATCATCAGGGGTTTCACCCACGTAATTGATCGAGAAAGCAAGCACAGCTCGTGACAGTCTATTAGAGCCAACGGCTCGTATACCTGCTGCAATAGATTGGTCGGGCTCTGTAGCCGCAATTGGTATAGGAACTACCGTGCAATGCTGTCCGTCTTTAGTTAGACGCTCTGTGCCGCTCAGGTTTTCCCTCATCTGTGCTACGACAGTTTCAATCCCTGAAAATGTATTGGAATACTCAAGAACAGCTTCTCTAATGCGCATTGCTGTAGTATAGCGTGTTTCAGCAGGAGGCTGCTGCTGCCACAGTACTACAGGAAAGCTAGGTGCACTGAGAGATTAACGCGTACTTATAGGCAATGATTACATCCATGCAGTAATACAAAGTAGGAGCCAAACCACACCCAAACAGAAAGACGCAACCGTGCAACGGGTAAAGATCATTGATCAAAACAAAAAGACCCCGCAAAGCGAGGTATGTCTAATCTAGAAATATGAAGTGGTACGCTTGACGCACCTTCATTCCAGTACCTTTTGCAGCGGTTAATCGGCGTAGCGAGTATACGGGCCGCGAAATCTGCATACACTTTTTGAGATAATTGCTAGCGGCACTTTGTAAGCACATGACAAATAAGGCAGGCTGATGGCGTACTAATCCCAGCTTAAAATGCTCATTTCTTAGTTTGCCATAAGATTCTATCTATTGGTCCAGCCTGAGATAATCCCTTTATATAGTCATAGGACTTTTGCAGAATTTGTTCTAGGATCGATAGATCTATATCACTTAGCCGCTTAATAACAACGCAATATCCGGTCGTAGTATGCTTGCCAAGCCGCGCTAGTAGTGGAGCGTACCGTGCCGTCCATCAGATAAATGGTTATCCTACCTTCTCTCGGATAAAAGCCGATAACTAGACTATCTCCTTCGCGCCCACTTGCATATTTATAATGGTAGGTATCAAAACCTAAAGTGCCAACATTCCATAGCTCAGGCTCTTTACCACTTATTCGGTGCATCATTCCAATAAGTGCATTACTATCTTTTCATGTTTCGTCATCTAACGATGCGAGATAGTCTTTCGCGGAATTATTATCTGGCATGGGTTAATCATATCAAAATACGTCTACAAGCGTATTTTGATAAATTGCTAAATTTTGGGGCCCTTGGTACACTTTCACCCCCCATTACCTTCTTGGGGGTTGAGCTGCATATCCTATCTCCACCTGCATCAAATACACATCTTAGATAACCTCACAGTTCCAGTCGTATACTCAAAATTGGACCAAATTGCGCAAAATAAGCTTCATAGACATCTGTCAGCAAACTGAGGTCGCGGCTAAGTTAGCGGTTGCGCATAGTTTCTCCCAATAGAAATCAAGCGCCCGTCTCATGCATCTCTTATGATCCTGACGCTACATTATCCATGCATTATCTAGATCGGAATTTAATCGGCGGTTTACTGCGTAGTCTTACTATTGTCTACCGACGTAACATTCAGCGTATTATTTGGCTCCGCGGTTGATTTGTTCTTTTCAACAACGCTATAGTCATCTTCGGTCTTAATTACTTTTTCGATTGCTTCAACTTGATGTTTCAGCTTAATAATAAACGCGTTACGGTTCTCATGTATCGTTTGGTAGACGCTTAGCTTAATCGGTATCCGTGCATCACAATTTTCGTCCGAACACTCGCACCTAAGATGCAGTAAGAGGTCAGTATTTCTGGCTAGTTCGGGATGCCCTTCTTCAATGAAGTCTGCGTGAAGCTCATCTAAGTCATGACCGATTCTCTCATTTGCCCTCCGGAAAATCATCTCATTTTCTATTTGTCGACGTTCCCTAGAAGACATATCCATGTATAAAACAATACCAGCTACTTACGCCCATTGTCTGTATGATCCTTAGCAGCTCTTACAAATTAAAAAGAGGCACCTGATGTGCCTCTTTAGAAACTGATGGAAGACTTGCACCCACAGGTGTAGCCTACGAACTAAATATCTTCTAAACTATCGAACTTGATTGGCTACACATACTTACTTGTGCTGTTTCACTTGGTCTTCCGCAGAGTAATTTAGCAAAGACGAAATGGCTCGTCAAGACTTTTTGTATGGGCTATAACAGCATAGTTTTGTCTATTAAAGAAGATAAATTGCTGATAAAAACACAATAGGGGACTCTACTACGTCCGATGTTTTTCATTTGGCGCGCCCGGGCGTACGTTCATTCCAACACCTTTTAAGGCAGTTGAATCGCCTCTAGGGTCATCCACCATTCATTGAACGGAGTATCAGTCTTCACATTACCGTTAGGCCATGCGCGAAGTTACAAATGAGCTAGATATGGATTTATACTTACAGGAATGGACCAATCCTCTAGTCGCTATTCGACAAAAACAGCCTCAAGCAATACATTAGCGTTTCTTAACGGATCCGCTCGTGACATAGCCCCTCAGCTACTCGGCTACATATTTGAACGAACGCTACATAATGGAACGATTTTACGCGGCAAAATCGTTGAAACCGAGGCCTATGATCAAACAGATACGGCAAGCCATAGCTATAGGGGAGTAACACCGCGCACGGAGATTATGTTTGGGCCATCAGGCCACTTATATGTGTATTTTACCTATGGCATGCATTATTGTTGTAATGTCGTGACTGGCCCGACCGGTGAGGGAGCGGCAATACTTATTAGGGCGCTCGAGCCGCTGATAGGCCAAGAAGACATGGAGCTTCGACGTTCGCGTCATGGAATAGAGCTGACAAACGGACCCGCCAAGCTCTGCCAAGCCCTTGCTATCGATAGTAGTCTTAATGGTCAGGATCTTCATAATTCTCCGCTTAGGCTGATCGTACCAGCAAAACGAGATAAGGTAGAAATAGTCCAGACAACACGCATTGGTATTAGTACCGCAAAAGATGTGCGTTGGCGCTTTTATTATCGTAATAACTCATATGTATCGAAAATGCGTGGGTAAAACCAAGTAACACTTGAGGGTATACCTTACCTGTTTCTTTTTTGGTGCGCCCGGGCGCACTTTCATTCCACTACTTTTTGGGGTGGCTTACTACATTAAAGCCTCCAAATGCCTCACCTCTTTAGCGCTCGCAATAGCTTTCCAGAACCAACTGATAGTGCGTAAAGGATTGACCACACATGACCAAGCGATGGTAATTTCTGCTCCGAAACACCATCAATTACCGTATCTACATAGGGCACTGTTGCATCAACCGGCGAATAGAATGAGCTTAGCTTGCGCTTATCCGCTTCAACTAAAAGACTAAGGTTACATTGCAACTGCTGCATTGAGGTCTTAAAAGCCGGATTTTGCGCATATGTCTGAGCTGAGACCGTATTAGGGTAATTGATTTTGCCGCAAACGAAAACAACACCTTGTATCTCTCCTCTTCTTTGCGAGTATGCATTCAAAACAGCGCTTGCACCGGCACTGGCCCCAACTAATGAAACTCGATAACCTCGCTGCCGATAATCATCTATCCTAGAAACTAAGCGCGCCAGCTTAGGCTCAAATGCTTCTTGACCCGCCCAGGGCATAGTAAGCATAACCGGCCGTATACCCCCTAAACGCCAGCACTGTATAAGGAGTAGCTGGACATGAAATAAATCATCTCTGATGCCAGGGACATACACGACGTAATGTCTTCGGTCAGTCATTAGTGAGAGTATAGCAAAAGAAAAATAGAGTGACGTTGTACTTTATTTTGCTTATTGTCAAACTGGTGCGCTTGACGCACTTTCATTCCAACACCTTTTGGGCTGGCTGGATAAGAACTCTGGCGAAACGGGGGTGTAGGATTTTACGCCTTACCTCTGATGAGATAGCTAGATGGAAAAGGATTTTGGAGATACCGTATCAAGAATACTTGCTCGGTAAGTAAGAGATGGGAGTTACACTTACTTAAATAGGCTCAAGCTGGCAGTGTCTCTAAGACATGGCCTAGCCCGAATCCAAATGCAGCAGTATTCAAATCACTTAATACTGGGTCGCCGATAAGTTCTCTATATGCTGGTATCATGCTCGTTACTAGACGTCTCCAGCGTCTTGTAACATCCATATCCTGTGCGCTACCATCGAAACTCATACCATCGGATGAGCTACCCCTCCCTATAGATGCCACTTGGCTCATGGCAGCATCAGGCTCTAAAAGGCCAAGGCGAGTGGTGAGAACGTTTCTATACAGCGCGTTACTAACCCACTCGTTATAGTTAATAAGCTCAAAATCCCCTTCCGTATGGTCAATACTTATGTATGCGCACTCCTCCCACTGCTCACACACAGCATTGTACGGAACATCCAGAATCGGTACATAACGTCCTGCATTTATGGCCGTTACGCTACTATATAAACGAGAAGTGTTAAGGTTGTACCAGTCTCTGACTATTAAGATGTTGTGGTGCTTCGCACTATCTGCATACTCGTGTGCTTCAATATATTGCGGCACACGATACCTTAGGCCGAATGGGAAATCCTCATAGTTTAAAATGGCGACGTCGGCAGTAGTCATGGCCCCAAGGACACCTCTTACATCTCTTCGATTACCATCCAAGTCACGGCATATATCGTTCTCAAACCCAACCCTCAATCCCTTATTTTCAAGCCCTTTTGTGAGCCAATTTATAATGGCATGTTGGCCACTTCGTCTCTGTGCAAACACATGGTAAACGTCTGCAATACCGGCAGAACTAGTTTCGGGGCTGATCGTGCGCATAAAACGCCTTTATATCACATGCTGTGACTTCCGTACAGTCCTATGCATATACCTCATCTTACGTGTGTAAAGGCTTAGTCTATTCGCTATTAAATCAGAAGACCTCAGGTCTACTGAGGTCAAAACGCTTATACTTGGTGCGTTTGACGCACTCTCATTCCAACACCTTGTGGGATGGCTTCAGGTTTTAATTGACAACCGACTTGATGCCAAGACTGGAGGCTCGATTTAAAAATTGTTTGTCATAACTGAACAGTCGATCTATACCTGCATCAATCATAAGCTGCAGAAGTAAGGCATCATTGACGCCCATATGCTGTACGTCACATAGTTCTGCATATCGTTCAGCAAACGCCAACACAGCGTCTGGCTCAATAAGTACTAAATCGAGCACCTTACTAATCTCTTTTATAACTTCGCCAGCAGTGATTGTACTAATCTTCTGGGTGATATGGACCACTTCTTCTATAACGTGATGCGATGTACAAAGTGTTACATCTTCATCTAGCAATCGTTGTATCAGAGCAACAACTTCGTCATGGCGGTCACTTGTCTCGTCTAATGCGTATATTAATGCATTAGCGTCTAGAAATACCTGCGAACTAGGCATCATACTTACTGTCAGCAAGTTCGTTTAGATACTCAGGGGTCAATGGCTTGCCAGCCTGCTCCTGCAGGCGTAGGCCACCGCCTTTAAATTGGCGATGCACCGCTTTAGTACTAGAGAATGGCTCAAGGCGAGCAATTGGCTTGCCAGCCTTGCCAATAATAATACGCTCACCGGAAGCAGCTCTCTCAAGCAACTTAGAAAAATTAGTCTTTGCTTCGTGTACGTTAATTACGTTCATGTACTTAGTCTAGTTGACTAGATGGACCATGTCAAGTCTTCTGCCATCAACCTCTAAATAATACGGTGCGACGGTGCGGCTCAGTGTTCGAAGTCTGTCCGCAAATAGCAAAATAGGCCAACTTGTCCAACACTTAATTGAGCCCATTTCATATCTCCGTCCTTCGCAAACAGATAAGCAAGCAGGCCAGGTCAACAACCGCCTGAAACATCCCTCGCTTGCGTTCGTAGCGGTAGCGTAGCTTCCGGTACGACTTCAGCCAGGCGTTTGTGCGCTCCACGAATGCACGGAATTTGAAACTAGCCTTATTCATGTGCGGCTTACGTCCTCGCTTCTTGCGGTGTTTGAAGTGACACTCCGGTATGTTTGTGCCAGTACCTCGAGCTCTGAGGTGCCGACGGAATGCTTTGCTGTCATATCCTTTGTCGACATTAAGTTCTAACACCCGGCGCTTCGCCCCAACCCTGAGCTTCTGCATGGTTGGTTCGGCAGATACAATGTCATTGCGGTTACCTTTGGTCGTCATATTTGTCAGTGGCAAACCATCCTTCTCGGGGAGCAGTGAAATATTGGTGCCGTACCGGTGGTGCTGGCTGTCATACCCAACGCCCGAATACTTCGGCGACTGAACTAACGTGCCGTCGAGATTACCCAATGACAGGTCGATCTGGCCCCGTGGTCAAGCAAAACAAGTATCTGTTGCCAGACGAGTTTGAGAGCGCCTCGTGTGCGCCAGAAATTGAGTCGGCGCCAACAGAAACTGTAGCCGTACGCAGATAGAGGCGGGGATATCCTGCCACCGGCAGCCTGTTTTCAGGACGAACAATACGCCGTTGAGCAACTCATTGTTTGGCGTAATCTTTCTGGTCTTACTGACCGGTTCAGGCAGCTTTGCTGCCAGCCAGTCGTATTGCGGCTGCGAGATAAAGAACGTAGCATGTTCCATGGGATACCCTCCTGTTTTAGCAACTTTAGGGTATCCCACCCCGACAGATTAGCTCAAGGGGTTAGGAGATATGAAATGGGTTCAATTGATGGCGTGACGTTACAGCAACTACTTCGTGAGAGTTAATCGTCATGACAACGTCTCCTTTATCCAGGCTCTCAAATGATAAGCACAAGTGTGTTATCTAAATAAGAGCTGGGACTTACACTCGCTTAGACGTTTTTGGTCGTACAGGAGGTTCCTGCACCTCCACTCCATCAACAAGTAATCGTGCAAAACGGTCGATCAGATTTGTGGCTCTTTTATCTCGAATATGAACGGTTGCCTTTGCAAGTTCAGCAACAGGCCATGACGTAGGTTTCCCATCTTTCCGGGGCACATTAAATACAAGGCTATCCTTACCAAGTGTCAGCTGGGTCAGAGCATTCCGGATGATAGTATTTTTTAACTCTCGGAATGTCTGGTAGTATGCTTCAATCTCGGCTTCACTGGCATTGTCCCAAAAGCGATCTATTGCAAAAAATTGCTCGGACATCCATGTCTTTGGATGTATCGACGCTTGAGTCGCCTCTGCTGTCGGGTATTTATTAGCTACCAATAACGGTAACATGGTGCCAAAGTCCGCTTGAGCGAGCACATTGAGGACGTCGACGGCTCGGTTGCTCGGCTCTTTTCCTTGGCGATTGATAGCGGCATCTAGTGGATTAAAAAATTCTTGCTCAGCTACACCTATCGGCATTACGGCCACCAACCGTGTGCCCTGCATAATGTGGGTGCCTAAACGAACTTTCATATCATCCATAACAGCCTTATTGACGAGACGGGGATCGAGGAACAGCTCGTAACGCCCTTCGTGCCCCATAGCAATGCGGACAGTTGTCTCGCTTGGATAATAGTCATTCACAACAAGATGATACATGCCACGAGATACCCCACCATTACCCCTATCAAAAGGATGCACGAGATTATTGCCTACACCCAGAATGAGACCCTTAGTGTCTAGATCAGGAACTGATTGTGCCGCCGCAAGGACATCGTACATGAGAGGGATTTTGTCTTCGGGAGTCGGATGCACATCAGCAACGCCAACTGGATATCCCTCTGGAGACATAGTTAATGTGTTATTTAGCGTATCGGCGATTGGATCAATGCCAGGCGGTAAGTTGAGTAAAATGCGGTTCATACTCGATGCCAAGCCAACAAATTGGTCACCAGTCATGCTGTCTAGGAACGCTGTTCGCTGCTCTGGGCTACCGAGTTGTGCGCTATAACCAGCATGAACTATAAGTCTATCTAAAAATGTAGCCTGAAACGCCCGATCGGCAGCATTACCTATCGGCCGACCGTGATAAAACTCTGGCGGCTGGACTAACGATGCATATTCTGTCGCTTCCATTAAACTTCCCACGAGCTTCCGCTCGGGGAATTAGCTGACTCAAAACAACTCGACGTTGTTTTGCCCGGCATCCTCTTTGCCCTGGTTCTGGATGTAACGACGAATGAGCTGCTCATTAACA